>ERZ1740060.420-NODE-420-length-25016-cov-23.665999_pt1 | contig 25016 bp, 24 predicted proteins | sample MGYA00581743_ERZ1740060 | MGnify/ENA primary metagenome ERZ1740060 (study PRJEB43018, sample SAMN04849235) | marine metagenome | isolation source: floating plastic debris | place: Pacific Ocean | collected 2008-08-27 | study: EMG produced TPA metagenomics...
CCTAATTAGCTGGCATTTTCCTGCCACGGCTGCATAGTTGACCCGGTAGAGCCAAAATTCGTCAGGTGTTTCTATCATCAAATCGCTGCTGATAAGAGACCGATGACGATACGCCCTACGCGATGACCAATGGGAACGGATAGAACAGATGCTAACCGTTAAGCCTGGGGATGTGGGGGTGACGGCCAGGGACAACCGCTCTTTAAATAGCGATACTAAGGCCGTGAGATGATGCTGAATGAAGTCACGCTCAGATTACGCGGCTATTGCTGTCAAGCGCGAGTGACTCTTTACTTGCAGGAGTGGAGTGACCTGTAGATGCCCGTTGATTACACTCACCTGATCGCTTATTTGACTGTTAATGTCGTCTAGACTCCCTAGCAGAGTAGGAGTTTACCCGCTGCAGAAGGGTACCCTGAGGGCGCTTTTAATATGGCAAAATAGCGGATGCTTCAAACTTTAGAATCCACTCCATTAGCCTGGATGATGGTGGGTGAGAACTTCATCATCTCTGGCTGCTACTTTGCCATCTCCGGGGGAATTCTATCGGGAATTTGGCGAAATCGGCTCTCAGGGGTTGACTCACTCATCGTTGCTGTAGCCCTCATTTTCTTTAGTTGTGCGCTGGGTCATGGTCTACATGGCATTGGTATGCTTGGGCTGCCTCGTGCCTTACTGTGGCAGACGATCGCTGACCTCAGCACCGTGATTATTGCGCTGCGTTTTTTGAGCTTTTACCAAAGTTTTGATCTGCTGGCTCGGTTTAGTCAAATCTTTGCCTCCAGAGCAGAACTTGAGGAGAAAAATCAACTTCTAGAAACCGCCATGGTCGAGCTAAAGCAGGCTCAGATTCAGCTCATCCAACAAGAAAAAATGTCGGGCTTAGGGCAGTTGGTTGCAGGCATCGCCCATGAAGTTAACAATCCGATGAATTTCATTTCTGGCAACCTGCGTCATCTCAAGGAGTCCACTCAGGATCTACTAGAGTTCGTGAATGTTTACCGGCAGCAACCTCAAACCTCTCCTGAAGTTGAGCAGCTTGCGGATGAAATCGATCTAGAGTTCTTGCAGCAAGATTTGCCGAGTATGCTGACATCAATGCAGGTGGGGGCCGAGCGGATTCGACAAATCGTTCTGTCTCTCCGAAACTTCTCGCGCATGGATGAGGCGGCGCTTAAACTCGTGGATATTCACGAAGGCATCGACAATACCTTGCTGATTTTGCAGCACCGACTAAAAGCCAAACTCGATCGCTCTGCAGTGGATGTCGTCAAAGATTACGCCCCCCTACCCCTCGTCGAATGCTATGCCGGGCAACTGAATCAAGCCTTGATGAATGTCTTATTGAATTCTATTGATGCTTTAGAAGAACGTGAGACCCACGAGCAAAAGCAAGCAGAACAGGCATCAGCAACGATCGATGGCAGTCCCAAACAGATTACGATCCGCACTCACAAACTCCCAAATAATTGGATAGAAATAGAAATCGCCGACAACGGTGGCGGTATCTCAGCAATCATTCAACAACGAATGTTCGAACCGTTTTTCACAACTAAACCCGTGGGCAAAGGCACTGGCATGGGACTCTCTATCAGCTATCAGATTATTGTCGAAAAGCATCACGGGAAGTTGACCTGCCGCTCGGAGCAGGGGCATGGGACAGAATTTGTCATTCACATCCCCCCTAATCAGCAACCCGTAGCCTCAGATTAGGCCGTGGCTCAAACAAGGCGTATCCATTAGATAAGGACAGCTTTCCAAACTGTTACCGAAAATGACGTTTCGCCGGAGTCAGGGAACCTCGATCGCCCGCGTCCAGGTAGAGCGATCGCGAGCCATCGGGCACTCTAAGATCAGCCGTTTCCCCTCGACCTAGCCCATGACCTTTGCCAGCAGCGTCCGGTTATTTCAAACGTTGGTGATGTCGTTTCACTCAGCCATCGTCATCGAAACAGGGGAAGAAGAACGGGTACGCACCCTGATTAACAAAGGCATCAACGAGCTGCAAATGGCTGTGTTTGAATGGAGTGTGGCCCAAGGGCTGACGCGATCGGCTGGCAACGTGCAGAACCGCTGGGCCTCTGAATACGCCCCGCCGGGCAGCCAAAAGCCACAGGCTCTAGAGGAAACCACAGATCCTGTCGACGCCTTGAAGCATATTGAAACGCTGCAGTTTCAGGCGATTTATTGGCTGAAGGATCTCGGCCCTCATCTGCAGGATGAGACCGTGCGGCGGCAACTGCGAGAAGTGATCCAGCAGTTTGCGCACAATCGCTCAGCGCTGGTGATTACCGGGCATAGCCTGACCCTGCCACCCGAGATTGCTCAAGACGTGGTCTATTTCGACCTCAAACTGCCAGAACCCGATGAGCTATACAAGGCCGTGACCGAAGTGGTGCGATCGCTGAAAGGGCGGATCTCCATTGAAGTGAAGCCAGAAGAAATCAACGGCTTAGTGCAAGCCATGCGCGGCATGACCCTGCAGCAGGCCCGCAAGGTGATTGCTTTTGCCGCTTTAGAAGATGGCAAACTGACCCGAGAAGACGTCAAGCGAGTCTTGCAACGCAAGGTCCAAGTTCTGCACGAAGAGGGCCTGCTAGACTACATTCCCCCCGAGATGAATCCCTCGCAACTTGGTGGTTTTGATGGCCTCAAGCAATGGCTGAAACGAGCCCGCGTGGGCTTTAGCGCTCAGGCCAAAGCATTTAATCTACCGGCCCCGCGCGGCATTTTGATTGTGGGTATTCAAGGCTGCGGCAAGTCTCTGGCGGCTAAAACCATCGCCCGCGAATGGCAAATGCCACTACTCAAATTAGATGCCGGCAAACTCTACGACAAGTTTATCGGTGAATCAGAAAAGAACTTCCGCCGCGCCGTCACTCTGGCCGAAACCATGTCCCCTGCCATTTTGTGGATCGATGAGATTGAGAAAAGCATGGGCCAGTCAACGAGTGATGCCGATGGCGGTCTGAGTCGCCGCCTGTTTGGCTATTTTTTGACCTGGCTTCAAGAAAAATCAGAGGACGTGTTTGTCGTCGCCACGGCCAACGATCTTTCTCGCATTCCCCCCGAGCTATTGCGCAAGGGCCGCTTTGACGAGATCTTTTTCGTCGATCTGCCGGACGAAACCGAACGGGCGGCGATCCTCCAGATTCATCTCATGCGGCGTAAACAAGATCCCAAACGATTTGAGTTGGCCGCGTTGGTACAGGCCACCGATGGATTTAGCGGCGCCGAGATTGAACAGGTCATTATCGTGGCCCTCTACTGTGCCATTCACGAAAATCGCCCGGTAGACACCGAGCTGATTATTGCGGCAGTGCGAGCCACGGTACCCCTGTCGATTAGCCGCCGCGAAGATTTGCACACGCTACGCCTCATGGCTCAAGAACGCTTTGTCGGCGTGAAATAATCGCGAGCCGTTCCGCCAGGATGCGGTGAATTGCGACTTGCCCACCCCTGCAGGTGGCCTGCTAGAGCGCATCCCAAATTTGTCAACCCATCAATGCTTTGCTCTGACCATGTTTGACTACATCAGTAGTTTGACAGTGAGTGAACAGAGGGGTTCCGAGATCATGGGAAAACCGGTAGTAGCAGCTCCCATCCACGCTGACTGATGCCACCGGTCTAGAACACTACCACCGGTATAGTCTCGCCACCCAGCACATGGTCTAGCGATCGCCCCAGCCGCTACGGCTGAAACTGTTGGGCATACAGATAAGCATAGCGATCGCCCCGGCCCAACAGCTCCTCGTGGGTACCAGATTCGACCACTTGCCCCTGCTCAATCACCAAAATGCGGTCGGCATTGCGAACGGTGGCTAGCCGGTGGGCAATGATAAACGCTGTGCGATCGCCCATCAGTCGCTCCAGGGCTTCCTGCACCAAATTTTCTGACTCTGAGTCGAGGGCCGAGGTGGCTTCGTCGAGAATCAGCACGCGCGGATTAAGCAACACCGCGCGGGCAATCGCGATGCGCTGGCGCTGCCCTCCCGACAGGTTGACGCCCCGTTCGCCCACCCAGGCGTAATAGCCCTGGGAAAATTGGCTAATGAATTCGTGAGCATTAGCGGCTTTCGCGGCGGCTTCGACGGCGGCTAGGTCAAAGTCGGTTTGGCCAAAAGCAATATTTTCGGCAATTGTGCCGGAGAAAAGGATCGTTTCTTGAGGCACGATACCGATCTGTCGCCGCAGACTTTTGAGGGTGACGGTGGCGATGTCAGTACCGTCAATCAAAATCTGCCCCGCTTGCGGATCATAAAAACGCGGCAGCAGGTTTACCAACGTGGTTTTACCGGCGCCAGAAGAGCCGACCAGAGCAATTTTTTCACCCGGCTGGGCCAGCAAATTGATGCCCTGCAAGACCGATTCATCGGCCTGGTAGCTAAAGGTGACCTGGCGATATTCCACCTTGCCGGTGACTGCCGGTAAAACCTGAGCCTGGGGACTTTCTTCGACCCCCGGCGCGATCGCCGACAGCTCAAAGACGCGATCGACCGAGGCTTCCGCTTCCTTAAAGAGGTTGTAGTTTTCGGTGGTGTGAGTGATCGGGTCGATCAGCAGCAGTCCGGCGGTGACATAGCTGGCAAAGGCGGCCCCGGTCAGATTGTCCTGCGAAATTTGCCAGCTACCGACCAAAAACAGCACGAGAATGATGCCGGCATACAGCAGCCCAATGACGGGATACTGCACCGCCAACAGCCAGGCCGCCCGATATTTGGCATCGTAGTGGCGCTGCGATTCGGCGCGAAAGCGCTCCACGGCATAGTCCTCAGCGGCAAAGGCCCGAATCAGGCGAATGCCGCCAAACACTTCCGTGAGTTGGGACGACAGATCGGAGACCAGGTTTTGGCTGGTGCGCGAATATTCCAACATGCGATCGCCAAACCAGCCCACCAGCAGCGCAAAGGCGGGCACGATGACCAGCATGGTCAGGGTGAGCTGCCAGTTCAAATACACCATATAGGTGAGCACCACCACCAGCTGCAACACGCTGGGAATAAAGTCTTGAAACAACTTTTTGACGACTTCACCAATGCGATCAATGTCTTCAGTAAGACGATAGGTGAGGTCGCCGGTTTGGGCTTTGGCAAAATAGGCGAGGCTGAGCCGCTGCAGGTGGGCGTAGGTATTGACCCGCAGCTTCAGCGCCACTTCTAACGCCGCCTTGGACATGAGGGAATCTTGCCCGTATTGCCCCAGCTTGTGAATCACAAAGCCCGCGATCGTAATGGCGGCTAGTCGCGCCAGAGCCAGCACTTCACCTTGCACCAAGAGCGCCAGCATCAGCCCTGACAGCCAGGCCAAAATGGGCCAAAAAGCGGTGAATACCAGGGTACAGAGCAGCGCGTAAACAATGGTGCGCTGCTGCTCCCGCACATAGGGGGCCAGTTGCCAATATTTAGAGCGCTGCGCCAAGCGATCGCCTCATCCGTTCTGCACTCCTCAAGCTATCAGGTTCTGAGAACGCGGACTGAAGTTTGGCGAAAATTGTGACCGCGATCGACTGCTCTAGGCAGCAAATTTTCCACTATGGTGAAAAAATCTTATGCTCGGTCAATATTCCGACCTATTCAGGCCCTTCATCATGATTTCTAGGATGTGGCACGGCACCGTACCGACGGCTAAAGCTGAGGCCTATCGCACCTTTCTCAACAATCGGGCGATCCCCGATTACCAGTCAGTTCCTGGCAATATCAGTGTTCACATTCTCGAACGTGTCGAAGACGACATCACCTATTTCATCACGCTTACCTTTTGGGAGAGTTGGGACGCTATCCATCGCTTTGCCGGGGCCGATGCGGAGACGTCCAAATACTATCTCGAAGATCAAGACTTCTTGCTGACCTTTGAACCGCAAGTCGTTCACTATGAAGTCGTCGGCCAGTCACCCGCGTCATGATTACCCTCTCGGAACGGCGCGACCTGGAAATTGCCCAAATCCTTTCCCTGTACAAAGCCAATCACTGGTCAGCGGCCCAAAAGCCGCAGGCGCTGCACCAAGCTCTGCTCAACTCCCACGGGTTAGTCTCCGCCTGGGAGGGGGAGCAGCTAGTGGGTATCGGTAACGCCCTATCGGACGGATTTTTGGTGGTTTACTATCCCCATTTGTTGGTGCTGCCCGCCTATCAGGGTCAGGGCATTGGTCAACGGATTCTGGAACGATTGAAACAACGCTACGCTGGGCTGCACATGCACATGCTGGTGGCCGATGCGGCGGCGATCGCCTTTTACGAAAAGTGTGGCTTCACCCCAGCGGGCAGCACGGCCCCCATGTGGATTTATGATGGGGACGACCACTAGCCCAAGGCCGCCAACCAGCTTTCTGTCGGGGTTTGGCAGTGTCAAACCCCGGCCATCAATCCGCGATGGCAGTGCCCTAAATTTAGGAAGGAAATGACTGATGCCGACCGTCATCGTGGCCACGGGTAACCCCGGCAAACTGAAGGAAATGCAGGGCTATCTGACTGACCTTGACTGGCAACTCGCCCTCAAGCCGCCGGAGATCGAGATCGAAGAGACCGGCACCACGTTTCTAGCCAACGCGCAACTCAAAGCCGCCGAGGTCGCAAAAGAGTTGGGGCAATGGGCGATCGCTGATGACTCAGGACTGATGGTTGATGCCCTAGACGGTGCACCGGGCCTGTATTCGGCTCGCTATGCTGCGACCGATGCCGCCCGCATTGAGCGACTGCTGCGCGAATTAGGAACGACCTCGAACCGAGCCGCTCAATTTGTCTGCGCGATCGCCCTGGCTCGTCCGGATGGCACTATCGCCCTGCAGACAGAAGGGGTCTGCCCTGGTGAAATTGCGCGGCAGCCCAGTGGCGGTGGCGGCTTTGGCTACGACCCAGTATTTTATGTGCCCACTGCGGGCAAAACTTTTGCTGAGATGGCCCGCGCCGAGAAAGATCGGCTGAGTCACCGGGGCGTCGCCTTTGCCCAACTCATGCCCGCGCTGCGATCACTGGATCTGGAGGCCGCCGCTAGTTCTGGCACGCCGTCATAGTGCGACCTCACAAAAACCGGCGGCAAACCGCCGTTTGCTCCGGTCACTTCAAATGACTGAAATTACCACCTGGGGAGCTTTTCGACTCCAATTTCCGTAGGGTTCTGCCCTTCCTGAAGGTTAGTTTGCAGACCAACTTCTGCGACATCAGGTCGGTCTGATACACCATGACGCCTAAAAGCTAGAGCCGGTAGACCACAGGTTGATGCTTGGGGCTGCCGGCTCTAGGGTTAGCGACTGTCGGCAATTCAGCGATCGCCCAGCAAACAATTAAGCTTCTCGGTTATCGATGAAAGTCTGAAGCTGACCCAAAGCAGCTCTACCAATATTGAAGACAGCCCAACTACCGGCGAGAGCGATCGGTGCCAACACCACTACAATTCTCCAATCCATCACTAAACCTCCTTGTTAAAAGATGACTTAATAGCCTGTCACAATTTTCTCATAATCTTCCCACATCCTATTTCACATTTCTTTAATAAGACAAGAAATTATTTGAATCCGAGGTTTTTGCCGGTACCCGCGTGCACCAGTGCCAGCTGATGATACTTCTCCGCATGGTCGATCAGCTCTGCCACTTCCGCATCAGCCAGCGGCCGCATGACCTTGCCCGGCAACCCAACCACGAGCGATCGCGGCGGTACGTCTTTGGTCACCACCGCCCCTGCCCCCACGATGCTGCCAGCGCCTACCTGCACCCCATTCAGCACAATCGCACCAATGCCAATCAGGCAGCCCGCCCCAATGTCAGCACTGTGAATGACGGCCCGATGGCCCACCGTTACGTAATCGGCCAGCACCGTTGGTTGCCCCGGATCACCGTGCAGCACGGCCCCATCTTGCACATTGCTGTAGGCCCCCACCTGAATCTTCTCGACATCGCCCCGCAGCACTGCGCCATACCAGATGCTGCAGCCCTCTGACAGTTCGACGTCACCGATGACGGTGGCCCCAGGGGCGACAAAAGCGGCTGCAGAGCGATCGGGTGCAGGCCAGAAATTTTCGCTGTCAGAGAAAGTTGCATCCAGTGGCTCAGGCATCACTACAAGCTTTATCCAGAATGGACATTAGAAGGGGAGTTCCCCCGTTATAATACGGCTACCGGATCCCGTCGGACTGTATCCATCGGCCTATCGCTCAATGGTCAACCCAGCCCTGCAACATCCCATTTTTGGCCCTGACATCAAGTGTCCCCATTGCCGTCAGACGATTCCAGCGTTGACCCTGACTGATACCTATCTGTGTTCGCGCCACGGGGCGTTTGAGGCTAACCCCGACAGCAAAGAACTGGTGCATTTGCAGTCGGGGCGGCACTGGCGACAGTGGGAAGGCGAATGGTACCGGCAGCATACTCACCCCGATGGCATTCGGTTCGAAATTCATGAAGCCCTTGATCGGCTTTATACTCAGGGCTATCGGGCGACGCGGGTCATTATCGCCCAACGCTATCAAGACTTGGTCAAAACCTATCTCGAACGCGGTGCGCCCTGGCGGGGTCAAACCGATGGCGGCACGCCCCGACTGTACGGGTTGCCGGTGGAGTTTAGCCCGCCACCGGAGGAAGTCCCCTGTTGGGATGTGATCAACTTCAATTTAGAAAAAGAGCCAGGCGTTCCCCTGCGGTATCCCTACTTTCGACTGTTCGAGTAAGGCGATCGCATGCATCACGTTTCTATCCGCACTGCCGACATCCATCGGGCGATCGCCTTTTACACCCTGCTGGGATTTGAGATGGAAGAGCAGTTTACCGCTGGCACCACCCTAGCCTGCTGGATGACCGGTCTCCGGGGCCGTATTGAGCTACTCCAGATTCCCGAGCCGCAAGCGCCGCCTGACTGTTTTCACGACGAGCACTACACTGGCTATTATCATCTCTCGTTTGATTTGACGGAAATCGTCGAGAGTTTGCCAGATTGGCTACAATCGCTGCAACAACGCTTTGCCGATGCGCCCGACTCGATGGCCCACGGCATGAGCACCCTGCAGGTCTTGCTCACCCCGAGGCAGCAGATGATCGGCCCCCACGTCTATGAGGTCGCCTTCATCGCCGACGCCGACGGTTTGCCCTTAGAATTTTTGCGGATGATGGAAAAATGAGCAGTAGCGGCGTCAAACCTTTTGAAAACAACTGGGCCTACTTAAAAACCGAGCTGCGCTGGCTAGACCGAGTGTTGATGATGTCAGTCTCACGCAAGCGGCAAGATGACAAAACCGTGAATCGGGCAGCTAACACCGCTGCCGACAAGGTGACCAGCCACTGGTGGAAGGGCATCATCGCCGTTGATCGGGGCATCCATGATCGTGAAGGGCCACCTCCCAAAGGCCACTCTAAGATCATCACCGTCAGCTACAGCCAGCAGCTAGAGGCGCGCATTCAGGCCGGTTATCAGGCGGGTGTTGTCTTGGCCCTGCCGCTGCTGCGCGATCGTCTGCAGCTGTCAGAGGTGGAAAAAAACATCGTTCTCATGGCGATCGCCCCAGAAATTAACCGCCGCTATGGCCGCCTTTACGACTATTTGCAGGAAGAGGAAGGAGCACTGGCCGACCTGCCCACCGTGGACCTGTGTTTACGGTTGCTGTGCCGCAACGATCATGATTGGCAACAGGCCCGCGCCAAACTGACGGCGGCCCATTCCCTCGTCAATCAGGGCCTGCTGGAATGGATCGGGGACGAAGACGGCACGCTGCTCAGTCAGCAGGTGCGCGTCAGCGATGAGTTGGGCAATTTTTTGCTAGCCGACAATCCCACGGCGGCGGCCCTAGAAACTGTGTTATCCGCTGCCACCATAAACGACATTACCGGTCTGACACCAGAGAACCTAGCCCCGGTGCCTCCAGAAACCGCGCCGGCTAGTGTTCCAGAAGCGGGCTGTACGGAAGCGGGCGATCGCGAGGCCGCTGCCTTACCCCCCCCGACTCTGGAGAATCTGTCCGCGATCACAGGTGCCTGGGAGACGCTCGTGCTGCCGAAAAAACTGATCCGTCAGCTGCAATATATCAGCCGTCAGGCTCAACAACGCCGTCAACAGGCTGACCTCACGGGGCTCATGGTGCTGCTGGTGGGAGCGACCGGCACGGGCAAAACGCTAGCGGCGGCCACCCTCGCCACCCAAGGCCAGATGTCGCTCACCTGTGTAGATCTGCAAACGCTTTCACCAGAGGGCTATCCGCGCATTTTGACCGACTCGCCCACTGAGAATGCCAGTTTGCTGCTGGTGAAGCAGGGCGAGCAGTGGTTTGGTCGGCAGTCGCAGGTTGAGCAGAGCTGGCTGCATCAGTGGTGGCAGTGGCGACAGCAGTTTGGCCTGACCTTGGTCACAGTGACTGATTTGGCCCGCGTGCGCCCCAGTTGGCGACAGCAGTTTGACACCGTGCTGACCTTGCCTCTGCCCCAAGCGAAAGCGCGCCATCGCTTGTGGCAGCAGGCTTTTGCCCCTGAAGTAAATATCGATAAGCCAGACTGGGCGGCGATCGCCCAGCAGTTGCCGCTGACCGGGGGCGAAATTCAAGCGATCGCCCAGACGATTCAACTCGACCTGCAGGCGCGGGGTCGCCACACCGTCACGTTGTCAGCCCTGCGAGACGCCTTGCAGTTGCATCATCCCCACCTCAGCGTTTAGGCATGACGCCGGGAACGATGCGTCTGGTCTGTTTCGAGTAAGGTGCTTTTCTAAGCTTCTGGTGACCTCAAAGCACTGTGATTGTCCTCAAAAGCTTATCTCTGGAGCGATTCGAGCCTATTGTGCCAATGCAATAAAAAGAGCTTGAAGCTCTGCTGAGATATAGCCAGGCAATTTAGCCGCCATCATCAAGAGCGATTCTTCAAGGTTCTTTGATATTAAGTATTTGTCACCGTCACGAAAACACTCGCGAAAAATCTGTGAAAGGTCATGACCACGCTCATCACGCAGCCATATTGGCGCTTCCACCTCTTTTTCATTGCAATATCGAATAGTAAAAGTTTCATTGGAAGAAAGCTGTGGACGACATGATTTGATCTTGAGACACATTGCGCTAATGATAGACTGCAGTTTCTCATTTGGCAGGGCAGCAATAGCATGCACATTGCAGTCGTTTAGTTCCTCCAAATCCAATATTTCCTTATGAAGATTTTTTTCCACAAGACATGCATAAATAACTATAGGATCAAGCAAATAATTTTCGATACTGTAACGGCCAAGCACACAAATTACGTCTGTTGGTTCATTCTGGATGTCCCGATCTAGCAACCCACGAACAAAGGTCAAACCTGATGAAGAGAGCTTTTCAGCCCAGGTAGAAACTTGCCCACACCCACCACCTTTTCGATTTTCTTGATCTGATGCACGGATAAATACAATGTGTGGAAGATTAGGCCAATGTTCACTTTTCTGAACAGAATTGAACAATCTTTGATAAACATCTTGATCAAATTTGGCCTCGACGATTACAAACCGGGTCGTAGGCATTACCGTTGCAAATCCATCTGTCAGAACTGCAATTGCTACGTCCTTTGAACATGGTTGGAGCTTTCTTGGCGAACGATCTAGTCGATATACAGAACCCTCTGGTGCAAAGGCAACCGTGGATGGCGAATGCGATGTCATAATCACTTTCACGCCGAGATCGCGAACTAATACCTGTTCCACTACATTCATGAAATTTCGAGCCATCGTTGGGTGTAGTGGTGCATCTGGCTCATCAAGCAATAGGAGTTGAGGTAGTTTCAGAAAAGAGTTTTCGGATCTTGCATAGTACAGGCAATGTGCTAACGAGATGATGATTTTCTCGCCAGATGAGAGATCAGCGTAGTTGATGTCACATCCGAGTTCAGTGTGGTGAAGTTTAAGAGTAAACGGCTGATCAAAGACGCCTGTTGGTTGATTGACGCGTAAAGGTAAGTAGGCAGTCTTGAGTATTTCATTAACTGTTTCCCATGGAGGTCTTCCGTAGCTTTGTTCAAACTCCTCATCACTCAACCACCAAAGTTTTTCGCCTTCTTGTTTTGCGTAGTATCGATGCATTTTGTTCTGTTCACGATATCTGTAATAGGAGGCAAATAAAGGAGCAAAATTTTGCTGAAACACATCAGTTGAGTTCAAATCTAATGGGACGTGACGTAAGAAGATGTCCTCTGACAAAGCAAAGAGATTGTTGTACTCACCATGAATAGATTCGGCAATACCAGCTCGAGTTGGATTCTTACTCCAAGATTGCCAAACAGCTTTATCCGCTTGGGAGAGCCATGCTGTCAGATTTTGATGGATTTGTGTTGCTTTGACAGCGTCACCTATGACTTTCGCCATATGTTCTTGAGTCCAGGTGGCAACATTTTCGATATCAATAACATGCTCGCTTGAAAGCCCCTGCTTGATAAGATTTGCTCTAATGACAGTCTTTTGATTTTCAATCTGCCCCTGAATTTCAGTCCAGAGTCCAATCCGTTGAGTCCAGATATTCGTAGGGTTGGCTGCAGCTGTACCGTTTGGCTGCATAGCTGTATGGTGAAACCTACGAATATGAGGAGCTCCGGGCTGGACACCTTGGACTGACACAGCCCCGTTTTCGATTGCCTCTAATAAGTGAGATTTTCCAGCACCATTAATGCCTGTAATGACAGCAAAGTCACTAGCAATTTCCGTCGATGGAAAGGAAAGGATTGACTTGTGCGGACGGGAAAAAGTTAGCTGCATGCAATACTCGATACCGATAGATGTCCTTGCAGGGATATATTAAGGATTATTTGGGCTAGCCTTTTAGGCCTTTACCCAAACATGAGACAGATATACTTTAGCGAACAACTGTAGAGCATTTGAACTAGAGCTGTAAAAAGTTGAGAGTTTTTTTATACTCTAAACACTTAGGGTAGTACTGCCAATTTTCAACCTGGTGGTCGCGCAAGGGAATTATTGCTCGTGGAGTGCCACTGTTGGCATCTCTCTCACAAAGTCAAAAATATGGTGGGCCAGATGCCGCTTTGAACCAGCAGGAATCACCTGCCGCTGCCCCGACTTACCCAGCAGCACCGCCTGGTTGCTGTCGCTGCCAAAACCACTACCGGTTTGGTCAATGGGGTTCGCGACGATCGCGTCCAGTCCTTTTGACGTCAGTTTTTTAAGGGCAGGCGGCTCAATGTCGCCGGTTTGAGCCGCAAACCCGATCAGCCTCTGATGGTCATGCTTGAGCTGTGCCAGTGCTGCCGCAATGTCAGGCACAGCAGCTAGGGGCAGCGCCTGAGGCAAAGCTGCTTTGGGCAACTTTTGCGGCGCGTAGTCACGGGGTTTCACATCCGCTACCGCTGCCGCCATGACAATCCAATCCGCTTGAGGCAGGTTAGCGACTAAGGCCGATTGCATCTCGGCGGCAGTGGTGACCGCAAGGCAGTGCACTCCCGTCAGGTCGGTGCGATGCTCTGCCGCCATCGGGCCGTGGACTAAGGTGACGACGGCCCCGCGATCGCGAGCCGCTTGAGCCAAGGCCACGCCCATTTTGCCAGTGGAGGGATTGCCGATAAATCGCACTGGATCGAGGTATTCCTGCGTGCCCCCGGCACTGATCAGCAGGTGCTTGCCGGTCAAATCGCGATGCCCGCGAGTCAACAATAAGGAATCGGCCACGGCCAAAATTTCTGACGGCTCGGCCATGCGTCCGGGGCCAACGCGATCGCAGGCCAGCAGCCCAGCGCCGGGGGCGATCGCGTGATAGCGCGGATCCGTTTGCACCTGCTGCCAGTTGCGCTGCACGCTTTGCTGTTGCCACATATCGGTATTCATCGCGGGCACCAACAACACAGGGCAGGTGGAAGCCAACACCACATTGGTCAGCAGGTTATCCGCCAGGCCGTGGGCCAGTTTCCCCAGGGTATTGGCGGTCAACGGCGCCAGAATCATCAGGTCAGCCGTTTCTCCTAGCTCAATGTGGAGGGGCCGCGACTGCCCCGCCTGCCAAAACTCCGCATCAGTCGCTACGGGATGGCGACATAGGGTCGCTAGCGTTAGGGGCGTGAGGAACTGTTGCGCCTGCGCCGTCATGATGGGCATCACCTCAACCCCAAGTTTTGCCAGAGTTGAGGCAACTGTGCAGACCTTATAGGCGGCGATGCCACCGCCGACGCCCAAAAGCACGCGTTGCCTGGGCTTTGAGGATGCGATCGCTGTCATCGCCGACTGAGGCTACTCACTCTTCATCAAAGGGTTCGTTGTCGAGCAGATAGGTGTATTTTTCCACCAGCTCAGGCCGTTGAAAGGCCAATGCCCTGAGCAAATGCCAGTCTTTCAACCCTTCAAAGGCACTGTCGTAGGCATCTTGCTCTAGACGTTTGGCCAGCTCTTCGACGGACTCTTGGGTCATCGATGTGACCGACTCCGGTGATACGTGCAACGTGCTCATAGTTCTCCCCCAGCATTCGTTTCGTCACGGTTGGCGATCGCCCAGCCAAGGTGATGATCGCTCACCCCTGCACATAGTTGAGATCGATAGTGACCCGCTTTCCGTCTGCTGAATCGCCCGGATAGCCACTTAATGGGACTGAACGATCTCGACCATTGCGCTATAGCCAACCGCATCGCCAAGGCCATTGACGATGTCTTTAATTAAACTGCTTGCATTTTAAAGGTCGGTGCCATGACTACGGTAACCGCCGGGTTAAAACTTATCGAAGTTTCTTAAGTCCGCTAGCCCGAGGTTGGCCATCTGGCGGTCAGTTGGTCGCACTGGCCGGGTCGCCCCAAACCGACTCTGGAATCTCCGTTGTCTCGTCAGCAGCATCTGGCAACTCAGGGGGGCAGGGCTTGATCACATCACGAGGCTTATCTCAATCACTTGCCATTCATCGCGCTTAAGCTACGATGGGCACAAAATAATTGCCCTTGAGCGTGTCACCGAAATTAACGGCCCCAACCATTAAGACTAGAACTGACTGCGCCTACTTCAACTCGATTCGTTAGAGTCTGAAACCGAGGCATTGCCCACTATCAAACATCTAAGTGATGACCGCTCCTAGCCCAGTGCTCGCCCTCTAGCTTGGTGTCAAGTTCCGTGGATTCTTTGCCCCCCTACGATCGCCCCGTCACCCCCGCCCCCCGCGTCGCCAATCGCGATCGCGGCCCCATTTTATGGACAACTTTTTTGTTGTTAGGAGTGGCCTGGCTGATATCTACCGAAAATCCTCTAAAGTTCGGGCGATCGCTGCGCTGGTGGCCCGCCGAGTCGGACGTCATCGCGGTGCCACTGGCCATGGAAGCGGGCGATCCCCATGTGCGCGCGCTGATGCGCACCATCTCCGCTGCTGAATCTTACACTGCCGCGCCGTACCACACCCTGTATGGCGGCGACTTGGTCAATGACCTGACGCACCACCCTGACAAGTGCGTCACCATTGTGGTTGGCCCCAATACGGGAGACTGCACCACTGCCGCTGGCCGCTATCAGTTTTTGACCACTACCTGGCTCGAAAAAGCCGATGCCTACCATCCCGAGCCGCCCCGGTGGTATTCGTGGTGGGGCAACTATAGCTTTGAGCCGATCTATCAGGATGAAGTGGTTTATCGCTGGTTAAGTGATCCCGCCGCGTGGAATGCGGACATTCCTGAACTGTTACGGCAGGGGCAGCTAGAAGATGTGCTGTATCTGCTCTCAGGCACTTGGACTAGCCTCGGCTATGGCATTGAAAACAACAGCATGACGCCGCACCTGCAAGCGATCTATCAAGACGCACTGGCCGAAGAGCTGCAGTAAAGAGCGATCGCCCCACCACTGGCAGGTTAGAAAATCAGCCTTTGCTTCGGTTTTGTCGTTGAGACTGGCATTCGAGCCAGAACCTAGGGAATCGCTTTTCTAGCGGTCGCTAGTCCAGTGAGGAGCAGACTGCGGTGCCACTGGGCTGATGCGCTGAGCATCAGAGCGCTCCTCGGTGTCATAAGCCAAGTGGCCAGCACTATACATGCGGTCAAACCGAAGTGTCATAGTCAAGCAGTCGCGCTGATCTGAATGCTCTCGCGTACACTCCTCACGCTTCTGACAGGGACTCGGGCTGGGGAGCGGCTCGCTGACCAGTCTTGTCACTTTCCACCAGATATTGGGGCTCCTCCTCGGAGGCGTCAGCCGTATGGCCTTTAATACTCGTGCGTGACGTTAGCTTCTCGATCACTGTGCCCACGGTCTCGTCTTGAGCCGTATTCCACGTGACTTGATCGCCAGGTTGACAGCGATCGCCAGCATCCCCCTGAGGGTTAGAGGACTGGTGGTTTGCGGCATGGTCGTCACTGACCTTGTTCTGATTGGGCGCTGAGAGCGTTTCGGGTTTGTGGCCAGTCACTTTGCCTGTGCTGTCATTCTTGACCAGATAACGCGGGTCATCTTCAGAGGCGTCAACGATTTGGCCATCGACAGTGGTGGCTGCCGTCAGATAGTCTTCGACCTTACCGGTTGCTTCACCTGAGCCCGATGGCCAAACCACGTTTTGACCGATGCTAAATTTTTGCGTCATGGCAAGTACTGTCTATAAATGGGTGTGAAGTAGCCGTAGTGTTCAGGGAAAAACCAAGATCTTGAGCGACTCAATCAGATCTTGAAGAATTCAATTGGACGCAAACAGTATTAGGTTAAATACTGTTTATGGCCAATCCCATCACTCTAGAGGAATAAAACTTTAGGACAAAGCAGTTAACATAAATTGCTTACGGAAAAGACTTGGGTTGAAGTATTGCGATCGCTCTCTGGTTTTGCGTGTCCGTCTAAAGAATGAGCGATCAATTACCTCTTTGGGCAGATACTTCGAATTGGCAATAGACCTAATATTGAATTGACGTAAATTACATGAGGTACTAGATATGGCTATCGAAGACCGAATTGACGCCACCATCAAAAATGTAGAAGGCAAGATCCAAGAAGCAGTGGGCGAGTTCACCGGTGACCCGCAGGATCAGGCCGAGGGTAAAGCCAAGCAGGTTGAGGCCCGCGTTCAGCACACGAAAGAAAATTTGAAAGAAAAAGTTGACGAAAAGCTGAGCTAAGACAGGCACTGGCTAAGCGAGACGCTTGATTCAAATCAGCGTGTCGGTAGATTTTTTAGGGACTGAATGCTGGTGGTATCAACGCCAGCATTCAGTCCCATTTTGCTAGGTATAATGTTTTCCGCTGGCGCAAAAAAAAGTGGTGATGAGGCGACTTTTGATCCTTCGACACGACATCTTCAATCAACCCAGAAATGGTTTTTGCTTCTATGCGATCGCCTGGAGTTTAGGTTTCATTATTGCTGTTGTGCCACCCGCGACTGCCCAAGAGGGTGAGGGGGCCGACGTACTGCCTGTGCCTGCGCCCGCCGCGCAAACAACGCCCTCGACGCCTCAGAGCGATGTTTACTTTGCCGATATTGAGGTGCGGGGGCGGCCGCTGTTTCAGGTGGGGGGGCTGACGGATTTGTCAGCGCCGGCCCGCAGTGCCGTCATCAATCGCCGCATTGTGAGTTTGTTGGCCAATGCCAATCAACCAGAGCCGGTGCAGGTTGAGCTAGCCACCGCTCAAGCCTGGGCCACACTGCGGGTTAACAATCGCGTAGTGATGACGGTTACCCAGCAGGACGCCGATGACTTTGGCTTACCGGTGGCGGCGCTGGCTGAAAAATGGGCGGCTGAACTCAATGAGGCATTCGACAAACCGCCCTTGTTTCTAGATGTGGCGCAGCGTTTAGAAGGTACCGTAAGGCAGCTTTCTGGCACCGCCGTCGAGAAGTTTCCTGCCATTGTCGGGGCTTTGATTGTGGTTCTGCTCACCTGGGTGATCGCCGCCATCGTGCGTTATGTGGCTTTTACCTGGGCTCAGCAAACCGAGGGCGATCGCAGCACTGAGGTGTTGATTGGTCGCTTGGGCTATGGGGGCGTGTGGGTGTTTGGCACCATCATTGCTCTGGGCGTGCTGGGGCTAGAGTTTGGGGCCTTGCTCAGCGCCTTTGGTTTGACCAGCGTGGCGATCGGCTTCAGCCTCAAAGACGTTTTGAGCAACTACATCTCGGGCGTGGTGTTGCTAGCAGCCCGGCCCTTTCGACTCGGGGATCAGGTCGTCATTGATAACTTTGAAGGCACCATCACCCAGATTCAGCTGCGGGCCACGACGATGAAAACCTATGATGGCCGCACTGTCTACATTCCCAATCAAGAAGTTTTTCAGGCCAGCATTACCAACAACACCGCCTCGCCCCATCGTCGCAGTTCAGTCGGGGTCGGGGTCGATTATGACGCTAACTTGGTCGAGGCGAAACTCGTTATCCGTCAGGCGATTAAAGGCATCACGGGCATTTCTACAGAAAGTCCGGTAGACGTTTTGGTGCGGGAATTAGCCGCCAGCACCGTCAACCTCGAAGTGCGGTTTTGGGTTGATTCGCGGCGCCGCAACTTTTTAGAAACAACGTCAGATGCGGCCCAGGCCATTAAGGAAGCGTTGCAGGACGCGCGGGTCGATATGCCGACAGAAATCTATACGCTGCAGTTCCGCAATGGGCAAGCTTTAGACCGGCATTCTTCGGCGGACTACTTAACGGTGGCCAACGACCAGCCGCCGTCAAAGTCTGAGGATTAAGTTGTCACGCGATCGCGCTAGCAAGACCGCGTTTTTATCTTGAGTGAACGGCTATGTTTGATTTGGGTTGCACGATTCTCGGTCTTTTTGTTATTGGCCTGACTGCAGTAGATGTGTTCTCTACCGTCTTCTATCCCCGCACGGGTAAAAGCGTTCTTAGTCTAAGAATTTGTCAAAGCGTCTGGGCCCTATTTCGCTTTGTTTCTCGCCTTGCTGGCATCAAAAATAAAACGATTTTGTCCTATTGCGGTCCATGTTTGCTGATCGTCATTGTGAGCGTTTGGGTATGGGCCTTTGCGGTCGGCTTCGCCCTCTTGTTTTGGCCGGCTTTGGGCAGTGGCATCCAAGCCAGCCAAGGAGCAACTCCCACCGACTTTGCCACCGCCCTGTACTACAGCGGATTTACACTGACCACCCTCGGCGTCGGCGATTTAGTTCCCAAATCTGGTGTGTGGCGACTGATCTCGATCACTGAGGCCGCCGTGGGGTTTTCGGTGATTACCGCTTCGTTGACATATCTCATGTCGGTGTACAACGCTCTGACGCGACGCAACACCTTTGCGCTCAGCTTGCATCACTGCACCAACGACCCTAAGAACACGGCGAGTATGCTGCTGGGTTTGAAGGGACATGGCCAGTTTGAGCCCGCGCTGTCGCAGCTCAAAGACATGAGCTGTGATTTACTATTTTTGCTCGAAGCCCATCACGACTACCCAATTCTGCACTTCTTTCGATTTGAAGAAGTCTATTACTCCCTTGGTCGGATATCGTTTGTCTGTCTCGATTTGGTCACCCTGATCAAAACGGCGCTCGATCCACAAGTCTATGGGCCGCTGTTGACGGCGTCAGCCACTATCGAACTCGAAAATAGTGCTCATGCCTTACTGACTCAGCTATCAGAATCGTTTTTACCCAGTCACTATCTCAAACAGCCTTCGCATCCCAAAGAATGGCGCGATTACTACTTCGAATTAATCGCAACGTTGCAGCAGCATGAGGTAGAGACGGTGAGTGATTTATCGCAGGGTGCTGATCACTACGTGCAGGCCAGAGACCGCTGGAATCATTACTCAATGGCCGTGACGGTCTATATGGAATACGACTGGAGTGATGTTGTGCAGTAGGGGCAAGACGATACTGCCTCTCTGGAGGCCAGGGCATTGCGTGACGTCATGCGCTTTCCGCTGCCTCACCGTCAACGTCTTCATCTGCGGGCACATTGCGAGGTAGATGACGGGTGACGGCGGTCTGCTTACCGTTGCGCTCAGCCGTAGCGGCATCAGGCGAGCGATCACGATCGCCCTGTAGCCCTTGCAGTAGCTGATCTGACGGATGCAGCCAGACTTCCCGCTGGGGGAACGGAATTGCGGTATCGCTAGACTGAATTGCCAACTTAAAGCGGCGGCGAAACTCTCTGGAAACATCCCACTGCTTCATCGGCTGAGTTTTGATCCAGACGCGGATGATGATGGCGCTGTCGTCAAAATCATCGACCCCCAAGATTTGCGGCTCCTCTAAAATTAGGTCGACCCAATCAGGATCAGTTTTAAGTTCTTCGCTAACCTCGCGAATCACCTGCAACATTTCATCGATATCAGCGTTGTAATGCACCGGAATTTTGAGGTCGGCCTGCGACCAGTGCTGAGAATAGTTGGCCACTCGGTTGATATCGCTGGTCGGAATGGTGATCAAGCGTCCGCTGGTGTCGCGCAGCTGAGTAATCCGCAAATTAAGATTTTCCACCACGCCCGCATCGGCCCCAATTTTGACGACGTCGCCGATCGCGAACTGATCCTCTAGCACAATAAAAAAGCCTCGAATGGCCCCCTGCACCAGGTTTTGCGTCGCCAGCGAGAAGGCTAAGCCGATAATGCCGACGCTGGCCAGCAGGAGCCCCAAATTAATGCCGGTGATGGATAGGGCCACGATGAAGCCCAGGGCGATCCACACAAAGTTGGCGATGTTTTTGATGACGCTCGACAAGGTTGAGATGCGGAGCCGCGTCCGACGAGAGTAGTAGCCGCTAAAGCCTTCTTCATCGGTCAGCTGCATCAGCAACCGATCGACTACGGCATAGGTCAGCCGAATGCCCACATAGGCCACCACCACCACGATCGCCATAATGATGGGCACCTTGAGCGTGGAGAGCAGCTGATTTTGCACTGGGCGCGTCTCAGGAAAGCGCCCTAACGTCCACAACGCGGCGATCGCGATCGCCAAAAACTGAAACACGGGCAACAATAGCTGTCGAATATCGTCGAGATGATCGTGCTGATCAGCGGTCATTTGTGGCTGCTCTAGCGTGGCACCTAGCGCTGACATGCCCCACCGCAGCAGCCGATCAGAAAAAATTTGGATGAGTATCGCGATCAAGATAGCGAAGCCCATCGCGGCCCCCGCATACACAAACTGCTGTTGTCGATAGGCGGGCTGCCGTTCGCGATCGCTTTGCTGCAGAATCGCTGGCACCGCCTGCTCGACTCGCTCGACCACTCCCGTAACCGTCGTGCCCTGAAGATTGGCATCTTCCTGAGTCACAATCATCAGGTAGTCGCCGTTAACCAAAATTGTGGGTTGACCGTTCTCTGTCTCTTGAGTCGAGATGCGAGCGACCGGTGTGGCCATTTGCCGGTAGACATCGCGAATCTCCTGTAGGTTTTGGCGAATGTAGTTGCGCCGCTGTCCTAACGTTGACTTAGGCGCAGCAACTTGAAAAACCTCATAGCCATCTAACTCGACCCAGCCCGGTGTGTAAGCGTCGCCGCTACCACCACCCACACCAGGAAACTGCATCAAGAGCGACGAGGATGCCCAGCTGGGTAACGCCATCAGACCGACGAAAAGCCATGAGCAGACACTCAACCGCAGATATTTGCCCAGTTTTGAAAGTCTCACAAGCTTTTAGAGAAAGACATCAAGGTTGTTGGCAGCTCTACGGTGCGATCGATCCCAGTGAGGGACGATCAATTTGAACAACGGCCTCAGCGGCACCGGGGCTGGTTTGAGCCCGCTACCCGCTAATTGATCGCGGCCATGCGTAGAGTAGGTGAAAGATTAAGCCGGTCTATGAGTTACGAGGGGGACTCTTTGACCGCATAGTCGTTGGGGGTGATTTGTGACCCAAACCGACGGGCATAGACCTGGGTCAGCTCAGCCCCAAAGAACAGAATTTGCGCTGAATAGAACACCCAAGCCAGCAGAATAATGACGGAGCCAGCAGCACCATAGGTCGAGCCAAAGCTGCTGTTGCCTAGATACAAGCCGATCAATACCTTGCCTAGGGAAAACAGCAGGGCCGTCACAATACCGCCAAACCAAACATCTCCCCAACTGATTTCAACATCGGGCACAAACTTGAAGATCAGGGCAAAAACCAGTGTCGTCACACCAAAAGATACGACAAAGCTCAGCAGTTGACTAAACGAATCGAGTCCAGGGGCAATGTTGTGAAGATAGTTGGAAAAGCCGGCTACGACGGCACTCAGCATCAGAGAAACCAGCAGAATAAAGCCAATTCCCAAAACCATGCCAAAGGACAAGACGCGCTTGTGAATCAGGCCCCAAAAGCCCATTTCCGGATTGACTTTGACATTCCAGACGGTGTTGAGGGCGGTTTGCAATTGCGTTAACACTCCCGTCGCGCCAACAATCAGCAACCCAATGCTAATTGCGGAGGCGAGCCACCCCGACTGTTCGCCCGGACGGTTGGCGTTGTCGAGCACCGTTTGTAAAAACTCGGCCCCATCGCCCCCGACGAGCGCCTGAATTTGCCCCATGAGCTGGTCGCGCACGGCGGCGGAATCAAAGAAGAGACCGGCGATCGCAATCACCAAAATGAGCAGAGGTGCGATCGAAAAAATTGTGTAGTAGGCCAACGCCGCCGCGAGCCGCGAAGCATTGTCTTTACTCCACTCGCCAAACGCATCTTTGAAAACGCGCCATACCTGTTTTGGGCTCATGATATCTCTCCTGCGAACACTGACTAATCAAGCTTTAAGGCTTTGTTAGGGCTTTACTTTTAACTTCATGGGAAAACTCTTTGACATGCTTTTTCGCCAATTCAAAGGACATCAAAACAGAGAAAAAGCTGCGGCCTTAAGGTCTTGGCGACCCTAGCTCATCGAATTCGGTGAACCAGCCTGATTCTGCTAAAGGCGGCAAGTTTCCTAGTTTGGCGGGCGCTGTTTCTCAATAGCGCTCAGTTCTAGAAGCGTCTTTCGGGTTTCCGGCGAGTCGTACACTTCTAGGGCCTCGGCAGCAATAGCCCGATACGTTAGCACTGCTCTAAACTCACGCACCAGCTTTTCAATATTCCGCAGGCGAACCTGGCTGGCTTCTGAGGTTAAACTTTCGAGTTCTTTACCAGTTTTGAAAAATATTTTGAGGGCTTTATCCATGATCCAGCATTAAAGGACGTCACGCGTTTTGTACTGATGTTCCCTGAGCTTTAACGCAACCAGATCTAAATATTCATCCGCATTTAGCCGACGCTAAAGCCAAATTATTTAGATGACAGATGCTGAACTTTTGCAATTGGCAATATTATGTAGCACCCGAAAAATCCTCACATCTGTCACATGTGGTATCTCTACAGCAGTAATATCAATTCTCTGAGCCTGAACCTTTCAATTCCGCTCATGGAGCGGAGTTGAAAGGTTTCGTCAGCCCGACGGGCAAGCCAGGCCAATCCGCGGGGGTCTCCGACTACGAGAAGGCCGACTTGTCTGTATAGCGGTAATTGGTAGAACTGGGATAACCCTGTCTTGAGTAATCGTTGTCGATGTTGTCGTTGGTGTGTCAGCTCAACCGGTCGATTGGGCGCAGAATTTCAGCCCACAGCAATCCCAAAAATTGAGCAATCTGCCGCATCTGTCGTGTTTTGCGGGCTAACGATTGCCCGCTGCCCCTTTCAAGACTTAGCCACGGTTGCTAACAGGTGCTTTTCAGAGCACCTGTTAGCAACCGTCTGGCCACGCGTGGCACATTACTCAAACGACAGCAAAAGCTTACGCAGCAACAGGGCCAGTGCTTCGCGATCGCTTCTTCCAGAGGTGCAAGGATACGATGCATGTTTTCTACAGGGGCCGTATCCTTGCGCCTCGATCAGGTCAAAGCCTTTGGGGGTTAGATGAATTAGCGTACCGCGGCGATCGCTGGGGTCCGGAATGCACTCTACCAGAGCTGCCTGCTCAAGACGGTCGACTCGGTGCGTCATGGTGCTAGACGAAACCATCATCGTATTGAATAACTCGGTGGGTGAAAGTTGATAGGGCTGACCCGAACGACGGAGTGTTGCCAGCACGTCAAACTCGCCTTGCCGCAGACCAAAGTCAGAAAATATCGCTTGAATTGGCCGATCTAAGTGTTTCGACAGCCTGGCCATACGGCCCACGATGGCCATTGGTGAGGCATCTAGATCGGGGCGCTCACGTTGCCATTGCGCCAAGATACGATCGACCGGGTCGGAAGCCATCAAACGCTATATGCACTAAATCTTATTGTCGACAATCTTAGCATCAAGACAAATCCAGGATTCTCGAAGGCAATTATCTTGACGTCAAGATAAAACTGGTTTATTGTTTCGACGTAGAGTATCTTGACTTAAAGATAGATTATGAAGGCCGTTCCATCTCGCTGGTCAGATATTCTGCTGACTGCTCTGCCGCCCATCTCCTGGGGAACGACCTATGCAGTAGCGACCGAATTTTTGCCGCCTGATCATCCGCTGCTGGTCGCCGCGCTACGCTCGCTCCCGATTGATTTATTACTCGCAATTGGTCTGGGAAGGCTGCCACAAGGTATCTGGTGGTGGCGCATGCTCGTTTTAGGAGGCTTGAATATCGGGCTTTTCCAGGCGCTATTGTTTGTGGCCGCCTACCGTCTACCGGGCGGTGTTGCGGCTACAGCAGGAGCCATTCAGCCCTTGTTGGTCGTGCTATTCTCGTGGCCCCTGCTGGCCGTAAGACCATCCCATCAGTCAACCATCGCCGCGATCGCCGGTTTTGTCGGCGTGGGCTTGTTGGTGCTAGGCCCCAGTGCTCGTTTAGACAGTATTAGGATGGTGGCGGCAATTGCGGGAGCCGCGGCGATGGGACTCGGCACGGTTTTGGTGAAGCGATGGCAGCCGCCGGTTTCGTTAATGGTCTTCACCGCCTGGCCGCTCACGATCGGTGGCTGCCTGCTGTTGCCCATCGCCTTAGTGACCGAGGGGCCATTTGAAGCGCTGACGCGAACCAACCTTTGGGGGTTTGTTTACCTCGGACTCATCGGTACTGGACTCGCTTATGCCCTTTGGTTTCGGGGTATCAGGCGACTCAAGGCATCGGCTGCCGCCTATCTGGGGCTACTGAGTCCCGTTGTCGCTAGCCTCATCAGCTATGTATTTTTGCAAGAGACCTTTAGGGAGCACGTCATCCGTTCATGGTAGAAAAAATATCCTAGAAGATATCGTTTC
>ERZ1740060.421-NODE-421-length-24909-cov-5.459483_pt1 | contig 24909 bp, 26 predicted proteins | sample MGYA00581743_ERZ1740060 | MGnify/ENA primary metagenome ERZ1740060 (study PRJEB43018, sample SAMN04849235) | marine metagenome | isolation source: floating plastic debris | place: Pacific Ocean | collected 2008-08-27 | study: EMG produced TPA metagenomics assembly...
CACCGGATCCTCCGACTAGGCATTCAACGTCTGCCCTTCGATAAGCTCGGCAATGCGCGCCGCGGCCGTGCCGTCATGAGCCAGCTTGGCAAGGCGGTTTTTGGCGACCTTTACCGTGCCACCGGCTTCGCGCATTTTGGCGCGAAGGTCGGTCATTTTGGCAACGGAAAGACCACCATAGTGGGCAACGACCACAACACCGGCCGACGCAAAAACGTCGTTCAGTGTCGAGACCATTTCGCGCTTTTCCGCTCTATCCACTGTCTCTCTCCAATTGGCCAATCCCCTCAAACGAGAGAAGGTCAAGGCCGGTTGCATTTGGCCAAACAGCGCCCGAGGGAACCGCATGGCCGATGTGAACCTGCCCCGACCGCACACCCCAACTGGGATGAATGGCCGATTAACGGATCGAACCGAACCAAGGAATGCGAGCGCATTCCCTCTTTCGGTCTTCGCGTCTCATGCTGGCCCGGCAAAACCCGGTTTAAGCAGACCCGAAAGTCAGCACCCGCAATCTCGGACAGGTAAGTGCTTCAAGCTGTTGCCTGAAGCCCTACCGGAGCGGCACCGTCAGCGCCGCCCGCGATACGCTAGCGAACCCAAGCTGCCGTTAGGCAGTCAGGCTCGAAACATCAATTTTTACGCCGCGGCCCATCGTCGATGAGACGGCCGCACGCTGAAGGAATGTGCCCTTAGCGCCAGAAGGCTTGGCCTTGGACACCGCATCAGCGAACGCCTTGACGTTCTCAACCAACTGATCGGCCGTGAAAGAGGCCTTGCCGATGCCGGCATGCACAATGCCCGCCTTCTCAACGCGGAACTGCACTTCGCCGCCCTTGGCGTTCTTCACCGCCTGGGTGACGTCCATGGTCACCGTGCCAACGCGAGGGTTTGGCATCAGACCACGTGGCCCAAGGACCTTACCTAGACGACCAACGAGGGCCATCATGTCCGGCGTGGCGATGCAGCGATCGAAATCGATTGTACCACCCTGAACGATCTCGACGAGATCTTCAGCGCCGACAACATCAGCGCCTGCTGCGCGCGCTTCATCAGCTTTCTCGCCGCGCGCGAACACACCAACGCGAACCGATTTACCTGTACCATTAGGCAACTGAACAACACCGCGGACCATCTGGTCGGCGTGGCGCGGGTCAACACCCAGGTTCATGGCAACTTCAATGGTCTCGTCGAACTTCGCCGTCGCCCCGTCCTTGACCATCGCCATGGCCTCTTCGACCGGGTAAAGATTGTCGCGATCAAGCTTCTCGTCAGCAGTTTTCAAGCGTTTTGCTACACGTACCATCGTTTACGCCTCCACCTTCAGGCCCATGGAACGAGCAGAACCGGCAACCATTTGCATGGCAGCTTCGACGGTGTTGGCATTCAAGTCCGTCATTTTCTGCTCGGCGATCTCGCGCAGCTGAGCCTGCGAAATAGAACCGGCCGTGCTACGACCTGGTTCAGAACCACCTTTTTGTAACTTGGCGGCCTTCTTCAAGAAGAACGACACCGGTGGCGTCTTCATCTCGAAGGTGAAGGACTTATCCTGGAAAATAGTGATGACGACCGGAACCGGCGCGCCTTTTTCCATCTCCTGCGTCTTGGCGTTAAACGCCTTGCAGAATTCCATGATGTTCAAACCGCGCTGACCAAGAGCCGGCCCAATGGGCGGCGACGGGTTGGCAGCGCCGGCAGGCACCTGAAGCTTCAGGTAACCAGCAATCTTCTTCGCCATGTCTTATCCCTTATAGCGACCACGCAAGGTGGCTGGGTTGGGGTTATGTGGTGCGATCCGAACCGGCGGCGAAACCAGCCTTCTCTCCCACACAGTCAATGAACCGATCGACGCCTAGAGCTTTTCGACCTGCCCATATTCGAGCTCGACCGGTGTTGCCCGGCCAAAGATGGAAACAGACACTTTCAGACGTGCCCTCTCACCATCGACTTCTTCCACAATGCCGTTGAACGATGCGAAAGGCCCATCGGAGACCCGCACCTGCTCGCCAACATCGAAGGTGATGGAGGGCTTCGGCCGATCCACACCTTCCTGAACCTGATTGAGAATACGGTCCGCTTCAGCGTCGGAAATCGGGATCGGTTTCTTGTCCGAACCCAGAAAACCCGTCACCTTCGGCGTATTCTTGATGAGATGATAAGCCTCATCGGTCATTTCCATGCGGACGAGGACATAGCCTGGAAAAAACTTGCGCTCGGTGTCGACCTTGCGACCACGGCGAACTTCCACGACCTTTTCCGTCGGCACCAAAACCTGATCAAAGAGCGCGTCCAGGCCAGCAGCCTGGGCACCCTCGCGGATGGACTCAGCAACCTTTTTCTCAAAATTCGAGTAGGCGTGCACAATGTACCAGCGCAAAGCCATCAGGCGCGATCTCCGTTAGCGGCCAAGTTCGAGAAGTTGGCCAACCACAAAACTGAGAGCATAGTCTGCCGCCAGGAAGAAAATCGCCGCCAGGAAAACCATGATGAACACCATGATGGTGGTCACTGTGGTTTCGCGCCGCGATGGCCAGACAACCTTGGAGACTTCCTGCCGCACTTCCTGAAGGAAAGTGAAGGGATTGGTCTTTGCCATCGTCTACCTTGTATCCTGCGACCTGACTTTCGCCTTCATGTCAGTACCTCTGTCATCGCCGAACCAATTGGCCACAGCGCTGTGAGATACCTTCCAGCGGGTCTCGGGTTTGCGCAGAAGCGGCCGCTCCGCCCTGCATGCAACAAATAAGGGCGTGCGACTGGATCACACGCCAACGGGCAGCAGGTAATCCCCTTACGCGGTGAAATCAACCCTTTGGTCATGTTTTTTTCACGTGGCGGTGGACAGCCTAAATGTGCGGCACGCCACGCAAGCGGCCACGTTCCATTCAGCTCGAAAGATAGTCTTCCAAAACACGTTCCACGCCCTTGGTCCAAAGTGCGTTCAACGCGGTTTCAAATGCATCGGCAAACGAGGCGTTGTTGGACAAGTCACCATAGTAAGCCGACTGTTGGAGCCAGGCGATGGGCTCATCTTTCGACTGACGGGCTACCTTCACCAGATCCACCCAGTTGGGATCGTTTGGCTCAATGATCGACCCATCTTCTCGCTCGCCATAGCACATGCGTGCCCAAAGTGCCTCAGCTAGAGCCAAGCCATGTGTTGGCGCGTCCACGTCAAGCGCATCGCGAACGACCGGAAGCACAAACCCGGTGTGGCGCGCAGAACCGTCGAAGGCGACGCGTCGCGTCGTGTCCTTAGTGGCCCGATTCTCAAATCGCTCGGTTACCTGGGCAAGATAGGCTTCAACGCTAAGACCTGGAACGCTCTGTACGTGGGGCAGAATTTCCTTGCGCTGAACCCGCGTAAAAAACGCCCCCACAAGAGGATGCTCCATACAAACATCAATGGTGGGAAGCCCAAGCAGCTCGCCGGCATTGGCAAGAAGCTGATGGCCAGCGTTTAGGATGCGGAGCTTCATCGCCTCATAGGCATGGACGTTGCTGGAAAACACAGCACCAACGCGATCAAGGTCCGGCCGGCCTGCGCAGAAACTGTCCTCAATAACCCACTGACGGAAGTTCTCGTGGGCAACGGGTGCCGCATCGACGACACCCAATCGAGCAGCCAGCGCTACTTCATCCGGCCCGGTCGCCGGGACGATGGAATCGACCATTGAATTGGGAAAGGTGCAGTTCGCGGCGATCCAGTCGGCCAAGCCTTTGTCGACCAGCTCCGCCAGCGAGACGACGGCCTGGCGAACAATCGCTCCATTGCCTTGTAGATTGTCGCAACTGAGAACCGTGAAAGCACCATATCCGGCGTCTCGTCGAATCGTCAGAGCCGCAACAATCGCACCAAACGCCGTGCGAGGCGTTTGAAGGTTGAGGGCATCATGGACAAGATCCTCATGCTCGGCATGAAATCCGTTGCTAGCCGGATCAACGTAGTAGCCGCCCTCTGTGACCGTAAGGGTGACGATCTTGATCGTCGGCCGTGCGAGCGACGTGATGAGAGCGCCGAGCCCAATATCGACGGGAAGGTAGTCGATCATCGGACCGATGACTTCGGCAGTCTCGCCTGTTGGACCAAGTTCAATCAGGGTCGTCAGGCAGTCCTGCGCTACCAGCCTGTCGCGCATGGACGCATCATAGGCACGCACACCAGCGCCAAGTATCGCCCAATCCTGGGCGTCTCCCGATTGCATCAGACGGTGCAGATACCAAGCCTGGTGGGCTCGGTGAAAGTTACCGACACCAATGTGGACGATACCCGGCTTCAAGGACCGACGATCGTAGGTTGGCCGCTTAATGTGTGCCGGAAGACTGTCGAGCGTGGCGTTGGAAAGTCGGACCGGCTTGAAATTCGTATTGGCGGCTAGCTCATCCATTGGCCGCCATCCACATTAAGCGTTTGCGCCGTGATGTACCGCGCCGCATCGGAGGCCAGGAAAACGCACGGGTCGGCCACTTCGTCCGGGTGACCCATATGACCCAGCGGCACGCCCTCACCCACTTCGCGCTTCTTCTGGCCCAGATCCTTGTTCTCGTAGACCGCGAACTGCGCGTCGACATGCTCCCACATCGGCGTGTCGATGACGCCGGGAGCAATCGCATTGACTCTGATGTTGTCGCTGGCCAGTTCCAGAGCGAGACACTGGGTGACAGATATCACCGCCGCTTTGGTTGAGCAGTAAACGGTTATGTTGGGCTCACCACGTCGACCAGCCTGGCTTGAGAAGTTGATGATTGTCCCGCCGCCGCGACGCTGCATGATTGGAACCACGGCCTTGCAGGTAAAGATCGTGCCGCCGACATTCACATCATATTGGCGGCGATAATCCTCGACCGTGATCTTGTCGATTGAGGCCATGTTGAAGATGCCGGCATTGTTGACGAGCACATCGATCCCGCCGAATGCCTCATCAACGGCGGCCACGCCGGCATCAATCGAGGCCATATCGGTGACATCCATCGCAATCGCTATGGCCGAGCCACCGATAGCCGCCGCGGTTTCTTCTGCCTGGTCAGCCAGGAGATCAGCCACCGCAACCTTGGCACCTGCTCGAGTATAGGCCTTGCAGATGGCCCGGCCGATGCCGCGCGCCCCTCCGGTGACAAGGGCATTTTTCCCCAATAGTGGCCGTTGGGTCATGCGATGCGCAGGCCTTCAGCATCGAACTTATGGATACGCTCCTCATCGGGCGTCAGGAAAATCGCATCGCCATGATGCATAGCGACTTCGCCGCCTGCCCTCACGGTGAGCGGCTCCGGCCAACCGTCGAGATGCACATGGAAAAACGTGTCCGACCCCAGATGCTCGGAGACGCCTACCCGGCCCTCCCATAGACCTTCTGTGGACGAGGCCGACATATGCTCAGGCCTCACTCCAATAGCGTGGGCACCGCGACGCTTGGCCTCCTCACCCTCGATGATATTCATCTTGGGCGACCCGATGAAACCGGCAACGAAGCGGTTCCTTGGTTCGCGGTAGAGCTCCAACGGACTGCCAACTTGTTCAATGACGCCCGCCTGCAGAACCACGATTTTGTCGGCCATGGTCATGGCCTCAACCTGGTCGTGGGTCACGTAGATCATGGTCGTCTTCAGTCGCGAGTGGAGCTCGCTGATTTCCAATCGCATGCCGACTCGAAGGGCGGCATCCAAGTTCGACAGAGGCTCATCAAACAAAAAGGCCGCTGGCTCACGAACAATGGCGCGGCCAATCGCAACGCGTTGCCGTTGGCCGCCCGACAAGGCGGCAGGGCGACGATCTAGATAATCGGTCAGGTTCAAAACAGACGCTGCCTGTTCCACCCGCCGGTCCTGCTCGGCCTTATCGAGTTTCGCCATTCGCAGCGGAAACGCGATGTTCTTGCGTACCGTCATGTGTGGATAGAGGGCGTAGGACTGGAACACCATCGCCAGCCCACGCTTTGCCGGTGGGACGTCGGTTGCGTCCTGGCCATTAATGCGAATGGCGCCGCCCGTCACATCTTCTAGCCCGGCAATCAGCCGCAAGAGCGTGGACTTGCCGCAACCCGACGGGCCGACGAACACCACGAACTCGCCCTCGTTGATCTCCAGGTCCAGCGGGTGGATGACTTTGACGTTTCCAAAGGCCTTTTCGACCTTGTCGAGAACTATGTTTCCCATCGTCTTTTTCCTATTTGACCGCGCCGAAGGTGAGACCGCGCACTAGCTGCTTCTGGCTGAACCAACCCAGAATGAGGATTGGTGCGATGGCCATGGTCGAAGCTGCGCTGAGCTTGGCGAAGAAGAGGCCTTCAGGGCTTGAATAGCTGGCGATAAAGGCGGTAAGCGGCGCTGCTCCGGCGGCCGTCAGATTCAGCGTCCAAAACGCTTCGTTCCAAGCCAGAATGAAGTTGAGCAGGACGGTGGATGCTATTCCCGGGATCGCCATGGGTGTGAGCACAAACAGGATTTCTTCGCGCAGGCCCGCGCCATCCATCCGTGCCGCTTCAAGAATCTCGCCAGGGATCTCCTTGAAGTAGGTGTAGAGCATCCACACGATGATCGGCAGGTTGATGAGCATAAGCACCAAAACCAGACCAATGCGTGTGTCGAGTAGCCCGAACTGAATGAACAAGAGCGAGATCGGGTAGAGCACGCCTACGGCAGGCAGCATCTTGGTTGAGAGCATCCATAAAAGGATGTCCTTGGTCGCTTTGGATGGCACGAATGCCATGGACCAAGCGGCCGGTACCGCAACGAGAATGCCAAGGAGCGTGGAGCCACCAGCGACAATCACCGAGTTCCACAGAAACCGCATATAGTCCGAGCGTTCCTGGACGACGGCATAATTCTCCAGCGTCCAGTCGAAGAAGAAAAACAACGGAGGGTCGTTGATCGCCTGGGCCTCAGTTTTGAAGCTGGTCAGGATCGTCCAGTAGATCGGGAAGAAGATGATAAGCCCAATCGCCCAGGCCAGAGCCGTGAAGGCGATTTTGCGACGGGTGGAAACTGCGCGTGCCATGTTTGCCCCCTTACCGATCCAGGTTCTTGCCGACGATGCGCATCAGGAAGATCGCAACGATGTTGGCGAGGATGATGGCGTAGACACCGCCAGCCGATCCAAGACCGATGTTCTGACTGTCAACGACGCGCTGGAAGATCAGATAGGTCAGGGTTCGTGTGCCAAAGGCACCGCCGGTGGTGACGAAGATTTCGGCGAAGATCGACAGCAGGAAGATTGTCTGGATGAGCAAGACAATCGTGATAGCCCGGCTGAGATGCGGAAGGATGATGAACCAGAAGCGCTGCAGAACTGGCGCGCCATCCATTTCAGCTGCTTCCAACTGTTCGCTGTCGAGAGATTGGATGGCCGTCAGCAAAATCAACGTAGCGAACGGTAACCACTGCCAGGACACGATGAGAATGATCGATTGAAGCGACGCATCCGATAACCAGGAAATCGGCTCGGCACCGAAGAACCGCCAAAGGTGCGCAAGAATGCCGTTTACAGGGTCCATGAACATGTTCTTCCACACCAGCGCGGAGACGGTCGGCATGACAAAGAACGGCGCGATGACCAGGATGCGAACAACGCCCTGACCCCAGAACGGTTGGTCCAAGAGCATCGCAAGCAGCACGCCCAGGACGACGGTGATGAGGAGTACACCGCCAACCATCACAAGCGTTGTTTGAACGCTCGGCCAAAACGAGCTGGAGGAGATGAACCGAGTGTAGTTTTCAAATCCCACCCAGTCGAGACCGCGCGCCAGGCTGTCTCCTCGCAGCGGCAGATAGCGCTTGAAAGAGAAGTAGAGCGTCATCGTTAGCGGCACGAGCATCCATCCAAGAAGGAGGATCACAGCAGGCGCCATCATGATGCGAGCGGCAGATCGAGATGCTTTCGTGGCCATGGATACACTTCTTTCGTTGACGGGCCGGTCCATGGTGGGACTGGCCCGCCTTCAGATGCAATCGAAGGCTATGCTTTGGGGGGAAACGAAGGGTCAGAGAGGCGACCGGGAGAAGTCGCCTCGCTGATGGAAGGCGCCTTGCGAAACAGCTTAGCGGTAGCCAGCTGCTTCCATGGCGTCGTTGGTCAGCGCCTGAGCTTTCTCCAGCGCTTCTTCGACGGTCTGCTGACCGGCGTAAACGGCGGAGAATTCCTGGCTGACCTCAGTCGCGATGCCGGCAAACTCCGGAATAGCCGCGAACTGGATGCCTACATAAGGTGATGGTTCAACGGTGGAGTCGTTCGGATCGGCCGACAAGATCGAGTCGAGCGTCATCTGCGCAAAGGGCACAGCCTGATACTCCGGCGTCTCATAGAGCGACTGGCGTGCACCGGGAGGCACATTAGCCCAGCCTTCGTTGGCTGCAACCAGCTCGATATAGTCTTTCGAGGTGGCCCACTCGATGAAGGTTTGTGCTTCATCGGCCTGCTGAGTACCGGCCGGAATTGCCAAGGCCCATGCACACAGCCAATTGGAACGTTTGCCCAGGCCGTTGTCCGGCGCCAAAGCAAAGCCAACACTGTCAGCCACGGTGGAGTCAGTGGGGTTGGTCACAAAGGATGCAGCGACGGTAGCATCGATCCACATGCCACATTTGCCCTGTTGGAACAGCGACAGATTCTCGTTGAAACCGTTGGTCGCGTAGCCTGGAGGGCCCGACTCTTCCATCATGCCAACAAAGAAGTTGAGCGTATCGGCCCAAGGCTGAGTGTCGAACTGGGCGTTCCAGTCCTCATCGAACCAGCGGGCACCGAAGGAATTCGACATAGCCGTGATGAAGGCGCCGCCCTCGCCCCAACCAGCTTTACCGCGCAGGCAGATGCCGTTGATTTCGTTGTCGCGGTCCGTCATGGCTGCCGCCGCTTCACGAATGAAGTCCCAGGTCGGCGCATCAGGCATTTCCAGCCCAGCAGCCTCCATCAGGTCAGCACGATACATGACCATTGAGCTTTCGCCGTAGAAGGGCGCAGCGAACAGCGTGCCATCGTAGGAGAGGCCACCTGCCATAGCTGGCAGCAGATCATCGACGTCATATTCTTCCGACAGATTGTCCAGAGGGATCAGCCAATCGTTGGAACCCCAGATTGGTGCCTCGTACATGCCGATGGTCATGATATCGAACTGACCACCATTGGTGGTGATGTCGGTGGTCACGCGCTGACGCAGCGTGTTTTCTTCCAGCGTTACCCACTCAACGTTGATGCCGGTCTGCTCAGTAAATTGGTCGGTGTAGCCCTGCATGCGGATCATGTCGCCATTGTTGACCGTGGCGATGGTGATCGTTTGCGCATGGCCGACGGCAACCGCGCCGCCAGACATGATCAATGTCAGAGCCGTGGCTGTGCACAGCTTCTTAGCAATAGACATCAGTTCCCCTCCCGGAGGTTATGTTTGTTTTGCGGAAGAAGAGTGTGATCAAAAAGAGGGCGTGTCAATTAAAATTTTACGCGCGTAAATTTTTAAGAAGCTAAGCCGACGAACGAATGACCAGTCGGCCTTGAAATAGCGTCATTTTTCGCTCTTCAGCGGGCTTTTCGTCTTCATCCAGAAGCGCGATCAATTGCGCCATACTTTCCGACGCAATGGCTGCGAAGTCCTGCGAAACCGTCGTCAGAGGTGGGCAAGTGAAGCGCGAGAATGGGTGGTCATCATGCCCCGCAACCCGCAAAGCGCACCCGTCGCCTCGACCAACGCGCAGCCCCTCCTCATAGGCAGCCGCAAGGAAGCCGACGGCCAACCGATCATTACCGCATAGGACGGTGTTGGTGGCAAAGCTGCGTTCGCGCAATGCACGGCGGCCGGCCTCATAGCCAATCGCCTCAAAATCCCAGCCCTCTCCATCAGCATAGACAATATGCGGATCGTGCCCGAGCCGTTCCATCGTCTCAGTATAGGCACGCAGTTTGGAACGCACATTCGGGTTTGGCGCACATCGCCCTTCGAAGAAACAGGGCGGCTCGCCCGACTCGCACAAATAGCTGACGATGGCGCCGACACTCTGGTGATTGTCGAGCCCGACAAACCCCTCTCCGATCCCTTCAATATTGCTATCGAACAAAATGGATGGAACCTCGTCACAAAAGGCTGCCAGCGCATCCTGATCGGAGTTGCGGCCAAGCGGTGCCAGCAGTGCGCCAGCCGGCTTCATTGCCAGGAGACTTTTCAGATTATCAGCTTCCAGAGCACGCTCACCGTGCGAGCTGAACACGATGGGGCGAAATCCGGCATCCAGACACATGCGTTCAATGCGACGTGCGATCTCGGCGAAAAAGGGATCTGCCAGAAACGGTGCGATCACCCCTATGGTGCGCGTTAGCCGCCGGTTCTGGTTCATCGCATAGATGTTGGGGCGATAGTCGTAACGCGCCAACGCTTCTTCGATGCGCGCACGGGTCGATTGGCGCACGCTGTTGGGATCGAAGAAGTATTTTGAGACCGTGGGCCGGGATAATCCGCTCAGCGAAGCGAACTCCTCCATGGTCTTGATCTTGGTATCGGTCATGACGTTCTGATTGACTGTGGGATACTGCGCATTTGTGCGCCACCCTGCCCTTTCAAGGCCAGACAGGCAAATCGATCAGCGCGAAAGCCTAATGTCCAACGCCGCCGACGGCTGTCGAAACGCTGGATATCTAACGGATTGAAGATCGGGCTACGTTGCGATCTGCCAACAGCAGGCAGATGGCGGCATGTCCTACGCAATCGCTTTTTTTCGCTCAACTGGCTTGCCTTTCCCAAAACGAAGAACCCCGGCGAGCATATGCTCCGCCGGGGTCTGATTGTCCTGTTGCTGGCTAAAAGGCTGGTTGCACTAACCTCGAAGTCGTTCAACTCCGCCGAGAGCTAGAACTTCCAGCGGAACTCCGCACGGCCTGTGTGGCTCTGATAGTCGGAGCGAAGATCGGCCTCATAGGAGAGGCCGGCGGACCAACCCTCATTCTCAAAGGAGAAGCCAGCCCCGATCAGCGCACCGGCGACCATTTCGTTCCCGGCACGGCATAATCGCCAACTGGGAAGAGACGTTTAAGCGCTTGCCGCCCTGGTGAATCGTCGGCCAGCAAGTCCTTCTCAGTCGAGACCAGCGTCACCACCGCTTCCGCTTGCCCCTGGAGATCAAGGACTGGCGCGGCGAGTGCATAAAGGCCAGGGATGAACGATTGGCGTGCTTCTGCAAGGCCTTCGCGCCGTATGTCCGCACACAGCGACTGTGCACGCGCCATCTCCTCATTAGATAGGTGGTCACCAGCCAGGCGTTCGGGGCTCCACGCTAGGAACGCGAGTCCTGTGGCTGAGGTAATCAGCGGGAGCAGCGTGCCCACACCCATGGCTGTGACCAGTGGTGGTCGGGATCGCTCCCAGCGCACCACGGGCGGCCCAAGCGTGCCCCAAACCGACAACATGGCCGTGCAGTCCGTCGCCTCTACAACATCTGGCAACAGATCTGCCGCGCGGTTGACCACATCATATCGCGCAACGGCCGCCATCCCGACCTCGGCGGCAGCCCGACCCAGGTCATAGCTGCCGGTCTTGCGCTGCACGACCATCCCGGACTCAACCAGGCTGGCGAGGTAACGGTGGACCTTGGCCGGTGGAATCCCAACCGACTGTGCGATCTCGCTCAGAGACATCGCTCCTTGAGCCCGGCAAAAGGCCTTGAGGATCAGCATGCCGACCTCAACGCTTTGAACACCCTTGCTACGTGTCAGACCATCTTCAGACATGGTGCTTTTCCAGCTTCTTCCGAATGGCAGGCGGAATATCGGCCTTCCCGACCGTTCCGTTTTTTTGCACAACGAAGGCGCGGACCTCGTGACCTTCCGCAATCACAGAGCCTGCAATGTTGAAACGATAGGCTAGCGAAAGGCTGCTGCGCCCCAGCTTCGTAACAGACACCTGAATGGTGAGCCGATCGTAAAAACGGCCGGGCCGATGGAAGCGACACCCGGCATCAACAAGCGGTGTCCCCGCCAAATCGTTGTCTTGGATGAGGCTTGATTGATCAAAGCCCTCAGAGCGTGTGAAGGCATGGAACGTTGCGTCCATCCATTTGAAAAAGCTGGGATAAAACACGATTCCCATTGCATCACATTCACCCCATTCAATCTCACGTTCTGCCTCAAACATGCAGTGCCCTTTCAAATTCTGACTTGACAGTTTTCACATAGCGTAATCAATTACGCAAAAAGAAAACGTATCACCACGATCGGGAGGACGTGATGAAGGTGACGATTGTCGGCGCGGGACCGGCTGGCCTATATGCCGCGATTTTGCTGAAGCGCACACGCTCCGATCTTCAGATCAGCGTTGTGGAACAAAACGCACCCGACGCCACGTTCGGTTTTGGGGTTGTGTTCTCCGATGATGCGCTGGCATTCCTGCGCAAGGATGACCCAGAGACAGCCGATCTGATCGAACCGCACATGGCGCGTTGGTCAGACATCCATCTTGTCCATCGCGGCGAACAGATTGTCATCGATGGAATTGGCTTTGCCGGCGTTGGTCGCCTGGAACTCATCCAGCTCCTCCAGGAGCGAGCGGCTGCCCTCGACATTCAGCCGGTCTATCACAAGCGTATTGATGACGTTGATGCACTGGACGCCGATCTCATCATCGGTGCCGATGGCTTGAACTCGAAGGTCCGCGCCAACGGCAACTTTGGGGAGACACTCAGCCATCAGACCAATCGCTTCGTTTGGTACGGCACCAATCGAGAGTTTGACGCGCTGACCCAAACGTTCATCGAAAGCCGTTTTGGTCCTATGAACGCGCACCACTATTCCTATGCTCCTGGCCGCGCGACCTTCATCATTGAGCTCGCCGAGGAAACCTTCAACAGGTCCGGTTTCGCCGACATGAGCGAGCCGGAGTATCGGGGGACGTGTGAGGAAGCCTTCGCAGATGTTCTGGAAGGCGCACGCTTGATTGAGAACAACTCGCACTGGCGGCAGTTCCCCAACCTTTCCTGTGGCCGCTGGCATGACCGCAAGAAAGTTCTCGTCGGCGATGCCCTCCACACGGCCCACTTTTCCATCGGCTCCGGAACGCGGCTGGCCATGGAAGATGTCATTGCCCTGGTCGCAGCCCTGAAGGCCAGCAATTGGGACGTTCAGAAGGCCCTGCCAGCTTATCAGGAGGCCCGGGCACCAGTGCTCGCCAAGCTGGTCGCTGCTGCCCGACAGTCATCTAATTGGTACGATAATTTTGAGCAGCATATGCAGCTTGAGCCATGGGCCTTCGCATTGGCCTACATCTTCCGGGCCGGCCGCCTGAGCCCGGAACGGCTGAGGTCGCTGGCGCCAACCTTCGCTGCTGCCTTGGAAAACAAAGGCTTCGCGCTGGGGGATGCCGCGTGAACTCTTTGGTAGAAGAACTGGCCGCCGACATCGGTTTCGAGCTGCCAGAGAATTACAACGCGTCCCGACTGCTGTGGGACAATCTGGCGGAAAATGCGGACCGGCCAGCCGTTCACCACGCTTCGGGCACGCTGAGCTACGCAAAATTGGCAGCCCTCGCAGGACAAATCGGCAATGCCTTCTTGAACGCCGGTTGCAAACCGGGCGACCGGGTCATGCTGGTTATGGATGACGAGCCTACCTACCCAGCCGCCATCATGGGTGCAATGCGTGCCGGCCTGGTGCCGCTTTTGATCAACATCCAATCGCCCTCGGATCTGATGGAATTCTTCCGTTCCGACAGTGACGCGAAAGCAGCGATGGTCACCCCTTCGCTGGCGGGCCATCTCACAGGCACGGACCTTCCCATTTTGCTGAGCGACGGCACCGAGATTGCCGGTGCCTCCGCGGAGCTAGAAGAAACGCCGACCAAGCGGACCGATATGGCCTTCTGGATGTATTCATCCGGATCGACAGGCAAGCCCAAGGGCGTGGTGCATAAACATGAGGATGCCGCCTACACCGCACACTCCTATGCGCGCGACATCCTGAAACTGACGTCGGATGACGTCTGCTTCTCAGTGCCAAAGATCTATTTCGCCTATGGGTTTGGGAATGCCGTTTCCTTTCCAATGGCAGTTGGCGCCTCAGCCCTTCTTCTTTCCGGTCGGCCTACGCCAGATCGCTGTTTCGAGGCCATTGAAGCCCATAAGCCAACGGTCTTGTTCGGTCTTCCAACGGTCTACACCGCACTTATGAGCCACCCGATGGCCGCAACCGCGGACCTTTCTTCGGTACGCCTCTGTATCTCTGCCGCCGAGGTCTTGTCATCGGAACTGGCGGAAAGCTGGCGTCAACGCTTTGGCCACCGCATCGTCGAAGGGCTAGGCTCGACCGAGATGCTGCACATCTATCTGTCCAATGATGAAACCGTGCAGAAGCCGGGATCGGCTGGTCGCGTGGTGCCAGGCTATGCCGTTCGGCTCGTCGACCAAGAAGGCCAAGAGGTGCCCGTCGGCGAAGAAGGCATCATGGAGGTGTGCGGCCTGTCCGGCGCTGAGTACTACTGGAACCGGCCGGACAAGACCGCCGAAACGATGCGCAATGGCTGGCTTTACACTGGCGACCGGTTCACCTGCGATGAGGATGGCTTTTACTTCTTCAAGGGGCGCGCCGATGATCTGGTCAAAGTATCAGGTCAGTGGGTCTATCCGCTGGAGATCGAACTGGCACTCGCAGAGCATCCAAAGGTCCGCGAGGTTTGCGTCCAGGCGATACCGCTTGCCGACCAACGCATGACGCTGGCCGCCTGGGTGACCCCGAAAAACGATGCAGACGCGGGAGACCTTTTGGCACGTGAGCTGAAGGACTTCGCCAAGAGCCAGCTCCTGCCTCACAAGTATCCACGCACCATTCAATTCCTTCAAACACTTCCAAAAACCGGCACGGACAAGATCGACCGCCAAGCGCTGCGCGCGCTTGCGCTGGACCGGGTCGGCTCGGCTGCCTGACACAGGAGACACGCGTTATGAGCCTTGATGGGCCTCCCCCCAACACACCTGAGCGTCAGGCCTTTTATGACGCCATTGAGCCTGAATCGATGCGCGCTCTGTGGTCGGTCATGTCAGGCATCATAACGCCGGAACCAAAATCAGACTGCGTTCCGGTCAAGTGGGCCTATCAGAGCGTCCGCTCGCGCCTCTTAGAGGCAGCCGACCTTATCACCGCCAAGGAAGCCGAGCGGCGCGTATTGATCCTGGAAAACCCGGGACTCAAAGGCACATCAAAAGTCACAACCAGCCTCTATTGCGGCATCCAGTGTGTGATGCCCGGCGAGGTCGCACCTGCCCACCGCCACAGCCAGAGCGCGTTGCGCTTCGTGCTGGAAAGCGAAGGCGGCGTGACAGCTGTCGGTGGAGAGAACACAGACTTGAAGTTCGGTGACTTCGTCATCACCCCGAGCTGGGAATGGCACGACCATACCAGCCGGTCAGACTCGCCGATCTTCTGGCTTGATGGTCTGGATATTCCGGTGGTTCAGTTCCTTGACGCCTCTTTTGCGGAGGGCATGGGCGAGGACCAGCAGGAAATAACCAAACCCACAGGCGACAGCTTGGCGCGTTACGGCGCGAACATGATGCCGCTCGGCTATGAGAAGACCGCATCGACCTCGCCAATCTTTTCCTATCCCTACGAGCGGTCGCGCGAAGCACTTGAGCAGATGCGCCGTCGCGACGAATGGGATCCATGCCACGGACTGAAGATGCGCTACGTCAACCCGGTCGACGGCGGCTGGGCGATGCCGACCATTGGCGCGAGCCTTCAATTGATGCCCAAAGGCTTCGCATCTGTTCCCTACCAATCAACCGACGCAACCGTTTACGTCGGCGTGGAGGGATCAGGGCGCGCGTCGATCAACGGCAAGGTCTTCGACTGGGGACCACGCGACGTCTTCGTGGTGCCTGCCTGGCACACGCTCACCCACGAGGTGGATGAGGACGCTGTACTCTTCTCCTACTCAGATAGACCAATCCACGAAAAGCTCGGCCTTTTCCGTGAACGCCGAGGCAATGCATGACCAGTTACGTTCTCCCCCCACCGCCCCAGGCCAGCGTCGCTGTAAGAGGCACCGAAGATCGGTTCCCCGTACGCCGCGTCTTTTGTGTTGGGCGAAACTACGCTGCCCACGCCCGTGAAATGGGTCGTGATCCAGATCGCGAACCGCCATTCTTCTTCACAAAGCCCGCCGACGCGGTGGTGGAGAATGGAGCGACGGTGCGCTACCCGCCGGAAACGGAGAACTTTCATTACGAGATCGAGCTGGTCGTTGGTATCGGAAAGGGTGGAAGCAACATCGCCGAAGAAGACGTTCCAAACCACATCTGGGGCGCGACGGTCGGCATCGACCTCACGCGGCGCGATCTCCAATTGGCTGCGCGCGACAAGGGCCGTCCCTGGGATTGGGGCAAGGCCTTTGATCAGTCCGCGCCAATATCACCCTTGGTGCCGATTGCAGAGGTTGAAAGCCTGACAAACGCGCGCATTTGGCTCGCCGTCAACGGTGAGGTGAAACAGGATGCCGACATCGCCGATCTCATCTGGTCGGTGAACGAGCACGTTTCGATACTCTCGCAATCCATGACGTTGGCACCGGGCGACATCATCATGACCGGTACGCCGGCCGGCGTTGGCGCCATTGTTCCAGGCGACAAGGTCACCGGGGCGGTCGAAGGCTTGGCGGACATTGCCATCACCATCGGAGAGCGGGCGTGAACGCCCAGCCTGACCTGCGCCTGCATGGGTTCTTCCGCTCATCGACATCCTTTCGGGTGCGAGCGGCGTTGAACCTGAAAGGCCTAAGCTACGATCAGTCGACCTACGTCCTGAGGAAGGGCGAGCAACGCTCCGAAGCCTATCTGGCCGTCAACCCGCAAGGGCTCGTGCCAACACTCCAAATGCCGGGTGGCCATCTTTCCCAGTCCTTGGCAATCATTGACTGGCTGGATGAAACCTATCCCAATCCAGCCTTTCTGCCGCCAACCGCCTTAGAGAGGGCCCGTGTGCGAAGCCTGGCCCACATGGTGGCGCTGGATGTTCACCCCATCAACAATCTGCGGGTGCTCTTCTACATCCGCGATGAGTTCGGCGCCGACGAAGAGGCTCAAGCCAGATGGTTCCGGCACTGGGTGACAGAAGCCTTTAGGTCGCTTGAAACCCGTCTTTCAAGCGACGACGAGACTGGCAAGTTCTGCCACGGCGACACGCCAGGCTTGGCGGACATTTGCCTTGCGGGCCAGGTCGTCAACAACCGGCGCTTTAGCGTCGACATGACCGATTACCCAACAATTACGAGGATCTTCAACGCCTGCATGGAATTGCCTGCTTTCCAGGACGCCATGCCGGAAAACCAACCTGATGCGGCCTAACCCGCACGGGAAAAACCGGGAGTGAACCAATGAAAAAGCATCTGTTAGCCGTCGCGCTGGCGGTCGGCGCAACCCTTGGACTTGCATCCACGGCAAGCGCCCAAACCGTTTCCATAGCCACGCTGCCGCAAGGCTCGGTCTGGAACACCATGGGCAACGTCATCGCAGGCGCCGTACGTGAAGATGGAGTGCGCATGGTGGTGCAGCCCTATGGCGGCAACCTTGCCATGATGCAGGCGCTTGAGCAGGGTCTTGCCGAGTTCTCAATCAATGACATCAATGATGTGATTGCCGCTGCCGAGGGCATTGACCATTATGACGGTCAGGCACAGTCGAACCTTCGCATTCTGGCCAAGATCAACCCATTGCCGATTGGGCTTTATGTGCGCACAGACAGTGGCATGACGAACATGGCCGATCTCGACGGACGTCGCGTATCATCGGGTTGGGATGGTTTCCCCCTGGCCAACTCTCACGTGTCCGCACTGCTCGCCACCGGCGGTCTGACCTACGACGATGTTGAGGGCGTACCAACGCCCGGTCTGATCCGCGGCTCAGATGATCTGGCTGCCGGTCGCACGGAGGCCGCTTTCTTTGCCGTAGGAGGCCCCAAGGTCGCCGAAGTGAACGCAACCGTCGGAGGCGTGCGGTTCCTACAAGGCGCAAGCGATGACGCGACACTTGCGACCATTCAAGCGATCCGCCCGGCCTTCTATTTCTCTGAAGTGCAACCTGCACCGTTCCGGGTCGGTATCGAAGAGCCGATGATGATGGTGACATGGGACAATGTGTTGGTCGCCGGTGCGCACGTCTCCGATGAAACGGTGATGGCGCTGCTGGCTTCCATGGCCGAACGCCAGAGCGATATGGCCGAAGCGTTCCCGCCCTTCGGTGCTTTTGGCATCGAGCGCTCCTATGTCGACTACCCTGGCGCGACCTACCATCCAGGTGCCATTGCCTTCTTTGAAGAGCGCGGCATCGCGTTGCAGGACTTCTAAGCCAGTGACGCTTGAGGTCGATCAGAGCACGCCGCTTCGTCGCCGGTTGGTGATTATCGGCAACGTCTTCGCGGCCGTCGTCACATTGACGGCGGTCGCTTGGGCTGCCGATGTGCCGCGCTCTATCGGCCTGGCTCCCTACACCGAGCAGTTCTTGGCGCTGATCGTCGCCTTCTCGCTCGCGCTGGTTTTCATCAAAAAACCAAGCAATTACGTTTGGGCCGACATTGGCCTCAGTCTCACCGGACTCGTCACTGCGCTTTGGGTGATGTGGGAGTACCCCAGGCTCATATTCGAGCAAATGAGCCTACCGATTGACGGCCTTATCGCTGGCGGCATTCTCTTCGTCCTCATTCTGGAAGCCCTGAGGCGCTGTACGGGCTGGCCTCTAGTCATTGTCGTAGGCTGCATAGCCGTCGTGGGCCTGGTCGGCCACAACATTCCCGGCGCACTCCAGACCCGGCAGGTCGCGCCAGAGCGAATGCTGATGTACCTCGCCTATGATGCAAACGGTATGTTCGGACTGACCCTGAATGTTGCTGCCACCGTCGTCATCGCGTTCGTTCTCTTTGGACAATTGCTCTTGAAGTCCGGCGGCGCGGATTTCTTCAACGACATCGCCATGGCGCTCATGGGTCGCCGGCGCGGCGGATCCGCCAAGATTGCCGTGGTGGCATCCGGCTTGTTCGGATCAATCTCTGGCGTCGTCGTTTCCAACATTGTGGCAACCGGAGTGGTCACAATCCGCATGATGATCGCCGCCGGCTATCGCCGTCATCAGGCGGCTGCCATCGAAGCGGTCGCCTCGACAGGCGGGCAGATCGTTCCGCCGGTTATGGGCGCCGTCGCTTTCTTGATGGCGGACATCCTGCAGCGCCCTTACACCGAGATCGTGGTCGCGGCGATAATCCCTGCCCTGCTCTACTATGTGGCAGTGTTTGCGCAGGTCGACCTGCAAGCCGCGCGCGACAACATTGCTCTGGTGGACGAAAGCGAAATCCCCGAAACATCCAATGTTTTCAAGAACGGCTGGGTGTTCATCGTCCCTTTCGCAGCCATTGTTCTGGCGCTCTTTTCCTTTGGTCAGCGACCGGAAACAGCCGCTCTCTACGGCGGCGGGGCGGCGCTCGCGATTGGCTTGATCAAAGGTTATCGCAGCCGCATGGGCCTTCACGAAATCTGGCAGGCACTCTGCGAGACCGGCTCCTCTGTCGTGGACATTGTTATGATTGCGGCGGCCGCCGGCTTCATCATCGGCGTTCTCAACATCACCGGCCTGGGCTTTGGATTGACCTTCGTTCTGGTTTCCCTTGGCGGCGAAAGCTTGATCGCCCTTCTGCTAATTGGCGCAGCGGTGTGCCTTGTACTCGGCATGGGCATGCCGACCGTCGGTGTCTACCTGCTGCTGGCCGTGCTCATTGCACCATCGCTGGTGCAGAGCGGCGTCGATCCCATCGCGGCGCACCTGTTCATCTTCTACCTCGGCATGATGTCCATGGTGACGCCGCCCGTCGGCATCGGTGCATTTTTTGCCGCGGCCATCGCCAAGGCCAAGCCGATGCAAACGGCCGTCGTTGCCATGCGCTATGGCTGGACGGCTTATGTCATCCCGTTCCTGTTCGTGCTGTCGCCAACGCTGATCCTCAAGGGCGATCCTTTTGCAATCATCATTGATGTCGCGACCGCGGGCTTGGGCGTCTATCTCATCTCCGCTGCTGCGGTTGGATGGCTCAATACGACCCTACAGCCGCCGATGCGTTTGATGCTCATCATGGCAGGCTCTGCACTTCTGGTGCCTCTTAGTTTTGCGTTCGCACCTTGGCTGAATGGAATTGGCATTGCCTTTGTTTTGATCGCCTTTTTGGCAAGCCGCCTTGGTCCAAACATGCTGAACCCGCGCGGGCGCCAATGGAAAACCTACCTGCCGCCAGTCGAAAGAGGTCGTGATGGCTAACCTGTTCAAGAAGATTGACGAGCATGCCAAGCTGATGGAACGCATGGCAACCGCAACCGCTGCTGATCTATCCGAGGCGGCCCTTGCCGGCGATATGGATGCGCAAACCTACCGAGGCGCCGTGAAGGCATGTACGCGCTGCCAGTCCGTTGGCGCCTGCCGGGCCTGGCTTGACCAGCACAATGGCACAAAAGCAGCTGACGTTCCTGATTTCTGTGCCAACCAGAAACTCCTCTCGCGCCTGGCTTCCATCAAGCACTAGCCCTCGGCTAGCTGGCGCTAAAGATCTTTGCGGGCCATGAGCAAAGTGTGAAAGTTCGTCTGTGCATCCTCCGCCCGGAACGCTGTGAGTCGAAGTCCATTGTCTTCAAGGCACGTGACGTACTCAGCTGGTGACAAAGAGGCATTGTAGACAGGCTCACCACCCACGGTCCCTGTTACCTCCCCAGCCCTCGGACCAACGGTCACAAGCAACGAACCATCAGCATTCAGATGCCGCGCCAGATGGCCAATAGAGATGCGCTGTTCGTCAGGCGTGAGGTGGAAAAAGCTGCCCCACGCTACGATGCCGTCGAACGTGTCACCGAGGTCCAGGCGGCGCATATCGGCATTGCGCCAATCGCCATCTGGCCAGCGCTCGCGGGCAATGGCAAGCATTGCTTCTGCGAAGTCGATACCCGTCACTGCAAATCCCTGATCGATCAGCCATCGCGCAATGGGCTCGCCAGCCCCACAACCCAGGTCAAGAACACGTCCGCCTGATGGCAACGAATCTGCAAAGGTTTCCAACCAGTTGGCCTCAAAAAGACTTCTGGAGCGCCGCGCATCATAGGTCACTGCCTGTCGTTCATAGACATCGCGTGTGGTGCTGGCCAAGCTTGCCATATGTTCTCCTGATGGATCTGATTGCTCAGGCAAAGTCGTCAAACGACAATGAGGCCGCGAATCTATCGCCCCATTCTCACAGAGGGTTAGTCCAACATAGAGGCTTCAGAATGGCATGGCAGTACACGCGGCGCACAATGTTCGCCGTGAGCACTCACAAACGCGCCGAACCCCAGCTTTGAGCAGTCACATCCTGATCAAACGCTCACAGCAGCTCGCAGCTCGCTCTCGGGAAGCTCAGCCTTGCCGCCTGCCGCAATCACCTCCCCGCGTTGTAAAACAGTGAACCGGTCGGCGCGAGCATATGCAAAGTCGAAGTACTGCTCCACCAAAACGATGGCCATGGTTCCTTGGTCGCGCAGATAATCGATCACTTTGCCGATCTGCTGAATGATGTTGGGTTGGATGCCCTCAGTAGGTTCATCAAGCAGCAGCAATTTCGGCTTCAAGATCATGGCACGGGCAATTGCCAATTGCTGTTGCTGCCCGCCGGAGAGATCACCGCCCCGTCTGCCGCGCATCTCTTTGAGAACCGGGAACAGTTCGTAGATCTCGTCGGGCACTAAGTGTTCGGATTTCGGCAGGCAGGCATAGCCGGTTTCAAGGTTCTCGCGCACCGTAAGCAGCGGAAAGATCATCCGCCCTTGCGGCACATAGCCAATGCCACGCTGGGCCCGCGCATGGGCACTCATCTTGCCGAGCGGTTCACCATCCAACATGATCGTGCCGCCCGATGCCGGATGCACGCCGGCCAACGCCTTGAGCAGGCTGGTTTTACCAACTCCATTGGTGCCCATCACGCAGGTCACCTTCCCGGCCTCGGCTTCCAAGTCGACGCTGTAGAGTATCTGCGAACCGCCGTAGTGCAGACTTAGCTTTTCAACCCGCAACATCTCAACGCCCCAAATAGACGTCGATGACGTCCTGGTTCTGGGTGACGTGATCGAGCGAACCTTCAGCGAGCACCGACCCCTCGTGCAACACAGTTACCTTGCAGTCGAGGCGTCGGACAAACTCCATATCGTGCTCGACCACAACGACCGCGCGTGTCTTCGCAGCTTGTTTGAGTATATCCGTGGTGTGTTCGCGCTCGGCCAGAGTCATGCCAGCCGCCGGCTCATCGACCAACAGGAGTTGCGGGTCCTGCGCCAGAAGCATTCCGATTTCCAGCCACTGCTTCTGGCCATGAGAAAGCTCACCGGCTTTGCGTGCCAGCTGATCACCAAGACCAATTTCATCTGCCAGATCGGCGATGGCTTCAACGTCCTTGGAGCTCTTCTTGAACGCCAAAACCGAGAAGGGCGATCGGTTCTTCTTCAGAGCGAGCAGCAGATTATCTTCCACGGACTGATCTTCAAAGACCGTGGGGCGCTGAAATTTTCGCCCAACACCAGCGCGCGCGATCTGGCTTTCTGAAAGGCGCAGGAGCGACGTACTTGTCTCGCCCCAAAGAACCTGACCCTCGTCGGGCCGGGTCTTACCTGTGACGATGTCCATAAAGGTAGTCTTGCCAGCACCGTTGGGGCCGATGATGGCGCGAAGCTCCGCCTCGCCGATTTCAAAGGACAAATTGTTGATGGCTTTAAAGCCGTCAAACGAGACCGAAACGCCGGCAACCTCAAGAAGCGTGCTCATGCATCAGCCTCCTTTTCGCGTAAGGAGCCTGTGTCCGGACCCAAGTCGGCGCCATGCCTATCGGGTGTCTTGCGGTTGATGAAGAGGTCGACCAGCCCACCGATACCCTTCGGCGCAAAGAGCGTGACGAGAACGAAGGACACGCCCAAAGCAACCTGCCACCAGCTCACCCATTCGATGGTGTAGAAGCCAAGATCGACGTTGGGCACCCGGCCACCGGTGAACCAAGTGGAGAGCAATGAAACGAACGCTGCGCCGATGACGGCGCCATAGAGCCGCCCCCGCCCTCCGATGGCCACCCAGACGGCCAGATAGATAGAGGCAATCGGTGCAACTTCGGCCGGATTAATGATGCCGGCCTGGGGATAGTAGAGGGCACCAGCAATGCCAGCCATCACGGCGGTGATGGTGAATACAAACAGCTTGTACCCCTCAACAGGGTACCCAAGAAAACGAACCCGCGCCTCGTCATCGCGGATTCCGCGAATGACCGAACCGAATTTGCCGGACACGACCCACGCGGCAAACATGTAGCCGATGGCAAGCGCGACCGCCGAGGCCCACAGGAACCAGACCGAAAGCACCGCCTGGGGTGTATCGGCCATGCCAGGGATGTTTTGCAGGCCGGACAGGCCGTTGTTGCCGCGCAGGCCAGAATCGTTCTGGAAGAGATAGAGCGCCAGCGCCAGCGTCATCGCTTGGGTAAGGATCGAGAGATAGACGCCTGTCACGCGCGAACGAAACGCCAGCCAGCCGAAGACGAGCGCCAACAGCCCTGGAACGGCAACCACCAGGATAAGCTGGATCAACAGGCTGTCGGCAAACGCCCAAACCCAGGGAAACTCGTCGCTGCCAACGACGCCGAATATCTGTGTGGCGATGGCGTCAACGATCTCAGAATCGGTCGGCGGAAGCTCCGCACCAGCCAGCGAGGCAACCACAATATCCTCGGTGCGTGCGTACATCAGCCACATGCCGATCATGTACCCGCCAAGGCCAAAGAAAGCGAAATGGCCAAGCGAAAGAATGCCGCAATAGCCCCACACCAAGTCCATGGCGATCGCTATCAGGCAGAAGCAAAGCGTCATACCCAACGTCTTGACCATGGCGGTCGAGACGAAGCCTGTGCCGAGCCCTTCCGACAGGAAGGTGACAGCAATGGTGAAGACCGCAAGCAAAGCGATAAAAACCATCACCGACGGGTTTCTGACCAGGAAGGTTCTCTCCATCAGGTCTCTCCCCGCTCAGTTCCTTCGCAACGACCGCATGGTCCGCCCGCAATGCTCCTTTGCGCGGTAAGCCGGAACGGCCAGAGCAACGAAATGTAGAACAACCGCATCCTCACATCTCCGCCGCGCGGCCCTTCAGGGCAACGATGCCACGTGGCCGGAACTGGATGAAAAGGATGATGAAATGGATCATGTAGGTCTGCGCGGCGAGCGTGTTGGACGGGTTCAGGAACTCGATGAACTTCTGCAAGCCGCCGATCATGCCGGCACCCGCGAGCGTCCCCCAAACACTGCCAACGCCGCCGACAACCACCGTCATGAAGCTCTGCACGATGTATTGCTGACCCATCTCGGTGGTCACCTGCCCGAACAGGCCGATGGCGACGCCGGCAATCCCCGCAATTCCGGAGCCGAACCCAAAGGTCAGCATGTTGATCTTGTCGGGATTGATGCCCATCGACGCCGCCATCTTTGGGTTCTGCGTCACTGCCCTCACCTCCAACCCCAGTCGCGTTCTGTTCATGACGAAGAGGAACATGGCCAGGAAAACCAAGGCGAGCACGAAAATGGCAATGCGAATGTAGCAGATGGCAACAACATCATTTAGAACCAGCGCGCCATCCAACCAGTCGGGCGCCGTGAAGGGGCGCGCCTGTGTGCCGAAGATGTTCTTGGCAAGCTGTTGCAAGGCAATGGAAATACCAAAGGTCGCAAGCAGCGTTTCCAGCGGCCGATTATAAAGCCAACGGATGATGAGACGCTCCATCGCGACCCCGGCTCCGAACGTGACCGCAAACGCAAGCGGCAGGGCAATCACAATCGACAGGGGTAGATCGGGCACGAAAAGCTGAACGACATAGCCGGTGTAGGCACCCATCATGATGAATTCGCCATGGGCCATGTTGAT
>ERZ1740060.422-NODE-422-length-24815-cov-21.067973_pt1 | contig 24815 bp, 29 predicted proteins | sample MGYA00581743_ERZ1740060 | MGnify/ENA primary metagenome ERZ1740060 (study PRJEB43018, sample SAMN04849235) | marine metagenome | isolation source: floating plastic debris | place: Pacific Ocean | collected 2008-08-27 | study: EMG produced TPA metagenomics...
TCCATCGTCACAGATGGCTGCGAACAGCCGGCCTCTCCCACGATTTTTGCAGGCACACCAGCAACGGTCTTCATCGGCGGGATATCTTCAAGCACCACCGATCCCGCAGCAATCCGGCTGCAATGCCCCACATGGATATTGCCCAAAACCTTGGCCCCTGCCCCGATCAAAACGCCATCGGCAATCTTGGGATGCCGGTCATCGTCTTCCTTGCCTGTGCCGCCAAGGGTGACCGAATGCAGCATCGAGACATTATCGCCCACAATGGCCGTTTCGCCGATGACAATCGAATGGGCATGGTCGATCATCAGACCTTTGCCGATCCGGGCCGCTGGATGAATATCAATCCCAAAGACCTCCGACACGCGCATCTGGAAGAAATACGCCAGATCCTTGCGACCCTCCTCCCAAAGCCAATGACCGATCCGGTAGGCCTGAACGGCTTGAAACCCTTTGAAGTACAGAATTGGCTGGATCAGCCGATGGCATGCAGGATCCCGCTCATAAATCGCGGCCAAATCCGCACGTGCTGCGTCTGCGAGATGCGGATCACCGGCATAGGCCTCGTCCATAATCTCGCGCAACAATTGCTCAGACATTTCACCAGAGGCTAGCTTCAGCGCAAGCCGATAGGCCAACGCGCTTTCGACGCTGTCATGATGCAACAGGCTTGAATGGATCAAGCCGCCCAGCAAAGGCTCTGACTGAACAGCCTCTTGCGCCTCTGCGCGGATGCGGTCCCAAAGGGGATCTACACTACGCAATGTGTTCTTCAACGTCGCCATGGTCAGGACCTCATTGCCGCTACTTGTCGCTTCGCTTACCCCTCAGATAAGCGAGCGTGGGCGGCATGGCAATGAAAAGGCATCCGAATGATCCCGTCAGCAAAACTGTCTGAGGTGATATCTGAGCCGAAAAGTCGCCCGCAATCGGCATCATCGATTTGAAATGGGCCCTGCTGAGACTGACCGCAATCGGATGATGACTGCGATATCAGAGGCTGGCGGCTACAGCGCATATTTAAAGCGACCCAAGCCTGTTGCAGATAGACACTGGGAACCCCGAACCCAGCTCATAAGCGGGTTACCGAGGGCGAGTGTATCCGTCGAGTTCGTATGATGAAGGCCGCGCCGCATGTGCTTTGAGCCAAATCCTACCTTGTAGCGCGGCGCACCGCATTCACACGCTCAACAGTCACATAATACGTCAAAAATGTCCCGCAAGCAGCGGCAGTAGTCACGATCTGTCAGCCAAGGTTCTGGCACCTGCGGATAGCCTGCGCTAGCGGCCATAACGCTGCCGTTCCCCAAACGGGGATGCGTCTTGTGCATGTGTCGGGCAAAATCTGCCGCAGTCCTTGCATCCTCAAAGACTTGCGCAATCAGTGCTGCCCTTTGCGCTTCTGGCGCGGCCCGCATCGCCCGCGCCAAAGCAATCACATCTCCCATAAGGAGTGGCTTCATCATGCAGCACTCGGCAGGCCAAGCTCCATATAATGGATGGCAATTCGGACCGATCCACCGCCAAAATCACCACCGTTCGCAGTGAATTTTGGCCGGAACCCGTTGTAATAGGTCTGTGGCTGTCCTGTCAGACCGCGCACCCATGCTCCCGCACCCAAGCCAAGCCCGTTGCCATAGCGATCCGTGCTGGCGCCCTCACCCAACTGCCAATCGCTTAACGTACCACTAAGCGCGCTCATCACACGCCCTGTGATACCAAAAACAAGCACCGTTCCGGGCACCTCGTCGGTGCCGTCGATTGATGCCCCACTGGCAAGTACCTGATCGTATTCCCAGATCTTCATCTGCGTCGTGGCGCCACCTGCAGAGCGTGCAACAAGGCCAACGGTGAACGCGCCGTCGACCCAATCGACGGACTGCCCTTCATCGGCAACCCACAAGCGCCAACCGTTGACCATTGGCACAAAAATCCAGCCGTTGTTCGACTGAATGGCAATTTCGCCTTCATGGCCGGTCCACGCGCCCGTTGCGCTCGCAGCGACCAGATAGCATATGCCATCCGCCACTCCGCTTGGCGGTGTGGAAACACTGCGCGACAGGACGCTGAGCTGGGTCAGACTATCAAGCCGGGCCAATGCTTCATTCACTGTCACATGCTTTTGCGCCTGTGAAGGTTGCACCAGCGGAAGTCCTAATTTCGCGGTCTCAGTCATTGATTTCAATCCTTGTGTAAAGCCCTGGCCCAAAACGCTCGGACACCTGAGCAACCTCAATTTCAAACACACCGCTTACGCCATCAGCCGCCTGCATCCCGGCTGGATAAACCCATTCGGAGGTATTCAGCTGTACTTCGCGGCGCAGGCTCCCGCCGTCGATCACGCGCAGCACATAAAGCTCAGACGCTTCGGCAAGCGGAACATCAAATCCGCTCCAACTGTCGCCCTCAAGTCGGGTCCGGCGCGTCCAATGCACCGCAAGATCACCATCATCGCGACGATATCCGCGCAGATGTGCAGGGCTAAGCGGACGCAGGCCAACGCCCTGAAATACTTCGTATTTCTCTATGTAGGCATCGTCATCATATGATCGACTTGCTGGGCCAATTCGGTAATAGCGCGCCGTATCGCGGTTCCCGACCGGCAACGAAATCTGATCCGGCATGCCATTCATCAAGACCACATAAGACCCCGCTGGCCATTGCGCTGGCATCACACCGTCGCTGCCCAACTGCCCTCGCAGCCGCTGGGATAGTTCATATACGTCTTCCTCAACCAGATCGGCCTGCGCAAATTGGAACAATTCCCATTGATCCGACGTGCCGTCACCGATGGCACACAAGTTGGCCCCTGCCCGCAAAGCTGCGTCCTCGACGGAGGACAAGTGCCCGTTGGACACCCGCACCCTGAGCGGCTCTCCTCGGTCAAACAACCCGGCCTTTGCTGCAAGCAATGGGGTTTCTGTCACCCCAATAACCGACGCCCCAGCAATGGATACGTTGCGCTGGTAGCCATTGCCTGTCACGGAACTGACCACCTCAACCGCGCCCGGCCACGGATCAGCCGTCACGGCAATATGCGGTGCATGTTCGATCTCATCTCCCGTCATAAGTGGCAGATCCAAAAATAGAGGAAAGACCGGTGCAACAGGCGTAAACGGCTTCATGACCGCGACTTCGTCCAAAGGATGCGATGCCACATAGACACCTTCATCCACGCGGGTCGCAGAACATAGCTTGACGCCAGCCTCCTCGACATGGTCGATCCGAAAATCGAAATTGCCCTCTGGCAATCCAATACGCACGACATCGCCAGCACCAAGATCCGCTTGCGATGGTGGCAATGCAAACTTCGCTGTATCGCGGGCAATCCGTGCCTCTGTTAGCCAGCGCTCCGCCATCATCCGCCCTTCGCCACGGGTCAAGGAAAGCTCCAGCTCAGACGTTGAAACCGAAGGCGTGTCATCATCTGGAAATACCGCTTCGGCCGATCGTGCCTCATACTCGCCATCCGCATCGACAAAGTTGACACGCATCCGACCCGCGACATCTGCACTTGGCGCACGCGCCAATTCCAACTCGTTCTCTTGCTCGTCGTTAAGCGCAAGCGTGTCGACATCCAACGTATCAAAGGCACGCCCATCCCGGGTCACAAAATGCAGACACCCTTCACGCTCAATCGCATCAAAGCCGTAAGCCAGCATCAATGGCTGAAGAGCCGCCCGCCCACTGTCGACATCATTCACAGAATACCCACGCACGAAGCCATAAAGCCGCGAAACGTCATAGTGGGTCACACCGGAACGGTCGCAAATCTCGGCCACAATCGAGGCCAAAGCCCGCGCTGTGACACGTCCATTTAACCAATGGCCCCGCGCATAGTTTGCGCCATCCGACCACAAAGCCAGATTGTTTGGAAAATGCGGAAAAGGCCGCGCATCCCAAGCCCAGATATGCGACCGCGATGTGTCAACCATCGAACCGTCGTAAAGACTCGAAACGGGATTTACACTTTCGTCTTCCCAATATTCTAACATCGCGCGCAGATATTGCATCTGCATCAGCTCATCCTGACGCCCCGTGGAATAGCGCGGCAAACTGCTTTCCGAAGACTTTGGGTCAACGAATTTGTTTGGCTGATTTGTACTCTTGTCTATCGCGGCACATCCAAGTTCCGTGAACCAGATCGGTTTGGATTGCGGCACCCATGCTGTCGGCTGCGGCTGGCGCACGCCATCGATACGGTTGTGATGGGTATTTTCCCAAAACCCACGGATATCCTTATAGCGCCAAATCCACGGCTCATTGTGGTCATCCGTGATCGGCGTCCGTATCTGTGCATCAGACGCCTCTTGACCGCTATAGTACCAATCAAAGCCCTCGCCGCCTTCAATATTCGATTTCAGGTAGTCCAGATCATAGATTGTCTGCGCTTTTTGCGCATCCAGATGGTCGAACCCATCACGCCAGTCCGACAGCGGCATATAGTTGTCGATCCCGATGAAATCTATAGCGTCATCGGCCCAAAGCGGATCCAGATGAAACAGCCTGTCGCCCGATCCGTCCTGAGGCATGTAACCGAAATACTCGGACCAATCCGCAGCATAGCCAATCTTCGTATCTGGCCCAAGAATGGCGCGCACATCGGCGGCCAGTGTACGTAGCGCCTCGACCGCCGGGAATGTCCCACCGGCACCCCGAATATGGGTGAGCCCGCGCATTTCGGATCCAATGCAGAACGCACCAACTTGACCTGCCAACGCACAAAGCTTGGCGTAATGCAGCACGAAACGGCGATAGCCCCAGTCATTTGGCCCGCTATAGCTCACCTGACTGCCCTGAATACTGAAATGCTGAGGCTGTGCGTTTCCAAAAAACGCAGCAACCTCTGCATCTGCACCCGCAGTTTGATCCGTGCTACCGGCCTGCCCCGGCGCTTTGTCCAGGGTGATCCGACCACGCCAGGGAAGCGCAGGCTGACTTGCTGCATCGCTCCAAGGATCGGGCTGGGTATTTCCCTCAATCTGATCCATCAGAATGAACGGATAAAAGACAACGTCCTGACCTTTGCTTTTCAGATGCCGAATGGCCTGAACGACAGATGCATCCGTGGGCGTGCCGCCATACACTGGACGTCCGTCCCGTTTCGGGACCGTCCCCGCATTTGAACGTACGCGGCCCGAAACCTGCCACGGCATCCGGGGTGCATCCTCAATCGTCTGCTCCACACGCGGGCGGACGGTGCAATGACCACACCGCAAGTCATTACCAAACCACGAGACAATCAACGAGGATGAACCGCAATTCGGCGCCTCCTCGGTCAAAGCTTGCAATGACGTCACAAAATCTGTGCGCCCTGAAGGCGTGTTTAGGTTCACAGCATGCTGCCGCCCCGGACCGCGCTCGAAGTAAACTGGTGACGTAGCCAAAACATACTCACCCGATCCCGGCATCATCGCGACTGCCTTCACAGCCGATGATATGTCCCGCGCACGCGCTCCATCCGCAACCGCCTCGGGCCGCATCACTTCAAACGAGAACTGCGGCACCCTGTTGCCAAAAGCCTCCAGCGGCAGATCCTCAATCACCACGTATGCGATACCGCGATAGGCCGGCGCACTCTCGGCGCCCTCAACAGCGGCAATCTTGGGGTCGGGCAATTGATCGTCGCTGCCCGTGTAGACCCGCATTGTCAGATCGCGCAGAGGCACTTCCTGACCGTCCGCCCAAACCCGCGCAACACGCGAAATCTCGCCTTCACACAGCGCCAACGCCAACGACACAGAATAATGATAGCTTTTGGTGGTGACCGTGCTTTTGCTGGTCGTTGTTCGGCTTGATCCGCCGCCACCGCCGCCAAATCCCTTGCCGCCACCACCGCCACCAGAGCTTGTCGTCTGGGTCGTACCGCCTGTCACCTCCGTCGACGTCCGCACCATTTCTTTGAACCGCGTCGCCCAAATCACCTGTCCACCAAGGCGGGCACGGCCATAAAGCTGTGCAATCGGCCCGCCTTCGCTGGCGCCCATCAACCGGAACCGGTCGATCCGTCCGGTTTCAACCACGCGAGAGCCGCCACCCATAACGGCTTGCTCACTGCGGCCCTGTCCGCCGCCAGCCCAACGCTGATCGATCATGCGCCCAGCAGCGGCACCAATCGCACGCCCGACAACCGCCATGGGCATGCCCAGCACCGACCCGCCAATCGCACCACCAAGCGCGCCACCTGCTGCAGATAAGACAATCGTCGCCATCAGAGGCTCCTTTCCGGAAACGCAAACCAGCCGACCACACGGCGGCGCCAAGGCGCGCTCAGCGCGCTCTCAACAACCGCATGTCCGCTATACGCATGTATGAATTTCGGAGCTGCCCCGGTCTCCGACAGGATCCCAAGATGCTTGGCAAGTGCTGTCTCTTTCATCCGAAACAGCACGACAGTCCCTGGCGTCCAGCACGGGTTTGCATAACGCTCCAGATGTGCACAAGACGCCTCCATCAACGCCTCATGGCCCTGTGGCTCGGCCCAATCGGCCGTGTAGGCTGGCACCTCGGCAGGCTCCGCACCGTATAGCTCACGCCAGACGCCACGGATCAATCCAAGACAATCTGCGCCAGCGCCCCGCACCGAAGCTTGATGCCGGTAAGGCGTCCCGATCCAACCACGAGCGGCGGTTACAACGGTGCTCATTTGTTCATGCTCCCGCCATTATTGGCAGTGCCACCGGCAGGTGATGTCATCAACCAATCCTCGCCTGGAATATGCGGGAAGCCGCGAAAATTCAGAAGGTTATTGAACTTCGCACGACAGGTCTCCATCCGCCTGTCGCAACCAGCCTGCAGCAAAACCTCGTCACCAACGGCGACAGCTGCGCGCAACGGCTCCCAAAGTTCGACATCCCGCCGACCCGCGATCACACGATCGGTTTTCACAAGCCCGACCAGCCCTTTGGCAGCCCCGCTCAAAATCTCAATGCGACCGCGATCAAACCAGCCTTCATCAAAGCCGCTCAAATCGTCAAACGCCAGCATGCGGCGATCTTCCACAGCCGTAACGAAGCCGCGCCAATGATAGCCCGGCACCGTCGCATCAAATCCACAAGCGGCATCACCAAGCAAAGCCGAACAGGTCTTTTGATAAATACGCCCTTGCGCTTGGTTCAGCCGTTCCGTCAGCCCCGACAGCTCAGCCTTGAAAACCCCGCCCGAGCGGCGAATTTCGCCCAAAGTCCCCCGAAACCGCAGCACCCGCTGGCTCACATCCGACCAATTCACAGTCCAGGCCAAAACCTCGGCCCCATCAAAGCGTCCCGCTTCGATATCTGCCTCAGACACAGACACATGGCTCAAGACACCCATGGCTTCGGTGTTGTCCACCGACAGCCCTGTCGTCTGCTCCAACGCAACCGAGGTCAGACCGGTATCGGCATGAAACACCAGATCATCGAAGCGCAGATCAAGATCGTGATCGGTAAAGCCCAACCGGACACCATCGCGTCGCTTCAGCTCCCACGCCCGACACATCTGTGTCGCACCACTTTGCAAATGCGCCTTCAGCGCCTCGGGCACACTCATACCCGCACCTCGATGATCGGCACCGATGGCACATCACCCGCATTAAAACTCGCAACCGAAGTCTGAATAATATCCGTATCGAAACGGACCGGAACATCGAACTCAAAACCTGCGGTCACTTCGGTATCCGGATCAGGTGCATCGACAAACATGATGATCCCACGTCCGGTATCCACCTGATAATGCACACCCTCTTGCAACGGATCTCCATTGACGCCGGCCCTAACGGACCCGTCCACAGGCTTCAAAATAGGCCGCGTATAGCTTTGCTCGCCGGACAGATAACGCTTGCGCAAAGCAAACTCGGTTGTCTCGCCATCCCCGGTGCCCAAAATCTGATCCAGATAAGACACATCTTCGGAATTGGGGCAGCTCTTGAAGTCCGCCCAGTCCTTCCAGCGAAACCCATAAAGCTGCCCGCGCCGCGCCTCAAAGAACGAGATCAGCGTCTCGATATCATCCAAAGACCGCAGCCCAAGCCCCGCATCATAGCGGCGGCGCGAATGCGCCCAGGGCGTGTTGCGCTCTTCAAATCCGTTGGCGAGCGTCACCACATCCGTGCGCCGCTCTGGCCCACCGACCGAACCAAAACTCAGGTTCGCTGGAAACCGTATCTCATGAAACCCCATGGCGCTGCTCCTCTTGATTGTCCGTTAACGGTTACGCTGCCCGCGTCCCAAAGCGCGGTTCATCTGCGCTGCGATCTGGCTTTGTGAGCGTTGAAAGCCCTGCACATCCGGTGTCGAAATGTTCATGATGACGGACACACCACTGCCGCCACCCGCGCGCACACCCAGCTTGCCATCAGGCCCGCGGCTCAAAGGCATGATCGCCTCAGGACCTGCCTCCCCCATCAACCCGGTACCGCCGCGCATCGGGAAGGTCATTGGCCCGCTCACGACGCCGCCCTTGGCAAATGGCATCACGCGGCCTTGGGAAAACGTGCCACCGTCCGCAAAGGGCAAAATCCCCTGCACCAGGCTTCCAACCCCTTGGCTCAACAATCCGCCCAGATGGTTTGTGACTGGCTTCATCGCCGCCGAATAGGTCGCATCCACCATCGACTTGGCGACACCTTGCATCGCATCCGACAACTTCATGCCATCAAACAACAGCCCATCAAAAGCGCGCCGCAAACCGCCTGATAGGGACGAGGTCAGACCCATCACGTCCTTGCCCGCCATACTCAGATTGTCGCGCATCAGCCCCAGATGATCGTTAAAGCTCGACGCCACATCCGCACCGCGCCCCATCGTGCTTTCCAGCATCGCCATCTGATCTTCCAGCTCATCGAGCCCATCTAGATCCTGCATGTCACTCTCCTTGCCCCGCATCGGGATAGGCCGCAGCCAACTCGTCCAACCGCGCCCGGTTCAGCGGCGCCGATCCGCCAGATTTTCCCATCAAAAACAACAACTCAGCCGGGCTAAGCCGCCAGAACGCCTCTGGCGTCAGGCACAAGCCAATCAGTCCCACGCGCATCAACCCGGCCCAATCCATCTCAGCCCTCCGGCATCGCAAAGGCGCGCGACAACAACGTCGCGGCCACTTTCGCGGCCTCCACCATACCGCCCTCAATCTCAGCCGAAATCAGGTCGCGGGCTTGGCCATCCCAGCCGCCCCCACGCAGCCCCGCCACGATCAGCGCCAGCACGTCCCGTGTTGAAAAAGCTCCCCCCTCGAACCGCTCAACCAATTCAATCAAGGTGCCGGTCTCCAGTGTCGCCTCAAGCTCCGCCAAAGCGCCAAGCGTCAGCTTGGCCACCCGGCGCTGCCCGTCGATGACCAAGGCCACCTCACCTGCATAAGGATTCCCCATCACAGCGCGTTGAAGCTGATCGCACCAGCAGACGACAAAGCGATTTCATAGGTCGCCTCCCCGTCATGTGTGCCGGAATACTCAATCGAGGTGACCTGAAACTTGCCCTCAATCACGCCAAAATCCGGCACGATCACCTGGCAATCTGGTGTGTCCCCATCAAAGAACACCTGCCGCGCACGCTCGTCCGTATCTGCATCCTTGAAAACGCCAGACCCCGAAACCGCCGCCGTCTTCACACCGGCCCCGGCCAACAACTCGCGCCACCCGCCGGTGCTTTCCAACGACGTCACATCAATCGTTTCCGCGTTGAACGAAATCCGCGTCGCCCGCAGACCCGCCACTGTCTGGAATTGACCGTCTCCGGTCATATCCATCTTAATCAATAGATCCTTGCCGTTCTGGGCACCCATGGTCCCGCCTCCATTCTTGAGAAAAATCAGGTTTCATCCACGCGGGCGCGGAAGGTCATATCAATGCGCCGGGTCTGGCCATTGCCGACCATCGCCGCTTTCGCTCGCACAAAGCGCAGCGACACAAGCCGCCCGCGCGTCAGGCTCAAAGCCGGATCATCCAGCGCATCACACACGGCCGATGCCGCCTCTTTCGCGCTCGCAAATCCAGAAGCAGCCGAAACCACCGACAGCTTGAGCAGATGCACCGCCCCACCACCCGTGAACTCGTCACGCGCCTTGACCTCTTCGCCGCCAAGGCTGACGTAAAGCGGGGGCAAATTGCCAGCCGGAAGCGCATCGTAAATCGCGCTGCCCACAATCGCGACCAGGTCAGGATCACCCACAAGCCGCTGGTAAATCGCCGCCTGAAGTGGCGCTGCACTGCCATAGCTCATGCCGCCACCTCTTCATTTGCAAAGCACATCAAGTAATGACCGCGCGGGTCGCGCTCGCTGACAGCCAAAATGCGGAAAAGTCGCGTGCCTTCGCGAAACCTTTGATCGGGGCGCGGGCGCTGGTCCGACCCAACCGGCGCACCACGTATAGTGATCCGAAACGCCATGCTGGACACGGTCGTATACGCGCCCGCCTTCTCGCGACCTGACCCGGCCTTCACCTCGGCCCAGACCGTCCCCAGCGACTGCCAGCTTTCGATAAAGCCACCGGCCCCGTCTGGCACAGTCGCAGGCGTTTCCAGCACCAGCTTGCGGTTCAAGATAGGCGTGCTCATTCGCTCGCCCCTTTGAACAAACGCACCTCACGGTAGCGCTGCAACAGCGCCGACACACCAAATGGCATGCAGCCTTCGCCCAGCCCAGTCATGTTGCGGTTCTCGTAGTAATGCGCTGCCAAAAGAAAGACCGCATGGCTTAGATCAGCAGGCAAATCGCCCCAGTCATCCGCATAGCCCGCACGGAACCGCACCTCGACCCAGCCACCACTCGGAATGCGCGGCAAACGTCCGCCCGCACCGATCAGCAGCGGGCGAAACCCATCTTCCTGCAAGAAATACTCCTGCGATCCGATCACAGTCCGCGCATCGTTTCGCGCCACCGCCGCCACTTCCAGAACCTGGCTCACCGGAGCCAACGGAAAGCTCTCGGTTACCCCGTCTTTCCAACGCGTCAGCGACCAGTTGAAGCTTTCTTTCAGCAAAACCTTTCCGGTGCGTGCCTCCACGGCAGCGATCGCCGCGCGCAGAAAACTCTCCAGGATCTCATCCTGAACGGAATCGTCGGAAAATCCGGTGCCAAGGCGCAGATGCTTTTTAAAAGCGGCAACTGGGATCGCCTCGCTCTGAACCGTATTTTCTTGAACTAACATCATGGAATTACTCCGAAATTCAGGTCTCTGCAAAAAGTGGACGCGCGCCTCCGCATTGCTCGGACGGAGGGGAGCAGCTAGACAACACGGGGGGTGTTGCGGCGCGCGCCCGGATCAGGCGACCCCCAAAGGGCCGCCCTGTCTCAGTCTCTACGAGACCGAGAATTTCAGCAGTTTGATCGCTGCAAAGTCGCTCACATCGCCACCCACACGCTTGGTCGCATAGAACAGAACATGCGGCTTGGCCGAGAACGGATCGCGCAGCACACGCAGGTCCGGACGCTCGGCAATCGTGTAGCCCGATGCGAAATCGCCAAACGCAATCGCGGTGCTATCAGACGCGATATCCGGCATGTCCTCGGCAATCACGACCGGATAGCCCAGCAAACGTGCAGGCTCACCGGCGGCCAGACCGTCCGACCATAGGAAACGACCGTCGCCATCCTTCAGCTTGCGCACCGCACCCGCTGTTTTCGAATTCATCACGAACGTCGCATTGGCGCGGTACTCCGCCCCCAGCGCATAGACCAGATCGATCACTGCATCGGCACTATCGAAATCGCCATCAGCACCCGACGCCACGGTCCCCAGTGAACCCCAATCCCAGCTCGCATCATCAACAGTGGGATGGCTCAGGAAACCCGTGGGCTTGTCCACACCATCGCCATTCACAAAAGCCGCTGCTTCGGCGCGGGCGAATTTGTCCGCAATACGGCCCGCCAACCAGTTCTCGATGTCAAACGCACTGTCATCCAGCAGCCGTTGAGAGGCTTTGGGCAGCGCCGACAACTCATGCAACGGGATGGTAATCCGATCAATCTGCGGCGTCTCGCTTTCCGCAATCGTGCCCGCTTCCGTCGCCCAACCGGAACCCATCTGGCCATGGTCAACAAGCACATCAAACGAGGTCGCCTCGACATTAACCACATTGGCAATCGAACGCACAGACGCTGTCGATTTCAGCACCGACTGGATGGTCTCCGACGTTGCCGGATCGACCAGATAGCCACCGTCGCCTGCCACAGCCGTCGACATGCCTTTGCCGTCCAGCTCCAGACCACGCAGGCCATCATCATCGCCCGAACGCAGGTAAGCGTTAAACGCTTTCTCGTGGGGTGCAGTCTCTTCTGCAGCGGTCGCCAAAGGCGCGCGCGAGGCAGTCATCGTTTTCCGATCCAGCATGGTCAGTCGCTCTTCCTGTTTGTTGAATTTCGCATCAATGTCGTTCTGAAAGTCTTTGAAGTCGCTCACAAATCCCGCCAGCGCGGTCTTCATGTCCCGGACCGGAGACACATCTTCCCCAGCCCGAGAACGCATCTCGGTTTTGCTCATCATCTTGTCCTGTGCTCAGGGGTGAACCGCTGGTCAGGCTCCTGCCAGCATGCGGCGCGCGTCCTCGAACGCATCCGCCAACTCACGCAAGTCATGGTCCGCGGGCACCTCGCCCTTGGCCGCGACACGCGCCTCAGGAAGCATCGGGAAGGTCACCAGCGACACCTCCCAAAGCTCCAATTCCGTCAGAAGCCTGCGCCCCTGCTCATCCTTACGGGCCTTCACCGTGCGGTAGCCAATCGACAGCCCGTCAATCGCCCCCGCCTCGATCAGCGCAATCGCCTCGCGCCCGCGCGTGGTGGCCTCCAGCAAACGACCCTTCACGTAAAGCCCGGTGCCGTCCTCGCGCACCTCGTCCCACACGCCGATGGGCTCTGCAGGATCATGCTGCCACAGCATCTTCACGCTGCGTTTCGCTGCCAACAGCTTGCTTAAAGAAGCTGCATAAGCGCCTTTGGTGACCACATCCCCACCTTGATCGCAGGCGCCGAAAAGCGACGCATAGCCTTCGATCCGATGCCCTTCGATCAAGCTCAGTCCAGTCTCTACCTGGCAGAACTTGCGCTCCAGCCCGCTCTCTTTGGTCTCAGCCATCCCGCAACTCCTCGCTCTACCCACGCTCATTCTTCCGCCACCGCGGGCAAGCCCAGCAAATGCCGCTTCTCCACATCCGTCAGAAACGCCGCCTCAGACACCCGCTTCCACTGCGCATCCCGCTCGGCAGAAAGTGCGGGTACTTGGTCCAGGTCCGGCTTCAACTCCAGCGCCTCCCCTGCCATCACGCTTAGCCAGTCCGACACCGCCGCCGCCACACGCGTCGCCAAAGGCAGCACCGTCAGCCGATAAAACGCGCGGTTCGCTTCCTGATAATTGGCGTAAGTCGCATCCCCCGTGATCCCCAACAGCATCGGAGGGACCCCGAACGCCACTGCAATTTCCCGCGCCGCCGCTTCCTTGGTCTTCTGGAACTCCATATCCGACGGCGAAAAGCCCATCGGCTTCCAGTCCAACCCGCCTTCCAACAGCATCGGCCGCCCCGCATTACGCGCGCCCTGATGGTGCATCTCCATCTCGGCCACCAACCGGTCATATTGCTGCGATGTCATGCCAGCCGGATCGGCCCCGTTGTAAACAATCGCCCCCGAAGGCCGCGCCGCATTGTCCAGCAGCGCCTTCGACCAAGCCGAGGCCGCATTATGCACATCAATCGCACTCGCCGCCGCCTGCAGCGCGCTCAGCCCATAGTGGTCATCCTGCGGATGAAAGCTCTTGATATGGCAGATCGGCTTGTGATCCGCCGTCATTGCAAACCGATGCTTTCGGCCTCCAACGGCATACTCATACGCCACAGGCCACCCGTCCGCCCCCGGTACAACGCTCATCCGATCCGAGCGCAGCACATGCAGCTCCACCGGCACGCCTTCGCCGCCAACAGCCTCCACATAAGCATTGCCAGACAACAGCAACTGGCCGTAAAGCGCCTCAAACAATTCCGCCCGCCCCTGCGCCGCATTAGGCCGTGTAACCAACCCCAAAAGCGGGTGCTGATCGTAACGCCGCTCTGCATCCTGCAACACCAGCGGCAGCGCCGCTGCGGCCTCTGCAATCAGCTTAACCGCCCGGAACCCCACAGGGTTGCCCGAGAAACCCGTGCGTGTCAGCGACACCGTATCGCGCGGGCTCCACGCCACCCGACCCGAGCCATGATAGGCAATCACCGGCCCTGTCGCGCTGGCCTTTTGTTCCGTTGCAGCGTTGCTGCGCCCAAAGAGGGGAAACTTCATCAGACACTCCTTTGGTCTGGCCTCTGATCTGCTTGAAAACAAATCTACCGCCAAGGAGTGCAATCGCCGTAAACCGCCCGACCGCCCTCATTACCAAAAGGTTAAAGCCCCCGCATCCGAGGCCGCGACCACAAAGCCGCAGGCTCCAGCATCAAATCGGTCAGCGCCCAAACCAGCGCATCCACCCGATCCGGAGAGCCCTTGCCCTCAAACCCCATTGACGTCATCTGGCACATCTGGTCTTCCAGCGCGCTCAGGCCGCGCACATGTTTCACCCGGCCTTGCTCATACAAAGCCGCCACAGGCTCTGCTCGGGCCGCCTTGCCGACATGCGCCCGTACCGCTCTATAGGACACCAGCGGATCCACCTGCCGCACAACCGTCTCAACCATCGCGCCACCCTGATTGACCTCCGCAACCAGACGCGAGGCGCCCCAGCGTCGTACCGCATCAGCCGCAGCCGTCGCCCATTCGGTTGGCGTACAGCCCTGCACGGTCGCGTCCTCCAGCACATAGGCCACCCAATCCAGCGGCGTCACCCCCTGCTTCACACCCGCAACGATGATCCCACACTCATCCGAACTGGCGCTGCTCCCCGCCGGAGGGTCCACAGCAACGACGATCCGATCCAACTCCGGCACGTCATCACAAACCGCACGCTCCAGCCGCGACAGTGTCCACAAAGCGCCCTCGACATCCGTCAGCAAAACACCGTCCAACTCCTGACGCCCCAGCCGCGTCCCTGCATAACGCGCCTCGACCTCGCGCAGAAAACTATCCGCCAACCAGGCACGGTTCGCTTGCGTCGATGCATGGGTCGTCACTGTCGACTCCAACGCCATCAAATCCTTCAGCACATCCACATTGCGCGGCGTTGTCGTCACGCATTGGCGCGGGTCATCTCCCAGCCGCAGTGCAAATTGCAACATGTCCCAGGCTTCCTCGCCCTTCTTCCACTTGGCCAGCTCATCCACCCAGGCAGCATCAAACTGAGGCCCGCGCAAATTCTCCGGCTCGCGCGCCGAAAACGCCTGCGCTTGAGCGCCATTCGGCCAAACCAACCGCTTCCGCGTCGCCTGCCACACAGGCCTCCGATCCGGCGGTGAACACGCCAATATCCCGCTTTCCCCAAACACCATCACATCGCGCACCTGATCCAGCGTCTCGCCCACCAGCGCCACATGCGACGCGCGCCCCTTATCTGACGGCAACGCACCTTCGACCTGCGCGCGCACCCATTCGGCCCCTGCCCGCGTCTTGCCAGCACCGCGCCCCCCCATCACGACCCATGTCCGCCAATCGCCTTCGGGCGGCAGCTGATGCTCCATCGCCCAAAACTCAAAGAGAAAAGGGAGAGCCATAAGCTCTCCCTCACAGAGATCATCCAGAAACTCCGTCTGCCGCGCTGGCGGCCCGCAAGCGATCCAGCTTGCCGGCGATACTGATCCGTTCTGTCTCAAGGTCGATGACGTCATGTTGGATACTCTCTTGCTCTTTATGGAAGGCCTCCAGATTTCGGTCGCGCTCATGCAAAAGCATTTGCCGCGTTCGATAAATCTCTCGAAGGCCTTCGCTGATTTGCTTGTTTGCGGCAGCCGGATCGTCTTCCAGCTGCTGCAGCGCTCTGTTGACGTGGGACATCCACATCATCAACTGCGCATTCAGGGTGACCATTGCGTCATGAGACACGGCCACGATTTGCTCGTAGTCTTGGGACGTAGCTTCCATTGAGATAAGCCTCTCATGTGCCCCGTCCGTGAAGATAAACACCGTGCCGTTACACGCCGCATACCTTTCCAGCAGGTCACAACCTATACGCGAAAATATGCGCAAAGTCAAGATTGGAGGGCAGGCTAACTCCCTCTAACCGTCCGGTCTTATTAAGAAAATCCTAACGCAAGCGCGTCTTATTGGTTCGCCCGTTCCGCCTCAATCTCGCGCCAACGCGCCACGTTGCGGTTATGCTCGTCCAGCGTGACGGCGAACGCGTGACCGCCCGTGCCGTCGGCCACAAAGAAGATATACGGCGTCTCATCGGGGTTCAACGCCGCCTCAATCGCAGCCCGCCCCGGATTGGCAATCGGTGTGGGCGGCAGTGCCGGGATCACATAGGTGTTCCAAGGTGTCTCGCGCTGCAATTCACTGCGTCGCAATCCGCGGCCCAAGGCGCCTTGCCCCCGCGTGATCCCGTAAATCACCGTAGGGTCGGTTTGCAGACGCATCCCTTGATTCAATCGGTTCACAAAGACCGATGCCACCTGACGCCGCTCCGCGGGAACGCTTGTCTCTTTCTCCACGATAGAGGCCAGGATCAACGCCTCCTCAGGGCTTTCCAGCGGTACTGATGCGTCGCGCGTCGCCCAGGCATCCGCAAGGATTTGCTCTTGCGCTGACATCATCTGCGCAACCAAATCGGCCCGCTGCACGCCGCGTGTCACTTCGTAACTGTCAGGCGCCAGCATGCCTTCTGCTGGAACTTCACCGGGATCGCCTTCCAGAATGTCGATCTGCTTCAGGCTTTCGATGATCTGCCAACTGGTGGCACCTTCGGCCAAGGCGATGCGGAACCGCACATCCTCTTGCGCTTTCACATCCGTGTAATCCTCGGGCACCGCATCCTCGGCCGGGTTAAAGACGACCCGCTCGACATAGCTGTTGGTCGCAGGGTCCAGCTCGCGCACCTGAACCGTCGTGCGCAAAACACCAATGCGGTACACCACTTCGGTGCCACAGGTACTCGCCCCACCGCGCGTGACACGGTCGACAATGTCCTCCATTGAAGCACCGGGCGTCACCAGAAAGCTGCCCGCTTTCAACTGGCTGGTCTTGTCCGCGTAATCGGACCCTAGCCGAAAAATCATCCCGCTTGAAATCGCGCCCTGCTCTTCCAGGTCACGCGACACCCGACTCATATTCGACCCGCTTTCAACGCGCAGGCAAATCGCATCCGTCAAAGGCCCCTCGGCCGTATATTGATTTGCACCCCACGCGATAACACCGCCTGCCAAAAACAGAACAACGACAAATAAAGTCAAAACGTTAGAGGCAATATGCCGCCACATTTAGCTGACCTTTCCAAGAACCAAAGACGCATTCGTGCCACCAAACCCAAACGAGTTCGACAGCGCCACATTGATCTCGCGCTCGCGCTTTGTATTTGGCGCAAGATCCAGCTTCGGCGTGACGTCCGGATTGTCCAGATTGATCGTTGGCGGCGCCACCTGATCGCGGATTGCAAGGATAGAAAAGATCGCTTCTACCGCGCCCGCCGCGCCCAGCAAATGCCCGATGGCCGACTTTGTTGATGACATCGTCGCCTTCGATGCTGCCTGCCCCATCATCCGCTCAACGGCGCCAAGTTCAATCGTATCTGCCATGGTCGAGGTACCATGGGCATTGATGTAGTCCACCGCCGATGGCTCCAGCCCGGCACGCTTCAACGCGGCCCGCATCGACCGCTCACCGCCCTCGCCATCCTCCGAGGGTGCCGTGATGTGATACGCATCACCCGACAGACCATAGCCCAGAACTTCGGCATAAATCTTGGCGCCACGGGCCTTGGCATGCTCGTATTCCTCCAGAACAACGACGCCTGCACCTTCGCCCATCACGAAGCCATCGCGATCCGCGTCATAAGGACGGCTCGCCGCCTTCGGATCATCGCCCCGCTTGGTGGACAGCGCCTTGCACGCGTTAAACCCGGCGATGCCGATCTCACAAATCGGGCTCTCGGCCCCGCCTGCGATCATGACATCCGCATCATCCAAAGCGATCAGGCGGGCAGCGTCCCCAATCGCATGCGCACCTGTTGAACAGGCCGTCACCACCGCGTGGTTCGGTCCTTTGAAGCCATAACGGATAGACACCTGCCCGCTCACAAGATTAATCAAAGCGGACGGAATAAAGAACGGCGACACCCGCCGCGGCCCCTTCTCCTTCAACAAAACAGCCGTGTCCGCAATCGACGACAAACCACCGATACCCGAGCCGATCATCACACCGGTGCGCAACCGATCCTCATCATCATCCGGTGTCCAACCCGCATCGCGCACCGCTTGGTCTGCAGCGGCCATGCCGTATAAGATAAAGTCATCAACCTTTCGCTGCTCTTTCGGCGCCATCCAGTCATCCGGGTTGAACGTCCCGTCTGATCCATCGCCGCGCGGAATTTCGCATGCATAGGTCGTCGCAAGGTGCGACGCATCAAACCGCGTGATGGTCCCTGCCCCCGATTGCCCGTCCAACAACCGCGCCCACGTCTCTTCGACCCCGCAGGCCAACGGCGTGACAATTCCTAAACCAGTGACGACCACTCGACGCATTGCTGCCCCCATCATTTTATCCGCGAAGGTTTCGCCTTCAATTACCCCGCAATTCAACACCGAGGCAAGCCCGCATCAGCGCAGCTCCGCTTATCTTCGTCTTTGCCTAAATACGTCCGCTGCAGACAAACCCCGCCTGCCAAAAGCAAAACGGCGCCCCAAAGGACGCCGTCTTCAAAAATCTCAAACGAGCTTACTGAGCTTCGTTGATGAACTTCACCGCATCACCAAAGGTCTGGATGGTCTCGGCTGCATCATCGGGGATCTCGATGCCGAACTCTTCCTCAAACGCCATAACTAGCTCAACAGTGTCGAGGCTGTCTGCGCCCAGATCGTCGATGAACGAAGCGCTTTCGGTCACCTTGTCTTCTTCAACACCCAAATGCTCAACAACAATTTTCTTCACACGATCTGCGACGTCGCTCATGTCTCAGTCCTCATTCTAAATAAGGCCAGCGGCCTGTTTATGGCTGCCCATGGGGGCGGTTTAGAACCCCACCTTAGGGGCAAAGAAGATGCGAAAACCAAGGTCCCCCCATCAAATCTGCGCCGCCTATATCATAGCTTTCCGTCAAGGCAAACGCTTTCACCTGTCCATTTGGACAAGCTCAGAACATGGCCATGCCGCCATTCACATGCAAGGTCGCTCCTGTGACATAGCCCGCCTCAGCACTCGCCAGATACAGCACAGCCGCCCCGATTTCATCGGCATCCCCCATGCGCCCAGCAGGGACATTTGTCAAAATGGCCGCCTTTTGATCGTCGGTCAGCTTGTCGGTCATCGCCGTGGTGATAAAGCCCGGTGCGACACAGTTGACCGTAATCCCCCGACTGGCCACCTCGTAGGCAAGGCTCTTTGACATGCCCACAACTCCGGCCTTGGAAGCCGCATAGTTCGCCTGCCCCGGATTGCCCGTGGCGCCCACAACGGAACTGATATTCACGATCCGACCCCACCGCGCTTTCATCATCCCGCGCATCACACCTTTGCACAGCTTCATCGTCGCTGTCAGGTTCACCGCCAGCACGGACGCCCATTCCTCGTCCGACATCCGCATGAACAGATTGTCCCGCGTGATGCCAGCGTTATTGACCAGCACATCAACGGAACCCATCGCCTCTGCCGCCTGCTTGGGCAGCGCGTCCACGGCCTCCATATCGCTTAGGTTACAAGGCAGCACATGCGCCCGCTCGCCCAGCTCTGCGGCCAGCGCCTCCAAAGGCTCGACTCGCGTGCCAGACAAACCAACCGTTGCACCCGCGCTATGCAGGGACTTGGCTATCTCGCCACCAAGTCCACCGGACGCGCCCGTAATCAACGCATTTTTTCCCGTTAAATCAAACATATCTGCCCCTATTCCATACTTTCCACAGCCGCCGCGATATCCTCGGGGGTGCTCAGCGCGCGCGTTGCGATCCCACGATCAATCCGGCGCACCATTCCGATCAGCGCCTTGCCAGCACCGATCTCCCAAATTTCGTCGACATCCTGTGTCGCCATCCACGCGACACTTTCGCGCCAGCGCACCGATGCGGTGATCTGCTCGACCAACAGCGTTCGGATCGTGGCAGGGTCCGCAACATCGCGCGCCAGAACATTCGCAACCAGCGGCACCTGCGGCGCCTGCAGATCCGTCTTGTTTAACTTTGTCGCCATCACCGCAGCTGCAGGCTGCATCAAAGAACAATGAAACGGAGCACTGACAGGCAGCAAAACCGCTCGCTTGGCGCCTTTGGACTTGGCGATTTCAACCGCGCGTTCAACAGCCGCCTTGTGACCTGACACAACCACCTGCCCGGGATCGTTGTCGTTTGCAGCTTCGCACACCTCGCCCTGCGCAGCCTCTGCTGCCACCTCCTGCACAGTCTCAAAGTCAAGCCCCAGCAGCGCCGCCATCGCACCAACGCCCACCGGGACAGCCAGTTGCATCGCCTGGCCCCGCGCGCGCAACAAGACAGCCGCATCGCCGACGCTTAACGTGCCAGCGGCGGCCAATGCCGAATATTCGCCCAATGAATGCCCCGCCACGAACGAAGCCGCCTCCACAGAGACGCCTTCCGCCTCCAGCGCGCGCATGACCGCCATCGACATCGCCATCAGTGCTGGCTGTGCATTCTGGGTCAGCGTCAGCGCGTCCTGATCGCCCTCCCAGATCAGCCCAGACAAATTCTCGCCCAGCGCGGCATCGACCTCGTCAAACACAGCCTTTGAGGCCGGATAGGCCTCCGCCAACGCCTGACCCATCCCAATGGTCTGCGCCCCTTGTCCGGGAAAAACGAATGCTCGGCTCATGGATGCCCTCCTCAACAGCTTTCGCCGCAAATACCGCGCCAGGTCCCAGCGCGCAATCGCCGATAGGCCTGACGCACAAATCCTGTGCACCAATGCCCCTTTGCGCCAGCAACACCGCGCCCTACCTTAGCCTCATAACCAGCCCGGAGAGCCTGATGCCCCTCGCCAACACCACCCAGCACTATGGCAGCCTAACAAAGACGTTTCATTGGCTAACCGCCGCGCTCATCATCACGCTTATCCCGCTGGGTATCATCGCCAATCAATTGCCCTACGACACATCCGAAGAATTGGCCCGTAAAGCATTTCTGTTCTCGTTGCACAAAACCCTAGGCGTGACCGTCTTCTTCGTCGCTCTGGCCCGCATCGGTTGGGCCATCAGCCAGCCCAAACCGGCCGAACTGCACCCGGATCGCAAACTGGAAACGCTCGCCGCACAAACCGCACATTGGCTGCTTTATGGCTCTTTGCTGCTGGTTCCGCTCAGCGGGTGGATCCATCACGCCGCGACCACAGGCTTTGCGCCGATCTGGTGGCCTTTCGGACAGAACTTGCCCTTTGTGCCCAAGGACAATGACCTCGCCCACACATTTGCAAGCCTGCACATCATCTTTGAACGTGTCCTCGCAGCCACCTTGCTGTTGCACATTGCCGGCGCGCTGAAACACCACTTTATCGACAAGGATCAAACCCTGCGCCGGATGCTCAGCACGCCAAAACTACCCGAGCTTGCCGCCCACCAAAGCAAAGCCGCCGCCCCGGTGCTTGCCTTGGGCGCCTGGGCCGCCGCCTTGGCCATCGGCGCCAGCATCGGGCTTTTTGCCGCCAAAGACACAGTCGCCGCTGTTCCACAGTTGCAAGAAGCGCCGTCGGACTGGGTTATCGTCACTGAAAGCAGCCGGATCGGCATCGCCACCACTCAGTTCGGCGCAACCGTCGAAGGAGAGTTTGCGCAATGGACGACCGAGATCAAATACGATCGCGACGCCCCGCCCGAGGAAAAAGGTTCAGTGCGCACCACCATCGCGATCCCCTCACTCACCCTCGGTGCCGTCACCGATCAGGCGATGGGCTTTGACTACTTCAACGCCCCTGAATTTCCGACAGCGGTTTTCGAAGCCGATATCGCAGAAGGCGGTGACAGCCACATCGCGACCGGAACTCTCACCATCAAGGACAAAACCGTGCCTATCACCATGCCTTTCGATCTGGGATTCGAAGGCGACACCGCCTTCATGAGTGGCACAATCACCCTTGATCGGCGCGAATACGGGATTGGCGATAACATGACGGATGAGGCAAGCCTTGCATTCCCGGTCACCGTCACCATCAACATCGAAGCCAACCCGGCAGAGCCCTAAGTCGATCCCGACACAAAAAAGCGCCCTGATTGCTCAGAGCGCTTCTTTTAACGTAGAGTAAGGCCATCGCCAGCCGCAGAATTAGCTGTCCGCAATCTCCGCCTCCAGCGAGATCGTCACTTCAACCTCGTCCGATACGGCCGGCGCAAACGCACCCACCCCAAAATCCGAGCGTTTCAGCGTCGTGGTCGCATCAAACCCCGCCCACTCCTTTTGCGCGCGCGGGTGCATGCCAGCGCCGTTCAGTTTGGCATCCAGCACAACACTCTGGGTGATGTCATTCATGGTCAAATCACCGGTAATCAGCGCGGTATCCTCGCCTGTTACCTCAATCGCGGTTGAGGTGAATGTCACCATATCTTCTTCGGTCGCACCAAAGAAATCATCCGACATAAAGTGCCCGTCGCGCTGCTCCCAGCCGGTGAACATCGACATAACCGGCATAGAGACCGTCACGCTTGAATTCGCAGGTTCGGCCTGGTCGAACATGATCTCCCCTTCAAATCCGGAAAACATCCCGAAGGTTCGCGAAAAACCCAGATGATCGTAGCTGAAGACGACCTGTGAATGGCTGGAATCGAGCGTGTATTTGACAGGCTCAGCGGCAACAGCCGTCGCAGTCGCAGCGGCAAAAGTGGTGGCAAGCAGGATAGATTTCATCGCAGGGTCGCTCCATGATTTGCAAAGAGATATAACTACGATGTCAGCTCTCTTGCCGCTTTGACAACACTACAAAGCTCAACACTTTGTGTTCATTGACAAACAAAAGCCCGATCAGTCGATCGGGCTTTCATGCATCTCTCAAACCTGATCTTGATGTCAGGCAGCGACGCGCTCGCGTCCGGCGCCCAGCTTCGATCCCTTGCTCAGTGCCTGCAATGACTTGCGTGGCGCAGCAATGGCAGGATTTTGCAAATCGCCTTCGATCCGGCTTTGCAACGCCTCAAGTGCCAGCGCGCTGCCTTGCGCAATTTCCATCTGATGCCGCGATCCGTCGATATGCAGGACCAGCACCAGACCGTCCGCATCTGCCAGATCAGCACGGATATCGACACTGCCGACATCGTCAAAAGACACGCTTTCCAGCAAAGTCGCCGAACCACCCCGTGCCCGCATCACTCCGCGTACTTCGCGGCGCGCCAGATCAAACTGAAACTCGGGCTTGCTGTCCCGGGTCGTCAGCCAAAAGCAAAGGCACGCGAAAGACATAAAAATCGTGGTGAGCCCTGACTTGATGACGAACATGTCGCCGTCAAACATCGCGCCCGGCATCACCCAAAGTCCCAAAGTTGCAATCAGCAGGGTGGTGCCCATGAACCAGCTCATCGCATTACGCAAGCGGATCGGCACATTGCCCTCTACGACCGATTTGACGATATAACCCCAATGGGTTTCATCAACCTGAAAGGCGGCTTTTTCCACACCACGTCTAACTGGAACACCGGACACGTCTGACATTACGTTCATCGTTTTATTCCTTTTTCATCCCTTGCAACCAAGGATTGCGCCCAAACGCGGCAGGACTTGGGCATGGTTAAGGAAAAGCGCGGGCGAGATCTCACGGCACCGGCCCTATTTCCGCCACTTGCACTTTCACCACGCTCACGTATAAGGCGGCTTCCTTTGCGAGAACGCTTGAACCGCGCAGTCTCTCGTGACCGGGCCGCAAAGGTCCATAACCCGGTCTTTGAAATGCGCTTGATATATGATTGGAGTGCGCATGCCCCTTTATGAGCATGTCTTCATTTCGCGTCAGGACTTGTCCAACGCGCAGGCCGAAAGCCTCATCGAACATTTCGGAACAGTTCTCTCGGACAACGGCGGTACGCTGGTGGACAATGAGTATTGGGGCGTCAAAACGATGGCCTACAAGATCAACAAAAACCGCAAGGGCCACTACGCCTATCTGCGCACCGATGCCCCCGCACCGGCCGTGCAAGAGATGGAACGCCTGATGCGCCTGCATGACGACGTGATGCGCGTTTTGACCATCAAGGTCGACGAACACGCCGAAGGACCTTCGGTCCAGATGCAGAAACGCGACGAGCGCGACCGCGGTGACCGCGGCGACCGCCCGCGCCGCTGATCTTGAGAAAAGGAGCCTAACCCATGGCAGCCAAACCGTTTTTCCGCCGTCGCAAAGTGTGCCCCTTCTCTGGTGAGAACGCACCCGCGATTGACTACAAAGACACACGCCTCCTGCAGCGCTACATCTCTGAGCGTGGCAAGATCGTGCCGTCCCGCATCACCGCCGTCTCGGCCAAGAAGCAGCGTGAGCTGGCCCGCGCCATCAAACGCGCCCGCTTCCTCGCCCTGCTGCCCTACGCCGTCAAGTAAGGAGAAAGCACATGCAAGTTATCCTTCTGGAACGTGTGGCCAAGCTTGGCCAGATGGGCGACGTCGTCGACGTAAAGCCCGGCTATGCGCGCAATTTCCTTCTGCCCCAAGGCAAGGCACTGTCGGCGTCCAAAGCCAACATCGCCAATTTCGAGGGTCAGAAAGCGCAACTCGAAGCGCAGAACCTCGAGACTAAGAAAGAAGCCGAAGACATGGCCGCCAAACTGAACGGCCAGCAGTTCATCGTGATTCGTCAGGC
>ERZ1740060.423-NODE-423-length-24796-cov-8.595974_pt1 | contig 24796 bp, 26 predicted proteins | sample MGYA00581743_ERZ1740060 | MGnify/ENA primary metagenome ERZ1740060 (study PRJEB43018, sample SAMN04849235) | marine metagenome | isolation source: floating plastic debris | place: Pacific Ocean | collected 2008-08-27 | study: EMG produced TPA metagenomics assembly...
TCTCATGGTGAGACTGACTAAGATGCTGAAAAGTTTTCTGCACCACTAAGGTTCTTAGCTAGGCAAGAGATCATTGGAACAATTCATAAAACATCTAAAACTAGCCGCAAAAATTCAAAAATTTCACCCTCGATATAATGAGCAATCTTTAGGAAAGTGAATCTTTAAGGAAACCATAAATAACCTTTAAAACCACTCCCTATCTAGAACCATACGAGTTGTGTCTTCAGCGCTTAACGATAGAAGAAAGTATAACCGTTGGTCAGGTCAAGAATGTAGATTTGACGGCATACAAGCTTGAGAAAATATGGCTCGCTTCGACAATAGCCAAGCAGCCTGAAGCATATTCCATGGCTCAGTTTTATAGTCAAGCTACAGAGAAGTTTATCAACATTATGGGAGCATGGATTTCTGATGATCACTCTATGGAATCTGCAATCGTCGTAATAGATATTTGGGGTATAGGTCGGAGAGAATGGGAAGGGTTATTGACACCTCCTTTCTGGCAATATCTTTTGAAAGAATGTTTACTTCATATTGAACAAAATAATTATCATGTTGCAATTTTACTGTCTGCAACAGCAGTCGAATGGTTTGTTAACAGGTTTTTGGATTTCCACCTAAAGCATGATTATGGATGGAGTAACTCGAAAACAAAAAATATCTTGAAGACAAGCTTGATTCATAAAGTGGAAGTCTTAGGGGACGTTTTAGAGATTGAGTATGATCAAGGTGTCTGCAATTCATGGAGTGGAAAAGTAAGAGGCCCGCGTAACGACATAATTCATGGCACGGAAAGTATGTATGGCAAATATCAGAAGCCCTCATCCTTTGAAGCAGTTATATCTGCATCCAAATTTATTTTGGATTTACTTGAAAAGGCTCCCGTTGAAGAGTATGTGGAGCGTCCAAATTATTGGCACCTCACAAAAAGAGATTTAAAAGATTCCATTTCACATTTGATATCGATTTCTGGCGCTTAGGCATTGACGAATAATGTCAGCTAACTCTTCAGCCTTAACAGAAGTACCAAAACCTCAGCGTTCAAGATGACTAGTTAGCTGACAACTGCTGCGTCCAACTACGCACTGATCGCATCACTTGATTCTCACTTTGACTCTGCCGCTGCACCAAAAACTCATTTAACTGCGCCCCACTCATCTGCGGAAACGCCACACTGGTTTCAACCTGTTCATAGCCATTCGCATTCAACCCATAAATCATTAAGCCCTGGCGCTTCGTATATCGCCACACCTCCGGCACCCCCAACGCCTCATAAATCTCCATGCGCTGGGTTGAGGGGCTAGTGATATCCACCTCAATCACCAGATCTGGGGGTAGATTGGCTGGAATCTCTGGATCTAGCCCGTCTAGCTGTGCTGCATTTTGAATGTAAAACCCTGTGTCAGGTTCAGCCCCTTTCTCTAGATCTTCACGTTCCAGCGTCATTGAGCCGACATTCACAACCTCCAGCCCCAACTCCTCCGTCAATGTAGTGATAATTCGCGCCAGCAGGCGATTAATAATTTCGTGGAGTTTCGATGGCATTTTGAGGCTCAGCACCCCCTGGTTGTAAGCAATGCGGGTGGCACGATGATCCCCCATATCCACAAGCAGGGCACGATAAGTTTGCCAACTCACGTTCGCCAAGCGAATGGTTTGGGTGAGTTGCCCCTCAAAGCTATCTAAATCGAGTTCGCTGACTTGAGTCGCAATCATCGCCAAGCGGCCCTTGCAAGTGGCTCTATTCTACTGGTTGGCTTCTCGCCACTGCCGAGTGGTGTGGTCCAGCTTTTTCTATGACAGTACTTGTTTGATAAAAGCGCTTGGTGTTATTCCTTTCACCTGCTTAAACACCCTGGCGAAATGGGCTTGATCGGCAAACCCAAACTGCTGGGCGATCTGGGCCAGCGGTAACTCGCCTCGCTTGAGGAACGGTAGCGATCGCTCCACCCGTCGCTTCAACACATACTTGTGGGGCGTCAGCCCGATCGCCCCCTTAAACAATCGCGAAAAGTGAAACTTGCTCAATCCCGCCACTAGGGCCAGGTCCGCCAGGCTGATTTCCTCCGTGAGGTGCGCCTCAATATAGTCAATCACGCCCCCCAACCGCTGCCGCTCTAACACCGGCACCTGTGAGAAATCAACCGGGTTATCAATGCCGTAGTGATTGACGAAGTGGGTGGCGAGAGCCGTGGCGATCGTGTCGGCATAGAGGCGACCATTGGGTCCGCCCATTTCCGCCTCGATTAACAACGCCTGAATTAGGGTTTGCAAATGGCGATCCTGAGTCTGGTGCCGCCGTCGAAACGCCTGCCGCTCTAATAACGGTTGGTCAGGCAAAAGATCGACTATCTTTTGCGGATCCAGCGTGAGTAGCAAAAATTGATTGTGGCCTCGCACCCGATGGGAAAAGGGCACGCCCGCTGGGTTGACCCAGATATCGCCGGTTTCGTATCGATGGGTCTTAAAGGTGCGGCCATCTTTCCATTCCCATTCCAGGGCTGGCCCCGTATTGACGGCGAAATAATGTTGCGTCACCGTCACATCGTCGGGGGTGAATCCCTCGTTTTCGCCCTTTTCTAGATAAATGCCCTCCCAGGGTAGATCTTGGCTGGACACGATTACCCGTCCGGCGGTGACCGCCGGATTCGGCTCTAGGCTGTGGCTATCAACAAATTGAATTTGGCTTTCCACAGGGTGATGGCGTCAGCGTGGGCAAAGCGCAATTTTGTTCAAAAACAGCGCAATCGGCTTCAAGCTTTATTCTAAGCACGGCTCGATAGTGGGGTAGAACCGCATTTCACCCAGGAGACTCCATGGACTACTACACCCTTGGCAATACCGGCCTCAAAGTCAGTCGCCTCGCCCTCGGCACCATGACCTTTGGCGATGACTGGGGTTGGGGGGCCGACGAGGCCAACGCCCGCCAACTGTTTGACACCTACTTAGAGGCGGGGGGCAACTTCATCGACACCGCCGACCTCTACACCAACGGCAACAGCGAGCGGATGTTGGGCCGATTTGTGAAAGAGAGCGGGACGCGGGACCGGGTCGTGATCACCACGAAATTCAGCTACAACGCTGAACCGGGCAACCCCAATGCTGGGGGGAATGGTCGTAAGAATATCCTCCGCGCCGTGGAAGGCTCATTGCAGCGCCTCGACACTGACTACATTGATGTCTACATGCTGCACACCTGGGACCAGGTGACGCCCGCCGCAGAGGTGATGCGTACCCTGGATGATCTGGTGAGATCGGGTAAGGTCCGCCATGTGGCCCTTTCCGATGCCCCGGCTTGGTATGTGGCCCAGGCCCAGACCCTGGCTCAAGAACGCCATTTAGAACCGATCAGCGCCGTGCAACTGGAATATTCCCTGGCGGAACGCAACATCGAATTTGAATACACGGCCCTGGCGAAGAATCTGGGTCCGAGTCTGATGGTGTGGTCGCCCTTGGCCAGCGGCTTACTGTCTGGCAAATACAAGCCCTCAGAACAGGGGGGCGAAGGCTCGGGACGACTGGCGATGCTGGCGGACAGCGGCAACCCGGCGTTTAACAAATTCACGGAAAAGAACTGGGCGATCGTGGCCGAGCTGGAGAAGGTCGCCCAGGAACTGGACCGTTCCATGGCTCAGGTAGCCTTGAATTGGGTGGTCAATCGCCCGGCAGTGGCTTCGGTGATTATCGGCGCAACCAAGCTGCACCAACTGCAAGATAATCTGGGCGCTTTGGACTTTGAGATTCCAGCGGAGCTGCAGCAGCGTTTGGATGCCGTCAGTCAGCCTGAAACCCGCTTCCCTTACACGTTCTTTGAGCCCAGCTTGCAAGGCATGATCAACGGCGGGGCCACTGTGGGCGATAAGCCAAGTTTTTACCATTCTCCAGTTTTAGTAAAGGGAGCGGGTGCTGGCGTACAGCCAGAATAAACACTTATTCTTTAGATGAAGAGGGATACACCAAAGTTGAGCGTATGACCGCTTCCCCTAATTCAAGCTCCGACAAGCTCAGCTTGAGTAGGGGAAGCATTGAGGGTTATTCAGGTCGATTTATTTCCGACATGCGTGACCAGAAAGAACTGAGCTGGGGGAGATCGCCCTTAAACCTGGATGGAAGAGTATGCGTTCAAACGTTGACCCTCAAAAAATAGAGCAGTTGATGAAAATTCTGGTCTCTTTTTATCATTATGACTTCACGGCTCAAGCGCTCTCTAAACTCTCTAGAGGTTTTGATCGTGATTTGAGTGATGTGCAGGCAATGTACGAACAAAAATTACTTTCCTTAAAAGGATTACGCGATGCTTTTGAAGTGATTGAACCTGATTTGATTCGATTTCCTTCGCTTGATCCTGACGCTTTAAAAAATAGGCTCGAAAACTTTATTGAGCGCATTGAATATGAATCAGAGGATGGTCGGTCATGACCTTAGAAGAGTTGCCAGGAGCCGAATTGGTCCTCTCTGGATTGCATGATCTGCAGAATGGAGAGCCGCATACAATTGGTGCATTGTTAGTCGCGATCGCATCTATACGCTTAACCTCAGCGCACTTAAATATTCCTAAAGAACGACTGCTTCCAGAACCAGAGCTGATCTTATATGACTATCTTCAGCGTGAACGGGATGATGCCTATGCTTACTACAATGCGTTATTAAATCGTCTAAACAGCTTTTGCAATGCCCTTGAGCTGATTTATAAAGATAACCAAATTGAGTGAATTGCTGGAACGCCAATAAATTTTTGAGAATATCTTTTGGAGGGAATGGACTGTGGAATTAGGCGCATTTTCAGTCAGCTTGGCGGTCAAGGACATCGAGAAATCCAAAGCGTTTTATGAAAAGCTGGGCTTCACAGTCTTGGGTGGTGACCTGTCTCAAAACTGGTTGATCTTGAAAAATGGCGATCACTGCATTGGCCTCTTTCAGGGCATGTTTGAGGGCAACCTGCTCACCTTTAACCCTGGCTGGGACCAGAATGCGCAGGCGTTAGAAGCGTTTACCGATATCCGTGAGCTACACCAAGCTCTGAAGGCGCAAGGGGTTGAAATAGCCAATGATTCTATTCCGGGCGATCGCGGGCCAGCCAGCTTTACCCTGATCGATCCCGACGGCAACGCCATCTTGATTGATCAGCATGTTTAACCGCTTGATTCGCCCACCATTGCTACCCACCAATCAACCCTAACCACAATCAGGTGCTCCCATGGATGTTCTTAAAGTTGCTGCTTTTTCCGATGGTGAAACTGGCGGTAACCCTGCTGGCGTGTTGATTGCAGATGCCCATCCGAGCGAAGCGGAGATGCGCCAAATTGCTGCGGAGGTGGGGTTTTCAGAGACGGCTTTTGCAATGCCTCTGGATCAGGGCTGGCGAGTGCGTTACTTTTCCCCTGAGTCAGAGGTGCCCTTCTGCGGTCATGCCACCATCGCCCTCGGGGCAGCCTTAGCCCTCAAGTCCGGCGACGGCACCTTTGCGCTAAAGCTGAATGACGCGGACATCACCGTGGAAGGACAGCGCCAGGGGAAAATTATCTCCGCAGCGCTGCAATCGCCACCCACCCGCAGTGCCGCTGCTGACCCGCAACGGGTTGCAGAGGCGCTGGCCCTGTTTGGCTACACCGCAGCCGATCTGGACCCCAAGCTGCCCCCTGCTGACGCCCATGGTGGGGCTGATCATCTGGTCCTGGGGCTCAACAGTCGTGCTGCCCTCGCCGCCATGCAATACGACCTGGCGGCGGGTCGGAAGCTGATGAATGAGGCCGGATGGGTGACGATTTGTTTGGCCTATGCCGAGACCCCCCAACTGTTTCACACCCGCAATCCCTTTGCCTCGGGTGGCGTCTATGAAGATCCGGCCACGGGCGCGGCCACTGCTGCGTTGGCCGGTTACTTGCGGAATATTAACTGGTCCCATGGGGGCGCGATCGACATCGTCCAAGGGGAAGACATGGGTATGGGATCGCGCCTCCATGCCGAGATTTCACCCACCCCCGGCAGCTCGATCCGCGTCTCCGGTACCGCTCGGCTAATGTGAGCCGGGTCTTAGCGGTGATTATCATGCCACCTACTTTTCCCAACACCCGTTCGGCATAGCGAAAGCCGGGATGCTTTTTTAGATAAAGCGCTCTAGCAGACAATCAACCCCCGCTGTTGTGAGCGCTGCGGGCGCTTCTATAACCTGATTCACCTGGCCACCCATGGGCTGTTTGTTTCGGGCAGTCCCGATGAGTCGTTCTTGCTGTTCGGCAATGGTGAATCGATGAACCTGTGTCAGATTCGCTAAGAATGGCAGCAATTAGGCGTTGATTTAATCGTGCTCAGCGCCTGTGAAACCGCGCTGGGTAGCCCAGAGTCTTTCGCTACTATCAGCCCTACCATGGGCACCGTTCATTTTGATTGGCAATGGTCTATGGCCAGCTAGATCGTTGGGCTGGCAGGCAAACCGATGGTTTGGCGGGCCGTTAATAGGGTTTGGCGGACTTGGTCAAAGCCCGTGCCGCCAATGCTTTTCCGAGCTGCGACCACTTGGCGTGGGGCGATCGCCTCATAAATATCCGCCTCAAAGGCTGGGTGCAGGGCCTGCCACTCTTCTAAAGACAAATCCTTGAGCAGCTTGCCTGCTTCCAAAGAGGTGCGCACCACCTGACCCACCAGGTTATAAGCCTCCCGAAACGGCACTCCCTTGGTCGCCAGGTAGTCCGCCACATCCGTGGCATTGGAGAAGTCCGCCGCCACCGCTGCCGAGAGGCGTTCGGTGCGGAAGCTGATCCCCTCTGATAGCAAGATTGTCATTGCTTCCAGGCAACCCTGCACCGTCACCACCGTATCGAACAGGGGCTCTTTGTCTTCCTGCAAGTCCTTGTTATAGGCCAGGGGGAGCCCCTTCATCATCACCAGCAGCCCCTGCAAATGGCCAAACACCCGCCCGGTTTTACCCCGCACCAGTTCGGGCACATCCGGGTTTTTCTTTTGGGGCATGATGCTGGAGCCGGTGGAGCAATTGTCCTTGAGGGTGACAAAGCCAAACTCTTCTGAAGCCCAGAGGATAATTTCCTCCGACAGACGCGACAGGTGTACCAAAATCAGGCTGGCAGCGCAGGTAAATTCGATCGCAAAGTCGCGATCGCTGACCCCATCCAAACTGTTTTGGTAGAGGCCATCGAAACCCAGCAACTCGGCAGCATAAACCCGATCAATCGGAAACGTGGTCCCCGCCAAGGCCCCACAGCCCAGGGGGGAAATATTCACCCGTCGCAGCACGTCACCCAGCCGCTCCCAGTCCCGCTGCATCATTTCAAAATAGGCCAGCAGGTGGTGAGCCAAACTCAAAGGCTGGGCCCGCTGCAGGTGGGTATAGCCCGGAATTAGGGTATCCACATGGGCTTCAGCTTGGGTTAGCAGCGCCGCCTGGAATTGGCGGAGCTGGGTGCGAATTTGCTCGATTTGGTCCCGCAGGTAGAGGCGAATATCGGTGCCCACCTGATCATTGCGGGAGCGGGCCGTGTGCAGCTTTTTGGCCACATCTCCCAAAATCTCAACCAGGCGATGCTCGACCGCAAAGTGAACATCTTCGTCGTCAACGGTGGGGTTGAATTGCCCCTGGCGATATTCCGCCCGAATCTGGGTTAGCCCCTTCACCAAGGCTTCGCCTTCCTCTGGGGTGATGATGCCGGTTTTGGCCAACATGCGGGCATGGGCCTGGGAGCCGGTCAGGTCGTACTCCAGCAGTTGAATGTCGAAGCCGATGCTGGCATTAAATACCGCGATCGCCGGATGCAGAGCCGATTCGAAGCGCTGGCTCCAGGTTTTTTGAGCAGGGGCAGAGACCAAGTTTCAGAAACTCCGTAGTAGATCGACACCAGACTATTTATAGGTGGTTAACCCCCGCACCAGATAGCCGATTACAATTCCGATTAGCAAGGCCCACACCTGACCCGAGTCAATAAAGTTTTTAAACGTGCTGCCCAAGTCACCCAAAATATCTTGGTCAAATTGCTGAGCGATGACCACTGCGTGGGTTTGGGTTTGGGTTACTGAACCAGGTAAGCCAGCAGCATTAGGGGCCGACGGTAAAGTGATTTCACGAGGCAACATGAGGTTAACTCCCAGGGATTGAGGATGATGCAGCGGTAGACCTGCCCAAAATATACAACAGCATTTGGGGGTCTCAGGTGCAATGGCTGTTGTGGCCCTAAGGTGCCCAAGCCTCTTGTATTCATACTTTTACAGCGGCTGCTTGGCGGGGATGCCCACCGCCCGAGGAAAGGCATCAGGGGTGTGGCGGACTTTCCGTAGGTAAACGCAGTGCCTGGCCCCGTCGGTCAGGGGCGTTTGCCAGGGCTGAACGGTCAGGATCTTGCCGCCCAGGGGTTTAATCTTAGCGGCCAGGCTGTCTGTCTCGGTGGGGGACCATTGCCCCCGATAGAGCACGGCAACGCCGCCTTTGCGCACCAGCGGCAAGGCATATTCTGCGCAGGTAGAGGGTGCTCCCACGGCCCGCAGCAGCACCAAGTCATAATGCTCACGGTGACTGAGCTGATGGCCAAAATATTCAGCCCGATCGGCGATCGCCCTAACATTACCAAGCCCCAGCGATTCTGCCGCCAGGGTCAGGAAGCGCACCTTTTTCTGGGTGGAGTCCAACAGCGTCACCTGCCAGTCGGGCTGGACGATCGCGGCTGGGAAACCCGGAAATCCTGCCCCAGCGCCAATATCCAGCACAGTTTGTATCGGGTGCTCGGTTACCCAATCAGGTAGCTGCTCCGCTACGAGCCAAGGAGTCAGCCCCGTTAGGGAATCCCAGAGATGTTTTTCAACAAAGTCGGCGGGCTCTAGGATGCGGGTGAGATTGAACTGTCGGTTGGCGTCCCAGATCAACTCGTTGTGTGCTTGGATTTGCTGCACCTGCTGCTCGTTCGGCTGCCATCTCATTCTGTCTTGCCTGGGCTGTTTGTTGTCGGTCAGTTTTGCTGGGGGTCGAGTCGGGCGCTGAATGCTGCTCATGCCGCACCCTCAGCTTTTTGCATGACCGCCAATTCACCATGGTTGAGGCTCCAGACGCGATCGGCCAGACCCGTCAACTCACTGGCATCATGGGATACCACTAGCAGGCTCCAGTTTTGCTTCAGCTGCTTCAATAAGCTGATCACCTGTCGCCGCATCGACCAGTCGAGGCCAGCAGTGGGTTCGTCTAGCAATAAAAGGTAGGGCTGTCGGATCAGCTGCACCGCCAGGGCAAGGCGACGCTGCTGGCCGCCGCTGAGAGTGTAAGGTTCCGCTTCTAAGGACAGGTGGGACAAGCCTACGGAATCTAGGGCCTCATGGATGCGATCGCGGGTGAGCTCTGGATGGCCCAACCGCAGCTCTTCTAGAATGTTGTGGCCACAAAAATGACGTTCTGGGAATTGAAACACCAGCCCCGCCAGTTGCTGTAGCGCCTCGGGCAACAGCACTTGATCCCGCCATCGCACCTCCCCTCGGGTGGGGTAGGCCAACCCTGACAAAATTTCGAGCAGCGTGGTTTTGCCCGAACCACTGGGGCCGACCACGAGCCCCATTTCTTGGGGGGCGAGTTGTAAATTGATCGATTTTAAAATCGGAGTGGGGCTAGCGGCTGGGTGATAAACCAAATTATTCAGAGACAGCATAATCAAGCCGTGACAGAGCTGAGCTGGAGCACGCATTCCAGCCTATCCAAACTTAGCCCGGAATGCCCTCGGATCAGGTCGTATTGTGAAAAGGTCGTCTGCTCCAGGCCTCTACCCATGGGAACCCCAAGGCATGAGGCGCGTCCTGAAGTAACGAGAACCAGGGCACAGCTTGAAGGCTCCAATGGATTCTGGTGGTTGGAATCAACCTCTCACTGTTTAGGACAGGCGACTCCCTACGAATCCAGCTCAACTCATTTTTTTGAACGCGGGATATGGCTGCAATGAAACCTACATCTTTAACTTACGGTTGGCGTCCGTTGTCAGGGCTAAAACGGCTGGGCCTGATCTTAGCTGGAGCCAGCACCGTCGTTTTACAACTGGGCATTGTGCCCGCCTTGGCTGGGGATCCCTTCCGTGGCGGTAACGCTAGCACGAGCATCAGCGATGAAACAGAAGCGGCCTTTTACGCCATCTTCCGTGATGGGGATTATAAAACCGCTGAAGCATTGCTGGATGCGGCAGATGCAACGGCAGAAGATCCTCTGCATCACGCCATGTTGGCCTCATTGGCTTATTTAGAAGGGAACTTACCCGAACTGCTTGAGCGAGCTGAACTGACTCAGGCAGCGGCAGCAGGACTCAATAATGAACTGCGGGCCAACCTGTACGGCGCGGTCGGCATCTTCTTGGAAGGCGCTTATGTGCTGCAAGACCAGGGTATTGCTCGGGGCACCCCCCGTGCCCTGGGCATGCTGCAAGAGGTGTTTGACAAGATGGATGCGGCAGAGGCAATTGATGCCAATGATCCAGAACTGAGCCTGATTAAGGGGTTCATGGATTTGCTGCTGGCGGTGAATTTGCCCTTTGCCAACCCTGAGGATGCGATCGCCCGTTTAAATGCGCATGGTTACCCCGAATATGTGGCTCAACGGGGTATTGCTGTTGGCTATCGCGACCTGGGGGACTACACCCAAGCCCTGACAGCAGTGAACGCAGCCCTAGATGCGGTTGAAGTCGAGACCGGTGGAGAAACAACCAACCCAGATTTACTGCAGCTCAAAGCCCAAATTCTCGCGGGTCTTGGTCGTAATGCAGATAGCGAAGCGGCGTATACTGAGGCGCTTGAATATGCAGCCCAATTACCCCCTGCCACCGTGGCACGCCTCACCTTCGATCGCTGCATCGTACAAGGCAATCCAGGCCCAAGCTGTGCTGAAGCGGCTGGTTACAACTAGCTCGAAATTCTAGGCTGACACAACCCTAAGGCCGTGGGTCTGAGCATGGAACTAGTGTTCATGTTTCTGGCTTACGGCTGAATTGTGATTGGAGTCCATCCATTTTTAGGACCGTCGTTAGAGAATGGGCGGGTCCTTTAACGGTGCTCAATCTTATGGCAACCCTGCTGGTTACCAATATCCACACCCTGGCCACGATGAATGATGCGCAGCAGGAAATCCGCCATGGGGCGCTGTTGGTTCGGGACAAAGTGATTGAGCAAGTGGGCACCGTTGATGAGTTGCCCGATACTGCGGATGAGGTCCTGGACTTGAGCGATCGCCACGTTGTTTTACCCGGCCTCGTCAACACCCACCATCATTTTTTTCAAACCTTGACTCGGGCCGTCCCGGCTGCTCAAAACCAAGAGCTGTTTAGCTGGCTGAATACCCTCTACCCGATCTGGTCTAACCTCACCGCTGAGATGTTGGCGATCGCCGCCCAAATGGCGACGGCAGAGCTACTCCTGTCTGGCTGCACCACCGCTAGCGATCACCACTACATCTTTCCCAATGACTGCACTTTAGATGCGGAGATTCAGGCGGTACAGGCCATGGGACTGCGATTTCATGCCAGTCGCGGCAGCCTCACTGTCGGCCAGAGCCAAGGGGGGCTACCCCCTGATCGCGTGATTGAATCTGAAGCCTTTGTCTTGAAAGACTCCCAGCGCTTAATCGAGACCTATCACGACCCTGAACCTTATGCCATGGTTAGGCTCGTGCTGGCTCCCACCTCGCCTTTTTCAGTCACCCAAGATCTGATGCGAGAGTCAGCGGCGCTGGCACGGTCTTACTCTGGTGTACAGCTCCATACTCACCTGGCTGAGAACAACAACGACATTGCCTACAGCCTAGAAAAATTCGGCCTCTCCCCTGAAGATTACGCCGCATCGGTGGGATGGCTGGGAGAAGATGTGTGGCATGCCCATTGCGTCAAGCTGAGCGATCGCGCCATTGCCCAATTTGCCCGTACCGGTACCGGCGTGGCCCACTGCCCCTGCAGCAATATGCGTCTGGCCAGCGGCATTGCACCCCTGCGTAAACTGATCGATCACCAAGTGCCGGTGGGTTTGGGGGTGGATGGCTCAGCCTCCAACGATGGCGGTCATTTATTACAAGAAGCCCGTGCGGCTCTGCTGCTGGCCCGAGTCAAAGATGAAGACCCATCCGCTTTGACGGCACGGGAGGCGCTTTGGTTAGCGACTCGGGGGGGGGCCGAGGTGTTAGGGCGACCCGATATTGGCACTTTGGCACCGGGCATGGCCGCAGACTTTATTACAGTCAATTTAGATCGCCCCTCCCTGGCAGGGGCTCACCACGATCCGTTAGCGGCCCTAATTTTCTGCCAGGTGGACCATATCGATCACAGTTTTATTAACGGCAAACCCGTGGTGAAAGACGGAATTCTGCTGACCCGTGACTTACCCGACCTGGTTGAAACCCATAACCGCTTGGCCCATCAACTCCTAGAAACCCCTTAGGGCGATCTTCATCGGATCTTCGCAATCAAAGGGGGATTGGTGATGGTATTTAAAGATTGGGTGAATCTAGGACATGACCACCCCTGCCAAGGGGCTAAACTCGCTAGATTTACGGATATAGCGAGTCTTATGGTGCGTAACGTCTAGATTGAGGCGTGGCGCTGTTGTTATTGAATAGCCCAGACACCAGTCCGCTCGGTCAGTCCGTTTCGTTTACGGCCATCTTGTTCATCCTGAGTCAGAGTCGAGTAAAGTTTCATCCTTCTGCATCAGGTTTTAGTACGGCTGAGCTGGTTTAGAGGCCCTGGAACTGTTTTTACAGCTCCACTGCTTTAAATCGACGGAAAACAACAGACCGAGAGGGGTGCTACGACCTGTCAAAGGGCGATGACTTCTATGCACTGGAAATCATTACTAAATGAAGCCATTGATCGTGCCCGTCACGGTCAGCCTGCTGAGGCAATTAAGCTGTTTGACCAGGTTTTACGCTTGCATCCTGGGTACGATAAGGCCCATTACAATCGCGGCTGTGCCCACGACGAACTGGGCGATACGGATGCCGCGATCGCTGATTTTTCGACGGCGCTCAAAGTAAACCCCCAGTATTTCAACGCTTATATCAATCGAGGCAACCTGTATCGACAGCAGGGGCAGTTTAACCATGCGATTGCTGATTTTGATTGCGCAATTCAACTGCAGCCAGATTCATCAAAAGCCTACGGGAGCCGCGGACTCGCTTACCTAGAGCAAAACCGCTACGGTGCTGCAATTGCTGACTTTAGTCAGGCACTTCAGCATCATTCCCGCTTTGCTAAGCTTTACCTGTGGCGGGGTTATGCCCAACTGCAGATGGAGCTTCCCCACAAGGCGATCAAAGACTTTAACGAAGCGCTTACCTGCGACAGCACCCTCGCTGACGCTTATCACAGTCGGGGATTGGCCTACGTGGAGCTGGGTAATCTGTATCAGGCGATCGCCGATATGAACCAGGCTTTAGAGCTGAACCCGGTTTTGGTCGAGGCCTACGGTAACCGAGGCATGCTGCGTCATAAGCTCGGTGATACCCAGGGGGCCTTGTCCGACTATCAGCGCGTCATGACCTTAGTTCCCCTCTGGCAGGGGAACCGATCAGATGCTTCTCCAACCCTGACAGGGATTGCCCAAAGCTATGAAAAGACCCTAGCTCTGCCCCTGCGGATGGCAGAGCTCTACAACAATCGAGGCACCCTCAGAGCAGAGCTAGGAGATGCCGATGGGGCGATTTCTGACTACACCATGGCCCTAGAGCTAGACCCGGATAAAGCTCGCACTTACAACAACCGGGGATTGGTCTGCTGTCAACGGGGCCGCTATGAGGCGGCGATCGCTGATTTTAATCAGGCCCTAGCGCTGGATCCTACCTATGCGGCGGCCTACAGTAATCGCGGCAACGCCCGCTACCAGTTGGGAGAGGTCAAGGTAGCGATCTCTGATTTTAGTCTTGCTTTAGAACTGGACACTAACTTGGCTGAAGCCTACCTGAGTCGTGCCCAAGCCCGCGCTGCTACGCAAGATGCAGAAGGGGCTGTGAATGATTATCAGCAGGCCATACAGCTCCGCAAGCAGCACTGCATCGTTCTGAGCTAATGCGCGCACTGATCAATGGTGACGGTAGCGGGACTTTTCTGGTAGGATCAGAAGCTCATGCGTAGTGCTCGGGCAGGGTTGCTCAAAAGCCGTGATTCGCGCTTGGCTCTGCATGGTCTACTCATTAGCTTTAGGTTTGCGAAACGTTCATGATCAAGTTGCGGTTAAAGCGCTTTGGTAAAAAGCGGGAAGTGAGTTATCGAATCGTGGCGGTCAACAGCACATCTCGTCGAGATGGCCGCCCCCTAGAAGAACTGGGATATTACAATCCCCGCACGGACGAAACCCGGCTGGAGATGCCTGCTATTGTCCGTCGCCTGCAGCAGGGAGCCCAGCCTACTAAAACTGTGCAGCACATTCTGGAAAAGGCAAATGTCTTTGAGCAACTCAAAGCCGATGCCTGAAGACCGTTCAGAATCACTGATAAGTGAAGAAGATTCCCTAGATTATGGAGCGTTGGTTCGTTTCCTGATAGAGCCTTTTCTAGAGACGCCGGATGCCCTGCGAGTGGACTGTGAAATGCTGGGTAAGCCTCCGAAAGTTCTGGTTCGAGTTGCTTTTTCAGAGCAGGATCGCGGCAGAGTCTTTGGTCGGGGTGGACGTAATATTCAGGCTGTTCGCACGGTGCTGAAAGCCACGGCTCAGTTACGTCATCAAGTGGCTCATCTTGATATTTACGGTGAAAACCGGTCCAGTGATGGTGGGGGCTCTTCCCAGCGTCGTTCGTCCGAGGGGCGTTCTAGAGGTCGACGGGACCGGCCACGACCCTCTGCACCGCGTCCCCAACGGAAGGAAGGCTAGGGTAGCGGTCCTGCATGCAGCAGACGATTCACCTCGACCTATCTACCGCTGAAAGTGCGATCGCGCTTTCAGGCTATCGGCAGGAAAACCTAAAACTTTTGTCCCAGCAAACGGGCGCGAATCTGGTTTTGCGAGGACAAGAATTGTTGATTTCAGGTACCGAAAAGACGGCTGACCTGAGTCGCCGACTTGTAGGTGCTTTGGAGCCGATTTGGAGCCAGGGTCAAACCGTAAGTCGTGCCGATATTCTCACGGCCCGCCAGGCGATTGACACCCAGCGTCTGGATGATCTGCAAGCGCTGCAAAGCGAGGTCGTGACCCGTACCCGAGCTGGGGTAACAGTTCGCGCTAAAACGTTTCACCAACGCCGCTATGTCAAGGCCCTGAACCGTTCTGACCTGACCTTTTGCATTGGTCCAGCCGGTACGGGCAAAACCTTCTTGGCCGCCATGGTCGGGGTCCAGGCCCTTCTCAATGGCGACTATGATCGGCTCATCTTGACTCGACCCGCTGTCGAAGCGGGAGAACGGTTAGGGTTTCTGCCAGGGGATTTGCAGCAGAAGGTCAATCCTTATTTGCGTCCGCTTTATGATGCGCTCCATGAGCTGATCGAACCCGAGAAAGTAGGGAGCTTAATGGAGCGAGGTGTGATTGAGGTCGCGCCTTTGGCCTACATGCGAGGGCGTACTTTAAATAAAGCGTTTGTCATTCTGGATGAGGCTCAGAACACGACCCCAGCCCAGATGAAGATGGTGCTGACGCGACTCGGCTTTCAGTCGCGCATGGTGGTCACTGGCGATGTCACCCAGACTGACTTGGCTCCTAATCAGACTTCTGGCTTAGCAGTGGCGCAGCGTATCCTAGATGGGGTTGAGGGGATTGCCTTTTGCAAATTAACCCAAGCGGATGTGGTGCGACATCCGCTCGTTCAGAGAATTGTGGCTGCCTATGAACGCCATGAATCCTAGCCGCCATGATTTCTAGTCTTAGTTAGTCTTAGTAGGCCAAATCTTCGTAATACCTTTCAGGCAAGTTGCTAATGGCGCGCTCCAAAGCAGCTAAAGCTCGGTTGTAGCCAATCGTGGCATCGACCAGGTTGACTTCCGCTTCGGTCAGGTCGGCTTGGGCGCTAATTACATCAAGCTGTGTTCCCACCCCTGCCTCAAATCTTAGAATCGCTAACCGTAGTGCCTCCTCCGCTTGTTCTACAGCGAGCTTGGCCGTATCAATGTTGTCTCGATTGGCCCCTAAAGAGAAGTAAGACTGCTCTACATCTAAGCGAATGCCGTTGCGGGTTTCTTCAAAGTTGCGATCGGCGATCTCAATGTCCAGTTCTCGCTGTTGGGCTCGAGCGGCGGCAGCGCCCCCTTCAAACAAAGTCCATGACACTTGCGCACCGACGCTGTAAGAGTCCGTGAATCGATTGGTCTGGTTAGACACATCTTGAATGCCATAGTTGGCAAACAGATCCACTTGCGGACCCAGGGCTGACAGGGCAATTCGACGTTGCTGCTCACCAATTTCACGCTGCACCAACTGTTGCTCAAGCTCGGCTCGATTTTGGTAGGCCAGCACGATGCTTTCCTCTAGGTCGAGGGGCCAAGCTCCGGCGATCTCTACAGCAACTGGAATCACGTCTAGAGACGGCGGCAAGTTCAGTCGTCGCGCCAGGGTGCGCTGGGCGGTTTGGCGATCGCTTTCTGCCTGTCTGAGCAACTGTCTAGCATTGGCCGTTTGCACTTCCGCTCGCAGCACGTCAAAGCGGGTGCCTACACCGACCTCTTCCCGGAGTTGGGTATCTCTGAGGTTACGCTCCGCTTCGGTCAAAAAAGCTTGGCTAATGCGAATTTGCTCACTGGCCCGCTGCAGGTCGTAGTACTCGTTGATGGTGTTTAAGCGCAGCACCTCTTGGCGGCGCTCCACTTCTAGTTCGCTGAGGCGGACTTGTTCCTCTGCCGTGCGAATGGTGGCTGCTCGCTGCCCAGAGCTGTAAATGTTGTAGGTGACGTTGACTTGACCACTGGTGGCTAACGCCAGTTCTTCGGTGGTGTTCAGTCCCCCAGCTCCGAAGCTGGTGTTTTGGGCATTTTGCCCTTGGACTGTGCCACTTAATGTCACCGTGGGTAGGAGGGCGGCGCGGGCTTCGCGCAGCACTGCTTGGCTTTGCTCTAGCTCCAGCAGGGCGATTCTTAAATCGGGATTGTTGCGATAGGCCAGCTCGATGACTTCGTCTAAGGTCAGGGGCTGGGTCCCAATGATTTCGACTTCTGCGGGTCGGGTTTGCAGTAGCAGCGGATTGGGGTCGGGGTCTAAATATTCCAGCGGATCGACAACGCGATCAGTGGGGAGGGGGCGGGCTGAGTCAGTTGTAGCAGTGCTACCAGTTCCAGCGTCATCTGGCAGAGGTTCTAGGGCGGGCTCCTCGACGGGTATATCCTCCTCGGAAGTGCCGTGAGACAGCAAAGCGGGCTGTGAGGAATGGCCGCTTGCCTCAACAGCGACAGCATCCTCAGAGACAACGGGTTGTGCCAGACCGGGCTGGGCTGAAATCGGCAGAACTACGATGGCAGGCAGTAGAAGCCGCAACCACTCGAAGCGTGAGTAGCTATTTCTCATACTGTTATTCACCGATTCACCAAGACTGTAATTTGTTGTGATCTCGCAGCAATCACGAATCTATTCTCTAAACGATACTACACAGGCTAGCGTGCCAAGGGCTGGTTTGAGCAGGACTTGAACCAACCCCTGGGAGTCGAGATTCTATGGCTTGACTGAGCGAGCAGCTTGTCTTGACTGGACAATAGAAGTTTGAAGCCGCGACCTCAAGCAGGCTCAAGACCATCAAATCTAACTTTACTGAACAGTTTAGTAAGGTTGAAGAATCCCGTCAATTATGAAGGACTCGTCTCGTTGCGGTCAGTTAGGCAGGCTTGGATCAGCCCTTCGACCCCATCAATCACTTGAATGGGGCAGTTCAGGGCTCGACTCACCTGGGCCACGCTCATGTCGTCCAGAAAAAGCCAGTCTTGCTGATGTGTCTGGGGCTGAGGTTTGAGCATGATTGAGGGCAGTAAGAGGCCGTCGCTCAGGGGGTGATCGCGCAACTGCAAGATCAGATCATGACCGGTTAACAGCCCGGTCACCGTGATGGCCTGTCCCCAGTAGTCGCTATTGAGTGCCGCCATTTCGACGGTCAAGCTCTCTACCTGATTCAGTCGAGCCAAAATCGGCTGAAAGGCTTGCTCAACCGCATTGCCCACGACCCAAACGTAATGCTGAGGAGAAACAGAGGGCGGCAGTAAGTTAACTGCTGCCGCATCGAAATCTGTCAAAAACTGACGGATAGACCCCACACCGTTGCCGATTTGCGGGTAGTCTTCGTAATCAATGGCCGCAGGGAGGGGGGAACCTGCAATCAAAAACCACTCATCCGCCAGCCAAGCAAAGGTGGTATCGAACTGGCTGCGAAACTGCGTTTGGAGCGCTTTTACTTGAGCAATGACTTCTCGGGCTTTGGCTGGCGTAACCGGAGTCAACGCATCCTCTTGAGGGCGAAATCGGGTCAACCCCACCGGCACCACTGCTGCAGAGAGTACCGCCGGAACCTCCCCCTGATGAAAACGGGCCAGATCTGAGAGGGTTTGATTCAAATGGGTTTCATCATTGATGCCGGGGCAAACCACAACCTGCGCATGAATTTGCAGCCTATGCTCCTGAAACCATTGCAGTTGCTCTAAGAGTTTCCCTGCTCTGGGGTTTTTCAGCAATCGGCTTCTCACCGCAGGCTCAGTCGCATGGACCGAGACGTAGAGGGGAGACAGTCTGAGTTGGGCAATGCGGTCCCACTCGCGTTGGGGCAGATTGGTCAGGGTCAAGTAGCTGCCATAAAGAAAGCTGAGGCGATAGTCGTCATCCTTGAGATAGAGGGTGTCTCGCTTGCCAGGGGGCTGTTGATCGATAAAGCAAAATGGACAGCGATTGTTGCATTGAATCAAGCCGTCAAATAGAGCGGTTTCAAATTCGAGCCCGAGGTCTTCATCCGCGTCTTTTTCGAGTTCAACCTGGTGGGTTTGCCCGTGGGTATCGAGGACTTCTAGGGTCAAAAGCTCGTCGGCACAGAGAAATTGATAGTCAATCAAATCCCGAGGTCTTTGATCGTTAATGGCGACCAAGCGATCCCCTGGCTCAAAGCCCAACTCAGCTGCAATGGAATCGGGTCTAACTTGGGTGACCAATGCAGGTTGAATCGCCAGGGTGCTCATAAGCTTTTAGAAACAGAGAGATCCGGTAGACATGTCCCTATACATTCTGCATGAGCCGTAAAGAGACTGCGGCCAAAATAGCAACCCCAAATCCAAGCCGATACCACACAAAAATCCAGGTGCTGTGGGTTTTGAGAAACTGAATCAGCCAGGCGATCGCCAAATAAGAGGATACAACCGCTGCAATCAGCCCCCCTGCTAAAGGGAGCCAGCCCGTTCCGGCATCAGGGCTGGTGATCAGATCTTGCAGCTCTACTAAGCCAGCCAAGGTGATTGCAGGGACCCCGAGTAAAAAAGAAAACCGAGCAGCCGTGGATCGTTCTAGCCCCATAAATAGGCCCGCTGTTAGTGTTGAGCCTGAGCGGGATACCCCTGGAATCAGCGCCAGAGCCTGGGCACATCCCATCAAGATGCCATCCCAAAGTCCGAGCTTGGCAAATCCGCGCTGGCGCTGCCCGATTTGTTCTGCCAGAGCCAGCAAAAGGGCCATCACGATTGAGGCAATTGCGATCGCGACCGTGCTGCGTAGCGGCGATTCGTCGTAGTTCGGGATAAAAGTCTTAATAAGCAGTCCAAAAAACACGATCGGGACTGTGCCTACGATGATCCCAAAGCCTAACTGGAAATCTGGGCTACTAAACTGCTTTTGATAGGCTGCTTTAACCATGTTTCGACTAACCTGGGTGAGATCATCCCAGAAGTACCAAACGATTGCCGCAATACTGCCCAACTGAATAACGGCAGTGAAAGTCACCCCTGGGTCTCCCCAGCCCAAAATTACAGGAATGACTTTGACATGGGCGGTGCTGCTAATGGGTAGAAACTCTGTCAAACCTTGGACTAGACCAATCACGATGGCCTGAAGTAGGGAGATTGATGGCCTTGCTTCCGCAAGTAAGAAATCTGCAAACAGTAGAGGTGTCAATATTTCGCCCATGGGGTCTCCTAATCTCGATTCGCCAGGGACAGCCTCAACTGCCCATCACCAGACAGCCGTCCCCGCCTTTATCTCTACAAAAGGATGCACTACCCACGCCCCTCATGGTATGTTAAGAACCGTTTCATTTTTGAGAATCCTCTTGTCTGCCCTTGCACCCATCACTGATCGCCTCGAATCTGCGGGTTACCTAAGTTTTGTCAGGAAGCGTTTACAGGCTTTGCCGCTGACCCACCGGACCTTTTGGGCCGCTGTTGGGCTGGTTGCTGTGCCGGTTTTTTTCCAAGCACCTTTGGTGAGAGCGCTGCCTTGGCTGAGTTTGGTGCTGACGATGATGTGGCTGATGGCGGGTCTGAGTCTGATGTCTCGCTTTGGTAGCCGCCTCTGGGGAGACCTATTGGTGGGCTTTAGCTGGACTTGGTTGGCAGGATCGCTTTACTGGGGGTGGTTTCGCTGGCAGCCGTTCGTTCATATTCCTGTGGAAGCGATCGGTTTACCGATTGTTTTGGTCTGCTTATGGCGAGGGTGGGGCCGAGTCGGTTGCTATTTTTACTTAGGTTCTCTCTTGGGAACAGCCGTCACGGATTTGTACGTTTATTGGATGCAACTGCTGCCGTTTTGGCGACAGGCGATGCAGGTTGACCCCGAATGGGTGCCTATTGTATTGAGGCAGGCCGTGACTGTCCTGCAAAGTACTGAGGCTATGAGTCGAGCCTTGCTGCTCGGGCTAGGGCTATTAACTATTGGCCTGTTGCCTTTGCAATCTCGTCAACCTTGTTGGTGGGCTTTTAGCGGTGCTGTATTAAGCACGCTTCTCGTCGATGGTCTGTTCATCGGCAGTGCATTCTTAATGTGATGGGCTGGGGCTAATTTTCTATCTACATGGATGGCCAAGCGGTGCTGATGTTAAAGTCGGTTGACGGTGAGCTATCACACCGCAGGTTAGTAGCTTATTTGGCATAATGATGCCATCTTGTGCGTAGGGTTCGTCCTGCATGGATATGGAGCGATTTTGCTCTAGAACACTTCTCACAACCCTTAGAGCAATCCCATTCTGGCTGTTTTGAAACTGTAGTGACTGGACATCCTGGGCCGTACTTGGTTCTGCAAACTGAATCTGGCAATCGCCATTTGTCATTGGTGGGCAGTAATTGCTGGACGGTAGGGCGCAGTGATGACAATAACCTGGTGTTGCCGGATCGTTGGATTTCCCGCAATCACGCCATGATTCAATGCATGGAAACAGGGGAGTTTTACCTGATTGATCTCGGTAGCCGCAACGGCTCTTTTGTGAATGGCCGTCGGGTCAGCGTACCGATGACGTTGCATAACGGAGATGCCCTAACCTTTGGGCAGACCGAGCTTAGCTTTCATGACCCTTCTGCTAACTCAGATGTGGCTGCAGATGAGCCTAGTCACGCTCAGGACTTTACCGCTACAGCGACCCTGCACATGCGTCGTTTGATCTCGGTCATGGTGGTTGATATCCGTGACTATACGGTCATGACCCGCCAGACTGATGAGAAGGTGCTGTCTGAATCCATTGGGACTTGGTTTCGCTGTGCGGGCGACATTATCAATGAGTACGGCAGTTGGGTTGATAAGTACATTGGCGACGCGGTAATGGCCGTCTGGATCCATGGTCCAGAAGGGGTTTCTTCTAAAGAAATGGTGCAAATTACCCAGGCCATTAGTGCCTTGGCCAAAATGACCGGTCAACTTCATAAACGCTTTCCTTTACCCTTTCCACTCCGGATTGGCGCGGGGCTGAACACGGGTTACGCCATGGTGGGGAACGCGGGTAGTGGCGATCGCCCCGAATATACGGCCCTAGGCGATACCGTGAATGCCGCCTTCCGGTTGGAGTCATCAACAAAGCAACTGGGCCTAGACCTGGCGATTGGTGAGACCACCTACGACCATTTAACGAAACTGGGTGCAACGGAAGATCTCTTTAAGCGTTACACCGTTGACATGAAGGGGTACGAGACCCAAATTGTCACCCACGCCAGCACCTTTTCGGATTTAGATCGATTTTTGCAGACCCAGGTCCATCTGACCCCGAGTTCCCCTAAGGGAAACTAGCCCGATGTATCCCTCAGATAAATGACCATTAACCTGAGCAAACGAAGGGTCAGGTGAGATGGTAGGGTCTTATAAAAGCTGTGTTAATTCTTTCGTATAAATGAGGGATTGGGTAGATGAAACGACTGTTGGGCCTACTGATAGCGCTGAGTGTTTTGCTTGGTGGGGTAATGGGTGTGCAAGTCAATGCCGCGATGGCTGCGACAGGGCAGTCCTTGAGTAATCCGTCGTTGCTCCTAGCCGCAGAACTCCGCAACGCCGTCGATGACAAACTCAGCACAGCCTATGGGTCTAAGCTCGATATCAATAACGCTAATGTTCAGGCGTTTACCAAATATCCGGGATTGTATCCAACTATTGCGGGCAAGATTGTTAAAAATGCTCCCTATGAGTCAGTTGATGACCTGCTTGCGATTCCTGGACTTGGCGATCGCGAAAAAACGCTGATTGAAGATAGCCTAGGCGAGTTTGCTGTGACGCCGCCCGATCCGGCACTTGTAGAGGGCGCTGATCGATTTAACAATGGGGTTTACCGTTAGTTAATTGGCTCTGCAATTTATAAACTGAGCAAAATAAACGGCAAGGGATCAGTCATCCCTTGCCGTTTTGTTCTAGGGACTGTCATCAAGGTGGAAGAAATAGCCTACTGCTTTACGGCGCATGCCTTTCTCAATAACCTTGAGCCTTTAGGGGCTTTAATCCCATCAGGTTAAGACGGTTAATGCAACGTGACGGCAGTTTCTAGAGCAGTTTTTACGATGTGATCAGCAATGGGAAATGAGGGTGTGGAAGCCGATTCATTTGATGTACTTTTAGTTGGTAGCGGTGCGGCGGGGCTCTATGCAGCACTTTGTTTACCTAAAACGTATCGGGTTGGGCTCATCACCAAAGATGTACTGACCCAATCTGCGAGTGACTGGGCTCAAGGGGGCATTGCTGCCGCCATGGCCCCAGAAGATTCCCCTCGGCTCCACCAGGCTGACACCCTCAGGGCTGGAGCTGGTTTGTGCGATCCCCAGGCTGTGGCCCAACTGGTTGAGCAGGCGGCCCCTTGCATTCAAGCGCTGGTTGACCTGGGTGTTCCCTTTGATCGCCATCACGATCACCTCGCCTTCACCCTAGAGGCGGCCCATTCCCAGAAGCGGGTGCTCCATGCCGCAGACACCACAGGACGAGCCGTTGTCGCCACCCTGGCAGCAGCGGTTAGGCAACGTGAGCATATTACGGTGTTGGAGGAAACCTTCGTTTTAGATTTATGGCTTGATGATCAGGCCCAATGCCGGGGGGTGATTGTGGCAACGGATCAGGCCGTGCAATGGCTGCAGGCTGGGGCCGTTGTCTTGGCGACTGGGGGCGGGGGGCAAGTATTTGCTCAAACGACCAACCCTGCTGCCAGTACAGGAGACGGCATGGCTTGTGCTTGGCGGGCTGGAGCCAGACTCAGGGACTTAGAATTCTTTCAGTTTCATCCCACTGCGCTGAAGTTGCCAGATGCCCCGCGCTTTTTGATCAGCGAAGCGGTCAGAGGCGAGGGAGCTCATTTAGTAGATGAGCACCAATATCGATTTGCGTTTGAAGCCCATCCTGAGGGGGAGCTTGCACCCCGAGATGTGGTCAGTCGAGCCATTTACCGCCATCTCCAAGCCCATCCCTCTTCTGCGGAGGCCGTTTACCTTGATCTAAGCGTGATTCCACCGGAGCGGGTCAGGCAACGTTTCCCCAATATCATTCAGGTTTGCCAACGCTGGGGCATCGATCTATTTACGATGCCGATTCCCGTTTCCCCTGCGGCCCATTATTGGATGGGCGGGGTAATGACCAATCTCAAGAGTTATACCACCCTGCCAGGGGTGTATGCGGTGGGTGAAACCGCCAGTACAGGGGTGCATGGGGCCAATCGTTTGGCCAGTAATTCTCTGCTGGAATGCCTTGTTTATGGTCGTCAGCTTGCTGATTTAACGCCCCAAGCGATTCAGTCGTTCAGCCTAGAGCAAAAGTCGACACTGCAAATACAGCTTGAGAGTGCCACTGAGCAGGATGCGGCCACAGTTGACCAGATCCGAGCGGAACTACCTCAGTTGATGTGGCAGGGGGCGGGTATTTGTCGCAATCATTCGGGTCTGACGGCGGCGATCGCAGCGGTTGAGCAATGGCGTCAACAATTTGCGCTGCTGCCCACCAGCCGGTTACTGGCAAGCTGCTTGGGTCAACCCGCTTACTATCCTCTATCGCCAAGCGCTTTCAACCTTAGGCACTGGGGAGAAACTCGTAACCTTTTAGACTTAGCCTGGCTCGTTCTGAAGAGCGCTTTATTTCGTCAAGAAAGCCGGGGTGGCCATTATCGGGAGGATTACCCTGAGCCCAGTTCTGATTGGCAGGTGCATACCCTGTTGCAGGGCGATCGCTGTTGGACTGAGCCTTAGGGCGCGTGATCAACACCGGATGAAAGTCTTGCTGGGCAAGTTGACCGCGCCCGATTCTAACGGACTGGAGCGCGTCATCCATTATGGGTAAAAGCCTTACTGGGCAAGTTGTCGCGCTTCCACAATATTGCTAGGGTCTGAAACCGCTGTACCACCAGAATTCTAGTTTTAATGGATGACAGCTCCTAGGGAAGGGGAGACCTAACATACGTCAGTTCGACGAACAGACAGGGAGCAGAAAAAAGCTGAGAGTGGATTTGTAG
>ERZ1740060.424-NODE-424-length-24768-cov-5.791001_pt1 | contig 24768 bp, 21 predicted proteins | sample MGYA00581743_ERZ1740060 | MGnify/ENA primary metagenome ERZ1740060 (study PRJEB43018, sample SAMN04849235) | marine metagenome | isolation source: floating plastic debris | place: Pacific Ocean | collected 2008-08-27 | study: EMG produced TPA metagenomics assembly...
ATCGTCTATCGCTGGGTGTCGTTTGAGGACGTTCCACTGGACATGGCGCGGTCTGTCGTGGCGGCTGAAGACGCGAATTTCTGTCTCCATTGGGGATTTGACATGACCGCGATCCGCCAGGCTCTGGACGACGGAAGCGGGCGGGGCGCTTCGACAATTCCGCAGCAGACGGTGAAAAACGTCTATCTTTGGCATGGTCGAAGCTGGACCCGTAAAGCCCTCGAAGCGCTCATGACCCCGGTTGTGGAGGCGATGTGGTCCAAACAGCGTATCATTGAGGTTTACCTGAACATCGCGGAATACGATGAAGGGATCTTTGGCGTGGCTGCAGCAGCAGAGCATTACTTCGACACTGCGCCGGACGCACTCACCAACGTTCAGGCCGCGCGTCTGGCCGCCGTCCTGCCAGATCCTAAGGGCCGCTCGGCGTCCCGGCCCAGTTCTTTTGTGCGCCAGCGGGCGGCACAGATCCTCGACGGGGCGGCCACAATTGCCCGCGACGGTCGGGCAAGTTGTTTCGAGGATTGAAACAAAACAACAAAACAGGCATTTAAGATCAGATTTTTTAGCAGTGAGTGTTCATGGCCAAGCTTTATCACGTCGCCTTATCTCCCTTCTGCCGGAAGGTGAGGCTTGTTCTTGCTGAAAAAAAGATTGAGTGCGAACTGACCGAGGAACGGTATTGGGACGCCAGCACAGATTTCCTGAGGCGCAATCCAGCCGGGAAAGTCCCCGTTTTGCGGCTGAACGGTCTTACAATGGCCGAAAGCACACCGATCTGTGAATACATCGAAGACATCTGCCCGGATCCTCCACTTTTACCGGAAGATCCCGAAGAACGATACGAAGCACGGCGGCTGGTCGCCTGGTTCGATGACAAGTTTCACGCGGAAGTCACGTCGAAGCTGCTTTACGAACGCGTGAACAAGAAACTGATGGCACAGGGCTTTCCTGACAGCACAAGCGTAAAGGCTGGCGCAAAGGCGATAAAGTTCCATATCGACTACATGACGTGGCTTTTGGACCGAAGAAAGTGGCTTGCGGGAAACGTGATGACGCTGGCGGATTTCGCCGCGGCCGCTCATTTGTCGGCGCTGGACTATATTTCAGATGTGGATTGGCACCGCTCGGACTCGGTCAAGAACTGGTACGCCAAAATCAAGTCGAGACCTGCTTTTCGTAGTATCCTTGCCGATCAGGTATCTGGCTTTCCGCCGCCGGCGCATTATGCGGATCTGGATTTCTGACGATGCGCGCCCTTGCAGCGGACATATCTGTAACCGAGGAGTCAGGTCACGCCTGCGCCGCGCTCAAGAAGCGACTTATCGCCCAGACCCGAGAAGAAGGTTTCGACAGCTGTCGGATCTGCCAGCCGTGGGATGTGCCGCAAGTCGCTGAGCGGCTGCGCACGTTTCTCGACAAGGGCCGCCATGGTCAGATGACGTGGATGGCCAACCGGGCCGAGTGGCGCGGCGATCCGCACAAGCTCTGGCCGCAGGCAAAGTCCGTTATCATGCTCAGCCAGAGCTACACACCTCAGAGTGATCCGCTCGCAACACTCGATCAGCTCGAGTGCGGCACCGTGTCGGTCTATGCACGCAACCACGACTATCACGACTTGATCAAGAAACGCCTCAAGCGTCTTGCGCGCTGGCTGATCGCCGAGGCGGGTGGCGACGTGAAGGTTTTTGTCGACACAGCGCCGGTGCCTGAGAAGCCGCTGGGACAGGCCGCGGGAACCGGATGGCAGGGTAAGCACACCAATCTGGTCAGCCGGGACCTCGGTAACTGGTTCTTCCTGGGGTCCATCTTTACAACGCTGGTTTTAGACCCTGATACGGCGGAAATCGATCATTGCGGGTCCTGCACACGGTGTCTGGATGCCTGCCCGACAGATGCTTTTCCGGCACCGTATCAACTCGATGCGCGACGCTGCATTTCTTATCTGACCATAGAGCACCGTGGTCCCGTTGACGAGACGCTGCGCCCGCTCATGGGCAACCGGATCTATGGCTGTGACGATTGTCTGGCGGCCTGTCCCTGGAACAAATACGCCGTCACGGCCCGGGAGCAAAAACTTCATGCGCGGGACGATCTGAACGCGCCACTGCTCGCAGAATTGGCCATGCTCGATGATCCGGCCTTCCGCGAGAAGTTCACCAAGAGCCCGGTCAAACGGATCGGGCGCGACCGGTTTGTGCGCAATGTCCTCTATGCGATCGGCAACTCTGGTCGATCAGATCTGCGCAGTGTGGCGCAAGCGCTCTGCGACGATCCCGATCCCACGGTCGCCGATGCGGCGAGATGGGCCGCTGCGCAACTCAACCCTCGTCGTCCTTAGGAGAACGGCGTGCTCTTGGGCGTGGATACAGGCGGCACCTATACCGACGCGGTCCTGATCAAGGATCAGCAGAATGTCGTCGCAAGCGCGAAAGCGCTCACGACACGTCAAGATCTGTCCATCGGCATTGGCGAGGCCGTGACCAAAGTGCTCGCCGGGTCGGGCGCTCTGCCGGGCGAAATCACGATGGCCTCTCTCTCAACGACCTTGGCGACGAATGCGTTGGTCGAGGGGCAGGGAGGGCGCATCGCGCTTGTCTATATCGGTTTTCGCGAGACGGATCTGGGAACGCACGGGCTGAGCGATGCTCTCGCGGGGGATCCGGTTCTCGTCCTGACGGGGGGGCATACACATGCCGGTCACGAGGCAAAATCGCTTGACGAGCATGCGTGTTCAGCTTGGTTAGAGACTGTTTCCGGGATTTCCGCCTTTGCCGTGGCGGGCCAGTTTGCAACGCGCAATCCCGACCACGAACGCAGGATTGCAGCGCTGATTCATGAGCAGACGGGCAAACCTGTGACCTGCTCACATCACCTGTCCTCGCGTCTGAACGGACCGAAGCGCGCCCTTACAGCGGTCTTGAACGCGCGACTCATCGGGATGATCGCCCAACTGATCGAGCAGGCAGAAGAAAAGCTGCACCAGCTCGGCATCGAGGCGCCCCTGATGGTTGTGCGGGGGGACGGCGCATTGATTTCTGCCGCGCAAGCACGGGAAAAGCCGATTGAGACAATTCTCAGCGGGCCTGCGGCCAGTCTGGTGGGCGCGCGCTGGCTGACCGGACAAGAAACGGCGATCGTGTCCGATATCGGCGGCACAACAACGGATGTGGCGCTCTTGCGGGACGGAAAACCGTCCATCGATCCGGCGGGCGCACAGGTGGGTCCGTGGCGCACAATGGTTGAAGCAGTTGCCATGCGAACAACCGGCCTTGGCGGAGACAGCGAGGTGCACGTGATCGAAGAGGGTCTTGAAGGCGGTCTGACCCTGGGTCCACGGCGTGTCGTGCCCATCAGCCTGATTGCACGGGACGCACCAGATCTCGTGCATGGAACGCTTGATGCTCAGTTGCGATCAGAGGCACCTGGCGAACATGACGCGCGCTTTGTCCGCGCAATCCGCCAACCGGAGGCTGGCGCGCTGTCTGCCAAGGATCTGGCGCTCTTCGAAAGGCTTGGGCAGGATGTGATGCCACTCGGCGCGGTGATCCGGACACGTCTGGAAGGCTCGGCACTTCAGCGCTTATTGCGTCGCGGGCTTGTTCAGGTGGCAGGGGTGACGCCATCGGATGCCAGTTGCGTTCTGCACCCCCATAGCGGATGGGACAGGGACGCCGCCCGCAAAGCCCTGGAACTTTTCTGCAAGAAGCGACGCGGTAACGGCACGCGGCTCTGTGAGACGCCGGATGAAATAGCACAGATGATTGTCAATCAGTTGACCGAACAGACATCTTTGGCCTTGTTAGAGACTGTTTTTGCCGAAGAGGCCGACGTTTTCGGCCATGCAACAGAGCAATTGGCCCGGCATATGATCCTGCATCGCGCGCTGTCACATCATCGGGGCTTGCTGCATCTCGATGCGGGGATTGGCGTGCCAATTGTGGGCTTGGGCGCCTCCGCGCCGACCTATTATCCGGCAGTCGGCGACCGGCTTGGTGCCGAGATGATCCTGCCGGAACATGCAGGTGTCGCAAATGCCGTCGGCGCTGTTGTGGGGCTTGTAACATTTCGTCGATCCGGCACCGTCACTATGCCCAGCGATGGTCTGTTCCGCGTGCACCTCGCCAACGGCCCGCAAGACTATCCAAACGAGCACGACGCGCTGGAGGCCCTGCAGATTGCGCTGGAAACAGACGCACGATCCGAGGCGGAACGCGCAGGCGCGGACGACATTCGGATTCACGTGAGTCGCGACATTCGCAAAGCGACTGTAGAGGCTCAGGAAATTCTGGTTGAGGCACAGATTCTGGTCGAAGCCAGCGGTCGCCCGCGGATCGCAATCTGACACCGGGCTACAAGGTCACCAGCCAGTCGCGCACAGCCTGCGCCTGAGGAGTCAGCGCCCGGTTTTGCGACCAAACCAGGTAAAAGCCTGCGCCGGTTGTCCAAGCCCAGTCTTGACGCGCAACCAGCAGGCCCTGCGAAATCAGATGCTCGGTTACATGATGCCAGCCAAAGGCGAAGCCTTCCCCGGCGATCGCGGCCTGCAGGACAAGCGCGTAATCGTTCAAGCGTAGACCGTGCCGGGGCTCGTTATAGGGCACTTTCCAATGGTCGAAAAAATCAGCCCAGCTGGGGCGTTCACGCACGGGCTCTTCGAGATGGATCAGGCTTTCATTCAGCAGATTGGCAACGGTGGCGAGGTTTACGGCCGCGGCGTTTACTCTTGGGGCCGCGATTGGAGAAATCACCTCCGGCGCGACCAGGTGGCTCTCGCAGCCTGGCCATTCTCCATATCCCCGGCGAATAGCCAGAGAGATGCCCTCTGCATCGATGTCGGGTTCGCGCTCAGAGGTTTGCAGGCGCAGATCCACATGCGGGTGCGCCTCATGAAACGCTGCAAGCCTTGGGACCATCCAGTAATGCGCAAAGGCCGTGGACGCCGACAATGTCACATGCGCAGCCGCGTTGCGCTGGCTGAGCATCTGGGCCGTTTGATAGATACGGTCAAAGGCGCTTTCGACTTCGTTGAAGAGCCGCTCACCGGCATGGGTCAGAGAGACCGAGCGATGCGCGCGCAGGAACAAAGATGTGCCTAAAGACGCCTCCAACTGCTTGATGGACGCCGAAACCGCCGGTTGCTGGACGTTCAACTCTTGCGCGGCCCGCGTAAATGATCCGGTCCGCGCAGCCGCCTCGAAAACCAGCAGATGACGTGGCGAAGACACCAGTTTCCATAACTCTTGCATAACTTCAGATTATCCAAAGCCTCAGAATAAACAAGGATCACAGGGCAATCTTCCCGTACTACATTGAATCAAACGGGAGTGAAATGAATGGCACGACGCGCACGGGCACGACGAGACACGCAGCCTGCAACCAAAAACGTCGCGGCCTCGCCACATGTGCAACGTCGTCTGCCTTTTTTCTCGGTTATGGATGAGGACACGATCGTCCAGCTTGAAAACCAAGTGGACTGGCTGATCGAAGACATCGGGATTGAGTTTCGAGACGATCCAGAGGCGCACCGGATCTGGCGCGAGGCCGGTGCCGAGATGGATGGCAATCGGGTGCGGGCCGATGCCAGCTGGATTCGCTCTTTGTGTGCACAGGCGCCGTCGGAATTCACTCAGGTAGCCCGAAATCCAGATCGCAATGTCACAATCGGTGGCACGAACCAGGTCTTTGCGCCGATCTACGGTGCACCATTCGTGCGCGATCTCGAAGGCGGGCGCCGGTATGGCGACATGCAGGCTTTCGAGAACCTCGTCAAACTCGCCTACATGCATCCCAATCTGCATCACACCGGTCTGGTGATCTGCGAGCCATGCGATGTGCCGGTCAGCCACCGGCATCTCGACATGGTCTATCTGCATATGACGCGCTCGGACAAACCGCATCTGGGGGCGATCACGGAAATGAGCCGCGCGCAGGATAGCGTCGATATGGCCGAGATCCTGCACGGAAAAGAAACGCTCGACCAGCACTGCGTGATTATGGGTAACGTCAACACCAATTCGCCGTTACTGGTCGACAAGGTCGTCAGCCAAGCCATCCAGGTCTATTGCGGTCGGGGCCAGGGGATCGTGGTAGTGCCCTTCATCCTTTCTGGTGCGATGGGTCCGGTCAGTACAGCGGCCAGTGTCACGCAAGCCATGGCGGAAGCGATGATGTGCTGCGCCTTTGCCCAGATCGTCCGGCCCGGCGCGCCCTTTGTGCTGGGGAACTTCCTGTCGTCAATGAGCCTCAAGAGCGGGGCGCCGACTTTCGGGATGCCTGAGCCGGTTATGAGCAACTACGCGATCGGTCAGATGGCGCGCCGTTTGGGCCTGCCCTTGCGCTGCGGGGGTTCGCTCACGGCCAGCAAGATCGAAGATGCTCAGGCCGCATATGAAAGCGCAGACAGTATGCAATCCACAGCATTGGCTGGCGCCAATTTCGTCCTGCATTCCGCAGGCTGGCTCGAAGGAGGGTTGTGTACGGGTTTTGAAAAACTGGTTATGGATGCCGACCGCCTTGGTGCGTATCAGAAGCTTTTGGGCGGTTTAGACACGAGTTTTGAAGCGATGGCGCGGGACGCCTATCAGGAGGTGGCACCAGCGGGTCACTTTCTGGGCTGCGCGCACACGATGCGCAACTACACCACAGCCTTCTATGAACCCGCGCTCAGCGACAGCGAGAATGTCGAGAGTTGGGAAGAGGGGGGCGCCAAGGATATGCGCCAACGTGCATATGAGCGTTGGAACAAGATGCTTGACGGATATGAACGCCCGGCCATCGATCCTGCGATCGATGAGGAGCTGCAAGCCTATGTAGCGCGTCGAAAGGCCGAAATCCCGGAAGCCTGGTATTGAGAAACGGTGTGCTGTGATGATCCTGCCGTCGATCATAGACGCGATGGACAGCACTCCTCTGGTGGAGCTGAGCCGCCTGCGTGACGGGATGGAGCTCGACGGTCGCATTCTGGCCAAACTCGACTATCTGCTGCCCGGTTCGTCGAAAAAGGACCGCGCCGCCCGCACCATCATCGAAGACGCCCGTCTTTCCGGCGAATTGCAACCGGGCCAAACCGTTGTTGAACTGACTTCCGGAAACATGGGCACAGGGCTGGCCATTGTCTGCGGCGTGTTGGGGCATCCTTTCGTTGCCGTGATGAGCGAGGGCAATTCACCGGAACGTGCGCGAATGATGCGCGCGTTGGGCGCAGAGGTCGTACTCATCCCACAGGCTCCGGGCAGTCAGGTCGGTGAGGTAAGCGGTGCCGATCTCGATCTGGTCGACGATGCCGCGAAACAACTCACCGAAGAACGCAGGGCTTTCCGCGCTGATCAATTCAAGCGAAACGGAAATCCCAGGGCGCATGAGACCGGGACCGCCCCGGAAATCTGGCAGCAATCCGATGGTCAGGTGACGGCATTTTGCGACTTTGTCGGCTCGGGCGGCACCTTGGGCGGCGCGGCACGGTTCTTCGCCGACCATGGCGTGCGTTGTTATGCAGTTGAGCCAAAAGGGGCGGAAGCGTTGAGCGAGGGCGATACATCCGCCCCTCAGCACCCCATTCAGGGGGGCGGCTACATGATCAAAGACCCGGAACATCTGGATGTGCCGGCGTTGAGCGGTGTCCTGTCGGTCTCTGCCGATGATGTTCGGACATACGCTCGTTTGCTCGCCGAACGAGAGGGGATTTTCGGTGGCTTCTCGGCCGGTGCGAATTGCGCGGCCGCGGTCCAGCTGCTCGGGGCGCAGGAAAAAGGAGGCACAATCGCGATCGTCATCTGCGACAGCGGTTTGAAGTACCTCTCTACCGACCTTTGGGGAAAGATATGAAGCGACCGACAGAAATTGCGAGATTTCGGTGCAGGAGGATTGGTTTTGGCTGATATAGGGTCTGTTTTTCGCGAACTGCACAAGCCTGGCGATCCATTCACCCTGATGAATGTCTGGGATACTGGCAGCGCCAAGGTCGCCGCAGCGCTCGGGGCGCAAGCCTTGGCAACGACGTCCAGCGGACATGCGTTCACCATCGGCAAGCGCGACATGGGAGATGTGACTCGAGACGAAGCTATGGCGCACGCAGAGGATATCGTGCGTGCCACGCCACTGCCAGTGTCGGGGGATTTTGAGAATGGCTACGGTGATTCGCCGGAAGACGTTGCCGAGACGATACGTTTGGCGGGCGAGATCGGGCTGGCCGGTTGTTCGATCGAAGACACGCATATGCTGGATCACAGCGCCTATGATTTCGAGCTGGCCGTTGAGCGCATAAAAGCCGCGTCCGCTGCCGCGCGCAGCCTCGGGCGCGATTTCGTTCTGGTGGCACGCGCAGACGGCATAATGAATGAAGCCTATGACACCGACGAAGCCATGCGCCGATTGCAGGCCTTCGATGCGGCCGGGGCGGATTGCCTTTATGCGCCGCTGCCACCCTCGATGGATGACCTGGCACGGATCTGCGCCTGCACCGCAAAACCGGTCAACGCGCTCGCCGCAGGACATTTCGCGAAGGTGAGCCGCGATGACTTTGCCGCAATCGGTGTCGCGCGCATTTCGCTGGGATCCGCGCTCGCCCGCGTGACCCATGCGGCCCTGATCGAAACAACAGAACAGATTTTGAACGACGGAGACTTTACGGGCTTCGCAAAAGGGGCGCGGGGCGACGAGGTCGAGACCCTGCTTCAGGGAAACGAGAGGAACTGACATGTGGGAAATCACCAAAGAAGGCGCAGTCGGCGGTAAAACCCTGCCCAGCCACGCAAAGGTTGTCGTGATTGGCGGCGGTGTCGTCGGCTGTTCGATCCTGTTCCACCTGGCAAAATTTGGCTGGAAGGACGTTGTGCTGCTGGAACGCGACGAACTGACATCCGGGTCAAGCTGGCACGCCGCCGGCCAGATCCACACGATCAGTTCTGATCCCAATATCAGCCGTTTGCAGGGCTACACGATCGACCTCTATAAAGAAATCGAAGAAACTTCCGGTCACTCCGTGGGCCTCCATATGACCGGCGGCTTCTATCTCGCATCGAACAAGGATTGGTACGACTACCTCAAGCGCGAACGCTCCAAAGCGCGCTACATGGGGTTGCATCAGGAATTCATCTCACCGGCTGAAGTCGCGGAACGGCATCCGCTGATCGATCCCAAGCACTACCTGGCGGCACTTTGGGACGACCAGGATGGCGATCTTGACCCGTCGGGTGCGACATATGCTTTTGCCAAGGCGGCCAAAGTGCACGGGGCACAGTATTTCACCCATTGCCCGGCGACGCAGACGCGTCAGCGCTCCGACGGCAGCTGGGATGTCACGACTCCCAAGGGTGTGATCTATGCAGAGATCATCGTGAATTGCGGGGGCCTTTGGGCGCGCGAGGTCGGGCATATGGCCGGTCTGAAGATACCTGTCCAACCCATGGAACACCATTATCTGGTGACCGAGAAAATCGACGCCATCGCCGAGAGTAAGACGCGCCTGCCCTGCGGCATCGACTACGAGGCCAACATCTACTTCCGGCAGGAGCGTCAGGGGATGCTTCTGGGCACGTATGAGCCGGTCGGAACGCCGTGGAAGGTTGCGGGCACACCGTGGGATTTCGGCCATGAGTTGCTGCCACCAAAGCTGGAAAACATCGCAGATCGTCTTGAACTGGCCTTTGAACGCGTCCCCGCACTGGCGGAAGCCGGGATCAAAGACGCGATCAATGGCCCGTTCACCTTCGGCCCTGATGGCAACCCGATGATCGGGCCCGTGCCGGGCATGACGAATTACTGGTGTGCCGTGGGTGTGATGGCGGGCTTCTGTCAGGGCGGCGGTGTCGGGCTGACGATGGCGGAATGGATGATCGACGGCGAGCCGTCCATCGACGTCTGGGCCATGGACGTGGCACGCTTTGGCGACTGGGCCACACCGGATTGGGGAACCATTAAGTCCACCGAGAACTACGAACGTCGCTTCGTGATGACCTTTCCCAACGAAACCCTGCCCAAGGGGAGGTTGCAAAAAACCACCGCGCTCTACGATCGGCTGACAGCAAGAGGCGCACGTATGGATCAGGGCTTTGGTCTTGAGAACGCGCTTTGGTTTGCAGATGGCCCCGAAGATGCCCATGAGGAACCAAGCTTTGAGCGCAACCGAAGCCATGACTTTGTCGCGCGCGAGGTCGAGGCCGTGCACAAGGCTGTGGGCGGGATTGAGATCGCCAACTTCGCCAAGCATGAGTTTGCCGGGCCCGGAGCACGCGCTTATCTAGACTCTGTTCTTGCCGGATATGTCGCGAAACCGGGCCGCATGACGCTGGCGCCGATGCTGACGCCCAAGGGTCGGCTCTATGGCGATCTGACCGTGGCGTGCCTCGACGAAGAACGGTTCATGCTCTTTGGGTCAGGCGCGATGCAGGAGGCACACCGTCGATGGTTTGCAAAGGACGTACCGGGCAATGTGCATTACGCCAATGTGTCCGATGACTGGCACGGCATCGCGCTGTCGGGACCGAAATCCCGCGATCTGCTGGCGCGCATCACCCGCGACGATGTCAGTGGCGAGGCGTTCCAGTTTCGGGACACACGACACACCGTGGTCGCCGATGTCCCCGTGATCCTCAATCGTATCTCGTTCAGCGGTGAGTTGGGATATGAGATCTATTGCCGTCCTCAATACCTGATGCGCCTCGCCGAAGCGATTGAAACGGAAGGCGCGGAGCTGGGCTATCGCTGGTATGGCGCGCGTGCGCTGATGTCGATGCGGCTTGAAAAAGGGTGGGGGGCCTGGAGCCTGGAATTCCGCCCGGACTTCAACGCCATCGAAAGCGGTCTGGACATCTTCATCAACTGGAAAAAGGACTTCGTGGGGCGTGATGCGACCGAACGCGCGCGGGCCGAGGGTGTGACGCGAAAGCTTGTGACGATGACCATCGATGTGGACGGTATCGATGTCACGGGCGACGAGGCGATCCTGAAAGATGGGGATGCCGTTGGCTATGTCAGTTCTGGCGGGTATGCCCACCGGGTTCAGAAATCCATGGCCATGGGCTATGTCGCCACCGAACACTCGGTCCCGGGCAGCGCGCTTGACGTCGAAATCCTTGGGCAGATGTACCGCGCCGAGATACAGGGCGCGGCCGTCTACGACGCCAATGGCGCAAACCTGCGCGCCTGATCAACTTTCAGGCGCATCCAGTAATCGCTCGATCTCATCGGTGATCTGCCGGGAGGTCGGGCTCACCCTCGACCGGTAGGTGGCCACCAGTTCACCGTCAGGCCCGATCAGGACCTTGTTGAAGTTCCAATTCGGCTCGAAACCCTGCGCGGCCAGAGACTTGTAAAACGGGTGCGCATTGGGGCCTTTCACGTCGGTGATCCCGGTCATCGGCAGGGTCAGGTCGTAGTTTACTTCGCAGAACTCTTTGACGGCCTCATTGTCTTCGAGTTCCTGCGCAAAATTGTCGGAGGGCACGGCGAGCACAACGAGACCCCTGTCGCTGAACCGGTCATGAAGTTTCTGAAGGGCAGTGTATTGCGGGGTGAAGCCGCACAGCGACGCCGTGTTCACGACAAGGATGGGTTGACCTGACCAGTCCGCCAGACGGTGCGTTCCACCATCGATATTTGAAAACTCTTGGTTCAGGTTCAGCGCCGCGGCGGGTGAGGCCAACATCATGACCAAGGCGCATAACAGTCCGCGCATTGTTATTGCTCCCGTCCATTATTGACGTTTCAGAGAGGTAAAATGGATCCGCATAGCGGAATTGCACGCGCGATCCTTGAGTTTCGCGACATTTGGGCGCAGTCCACCAGCGGAGGTTTGTCCCATGCGCCCGTTCAAAGGCATCGCACTTAAACTCTGCTCTGTGTTTCTCTTTATGGTCATGTCCGCACTGGTCAAGGCGGCGTCGGAGGCCGTGCCACCGGGCCAGGCTGTCTTTTTCCGGTCCGTTTTCGCCATCCCTGTGATCCTCATTTGGCTGATATGGCGACATGAACTCCGGACTGGTCTGAGGGTCACCTCACGCATGGGACATGTCTGGCGAGGGGTCGTCGGGACAACGGCGATGGGATTGATGTTTGCCGGGCTGGGCCTTTTGCCGCTGCCGGAAGTGACGGCGCTTGGCTACACAGCGCCATTGCTCGTTGTCATCTTTGCGGCGATGTTTCTGGATGAGAAAGTCGGCGTTTTTCGGATCAGCGCGGTGTTGCTGGGCCTTGCCGGTGTGATTGTGGTTCTCTCACCGCGTTTGACCGCACTGGACAATCCTGCGGCAGACACGGCGCAGACAGTTGGGGCCATCCTTGTTCTACTCGGGGCGACCTGTGCCGCGCTGGCACAGATCTACATCCGCAAACTCGTTCAGACGGAACAAACGAGCGCCATCGTCTTCTATTTCTCTCTGACATCAACGTTGCTTTCGCTGCTGACTCTCCCCTTTGGATGGGCCATTCCGGGTGGCACAGAGACTGTTATGCTCATCTCGGCGGGGATGATCGGCGGACTTGCACAGATCTTTCTGACCGCGTCTTATCGTTATGCCGATGCCAGCGTGATCGCCCCGTTCGATTACACATCGATGCTCTTTGCCATCGGGATAGGTTACGTTTTCTTTGACGAGGTCCCCACGCGGCAGATGTTGGCCGGGGCGGCGCTGATCGTGCTGGCGGGGATCATTATCATCTTGCGCGAGCGCCAACTGGGTCTCAAACGCGGTCAAGCCCGCGCTCTGAAAACACCTCAGGGATAGCACATCATCTCAAAAGTCGCGGTCAGTCACCGGTGAGAGAGGCCCAACCATACAGCGCATAGAGATAGGCCCTGCGTGCCCGTCCCAGAATAAATCGTCCCGGAGGTTTCTGCATGACTTTCGGATAAAGACGATCAGGCACCCGGTCGCGTACAAGATCGGCCAGCAATGTACCGGAGTAACTGGCCATCGACACGCCGTTTCCGTGATAACTCAACCCGGTCACAGCGCCCTTCATGCCCGGTATGGGTCCGGCATAAGGCGTCAGATCCGGTGATATCGATAACAAGCCGTTCCAGCTGTGCGGCGTTTCGACGTGACTCCAAGCAGGAAACATCGTGTCAAAGTGCTTGCGGATTCGGGCATTCATCGCGGTGTCGCCCGCCGGAGACGAGCGCAGACCGCCACGCATACCGAAAAGCATCCGATTGTTGGGCATCAGACGAAAGTAATGCAGCAAAAATCGATCATCGAAACACATCTGCGTGCTGGACCAGCCCTGTGCGGCGATTTCGTCATCGGTCATCTGCCGCGTCACGATCACATTGGACTGCGTCGGCAGGTAGCGACCACGCATCCAGTCCGGTAAATCCTCTGAAGAGTACCCGTTGGTGGCCACGATCATGCGCTTGGCCCGGATCGCCGCCTTATCGGTATGCAACGCGTAGCCGAACGATCCCTGATCAATCCGGCGTACGGGACTTTCTCCGCAAATGCGCGCTCCGGCTTTCATGGCCGCCTGTGCCAGCCCGAGCGTGAACTTGATCGGATTTAAGGCAAAGCCAATCGGATTCGTTATAGCCCCATGAAAAGGCCCATTCATCCCATTTTGAGCCAGTTCGTCCTTGGCCAGTACGGTGGGCGTGACGCCGTAATCCTTTTCTATCTTGCGAGCGTAGTCGTGGTATCCTGCCGCCGCTTTGGGCGTGTGGGCCATCAGGGTTTCGCCGTCAGAATGCGTATCACAACTGATTCCATGCGTGTCGATCAGGCTGCGGGCATTCTCCACCGCGGCGACTTCGGCCTGCCGCCATTCCCGCCGGCCGTCTTCACCATACATTTGCCGCAGCAACGTATCACCGGCCTTCGCCCCTCCGAGGCAGCAAAATCCACCATTCCGTCCCGATGCCCCCCATCCCGGCCGTTCGGCTTCGATGACGACGACGCTTTCCCCCTCTTCCGCCAGTTTCACGGCCGCTGCCAGTCCGGTAAAACCCGCACCGATAATCGCAACGTCACACGTTAGGTCCCCGCGCGCTTTCGGAAACTCTTCGCTTGTGACAGTTGAAGGCCAGTAACAGGCCGCGCGTGGCGCCTCTCCATAGGCGTGATCTGGATAGATCCGTCTCATGATTTTTTAACAGCCCCCAAACGCCGCCTGTGTCTATTGCTTTGTCAAATAAAGTTGCAACATGCACACACGCATGGTTTCACGCGAAACCTGAACGCGCAAGAATGTTTGAGCTCGGTGGTAAAGAGCAATGATACGCAAAGTCAGTCGTCCAAGTGATATGCAGACGGGTGCGACGCGCCCTCCGGCGCATCAGGTGATTTACAGGGCGTTGCGCGAACTTGTGCTCTTTGGTGATATCGTTCCGGGCGAGCCTGTCACCATTCAGGGCCTCACAGAGCGGCTCGGTGCCGGGATGACACCGGTCCGCGAAGCAATCCGACGCCTAACAGCTGAAGGAGCGCTCGAGTTTCAGGGCAATCGCCGCGTTATCGTGCCGGTTCTGACAGCGGATCACATTGCGGAGTTGATCGTGGCGCGTGCCTGGATCGATCCGCAAATGATGATGCGGGCCGCTAACCGCATGACAGCGCGTGACAAAAAGAATCTGGCGAATGTCGAAAAGGCGCTCGACGAAGCCATACAAGATGGGGATATCCGGCGATATCTTGAACACAATTACCACTTTCACACTCGGATCTATGGCCTGGCCGACGCGCCGATCCTCGCGGAGCTGGCGGAGGGGCTCTGGCTGCGCTTTGGTCCATCCTTGCGCGTCGTATGTAGTCGAATGGGCACTGAAAAGCTGCCCGACAGGCATAAAGAGATAATCGAGGCCCTAAGAGACAACCGCCCTCAAGCCGCGGCTGATGCGATAGGCGAGGATGTTGATGAGGGTCTGGAACAAGTGCGGCACGCGCTTCTGGCAGGACAGACATAACCCTTTTGGGGCGTTCCGGTTGACCTGTGGAAATTTGATCATATTCTGACGACATCGCCTAGCCGCGCTGTCTTTCTCTTTGGTCCGAAAGGTTTGCAATGACCCAGATCACCAATCATATGCCTACGTCAGAGTTGCAAGCGCTGGACGCCGCACATCACCTTCATCCTTTCACCAAAGGTCATGAGCTGAACGCTAAGGGCGCGCGGGTGATCACCCGGGCCAAGGGCGTAACACTGACCGACAGCGACGGTCAGGAATACCTTGATGCGATGGCAGGATTGTGGTGCGTCAATATCGGCTACGGTCGTCATGAACTTGCCGACGCCGCCGCGCGCCAGATGAAAGAACTGCCGTATTACAACACGTTTTTTCAAACCACGCATGTCCCGGCCATCGCTTTGGCGGACAGGCTGGCGCAGCTGACCCCTTATGACTTGAACCACACATTTTTTGCCAGTTCAGGATCAGAGGCAAATGACACCAACATCCGCCTTGTGAGGACCTACTGGGAGGCCAAAGGGAAACCGGACAAGAAAATCATCATCAGCCGTAAGAATGCCTATCACGGATCCTCGATGGGCAGCGCATCATTGGGCGGGATGTCTGCGATGCACGCGCAAGGCAGTCTGCCGATTGCCGATATCCATCATATCGACCAACCCTATTGGTGGGGAGAAGGCGGTGATATGGATCCAGAAGCTTTTGGCATCGCACGCGCACGGCAACTTGAAGACGCGATTTTGCATTACGGCGCGGATCGCGTCGGCGCCTTTATTGGTGAACCGATCCAGGGTGCAGGCGGTGTCATCGTCCCCCCGGATACTTATTGGCCCGAAATCCAGCGCATCTGTACAGAACATGATATCCTTCTGATCGCCGATGAAGTGATCTGCGGCTTTGGTCGCACGGGTAAGTGGTTTGGTTCCGAAACTCTTGATATCAGACCGCAAATCATGACGGTCGCGAAGGGTATCAGTTCGGGCTACGCCCCGGTTGGAGGATCGGTTGTCTGCGATGAGGTGGCTGACGTTCTCAATGGATGCGATTTCAGTCACGGCTACACCTATTCCGGCCATCCTGTGACCAATGCCGTGGCGCTCGAAAATCTGCGGATTCTCGACGAGGAGGGTATCGTGGACCGCGCCGGTGCCGAGACAGCGCCCTACCTGAAGGAGAAGTGGCACAGTCTTGGCGATCACCCTTTGGTGGGCGATACATCGATCGTGGGTTTGATGGGCTCATTGGCGTTAACGCCGGACAAGTCAGCCCGCGCGAAATTCGCGTCTGAACCAGGCACGGTCGCCTTGATTTGTCGGGAACATTGCTTTGCCAATAACCTGGTCATGCGCGCGGTCGGGGACCGGATGGTGATCTCACCACCGCTTATCATCACAAGGGCAGAGATAGACACACTTGTTGAGAGAGCCTGGACCGCGCTCGATCTGACGAAAAAGCAACTCGAAGAAGAGGGCCTCCTTCAAGCGGCCAGTTAAGCTGCGGATCTCTGCTTCGCCCCTTCCGGGCTGTGATGGGGCAAACCTGCGTTGAGCGCTTCAGGCGCCGTGTGCCTCAAACCGAAGTATGTGCAGATCGACGCGAGGTTGCAGCACTGGTTTGCCAATCCGGCTCAAAATGTTGCGATACGAACTCGACGCACGCTGGGCCAAAACCTGCTCGGTTTTCCAGTCGCAACGTTCCTGTTCCGACCTCGCCTCGGTTTGAACAGCGCGCGAATGGCTGCGACGCGTCTGTTTCGGCTCTGGTCTGGAATCTTTCGTCGATGTGCGGCCCGTTCGGGGCGCGCGCGGTTCTTCCTGCGGTGCGCGCGTTTGTGCCTTCGGCTTTTGAGGTTCCGTGTGAGTTTTTGATTTCAGATAGGCCGTCAGTGTATCTGCTGCCGAGTTTATGCGTGCCATATGGCGCGACGCCTGTTCGCTCTGCGCACACCGATCCGGATGATACTTTAATGCCAGTTCGCGGCGAACTCGCTTCACCTCTTTGAGCGTTGGTTCGCCGATCAGGCCAAGGACGCGGGCCGCATGTTCGGGTGTTTGTGCCATTGTCGATCCAGTTCGCTTCAAATTCCGCTAAATTTTTCTTAGTCTACTCGATAAAATTTGATGCGAATACGGTTTCAGAATGACTTGGTTAATCGAACTCTGGCTTTTCGCGACCAACGAGCGCCAATGACATCCCCGCCACACTTCGATGATCAGCCCACGCTTCAGGGTGATCGGCTTCTGCTACGTCCACTTTTGAGAAGCGACAAAGACGCACTGGCAAAGGCCGCCTCAGATCCGGAAATCTGGGCAGGGCATCCCGCGACCGACCGGTACAAGCCCGGTGTCTTCGAAACCTATTTCGACATGTTGCTGGAGCGGGGCGGTGCGTTGACTGTTCGGGAGTTGGAAAGCGATCGGGTTATCGGCTGTTCGAGGTACTACGCCTCACCTGACAGGCCGGGTAAGATCGCGATCGGATTTACATTTCTGACGAAAGACCATTGGGGCGGTTCAACTAATTTTGAGCTCAAGCGCCTGATGCTTGGACATTCCTTTTGCAGTTTTGATGAGGTCTGGTTCGATATCGCCCCGACGAACATTCGGTCACAGAAAGCAACCTCCAAGCTCGGAGCCGTCGCCGCCTATGGCGCGACACTGGACCTGAGCGGCACGCCGCTTCCGTGGGTATGCTTCTGTCTGTCGCGAGAAGTGTGGCAGAAGCATATGAATGATCAGTTCGTCCGTTAAGCCAGGCGGTGCAGGCTTCACGGTTTAACAAAGAGCTGTCGCGGAATGGCACACAGGGCTTCTGCCGGACCGTGCTCACGAATCAGGATCGTTTCTGTGGTTTCGAGACCCCAGGTCTCCATCCACAACGCAGGCATGAAGTGAAATGTCATGCCCGGCTGTAACTCTGTCGTGTCTTCCGGTCTGATCGATGCCGTGCGCTCACCCCAATCGGGTGGGTAACTCAAACCAACGGAATAGCCGCACCGCCCCTCACGCTTGATCTTGTGTTCCGCCAGAACGGAATAGAAGGCCCGCGCGATGTCACCTGTCGTGTTTCCGGCGCGCGCCGCCTCGATCCCGGCCTCTATGCCTTGGACCTGAGCGGCTTCCGCCGCTCGCATTTCATCTGGCGGATTGCCAAGAAAAACCGTTCGACAAAGCGGCGCGTGATAGCGACGATAACAGCCAGACAGTTCGAAAAACGTGGCCTCGCCCTCGCGCATCGGTGCGCCGTTCCATGTCAGATGCGCCGCTGTGGCATCCAACCCGGAGGGCGTCAGAGGCACGATTGCCGGATAATCCCCCCAATCCTCATCGACACCCGTGATCCCGGCATGAAAAATGTCGGCCACCAACTGGTTCTTGGGGACGCCCGGCGCGGCACGCTCGATCGCGGTTTGCACGACCTTCTCGGAAATCCGGGCCGCCTTCCGCATGAAGGTCAGTTCAGCCTCGGATTTTATCAGCCTTTGCCAATTCACAAGGGCCGTTGCGTCAACGAATTCGGCATCGGGCAAGGCTTCACGCAAGACCTCATGCGCCTTCGCGGAAAAGTAGTAGTTTTCCATCTCGACCCCGATCCTTCCGGATGCCTGACCCATATCTCGAATCCGCTCCGCCAGATCTTGCATCGGATGGTGTTCGGTCGACTGCACGTAATGGTCGCCATATCCGAGAATGTAGTCATCCGGCATCCAGCATGTGCGCCGTCCGCCCAGCATATCCATGTGGCGACCCCACCAGAATGGCAGATCGTCATGGCCCAGCAGCACCCCCTGATGCACGTAAAAGGACCAGCCGTCATAGCCGGTCAGCCAATGCTGATTCGATGGATCCGTAACCAGAAGCAGCGAAAGATCGCGTGCCGCCATCTCTGCGCGCACCAGATCGACTCGCCTATCAAATTCAGCTTGGGAAAAGGCTAAAGACTTGTTCTCCATTGGAAATCGATCCCTCCCTGGATTGTCAGACTGCTGCGTTCCCCGTTTGCGATACCCAACGGCGAAACCGCTGGCGTGAATTCGTCGCATGGTGGTCGCAACAAGTCGATTAGTGTTGACGCCCGCTCTGCTTCAATGGACACTGCGTACAACGGAATACGTACACAATTTGAAACTGTTAACACTCGTTCACTGCAGCTTATGGCTGCTGGCATCCCCTCTGCGTGTTGACGGCCCAAACGCCACAGACCGGCGGTTTCGTCGGTCTGACATGGGGTGAGCCGATGGAGGGTGGCATGGCGCGCGTCGTATGTCTTTTGGGAAGCCCACGGGCAAACGGAAGCAGTGACCGATTGGCTGATCGTTTCGCTTCGGCGGCCGAAAGAGAAGGGGCCGAGGTTGTCACGCACGCTTTGCGCGATCTTCGATATCAAGGGTACATGCCGCCTGCTGACGGCCTTTACGAGACAGCAGAAGATGATCTGGACCCGGTACTGGCAGACATCCTCGAAACGGACGTTCTGGTTCTGGCAACACCTATTTATTTCTGTGACATGACCGGACTTATGAAACAGGCCCTCGATCGTTTCGATGCCTTCCTTGCGGATGACGCCGAAACCGGGCGACTTCGGTCTTTGCTGGGCGGGGACAAAACGCTCGTGATCATTCAGGTGCAAGGCAATGATGACGCCCAGCACAGGGATTTGCTGGCCCATTACAAGCTGGCATTCGACACGCTTGGATTTGCCCGACAGGAATGCCTGCGCGCCTGCGGCATTCACGACCCGAGAGACCTGAAAGCCGCGCCTGGTCTGCTTGAGTCCGTCGACAAGCTTGCAGCGGATATTCTTCGGCGCGAATACGCGTGACGCTAAAAATTCTGCCTAAATCTCCATCGACCGGACGCGTCAAACTGTATCTTTTCCACAACGGCGCTTGCATCGCCTGAGGAACGGCGATTAACTCCTGCGTCGAAAGCGTGCCAAGCGCTGTGAACACGGGGAGACTTCTTTGACCGACGCGCAAGCGGCTGATGCGTTCGTTGCATTTGAACGCGTACAAAAAAGCTATGATGGCGAATCTCTTGTCGTCAAAGACCTGAACCTGTCCGTTCCGAAGGGCGAGTTTCTAACCATGCTGGGGCCATCCGGGTCCGGGAAGACAACCTGCCTTATGATGCTCGCCGGGTTTGAGACCGCGACATACGGTAAAATCCTGCTGGACGGCGTATCAATCAATGACATTCCCCCCCACAAGCGCGGGATTGGTATGGTTTTCCAGAATTATGCCCTGTTCCCGCACATGACGGTGGCCGAAAACCTGTCCTTCCCGCTGGAAGTGCGCAAACTGGGAAAATCCGATCGCGAGGCCAAGGTGAAACGCGCGCTCGACATGGTGCAGATGGGTGCCTTTGGCGGCCGTCGTCCTGCGCAACTTTCAGGCGGTCAGCAACAACGGATCGCGCTTGCCCGCGCGCTGGTTTTTGAGCCGGAGCTTGTCTTGATGGACGAGCCGCTTGGTGCGCTGGACAAGCAATTGCGTGAACATATGCAGTTTGAGATCACAAATCTTGCCCATGATCTGGGAATCACCACGGTCTATGTGACTCACGACCAGACAGAAGCGTTGACGATGTCCGACAGGGTCGCGGTTTTCGATGATGGCCGGATCCAGCAGATAGATGCGCCGGACACATTGTACGAAAGCCCTCAGAACAGTTTTGTTGCCCAGTTCATCGGCGAGAACAACACGCTGCATGGGACCGTTCGTGAAATCAAAGGAGATCAGGCACTCGTTGCGCTCGATGATGGAGAGTTGATCGATTGCAAGCCGGTCAATGTCTCGGAAGTCGGAGAGCGGACGCAGGTATCGATCCGGCCTGAGCGGGTGGAGTTCAACAAAGACCGCCTGCAGGAGGGAGCCCATACCCTGAAAGCCGAAGTCTTGGAATTCATCTATATGGGCGACATTTTCCGCACCCGTCTACGGGTGGCTGGAAACGATAACTTCGTGATCAAGTCCCGGAATGCGCCGGATCAGGTGCGGCTGAAGCCGGGCGAGACAATCGAGATCGGCTGGCTTCCAGACGATTGCCGGGCGCTCGACGCCTGCTGAGTATGAGATTTCGCCCCCGCCGCGGCAGCGCCGAATGACCCCAGACCTGATTGCAGGCCCGTGGCGCCCGGTTGAGACGAAAAGCGGGGACAATTGGGAGTATGAAATGAAACTGAGAAAAACACTGCTGGCTACAACCGCGCTCACGGTTGCCGCCGGAACGGCTTTCGCAGAAGAGATGGCTGATTCCATGACGCTTGTGTCCTGGGGCGGCGCGTATCAGCAAAGCCAGATCAATGCCTATTCCGACCCCTATCAGGCGATGCATGATGGACTTGAGGTTGTATGGGACGAAAGCTCTGCAGAAGCGGTTGCCAAACTGCGCGCCATGGACGAGGCGGGCAACGTGACATGGGATGTGGTCGACGTGGTCGCAGCCGATGCGTTGCGTCTGTGTGACGAAGGTCTCGCCATGGAGATCGATGCGGACGAAATGCTCGCCGCGGCTCCCGATGGCACACCTGCTTCCGAAGACTTTGGTGATCTGCTCGTGGGCGACTGCTTCATCCCGCAGATCGTTTACTCGACCACATTCGGTTTCCGCACGGATATGGTGCCGGAAGGTGTCGATGCACCCAGCAAAATCTGCGACGTGTTCGACCTGGAGACCTATCCCGGCATGCGCGCGCTGGAGAAGCGTCCGATCAACAACATGGAATGGGCCCTTCTCTGCGATGGTGTCGCAAAGGATGACGTCTATGACGTGTTGGCCACTGAAGAGGGTCAGCAGCAAGCGCTCGACAAGCTCGATTCAATCAAAGACAGCGTGATCTGGTGGTCCGCCGGTGCGGATACGCCGCAGCTTCTGGCCGACGGCGAAGTGTTTATTGGATCGACCTACAATGGCCGACTGTTCTCCGCCATCGAAGAGCAGGGGCAGCCGATCGGCATGCTCTGGGACGCCCAGGTGTTTGATCTGGACGGCTGGATCATTCCGACGAACCTGCCCGAAGATCGTCTGGCGCGTGCCATGGACTTCGTGAAATTCGCGACCGACACGCAGCGTCTGGCCGACCAAGCGAAGTGGATCTCTTATGGTCCGGCGCGCGCATCGTCCGCACCGCTTGTGGGAACGCATGCTGATCTGGGTATCGATATGGCACCACATATGCCGACAGACCCTAACAACGCTGCGAACACGTTCCTTTATAACTACGAGTTCTGGGCGGATTATCGCGACGACATCGACGCCAAGTTCCAGGCCTGGCTCGCACAATAATCACCAAGGAGGGCGGGCACAAAGCCCGCCCTTTCCTCTTCTATCCAAGAGCGCAGGACAAACCCGCGCCAAGACATTTCAGGGACGCGCCCATGCCAAAAGGCTATATCATTGGTCATGTTGAGATCACCGATCTCGATGCCTACAAAGCCTACGCGCAAAACAACGATGCTTTGTTTCCGAAGTATGGCGGTGTGTTCCTCGCGCGTGGCGGTCGCTCTGAAACACTAGAAGGATCATGCCAGCCGCGTCATGTGATCGTGGAGTTTCCGTCCTACGAGGATGCGCTCGCGGCGTACAATGATCCGGCTTATCAGGAAAATCTCAAAATCCGACACGCCAACGCCGAGACCGGTGCAATTCTGGTTGTCGAGGGAGTCTGAGCAGATGGCGGATATTACAGCAGAAGCCGGTCAAAGCGACGCAAGCGGCAAACGGTCAGTAAATGCCGGTGCGAAACCCGGGCAGATGCTGGCAGCGGACGGAACGCCGTTGAAGAAAAGCCTTGCCAGGGCGCTTCGGGTGCAAAAGATGCGGGCGCTGATGCTGATTGCGCCTCTGCTGCTCTTTATTCTTGTGACGTTCATCGCCCCGATTGCAGATATGTTGTTCCGATCTGTGGAGAACAACATCGTCTCCAACACGCTTCAGCGGACGATTCCGGCACTCGCGCAGTTCGACCCCGACACAACGGACGCACCGGAAGACCCGGTTTTCGAGGATCTTTACTACGACATGTTCTTGGCCGCCGAGGCCAAAGAACACACCCGGCTTGGGACGCGACTGAATTACGAGGAAACAGGGATGTCCTCGCTTTTCCGCTCGTCCGGGCGTGGTGTCGACGACATTGGCGAGGATCAGATAGACGCTCTTGAAGATCTGGGAAAACACTGGGAAGACGAGTCGTTTTGGTTTGCATTGATGACCGGTGGCGACGGTGCGGACACCACGGAGGCGCCCCTCGATCTTGCGCGCGCACGGCTGAAGACGCTGACCGGAGATTACTTCTCCGGCGATATCGGTTTCACCCCCGGCGTTGAGATTTCGACACTTCTACCCGCCACAGCGAATGAATATGCGACCTTCGCAGAGTTTACCTTCTTCGTCGAAGAAGATGTCGTTGCCGAGGAAGAGCCCTGGGAAGCGGTCAAGCTGGCTCTGATCGGAGAGCTGCAATCCGGTGTGGATTTGTCCAGCTATGCCGGGCCCGGGGCGTCGGAACTGCGCGAGGCCCAGGAGACGCTGCAAGCTTTGCCGCCTGTCGATTTTCGTTCCGGTTTCATGAGCATCGATGAAGATTGGGGCGCTAACGCCACCTGGCGGGTCATTAAGGTCTATTCCCCGACCGTGACGACCGGCTATTTTCTGAATGCGGTGGACATGCAGAAGGGCGTGGATGGCGTAGAGCCGCGCCCGGAGAACCAACAGATCTACATCATGCTGTTCCAGCGCACATTGATCATGTCGCTGGCGATCACTGTGTCCTGTATCCTGCTTGGATACCCGATCGCATGGATTCTCGCCAACCTGCCAACGCGTCAGGCGAACCTGCTGCTGATCCTCGTGCTGCTGCCCTTCTGGACATCGCTTTTGGTCCGGACCAGCGCCTGGAAAGTCATGCTGCAGCAACAGGGCGTGGTGAACGATGTTCTCGTCTGGTTGGGTATGGTTGCCGATGACAGTCGGCTCATCATGATGAACAACCAGACCGGCACGATCATCGCGATGACGCATATCCTGCTGCCTTTCATGATCCTGCCGATGTACTCGGTCATGCAGACGATCCCGCCCACCTATCTGCGCGCGGCCAAATCGCTCGGCGCGACGAACTGGACAGCCTTTTGGCGGGTCTATTTTCCGCAATCTGTTCCCGGGATCGGCGCAGGCTCGATCTTGGTCTTTATTCTCGCCATCGGGTACTACATCACGCCGGAGATCGTCGGCGGCACCACGGGTACCTTCATTTCAAACCGCATCGCGTATCACATTTCCAGTTCGTTGAACTGGGGATTGGCAGCGGCACTGGGGTCGATCCTGCTGGGTGCGGTTTTGATCCTCTACTGGGCCTACGACAAGATCGTCGGCATCGATAACGTGAAGCTGGGCTGACATCATGGCGACATACACCCTCACTCATGTCGAAAAGAAACCGCTGAACTTTTCATTGCCCGTTCTGGCGGCGGCTGGCGCATTTCTGGGTATCTTTGTCGGGACCGCGCAAGGCTCGACCTTGATAGGCCTGATCGCCGGTGCCGCGATCCTCGCACTCCTTGGCTTTATCTGCCTGCAGATGATGGAAGGTGAAAAGGAAAGCGCCGGAAAATGGCTTGTGCGGGCATTGGCAGTGGCTGGCGGTTTTCTGGTCGGCGGACTTCCCGGGCTCGTTCTGGGACTGTGTTTTGGGTACTTCTTTGCATGGTTCATCTATTGGATCGGTGAGGGGCGATATCGCGCAAACCTCGTCCCCTATCTGACGCCTGGTCAGGTGCTCTGGCACTACAGTTTCAGGGTCATTTGCGGGCTGATCTTTTTCTTTTTGATCGCGCCGATCGTGGTTGTGATGCCGCTCAGCTTCAATGCCGA
>ERZ1740060.425-NODE-425-length-24700-cov-8.826253_pt1 | contig 24700 bp, 26 predicted proteins | sample MGYA00581743_ERZ1740060 | MGnify/ENA primary metagenome ERZ1740060 (study PRJEB43018, sample SAMN04849235) | marine metagenome | isolation source: floating plastic debris | place: Pacific Ocean | collected 2008-08-27 | study: EMG produced TPA metagenomics assembly...
ATGAGACTCACCTATTCAAAGGGGTTGCAGGACTTTTCTGCACCACTAAGGGTTGCCTACAGCCGTAGAAGAATATCAAATCTGGAGTCTTGATCATCGAAAACTCACATTAGAAGCTCAATATATCAAGAGCAATGTTCTTTTCTTTGTGGTTCTTGCGATCGTTGGTTTTGGCCTTCAATTATCTTAGAGGCTGTTTGAAAAGTCTGCATTGCAGTGACAAAAGCTCTCAGGGTATACATTGCGACAAGTAAAACCCGCAATCCCCTGAGAGCAATGGCAACATCCTATCCAGATAACCTGACCCGCGAGCAATTCGAACTGCTTCAACCCTTACTACCCGCTGCCAAACCGGGCGGTCGCCGCCGTGAGGTAGACCTTTGGGAAGTGCTTAATGCGATCTTCTACGTCCTCACCAACGGCTGTAAATGGCGGGCCTTACCCAAGGACTTTCCTAAGTGGCAAACGGTGTACACCTATTTACGCAACTGGCGTAAAGACGGGGCTTGGCGGCAGATTCATGACCAACTGCGCGAGTGGACCCGAGTGAGTGAACTCCGTGCTGCTAGCCCATCGGAGCTAATCATCGATAGCCAGAGTGCGAAAAGTGTGGCGATGCTCTCTCAGTCGATTGGCTATGATGCGGGCAAGCAAGTGAAGGGGCGTAAGCGATTTATCACCGTTGACACGCTGGGCTTGATATTAAGGGTCTTAGTCACGGCTGCTAACGTGCCTGAGCGAGAAGGGGCTAAGCAAGTCTTGAAGCAGGTCAAGGATATGGGGGAAAAGGTTTCCAGAGTCCATACAGTCTGGGCAGATGGCGGTTTTTCTGGCTTTCCTTTCTTGCAATGGGTGATGGATATTTGCCATTGGGTGCTGCAAGTGGTCCTCAGACCAGAGCAGACCAAGGGGTTCGTTTTACTCAAGAAACGCTGGGTGGTGGAGAGAACCTTTGGCTGGTGGGGCTGGTGTCGCCGATTGAATCGCTCTTATGAGTACTTGCCAGAGACAGAGGAGACTTTCATCTATCTGGCGATGATTCGCATCATGGTGCGGCGGTTGGCGTAACAAATACGACAAAGAAAAACTTTTCAAACACCCTCTTATATGCAGTTTAATAAGGACAACCAATCCAAAGGAAGTTTAAAGTTGGGACCAGCAGGTATAGAAATAACCTCATCTGTACTGGGTGTTTTAATTCTTGGGTTTTCTACGGCTTTTCTCTATTTGTATTTGGTGCATGTTTTTCCAATTGAAGAAATTGGGCAGCAGAGTCCGAGTTCTTTAGCTATTCCAAGTAGTACACCCTCCGAAACCCAATAAATTACTTTTGCGCCCTCCTAATAGATCCCAGAGTTCTCGTGGCTCAATCATCAGCGTCTTTTATCCCAGTCTAAGAACCCTGGGATCTCCACCTGACAACGGATTCAGCTATTTCAAAATATCTTGACGTATATCCTCGTCTGAATTCAAAGATTCACCTTGCCCATGCCCACCGCTGCTGACTATCAAGCCGAAATTGAAAACTATGACCGGGCAGAATTACTTCAGTTCTGGCAATCGATTCAAGATCGCAACACCCTAGATTGGCCACCTGGCAAAGCCTTTGAATACTTTATTCTGCGTGCATTTCAACTCGAAGATGCAATCGTCACCTATCCCTACGGCGTCCAACTCAGTGATATGACCTCGCAGTACACACTCATCAACACCAACCAAACTGTTGAGCAAATTGATGGTGTTGTTTACTGTGACGGGCTCACTTGCCTAGTCGAAGCCAAAGACCAGGCTGAGCCACTCAACGTTGAGCCCATTGCCAAAATGCGAAATCAACTACTCCGCCGTCATGCCTCTACAATTGGCGTAGTGTTCAGCCGGAGCGGATTCACTCCGCCCGCGTCCATACTGGCCCAGTATCTTAGCCCCCAAATGGTCCTACTCTGGGATGGTAGCGAAATTACCTATGCTTTAGAGCAAGGACTGATGCGGCAATCCTTAGTCAAGAAATATCGAGTTTGCATCGAAAAAGGTAAACCTGACTACGATCCCAGACCGGAGGAGGCCAAAACCCTATGACCAAAGCTTACATCGTCGTTGAAGGTCCCTCAGACGCTCAAATTCTCCGAGCACTAATGGATGAAACCTTGCTAGAGGGCGTTAAGTTTATCAACGGAGAAGGTAAATACGGCGCAGAAACTCTGGCCCGCAGCCTTCTACTGGATAGAAATCTTCCAGTTGTGCTCGTCATAGATGCCGACACTACAAACCCTGAGGCCATCCATAACTATCAGCAAGATCTAGACTTTTTAACTCGCAGTGCTGCAGGAGGAACGCCATACAAAATCTTGCAGGCTGTGCCAGTGATAGAGGCCGTTTTCTTGCAAGATCGCCCTTTGTTTGAACAATTCATAGATCGCCAGTTCACCGACTTAGAGTGGCAGCTCGGTCAAAAGGCCCCGAAGGAGCTATTGAGCCAATACTCTGAGGGATCCAAGGTCTTTATCCAAACTATCCTTGGCCAACTCACGGATCCCATGCGGCATATTCTGGGTCAGCATTCCCTTATTCAAGATATCAGCACCTTTCTGGCAACCCAGATCTACCCCTCTGACCAAATTGCCCGCACCGCCAGCTAGCCAACCCGAATTCTTCGAACACGCTTCATTGGGAATTGACGGGCTCTGTCAGTGGCAAGGTTGGCATGGCTGATCAGTTCAAGCAGGTACCGCCATCACAGCTAGGTCCTATAACGATTTTTGGGATTTTCGCTTCCAAACACAGACAGACCCCAGGGTTCTTGGGCTGGGGTTGAAGATACTTAGCATTAAGCCACGAGAACCCTGGGATCTCCACCTCGCCACTGGGCTTGCTCAGCGCGGTCGCCCGCCTCACCGAATCGAGCCGCCTGCCCTGGCAACGGGTGCGATCGCTGCTGGGGTTGTTGAGCCGAGCCTACTTGGTGGTCATGGTGTGGACCCCATCCCAGTTATCCGGGGGTGGATTCAGCAGGTAGGCATTGGCCCGGTCAATGTGAATATCAACTGCGCGATCGCCCGGTTTCAAGAGATCGGCCTGCTTAAATACGGAGATCGCCTCCGTAAAGTTCATCGCCGTGTAAGCGTCGCGACCGGCCTGGTATAGCCCCAAAAAGTCTTCAATCTTGCTGTCCAGCGGATTTTGACGATAGTCAATCAGCTCATAGATATTCACCGGATGGGTCTTGCCCTTCACCCGAGTGCGGTCCAGCTCCCGCACCCAGATGTGCTCCTTACACAGCTCATAGGTGTATTCGCTAATCACAATGTCGCAGCCATACTGCTTCGTCACCCCTTCTAGGCGAGAGCTGAGGTTGACCCCATCGCCAATCACGGTGTACTCCATCTTGCGCTGGGAGCCGATGTTCCCCGAGACCACCTCGCCAGAGCTGATGCCAATGCCGATGCGAATCTTGGGCTGATTTTGGGTGAGGCGCTCACTATTAAAGCGCACCAGCCGGTAGCGCATGTCGAGGGCAGACTGCACCGCCGCCCAGGCGTGGTTTTTCAGCGGCAGCGGTGCCCCATACACCGCCATGATTGCGTCGCCGATGAACTTGTCGAGGGTGCCCTCAAAGTTGAAGACCGCCTCCACCATAGTTTCAAAGTAGGCGTTGAGCATTTCCACCACCCGGTCCGCTTCCAGGTTTTCGGTGAGGGTGGTGTAGCCGCGAATATCCGAAAATAGGACCGTGACTTCACGGCGATCGCCCCGCATCAGCACATCGTCCCCCAGGGCCATGACTCGCTCGGCCACCCCTGGGGTCATGTAGCGATAGAGGGTGGTCTTCATCCGCTTCTCTTGACTGATATCTTCCAGCACCAGCAGGCCACCACGAACGCCCCCTTCTGGGTTGGTGAGGGGGTTCACCGTTAGGTTGATGCTGCGCTCCAGCAATTCCAGAGCTTTGCGGTCATAGGCCACCGAGGCTTGAGCGGTCTGGCCCCAATGCCAAAAGTGGTTTTCCTTTTTGGGGTCGGGCACCAGCATTTCGCAGCCTTGGCCGCTGTTGCTCTCCTGGTACAGCAAGCTGATCTTCAGGGTCTGCTCTGGCACGTAGTGCTTGGCCCCGGTTTCTAAACTGTCTTCCAGACGGAACTGCAGCTTCTCCACCGGGATCACCTCCCACACCGGACGCCCCACCAGACGTTCTTCCCAAGTGTGGAGTAAAGCGCGATCGCCCACGTCATCTTCGGGGCAGCCCAGCAGTTCTAGGGCAGCGTCGTTAATGGTGACGATGTGGCCCTCCATATCGGTGGAAATCACCGCGTCGGAGAGGCTTTGCAGCATGTCCTTTTGGTACTGCTTTTCCACCAAGACATCTCCGAACAGCTTGGCGTTTTCTAGGGCAATACCCGCCTGAATGTTGAAAGCCCGCATGAACTCCTCATCGGAGCTGTTAAAGGTGCCCTGCTTTTTGTTAATGAGCTGGGTGACCGCAATCAGCTCACCCGCCGAGTCAAACACTGGCATACAGAGGATGGTGCGAGTCAAGTAGCCGGTGCGTTTGTCAGAGCCGGGATCAAAGCGGGGGTCCTTATAGGCATCAGGAATGTTGAGGGTTTCTTTGGTGGAAGCCACATAGCCGACAATGCCGCGATCGGCGGGAACCCGCAGATCAATCCACCTATCACCATCCACATCTCTGACCTTAGACCACAGCTCATTGCGTTCGCGATCAATCAGCCAGAGGGTGCTGCGATCGGCGGTCATCAGATTCCGAGCTTCGGCCATGACCGACTGCAGGGTTTTCTCTAGATCCAAACTTTGCTCTAGGGAGGAGATCGCCTTCAGCAGGGAGGAAACCCCTTTCTGGTTGCGGGCCGCCACATAAAACGAGTTGCAGCTCTCTAGAATGATGCCGATCGAAGAGGCAAACTCGCGGAAGCTGCGCTCATCTTGATCATCGAAGGGAATCACCTGACCACTGTCCAGCTTTTTGTTCAAGAGCTGAACCACGGCCACCACATGCTCTTGGGTCTTGTTGAGCACCGGCATACAGAGAATGCTGTCGGTGCGATAGCCGGTCTCTAAGTCCGTTTTCTTATTGAAGAGGGGGCTGGCATAGGCATCGGGAATATTCAGGTATTCCCCCGAGTCGGCCACGTGACCCGCAATGCCTTTGCCCACGGGGACGCGAATTTCGAGGCGGCCTTCTCCATCACCCTGGGCAATTTTGGACCACAGCTCTTGCTTGTCCCAATCCACCATAAAAATGGTGGTGCGATCGGCATGGAGAATCTGACCAATCTTGAGGGTAAAGGCCTCAAGGATCTGCTCTAGCATCGTTTCTAGAGCCTCGTTATTGATCATGTCGATCGCCCGTAGGAAATGCTCAAATTCCCGGGTGATTTGATCGAGCAGATTAATAAACTGTGGCGCGGGTAAATCCTTGACGCGGTGGGTCAGGCTCCCCCGTTGATTTACCTGGGAAAAGGTCGCCAACATGCTGGGGTTAGACGTTGCCATAGTGGGTCGCTACTTAAGAGCCATCAACAATGCTGGAGAGAGACACTGGGGGAATAGAAACGCCCCATCAGACCTGGGTTAGGCCCAAACTGCTACTACTCTAACCCCATAACGGAAATTCAAAACTGTAGAGGTCACTTAGGGCGCGTCATCAATTATTAGTGAAAGCCTTACTGGGCAAGCATTGCCGCGCCCGCCCCTATAATATTGCTAGGGGCTGCAACCGTTGCACCACAAAGACTCTAGTTTTAATTAATGACAGCCCCTAGAGCAGTCATCACAGCATGTCAGCTATAGATTACTCAACGGCAGGAAATCTTGACTGTTCTAAAGGATGCAGAACTCTAGGTACAAGCCCGATTCCCGTTGAATCTGGTTTGGCCTAGGGCTCAGCCGCTTCAGGCCGGTCCGGTTTGAGCAAGGGAAAGGCAATCACATCCCGAATGCTGGCGCTATCGGTTAAGAGCATTACCAGGCGATCGATGCCGATGCCCTCGCCACAGGTGGGGGGCATGCCGTATTCCAGGGCGGTCAAAAAGTCCTCATCTACCCCCTGGGCTTCTAAATCGCCCGCCGCCTTGCGCTCCGCCTGGGCCTCAAACCGCTGCCGCTGATCCAGCGGGTCGGTCAACTCAGAGAAGCCGTTGGCGGTTTCGCGACCGGCAATAAACAGCTCAAAGCGTTCCACCACCCCAGGCTGGCTGCGATGGGGTTTCGACAGGGGCGAAATTTCGACCGGGTGATCGATTAAGAAGGTGGGCTGAACCAGATTTGCTTCAATGCGCTGCTCAAACACCTCATTCAAAAGACGCCCGATTGAGTCGCAGCCTTCGCCAGCAATGCCTAATTCCGCAACCGCAGCCTGGGCCTGTTCTAGGGAGTCAAAGGCTCTGAAATCCAAACCGGTCTCTTCCTTAACCAGATCATGCATAGAAATGCGCCGCCAAGGGGGGGTCAGGTCAATGGGTTCCCCCTGGTAGGTGATCTCGGTGGTGCCCAATACCGACTGGGCGATGGAGGCAATCAGATCCTCGGTGAGGGCCATGAAGTCGTGGTAGTCGGCGTAGGCCTGGTAGAACTCGATTGAGGTGAACTCTGGATTGTGGCGGGTGGAGATGCCTTCGTTGCGAAAGATGCGGCCAATCTCAAACACCTTTTCGAACCCGCCCACAATCAACCGCTTCAGGTGCAGCTCTGTGGCGATGCGCAGGTAGAGCTGCATGTCGAGGCTGTTGTGATGGGTGATAAAAGGCCGCGCCTCGGCCCCTCCAGCTTCTCCCTGTAGGACCGGCGTCTCGATTTCTAAAAAGCCGCGATCTTCAAAGTAGCGGCGGATGGCTGAGGTGATCAGCGCCCGCTTGCGAAAGGTCTCTCGCACGGGCGGGTTCACGATCAGATCCACATAGCGCTGCCGATAGCGCTTGGCCACATCGGTCAAGCCATGCCATTTGTCTGGCAGGGGCAAAAGGGCTTTGGTGAGCAGGGCATACCGCTGCACTTTCACCGACAGCTCCCCTTTTTCAGTGCGTTTCAGGGTGCCTTTGACCCCAATCACATCCCCCACGTCGGTGAGCTGCTTGAGCTGCGAGAAGGCTTCGGGCTGATCGGCCATGGTTTGACCAATTACCTTCTTATCTAGGTAAAGCTGAAGGGTGCCGGTTTCGTCCTGCACATTGAAGAAGGCTAGCTTACCAAACACCCGCCGGGCCAAAATGCGTCCGGCGATCGCCACCTCTGCCTCAACCTCTTCCCCCGCTGGGAGGTCAGCATACTGAGCTTGCAGCTCAGCGGCATGGGCGGTCACCTCCCACCGATAGGCAAAAGGGTTCAACCCGGCGGCTTTGAGCTGGTTGACCTTGTCGAGACGAGTCGCCCGGATTTCATCCAGGGTTGAAGCGCTCTGGGAAGCACTTTGGGGGGACTGGGGAAACTCGGTTTTGGCCATGGCTCTGCTCAACTTTGCATCGGACAACTTTGCACAGGGGACCATTATAGGCACGCCGGTTTCCCCTCGGGACATTCTGAACGATTTGGGCAGATGAAGCGATTGAGAAGATTCTTGCCCTTGAAAACGCTGGAATAATTTCGCCCCTCAAAAGGCGACCTGCCATACAGCCGGGGGGACAGCTGCGGTTTAAAATCAACCCTGGTTCTGCCAGATTGCCTAGTTGTGTTGATTCCCCATGATTCCTGAAGCTGAAGACGCCTCTACCGACTATTCTGCAAATCCAGCGGAGCAAATTCCTGAACCCGAGGCCACCGTAAATCCCGCTGACGACGCGGCGGATTCCAGTCGCCCCAGTGAACCATCCGAGCCACCCTTGCCACTCTTTGATGAGCTCGAAAAGCGAATCAGTTTGGCCCTCACCGACTGGTTTAAAAATAGCCTAATCCCGTCTCCGCAGGGTAACGGGCAAAAGGCTCAAGTGGTAGAACCGTCTGATCATGAGGCTACGGCTCAGCCCTCTGAAAGCTCAGAGGCAAAAGCTGAAGAAAGCTCAGAATCCGTCGTTGAGACAGCGGAGACGAGCGAGTCAGTTTCCGAGCCATCCGCTGAGATGAACGACGCTGAGGGGGAAGCTGCTCCTGAGTTGAATGAAGCGGATGCTGAGGCAACGGTGCCCGAAACTGAGCCCCCGCCAGAGGTCACAGAAGCGTTTGAGCCAGAAGCTTCGGCAGCAAGCGAAGTAGCTCCCCCCGAAGCCATTAGGGAAACTGAAGCAGAAACAGGAGAGGTCGAGACCGGCGCTAGTTTGGGTCCGCCCAAAACAAAAGCTGCGATTAAAGCACTGACTCAATCGCTTTCGGATACTGCGGTCTCTAAGCAACCGGCTGTCGTGGCCGCTGTTGGCCGTTTCTTCAACTTCGATGCTCTCGGCACCAACCTGCGCACCGAGACCCTGGCGGGCATCACCACTTTCATTACCATGGCCTACATCCTGGTGGTCAACCCAGATATTTTGTCCCAGGCCATCTTCGTGAACCAGAGTGGGGACCTGTTCGGGCAGTTGGTGGTGGCCACCGGGATTTCGGCTGCGATCGCCACTCTGACCATGGGCGTGGTGGCCAAATACCCGATCGCCCTCGCCCCTGGCATGGGGTTAAACGCCTTCTTCGCCTTCTCGGTAGTGATTGGCCTGGGCATCGATTGGCGCATTGCCCTCGCCGCCATCCTGATCGAAGGGTTGATTTTTATTGCCCTCACCCTCACCAATGTGCGGGCCCACATTATCAAAGCCATCCCTGAAAGCCTGAAGCGGGCCACCGCAGCGGGGATTGGCCTGTTCATCGCCTACATTGCCCTCTCTGGCAACCCAGAGTTTGGCGGCGCGGGCCTCATCATCGCCTCCGACGCCACTAAAACCACCCTGGGCGATCTGTCCCAGCCGCCGACCCTGATGGCCCTGTTCGGCATTCTGGTGTCATCGGCATTTTTGGCCCGTCGCGTCAAAGGGGCGCTGCTGTGGGGGATTTTGGCCACGGCCCTGCTGGGTTGGATCCTGGGCATTACCCCCTGGCCCGAGGGTATTGTCGGACTGCCCTTCTGGCCAGGCAATCTCCTGGGCCAAGCCTTTGTGGGCATGGGGCAGATTGGCACCGTGGGCGTTGCCAACTTCTTGGCGGTGCTGTTTGTCTTCCTGTTCGTGGACCTGTTCGACACCATTGGCTCCCTCTCGGGGGTCGGCATCCAGGCGGGGTTTATCAAGAAGTCAGGGGAGCTGCCTCGGGCGAACCAGGCCCTGCTTGCGGACGCGGTCGGCACCACCGCTGGGGCGGTGTTGGGTACCTCCACCGTGACCAGCTATATTGAGTCTGCCTCGGGCATTGCTGAAGGAGGCCGCTCTGGCTTTACCGCCGTGGTAACGGCCCTTTGCTTTGCCCTATCGATCTTTTTCATTCCCCTCCTATCAGCGATTCCGGGCTACGCCACGGCTCCAGCCCTCCTTATGGTCGGGGTCATGATGATGGGCAGTGTGGCCGAGATTCGTTGGTCCGATCCGGCGGAGTCGATTCCCTGTTTCTTGACGATTTTGCTGATGCCGCTCACCTTCTCCATTGCCGAGGGTCTGGCCGTGGGCTTCATTGCCTACCCCTTAATCAAAACCTTCCAAGGTAAAGCCCATGAGGTGAATGCCGCGATGTGGATCTTGGCGGTGATCTTTTTGACTCGGTTTGTGTTGATGGGGTTAGGCATTGCTTAGTTGGAACCTACTGGGTATTAAGGTGATTTCCAAAAAAGACGATACCTGTAGGGGCAGGTCTTGTGCCTGCCCTCCGACGATCTCCCATATAACCACCGGTTGGCAGGCGAACAGATCGGTGATGAGGGCACCCACAAGAGGTGCCCCTACGTAGATGGCCGATGTATTGTGTAAGCGGTATACCCTTTCTCCGAATTCGCCTAAGGACTGAGCTGGCTCAGCTCAATCACGTTGCCATCTGGGTCTTGGGTAAACAGAGCCGCCCGTCCGGAGCGGCTGGTTTGAATGGGGCATTGATGGGCCTCTAAACGGTGGTGCATTTCGGCTAAATCTGCCACAGCCAGAGCCAGGTGCGGGTTACGACCCCAGCGATCGCGATTCACTATCGGGGCAGTGTGCTGTTCAGCAACATTCTGTTTAATTTTAACGTCCCCTTTTTTATACCACTCACCGGTAATGTTGTGGGCTCGTGGGGCGGGCCCTACCCCCAAAACCTGTTCATAAAACTGCTCGGCCTGGGTAAGGTCACTGACCAGCAGGGCGACATGGAGGGCGTTGCAGATGGGGGCCATGGGTTGGGTTGTCACGAGCAGCATTACTTAAAGTAATTCGTTCTTGGCAATGGCCATCGCCTGTAGCGCTTCCGCTTAATACCCGTTCTCTCAAAGACGGCAGAATTGGCTACGTCAGCAAGCCTATGGATACAAGCTCGTAAGCCTGAAGCGTGCCGGAGGCTTTCTGACCCCAGCTATATGGTTTAGCCGTTCAAGAGAGCGTTTCGTGGAGATTTTGGGGCAGCAGTTCAACATCACTACAAAGCCGCGAAATTTTTTGGTTCTGTTTCTGGATTCTGTGTGAGCATAGGGGCACAGTTTTAGCTCGGTTAATCGTCAGCGTGACACAAGCGTCAGATACAAATCGCGTTTTACGGATCAGGCCCTTTATTCAGCGACGCAAGCAGGCTTCGCCCTTAGCGCAATTTGCCCAGCGCACGCCCCGTTTAGGTCGGCGCTATGGCCGCTGGGCTGGGTTAGCCTTACTGGCGGCGCTGATCGATGGCAAACTCCTGTTGGCTGGCATGGCGGGTTTAGGCACCTATCAACTGGCCAGCCAGGACCATGAGCAACTCTGGCAGCAGCTCCAAGTCATGGGTAATGAACTGAAGGTCCAACTCAGCCAGAACAAAACTCGGGCTGGACTGATCAGCGGTGCCGCCTTTATCGGCAGCTACGGGGCGATCGCCGCTAGCGCTCAATTGGGCAGTGCCGCCACCTTAGCGCTGCTGGCGTTGGGCAGCGTTAATCTGGCCACCTTGGTGCTTTTGGTCCACCACTTTGGCAATGGGGATAAGGCTAAGCAATCCTTTCAGAACGGTGAATTGAGCCCCCGCGCCAACTCTGCTGAAGTGGGTTCGGAAGCCGATCACCTAGACACCTACTGGCGGCATTTGACGGCCTCTGATCCGCTGAAGCGATTTATGGCGGTGCGGCAACTCACTGACTGGGGGGTAACCCTAGAATCTGTCCCGGCTGAACTGAGCCCTGGAGGGCAGGGAGAAAAGGGCGATCGCGACTATCTAATGGATTGCTTCCACCTGATGCTCTCCCAAGAGCAGGAACCCACCATCCGCACCGCCCTGCGGGAGGCCTTGCAGCAGCTCAGCCCGCTGCCCCAATTAGGCCCCGGTGCAGCACCGCTCCCGACCCTAGCCAACCGGGTCGAGCCAGTTGCCCAACCGCTGCCCCGCCAAGTGGACTACGTTGAGCCCTAAGGAATCGGAGCCCTAAGGAATCGGAGCCTTAAGGAATCGCGAGGGTTTTCGGCCTAGGTTAAATCGATGGGCTACGGTATCTGGGCAAGATTTTGCATTCCCTTTGCCCTGTAATCGTTTTCATTGCCATGGATCGCTTTACCGTCGCCGTCATTTCTCAAACCACGAACCCCCAGCAGACGATTTATGCAGCTATGCATCAGGACTACGCTGAGGGGTTTGTGGCCGATGAACGGGAAAGCTGGCCTAGCGAGGAGAAAGCCGGGCGGTTGGTGATCACGAATTTGCTGAAAGGGGGGCGGGGCCATTACGGTCCCCTAGAACATCCCCAAATGGTGCTGAATATCGGCTGGTTTCCCCACAGCACCATGCAGCAAATTCGCACCCATCGGGTGGGGGTGAGTTTTGATGTGCAGAGCTTTCGCTACACGGGTCGCCGCATTCTCGATGTGGTTAGCGGCGATCGCGAAGTGGAAGAGGTGTTTTACCTGCGACCCCTGGGCTCTTATAGCGATCGCCAGGGCAAGAAATATGAATACACCGCCGAGCAGCGGCAGCAAGATTTGGACTGGTGCCGAGAAGCCTGCGATCGCTACAAAACCCGCATTGATCAGGGCTTTTCAGAAGAACATGCCCGGGGGCTGATTCCCTTCGATATTCGCCAGCATTGGGTGATGTCCGCCAATGTGCGCTCTCTCATGCATCTCTTGGATTTGCGCTGGAAGGCTGATGCTCAATTGGAAGCCCAGAAGATGTGTGAGGTGATCTGGCCCCACTTCCAGGCTTGGGTCCCAGATATTGCCGCTTGGTACGAAGATCATCGCCTCAAAAAAGCTCGATTGGCCCCCTAAATGAGATAACTGACCTTGGATCAAAAATACTCATTGGCAATTCGGTGCCAATGCAAAAATAGCTGTTGCGAAACCCATGGGGATTGATTCATCACCGCCCCGACTCAATCACAGCCACTCAATGAGCCGTCACGTACAGTGTGGCCATCGTCAGGATAAAAAAGAGCCGCGATAAGTCACAAATAATGAGTATGCATACAAGGGATATGCACATGGAGTAATGCATCAACTCGGCTTGCCAGAAAAGATTTCGTGTCACTTGAATCACTGGTAGCGTACCTGCTGATAAAGACAATGTTCCCAGTCTTCCAGGGTTCCAGCGCTAGTGAATTGCTCTTCTTTGCTTTTTTGGCGGCCTTTCTAATGTCCCCGAGTTGCACCCCGAACTGGTTTTCGTGGGCGTCTTGCTGATTGCTCTGCCTCTTGACCTTCCCAGAACCAAGTTCTTCGATTTCCTTCAAGAGATCCTTGGTTTTCATCGCGCCGTTGTAGTGTACGAGATGATAAGAGAGGCAGAAAATGGACAGATATTTTTAGATCTTCAAAGCATGATATGCCATATTTAGACTGCCCAAATTCGAGCATTCTCCGTTCAAAATTTTTAGTCAGTCTCACTTAAAAAGGGATTAGAAAACTGAGTTTTGCACCTCGCAACCATACGCTGTGGATTAGTAGTATGTGACATTTAATACCGAAGGTTACTTTGCCAGAACGAGCTAGTCGAGACAATTGCGCAAGATACGAACCCATTCAAGCCAGCGCAATTTAGGCACATGACTTTTTCAGCAAACCCTAAATTAATGAGAAGATAGGAGTTTAAGCTTTATAAGACTAGGACACTTTTATGGCTCATATTGAGTTCGCTCGGGGCGTTGTCGAAGAGGTCATCCCAGATGTACGCCTAACCCGTGCCCGCGATGGCAGTGATGGAACGGCAACGTTTTACTTTGATCACCCCAAAGCTCTTTCTGAGGAGACTGGGGTGGAAGTGACAGGCATGTACCTCGTAGACGAGGAAGGAGAACTCGTAACCCGAGAGGTTAATGGCAAATTCGTGAATGGTGAGCCTGCAGGTATTGAGGCCACCTATGTGATGAAGAGTGTTGAAGCTTGGGATCGGTTCATGCGGTTTATGCAGCGATACGCAGAGAAAAATGGACTGGGCTTCACCAAAAGCTAGGGGCTGTCATCAATTAAAACTAGAATTCTGGTGGTGTAACGGTTTCAGTCCCTAGCAATGTTATGGGAGCGGGCGCGGTCTAACTTGCCCGTCAAGGCTTTCACCAGTAGTAGATGACGCGCGCAATAGACGCAGCCGTATTATCTCAACTATCAAAAAGCGGGAACCGTGAGTCACGGTCCCCGCTTCTATATTTAAATCAGCTTTAGCCTAATAGGCATCCTGTAATTCGTAGAAATCTGGGGAAATATAGTCCTTGCGCAGGGGCCAACCCACCCAGTCCTCTGGCATTAAGAGTCGCTTCAGGTTGGGATGACCTTCGTAGAGAATCCCATACATGTCATAGCTCTCTCGTTCTTGCCAGTCAGCAGCTTTCCAAATCCAATAAACAGAGGGAATTTTAGGATTATCTCGCGGCAGAAACACCTTAACCCGCAACTCCGCAGGCTTGTCGGCATTATCATCCAATTTAATCAAGTGATAAAAGCTCACCAAGCTATCTCCAGGCCCCATGTCATAGGCACCTTGGCACTGAAGATAGTTAAAGCCATAGGCATAAAGGGCGGTACAGACTGGGATTAAAAACTGAGCCTCTACTTTCAGAACCTCAACTCCTAAATGGTCCGGCTCCAAAATTTCATGGCCAAAGCCATTGGAAGTCAACCATTTAGAGACTTCCCCTGCCTCTACAATTGCACCCTGCTCAGGTGCATTTTCTTGATCTTCAGCCATTGCTGGCCTCCTCTGATGCTGGGGTTGCTTCCAAGGGGGGAGAAACGGGCATGCCCATGGCTGCCATAAGTTCCTGAGGGGGGGCTTCACGGGTTGCAGAGCGCAGGTATTGCCCCGTCAAGATAGGATCAACCGGCTTCAAATTATGTTTCACCGTGTGGTAACGCTCAGCCTGAACCAAATTACCTCGTTCGGCCATAGATTCGTTGGCGACTTTCTTACGCAACTTGATAATGGCGTCGAAAATGGCCTCTGGACGGGGTGGGCACCCCGGAATGTAAACGTCCACTGGAATCAGTTTGTCAACGCCCCGAACCGCCGTGGGTGAATCGCTGCTAAACATCCCGCCAGTGATGGTACAAGCCCCCATCGCGATGACGTACTTGGGCTCAGGCATTTGCTCATAGAGGCGAACCAGGGCCGGAGCCATTTTCATGGTGATGGTGCCTGCCGTAATGATCAGGTCTGACTGACGGGGGCTAGAGCGGGGCAACAGTCCGAACCGGTCAAAGTCAAACCGTGAGCCAATCAGGGCTGCAAATTCGATAAAGCAGCAGGCGGTGCCGTAGAGCATTGGAAACAAGCTTGATAGCCGAGTCCAGTTGTAGAGGTCGTCAACAGTGGTCAGAATGACATTTTCTGAAAGGTCTTGGGTCACTGCCGGAGGCCCGACCGGATTCATGACCTGCTCATTCGGGGACAGCACTGAGCTGCCTGCAGCATCTGACTTTACGACCATTCCAACGCTCCTTTACGCCATGCGTAAACCAATCCCACCACGAGAATGGCAATAAAAATTAAAGCCTCCACAAAGGCTAACAGCCCTAGCTGGTTGAAGGCTACCGCCCAAGGGTAGAGAAACACGGTCTCCACGTCGAAGATGACAAAGACGAGGGCAAACATGTAATAACGGATGTTGAATTGAATCCAGGCTCCGCCAATAGGCTCCATCCCGGACTCGTAGGTTGTTCGTCGGGCAGCGCCCTTACCCTTTGCGCCCAACAGCCCTGCAGCAGAAAGGGCCAGCACTGGAACCGAACAAGAAATAATTAAAAAGACGAGAAAATACTCGTATCCGCTAAGTACAAACACAGCTCACACTCGGTATAGAGGGGGCCGATATGAAGATCGGTCTACCTAGTTCTGCAATATATCTTAGTTGACGCGGGGGGTAATAGGCGGACGGGACTGCAATTTTAGCCATACTCAATTCCAATGGATTGGATTTTCTGACTCAATCACTCAGTGGTGTCGAAACGCTGAAGCGCCAAAAAGAAGAGTCGGACGTTCCATGTCATAATTAGTTACATATGGTCTCATTTTTGAAGCGATCGCTGACTTTGGCGGTGCTTGATGTGATTTGGCAAATGATGCTCTAGGTGGAACTGGTGGAAGAGACAACCTCTGAATTAGTTGAGTCCCAGCCTGAGGGTGAAGAGGTTGCAGCGCCGCTGACACCCGTAGAGATGGACCAATTTGAATGTCGCGCTTGTGGCTACACCTATGAACCGGTTAAAGGGGATAGCGCTGCCAGTATTACTGCAGGGACTGCCTTCGACGACTTGCCGGTGAAATGGCGATGCCCGGTTTGTGGAGCTTCGAGAAAACAATTTAGCAATATTGGTCCTAAGAACTCGCCTTCAGGGTTTAAAGAGAATTTGGGTTATGGGTTTGGGGTGAATACGCTCACCCCTGGCCAGAAGAATATTTTGATTTTCGGCGCGCTAGCAGCGGGGGTTCTCTTTTTCTTGAGCCTGTATGGTTTGCAGTAATCTTAATCCGGTTCTAGGCTGCTTGCGATGAGCGAGGTGGCGCTATGTGTTTGAATTTTGTGTTTGTTCTATAGGCAGTTGAGTTGATGCACGCTTTGGTTGTCCCCTTTAGAAAACTGATTGCGATCGCCGCGATCGCCCTCCTGACTGTTGGGTGTGGTAGCAATGCCTTTTTGGCTGATGTTGAGTCCAACCCTTGGCAGGTTGTGGACTTGAATACAGAGGCAACTTTCTCTGATATTGCCTTCACCAACGACAAGAACCATGGCTGGTTGGTGGGGAGCCGCAACGCTTTATTAGAGACGACCGATGGCGGCAATACTTGGGAGGCTCACCCACTGAACCTAGGAGACAAACGCTACACCTTTACCTCAGTTAGTTTTGCCGGAGACGAAGGCTGGATCACCGGACAACCCAGCCTTTTGCTGCATACCAAGGACGGCGGCGACACCTGGGAAAATGTGGCGCTGAGCGAGCAGCTGCCAGGTAATCCTTTTATGGTGACGGCCCTGGGACCTAAAGATGCCGAAATGGCCACGGATGTGGGCGCGATTTATCGCACCAAGGACGGTGGCGAGAATTGGAAAGCATTGGTGCTAGGGGCTGTGGGCGTGGTTAGAAACATGACCCGCAACGATGATGGGCGCTATGCGGCTGTTTCTTCACGGGGTAATTTTTATTCCACCTGGACGCCGGGCGAGTTAGATTGGCAACCTTACAATCGCCAAAACTCCCGCCGCCTGCAAAATATTGGCTTCGACAAAGAAGGGGGTCTCTGGCTGATTTCGCGGGGTGGGCAGCTCCAATTTTCCGAGACGGGTGAGGAAGAAGATTGGCAAGAGCCCATTAGCCCAGAATTTTCTAGCAGTTGGGGCTTACTTGACATGGCCTACCGCACCCCCGATGAACTTTGGGTCTCTGGCGGTGGCGGCAATTTGCTAACCAGCAAGGATGGTGGTGAAACCTGGTTTAAGGACAAAGCCGTAGGGGACGTGCCCTCTAATTTTTATCGCATCGTGTTTGTTTCCCCCGATCAAGGCTTTGTATTGGGGCAGCGGGGTTACCTACTCCGGTATGATGCAAAAACCGAGCTTTCGGCTTGAAGGTGATGATTGAGCGCTCTTCTAGGGCGCAGACTTGTTACGGCATTCAAGGTTCCGTATCATTGAACAATAGGATTTAACATTTGAACTCTAAGAGAGGTTGACATGGCAGGTACAACAGGTGAAAGACCCTTTGGCGATATTGTTACTAGTATTCGCTACTGGGTTATCCATAGCGTTACGATTCCGGCTCTGTTTATTGCCGGTTGGTTATTTGTGAGCACGGGTTTGGCGTACGACGCTTTTGGCACCCCCCGCCCCAATGACTACTACCAGAGCAATCAGGTCGAGCTACCGATCGTGTCTGATCGGTATGATGCTCGCCAGCAGATTCAAGACTTTTTGGCCGAGTAGTGGCCTAGATGATGGCGCGAGTCATCAATATTGGAAATGAAGTGGTGAAATCCAAATGACTAGTAATACCCCCAATGAGCCTACCGTTTATCCCATTTTTACCGTCCGTTGGCTGGCGGTTCATACCTTAGGGGTCCCTACGGTATTTTTCCTAGGGGCGATCGCGGCAATGCAATTTATTCAACGATAGGAGAACCCTGTGGATAGAAGTCCTAATCCTAATAAGCAACCGGTTGAGTTGAACCGCACTTCGCTGTTTCTGGGGTTGCTGCTGATTTTTGTACTGGGATTACTCTTTTCCAGTTACTTCTTTAACTAAGGAAGCTGGTAGCAGAGCACGAATACTCTGTGCCGATCTTGCACTGTGTTTAAAAGTTGGGTAGGAGGTCAAAGCATGTTTAAGAATGGACGAATTCCCCTGTGGCTGGTCGCAACTGTTGCTGGCACAGGGGTGTTGGTGGTTGTCGGCATCTTCTTTTACGGCTCTTATGTGGGTGTCGGCTCAGCCATCTAGGCTTAACCGGCATGTGTTGTCTGGCCGGTGGGCCAAGCGACTGAAATCCTTGTTTTTGACTCAACAGGGTGAGGCAACTTTACGGCCCCACCCTGTTTTTGTTTGAGGGCTCGTTTAAGGGCTCAAGTTAAGAAAGCGAATGTGAAGGTGCCTCAAGCCCCCCAAAAAACTGCTTCGGTCGATGAGATCCGCTCAGAAGCGCAGTGGGGTGGCAAAATGGGGCCTGTCGTGTCAGGCTGCAGCGATGGCAACGGAAATCACCATCAACTTACTCCAGGGTTCGGTTCGGTTTAGTTTCTCCCCTGAGGCGGCTCAAGATCTGAAGCAAGCCTTGATGGATTTAATGGTCAACCTTAAAGCCGCTGCCGCTCAGGGCAGCAGTGGCCCCCGCAAAGGGATGCCCTCGATGGAATATCAGTACACGGGAGAGGTGTTTTTGGAGGTGTTTTGCAACCCCAATATTTGGCCAAGCCCCTTTGCTGCCAAGTTACTGATTACGCTACGGGATGATCGCATTCGTCTCACCACTGAGGCCGAACTGACGCGCATTCTTGAAGATATCGTTTTATATCTAGAGACCCATTCTTGAGCGGAAAACCGGCCTGATCATCGCCAGGAGACACGCTACACTTTTAGGTGATTCAAGGCTGTGTTGCAAAATATTTCGACATGTGGCTTAGCCTTGAAGTGATTTTATCCAGGCCGGTACGGCAGAGTTGCGTTTTCCCATGAACCCAGACACCTTGAGCGAGACGATTCAAAAGGGCGTACGCGTCACCTTGGGCGCGACTGCTTCCATGCTAGATGCGCTGAAGGATCCCCAAGGATCTCAGGCGAAATTTGCTGAAATCGGCACCGATGTGGATCGTCTGACGGAAACCCTAGAGGCCCGAGGCGCAGAAACGGAGCAGGAAGCCCGGCAAATGGTAGATACGCTGATTGCGCAGATGCCGCCGATGCCTGCGAACCCGTTTGATCCGACTCCGGCTTCTGATGCGGTCGTAGATGCCCAGACCGTCCCCGTGACTGACGTGACCGTACAGCGCGATCTGGAAGCGTTAACGCTGGAGTTAGCCAGCTTGCGCCGGGAGATCGAGACCCTAAAGTCTCAGTAAGCAATTCGAGTCTACAAAACACCCAAACATTTGCGAACAGAAGATGACCTCTGAATCAAGGAGGAACGTTTTCTGTTCGCTGTTTATTTAAACCCTGCTCACACTGCTCATACAAGGTCTCCAGGCTGCTGTCGTTGTGGAGCACAGTATCGGCACGGGCTACTTTTTGGGTTAGGGGCCATTGGTTTTGAATGCGGGCGATCGCCTCATCCTCTGACAAGCGATCGCGGCTCATCAACCGCTGTTGTTGCACCGTTGCTGGGCAGGTCACTACCCAGATCTCGGTGACTTGCCCGGTGAGGTCCGCCTCGAAGAGCAGCGGAATTGCTTGCACCACAATTGGCGCATCCGTAAGCTCAGCCATCTGCTCGGCAAACCGACGCCGCACGAAGGGATGAATCTGCTGCTCTAGCCAGTGTTTTTCCGCTGGGTCCGTGAAAATGATTTGCCCAAGGGCGGGGCGATTGAGGGTGCCATCTCTATTCAAAAGGGTTGGGCCATACCGCTGAGCGATCGCCGTCAAAATATCGGTCCCTGGTGCAACCGCCTCGCGGGCGTAAACATCGGCATCTAAAATCGGCAGCCCATGGTGCTGGGCCAAATAGTCAGAAACGGTACTTTTGCCCGTGGCGATGCCGCCGGTTAAACCAATGATGCGCTGGCCCATTGGGTGATGGCCTGAGTCAGTCCTTCTAGGGTATATTCCTGAGCTTCAATATCGACCCGCCCGAACAGCTCACGGCAGGTTTCGGAGGTCTTGGGACCGATGGAGGCGATCATCACCGAGTCGAGTAAACGGCTCCAGTCTGTACCCAATCCTTGGTGGAATAGCTGGCAGCAGTGGCGCACGGTCTTGGAGCTGGCAAAGGTAATGACTTGAACGGCTCCGGCTTTGAGGGCAGCGATCGCCCTTGGATCGGGAGCAGCAGGACATCCCGACTCGTAGGCCGCTACTTCAGTGACGGTCGCCCCGGCAGCGGTCATCTCTTTCACTAGCACCTCCCGTCCCCCCCTTTCCACCCGAGGGAACAACAGCTTCAGCCCCGCCACTGACCCTGGGAAATCGGCCACAAGGGCATCGGCCACAAAATTTGGGGGGATAAAGTCTGGGTTGAGGCCCCGTTGCTGCAGTACTTTGGCCGTCTTTTTACCGACCACCGCTAGCTTGACGGTTTTTAAATCAGCGGGATTCCCCACCTGGTCAATGCGATTAAGGCAGTAGGTAACGGCATTGGCCGAGGTCAAAATCAGCCAGTCATAGCTGGGCAAATGGGAGATCGCCTGATCGAGAGGCTCCCAACTGGAGGGAGGGCGAATTTCGAGGGCAGGCATCTCAATCACGGTCGCCCCTTCAGCCTGGAGTAAATCCGTGAACTGACTGGATTGCCCTAGGGAACGGGTCACTAAAATCGTCTGTGTGGCGAGCGATCTCGGCATGAACCATGACAGTACTAAGCTGCCTTTAGTGTACGTTCTGCTAGCGCGACGGTTAAAGCTTTCAGCTATCTATCCCTCTTGAATAAAACAGTGCCCAGTCAACATCAGGGCAGGGCACTCAATTCCGTATTCGGCTGTCGATCTTGGCTTGAGTTAACAATGTATGATCAATCCTCAACATTGCCTGCTCAGCAAAGGTTGAATATTCAATGGTTATGCTCTTCTTCACCGCATTGTTCCTGGGCTTCATTTTTAATGCTGCTCCTGGAGCTGTTTTTGCAGAAACGATTCGTCAGGGGGTTCGAGGGGGATTTAAACCGGCATTAGCGGTTCAAATTGGCTCCCTTGTTGGAGATGCGCTCTGGGCCGTGCTGGGGCTGGCAGGCGTTGGTCTTCTCCTTCAGCTAGATTTTTTGCAACTTCCAGTGGGCATTGCAGGGGTGCTGTATTTGCTGTGGTTGGCATTGGATGCTTGGCAGGAAGCAAATCGGGAATTCATTGTTAGAGCGGATGACACCGCCGAGCAAAACCCCAAGGCGCTCCGCTCCGGTGTGTTGCTATCCATAACCAACCCCCAAAATGTAGCTTATTGGGCTGCTTTGGGCAGTGCAATGGGTGCAGTCGGTGTGACTGATGCGACCCCTATTCACTACTTAGTCTTCTTCACCGGCTTCATGGTGTCATCCGTTCTCTGGTCATTCATCTGTGCTGGGTTTGTCTCTCAAACATTTGGAAAAGCAGGTGCACGCTGGGCACGTCTAACGTATCGAGCTTGTGCAGTGGCCTTTTTGCTGCTGGCCCTGTCATCCTTGCGGAATCTTTGGAATTCACAGTTGGTTCCCCAAGATTCTGTTCAGCCCCCGGCAGTTTATAGCGAACCCTAATACCTGACCGCTTGAGCTTTACGACTCCTATCTTTGACAGGGGAGCTTAAAGGTACGGGGGAGCTAGAAACTGGAGTAACCCTAAGGTTGTTGCCCTTGAGTGCCAGGCGGTTTCTGCTTTGCCGCCCAATCCGAGTGCTTACGAATGTTGGGGTCAGCCTGAATCCGCTCAAAGGTGCTCAGTCCTTTGGCCAAAGTCATTTCGTCGTAATGGTCATGGATGCCGTTATGGCACAAACGGCAAATATGAATCCCCTGATTGAGTTCCGCTTTGGAATAGCGCTTTTTGAAATGAGTCCGACGATGGAGCTTTTTGGGAATCAAGTGGTGAAATGTCAACGGCACAAGTCGGCCACAGAGGGGACATTCACCGGTTCGATCAATCGCCACGGTGCGATTTCCAGAATGCTGCTCAATTACTGTAACGAGAGCGAACTGTTCAAGGGCGGGTAAACGCATCTCAACCAGAGATAGGCTAGGCTTTCTGACGTCGCTACAGCCAGATGTTCTGCATCTTCGCCACAGCCAGCACCAAAAGCCCAGCCAATAGCCCCCAAAAGGCTGAACCAATACCCAGGAGCGTCACCCCTGAGGCGGTGACCAAGAAAGTGATCAGGGCAGGCTCTCGCTCCTTTTCTTGGGCCAAGGCCGTGGCCAAACCGTTGCCAATGGTGCCGAGCAGAGCCAACCCAGCGATTGCCTGCACCAATTCCGAGGGTAGGGCGGTAAAAAAGGCGCTTACCGTCGCGCCGAATAGGCCAATGACGATATACAACACGCCCACCGTAATCCCAGCGATGTAGCGCCTGTCGGGGTTGTCATGGGCTTCGCGCCCCATGGAAATCGCCGCCGTAATCGCCGCCAGGTTGATGGCAAAAGCGCCAAAGGGGGCCAGCAACAGGGTGGCGGTGCCAGTCCAGCCAATCAGCGGAGAGCTGGGTACGGTATAGCCCGAGGCTTGAATAGTGGCCACCCCCGGCACATTTTGAGAGGCCATGGTGACGATGAACAGGGGCAAGGCCACCCCAACCAGGGCCGTGACCGTAAAGTGGGGCGCGGTGAAAATCGGCGTCGCCCACTGCAACTGCAGTGCCTCAAACTGCAGGAGGCCCTGGATGCCCGCCAGCAGCAGCCCCATGCCTAGGGCCGCAATCACGGCGTACCGAGGTTGCATGCGACGCATGGCAACGTATACCCCAAACATGGCAAACACCATCCCAAACTGGGTTTCCATGGCGGTGAAGACATTTAACCCAAACTGCAGCAGCACCCCAGCCAACATGCCAGCAGCGAGGGAGAGGGGCAGACGATGCATCAGACGTTCAAACCAGCCGGTAAAGCCAAAAACTGTAATCAGGGCAGCAGAGATCAGAAACGCGGCGATCGCCTCTGCCATCGTCACCCCAGCGGCAGCGGTAATCAGCATCGCCGCCCCAGGGGTAGACCAAGCGGTGATAATCGGCACCCGATAGCGCAGGGACAGGCCAATACTGGTGAGCCCCATGCCCCAACCCAAGGCCCATAGCCAGGAACCAATCTCAGCTTGGGAGGCGCCTAGCGCCTGGGCTGCTTGAAACACAATCACCGCAGCACTGGTAAAGCCCACCAAAATGGTGACACAACCGGCGATCAGGGCGGAAACCGAACAGTCTTTGGCTAAGGTCATCGTTCCAATCGAGTGCGAGGTCACCGCCTCTCACCCTATGGCCCCGAACGATCAGGCGTATTGGACAGAATTGCCCTTTTGATATTGACCAGGGGTGACGCCAAAGGTTTGTTTAAACACTCGATTGAGATGGCTCTGGTCGTAAAACCCTTGCTCAGCCGCAATCACGGCCAGGGGCTCGCCAGTTCGTAGGGCTTGTTTGACCTGCTTAAGCTGCCAGTGGCGTTGATAGTGATGGGGCGGGCAACCCACCTGCTGACGAAAGCTGCGAATCAAGTAGTAGGGGCTGAGATTAACCTGCTGCGCCAAGGTTTCGATAGAAATGTTCTGGGCATAGTGGGCCTCTAAGTAGGTTCGTGCCTGTTGAATGGCCTTGGACTCGGGTTTAAGGGGTTTGAGGGCAACGGGGCGCTCTGCGTAGTGCCGGAACAAATGCGAGAGCAGATCGAGCAACAGCGACTGCTGCCGCAGCAAGCCGTTGGGGGTATTAAGGGCGTCGAAGAGTTGGTGAAACAGGGGGGTGAGGTCGGGTGCCCAGGTGACGGGCTCGACAAAGTAGGGCAGCTCCGCTCTCGGCCATTCCAACTGGGCCAGTACTTGCTCGACCAAGGACAAATCAATGTAGAGGTTGCGAAAGGTCCAGCCCTCAGCCGAGGCCACTTGCCCCGTGTGCATATCGCCGGGGTTGATCAGCTTAAAGCTACCGGGATAGTGAACTTGGTTTTCGCCGCGATGTTGACTGCAGCCCCGGCCCGCTTCGTTGAGGCCGATGGTATAGCTCTCGTGGAAATGCTTGTTGAAGCGATGGTGAAAGAGTTGAGCCTGGAACAGCTCAAGCCCTGGCAGATCCGCTTGCCACAGCCGCGCTGAGTCTGTTGGGGTTTTGACCATAAACCTGCTCTTTTGCAGAACTTCTAATAGGCTCGGTTACACGGCCTGCCTAGCCAGCCACAAGGCCGTGAATGGTCTTGGCGCTTTCACTCGCTTCCACAAAAAAGCGGCATAGGCTTGTCGGCGTCGTTCGAGCTGCTGAGGAGAAGCACCCGCATCCAGCAGCGGTTGCAGAAAACAATCTGGAACCTGCGCCACGATAGTTTGGAGCAATTCTAGGGAGAGTCTTGCGGCCAGCACGTCGTCCCAAGCGGCAAAGTTCTGAGCTTTCTTCCAAAAAATATGGCTATTCATCCGATAGCTCTGGCTACGGGGAGATGCTTCTGAAACTTTGGACCAATCATATTGAAAGGGCAGCGCCGCACCATGATCAATCACCCAAAACCTATCTTGCCAAATCATCAAGTTCGGGTTCTGAAGGGTGCGATCTACGTTCATCACCAGCGTGTCTAGCCAAAGCACCTGGGCGGCAAAGTTTAGATCAATAGTCTCAATCTGATCCGGGCGAATATCCTTTGCCCCTTGCAAATACTGGAAGCCTAAATTGATGCCTTGGCTGGCATTGAGTAGATCCAAGAGTTCATCCTCATGGTCGTCCCGCTTCAAGGTTTGATCGATTGAAATCAAGGCTCGACAGGGCACCCAGAGTCCTAGAGCTTCTGCGATCGCACACGACTTGGCAAACTTCAGTGAGAGGAAAATAAATAAGGAGTTGAGTTGTGT
>ERZ1740060.426-NODE-426-length-24673-cov-19.266634_pt1 | contig 24673 bp, 28 predicted proteins | sample MGYA00581743_ERZ1740060 | MGnify/ENA primary metagenome ERZ1740060 (study PRJEB43018, sample SAMN04849235) | marine metagenome | isolation source: floating plastic debris | place: Pacific Ocean | collected 2008-08-27 | study: EMG produced TPA metagenomics...
CTGTGCCGGATGGGGCGGCCTGAACCTTGGGTTTTGGGTAGCTGGCGCGCGGGGGGCTGTAAGGCTCTGGCAAACGGCTGGCTGCGCTGGCCGCGATTTTGACAGACGGGGACCTCTCATGGCGGGCAAAACACGAATTGTACTTTCAAGCGATCACGCGGCGATTGAGCTACGGCAGGCGAGGGTCGCATATGCAGCAGAGCGTGGGTGCCGGGTGAAGGTCTGGCGCTGGCGGTAGTGGATGCGTTTTTAGCGGCGGAGTTTGAAGGCGGGCGGCATGGGGTCAGGGTAGATTTGATTAAGGGGATTGAGGGGTAGGGTTTAGCGTTGGTCTCCGTTCATCTTGCTCTGCGTCGATGCGGCAAGATGAAAAGAACGGAAACATCACACCCCATACCGTTGACTTCAACAGATCAGTAACACCTACGCAGTATATCCAAATCATCGTTATTGCCCCATTCAGGACAAAATGCTTCTCGCCCTTCTTTTATTAACCTTCATTCTTGTCTCCGTCCCGTTCGCGATGCCCACTTAGCGCACCTTCGTTGCGCTTTGTGCTTTTTATCTCTTGATTCAGATTGGCGTTGTGACTGGCATCGCGGTTTTTGACGCATCGGATGTCCATCCGTCACTCGTGATGCTCGGAAATCTGTGGATCGATGTTTTGATCTACCTTGTCCCAATTCCTGTCATTGCCCGCGCCGTTGTACTTGCACTTCGATCTGGCGGGCTAAGCGGGAGATGGCTTTTGGCGGCAAATATAGTTGGCGTACTTGCGCTACCGGGCACTTACGCAGGAATAGTTCTCTATGAAAAATGGGACCGGCGCGCTGCTCCGGTCTCTTGTACGGACAGGCCGATCTCGTTTACGCTTTCCGATGTGGCGGGTGCCGCTCCGTGGAGTCATGTGGTCAGTCTTTATCTGGGTCAGGATTTGCGCACAGACGCTCGACGTTTGTTCAGCGTACGAGATCGACGGCAGATTTGCCGCGCAACGTCCAATGGAACCAAGGTTCTGAACATTGAAGCCCTTACGATCAACACACGCAATAGGTTCTATGATCTCTGCCGTGAAGGAACGGCCCAGTCTTGGGAAGCCCGCATCTGTCAAGGTTTCAAAAACGGCGATTCATACGGTTACCAGTTCGAGGCAGGTATCTTTACTCCAGATGGAATCCGGATTGGTTACTTCAGCATTCCCGTCGCAGAGACAAACAAAAACTATCCAATCGCGGAGAATGAAATCCTAAAGACAACTTCTAGCCCCGGCGTCGGATTGGTCTCTGCGGTTTGTCGTGAGCCATACTCTCCGAACGGTACCTTTTCCTGCCGGATGCGGCGCCCTCTTACCGCAGATGTCAGCATCTATTGGAAGATGAGCGCCCCGGAAGAACGACTTGAGGAGCGTATGCTGCGTGTTGAAAGCCTGACGCGGGAAATCTGTTCAAGCATTTTGGACGCCGATATCTGTCGTGGTTCGGATTGAGGATTTCTCGGTCTTTCCGCGTTTGACCGATTTGTCGGGTACTCGGATGTAATCGGGAAACGTATTCTAACTACATCAGGGGCTTGGGGCAGACCAAAACCAAAGAGCAAAAGCTCTGTTCGCTTTTGGCTGAAGCAGTGACGAAGTGATCCAATTTAGCACATTTGACACGAGGTCCCGGATCAAGTCCGGGGCGGGCCTAATGCCCGTGGCCACCCGTTGGGTCCATACCATCGATATCGCCGTGGATGGCGAACTGATCGAGGCCTGCATCCTGCGGCTCGATCATGCGGAAGCTTTCTTTGACGCCGGCTTCGGTCAACTCGCGGGCGACGGTTAAAAGCGTGTTAGGATCCTGGTCCTCGCAAAGCTCCATCATGTGGGCGACTTCCTCGCGGGCGGCGGGCATGGCGGCGTCGACGGAAGGGGCTCCATACAGGGCGACGAAGTGGTCGGCGAGCGCGGCGGTGAGGATTTCGACCTCGTTTTCCTCGACCACGGTCACGGCGACGAAGGTGACGCGGCCGAAGGTTTCCAAGCCAAGCCAGCCGTTGGAGAAGGCTTGGCGGGCCTTGCCGGTCAGATCGGCCTCGGACCAGTTGGAGAACTCGAACCCGCCGGAAATGCACCATTCGCCAGTGCGGGCAGGGTTGTGGAAGACCCGCTGATCGCTTTCATCGAAGTGGATGGCGCGGGCGAGTTTCATCTCAGTCTTGGTGTCGAATTTCATGGCTCAAGCGTCCTTCAACTGGGTTGAGAGGGGGATCAGATCGGTGGTGTCACCGGCGCGCAGCAGCAGGCCGAAGCGTTCATCGACGCCAAGGAAGGTGCCTTTTTTGCCCATGATCTCAATCTCTTCGCCGATATTGCGGGCCAGACCGCGCCATTCGGCATGCAAAGGTTGCACACCTTCGTCGGTCCAGCGGTTGACCCAGACGAGCGTGTGACGCGACCAGCTTTCCAGGAGGCGGGCCGGGTCCACCTCGACGCAGCCTTCGTCGAAGAGCGAGGTGCGGTCGGGGGTGAGGCCGGGATCGTCGGTATCGGGGGTCAGCGGGACATCCAGCCCAATCACCAACCATTGCGGATCGGCCTTGGGATCGGTGGTGTCAGCGGCGGCTTTCAGGGTGCCGCAGAACGCACCGTTGACCGTGATCGGGCCGGCCCAATCAAGGTGCACAGCGACCTCGGGCGGGGCGAGCGCGCCCAGCGCGTTCTGGTAGCCGACGCCGCAGACGGGCAGCATCGCCATCGCCTCTTCCAACGGAACTTCAGGGGCAAACACGATGGCGGCGCGCAGGTGGCTGTCGGTGATCTTGTAGAAGACGAGGCCCGGATCGCAGCCCAAGGCCGCTTGCGCGCAGGCTTTGGTGAAGGGGTCGAGCGCGCCATCGACAAGCTCGCCTTTCAGCAGCGGTGGGAAGGTCGGCTCGGTCATGCGTTTCCGTCTGCGATGAGTTGCTTGGCGACAGTGCGGAAGGCCTGCGCCTGCGCGCTTTGCGGCTTGGAGACGACGATGGGCGCGCCGCCATCCGCCGCCATGCGGATGTCGAGGTGCAGCGGGATTTCAGCAAGCAGAGGCGCGCCGATTTTCGCGGCCTCAGCCTTGACGCCACCATGGCCGAAGACGTGTTCTTCGTGACCGCAGCTTGAGCAGATATGCGTGCTCATATTCTCGATCATGCCAAGGATCGGGACGTGCAATTGATTAAACATATCAATGCCTTTGCGCGCGTCGATCAAGGCCACGTCTTGGGGTGTGGAGACGATAACGGCGCCGGTCACTTCGGACTTTTGCGCAAGGGTCATTTGCACGTCGCCGGTGCCGGGGGGCAGGTCGACGAGCAGCACATCGAGGGCGCCCCATTGGACCTGCGTCAGCATCTGCTGGAGCGCGCCCATCAGCATCGGGCCGCGCCAGACGACGGCTTGGTCTTCGTTCTGCATCAGGCCCAGCGACATCATGGTGACGCCGTGGTTGCGCATAGGCAAGATCGTTTTGCCATCGGGACTGGCGGGACGGCCGGAGACGCCAAGCATACGGGGCTGCGAGGGACCGTAGACATCGGCGTCCAGCAGGCCGACGCGGCGCCCTTCGGCGGCAAGCGCACAGGCGAGGTTGGCGGAAACGGTGGATTTGCCGACGCCGCCTTTGCCCGATGCGATGGCAACGATGCGGTCGATGCCAGGGATTTTCTGGGGGCCTTTCGGTTCGGCTTTGCGACCCGCTTTGAGGTCCGGCGGGGCCGCGGGTTTGGAATGCGCAGTCATGGCAACGGTGACTGTTTCAACGCCGTCCAGCGCCTTCAGCTTGTCCTCGGCTTCCCTTTGGACGGGTGTCAGCAGTTCGGCCTTGGCAGGGTCAATCTCCATCACGAAGCGGATGGTGCCTGCGTCCACGTTCAGAGCACGCACAAGGCCAGCGGCCACCATGTCATCCCCGCTGATCGGGTCTTTGATGGTTTTCAGCGCCTCAAGAACGGCGTCGCGGGTGACAGTCGTGTCATTTGCCACGTCATTCGGCCCCTTTGATGGTGCCGGTGACGGTGTGTTCGACATCCAACCCGTCGATGGTCAGCACCACTTTGGCTTCAAAGGTCTTGCCAGCGGTGCCATCGGTGCCTCGCATGCCTTCCTCAATCGCTTGTTGCGAGGTGACGCCAACCTGCTTGAGAAACTTGCGCATCGACATGTTGAAATCTTCGTCCATTTTTCTTCCCCTTGTTTTTGTTGACCGGATCGCGGCCTGCCCCCTACCCTAGCGGTTGGGAGCCATAAGGACAGGAGCCGCTATGCGACGGACCTGCGTGTTGATTTTGAGCGTGTTGGCCGGGCCTGTGATGGCCGACGACAAGCAATTTACGCTGGATGTGGACCCTGCTTTGGTTGAAGCGGGGTTGATGCAGCATCTGCTGCCGCGATTTTCGCTGAAAACGGGCGTTAAGGTTAATATCGACGCTGCAGAGGCTGATCTGGTGCTGAGTAATGGCGGCGCACCTGCGGTGGCGCAGGGCGAGGCCGTTTGGGGCCTCTCGGAGGCCACGGACCCTGATGCTATGCGCTTTGCGGAGTGGCTTTTGTCGGATGTGGGGATCCGGACGCTGGACGGTTTCGGCGGCGGGTTCACTGCGCCGCGCGCACAGGCCGAGGTCGTGGAAGAGATCACGATCAGCGGCGATCTGGCGGCGGGTGAAAAGGCCGCGATGACCCATTGCGGGCGCTGTCATGTGGTCAATGCGAGCAATCGGATGAATGCGATTGGCTCGACCCCGTCCTTCGGGTTGATGCGCAATTTCAGCGATTGGGACGTGCGATTTTCCACCTTCTGGGAGCTGAAGCCGCACGCCGCATTTACGCAAATCGACGGTGTGACAGAGCCGTTTCCGCCCGAACGCCCCTCGCCCATCGCGCCGGTCGTGATGACGGCGGATGATGTCGGCGCGATCATGGCCTATGTGGCCTCGATTGAGCCTGCAGATTTGGGCGCGCCGATCCAATCTCAGTGATCCTTGCGGGTGGTGTAATAGTCATCCGTGGTGCGCGGCTTGGGCCGCTCGCCCCCTGCGAAGGGATTGTTTTCGCTGTGATATTGCGCCTGCACGCGGCAGTTGTCGCACATCTGGATCATGCGGGCGGCATCGGGATTGGCGAACATCGTGTGCTTGCCTGCGAGCTTTTCAGTAATCTTGTTGATGGTGGATTTGACGCCGAACAATGCGCCGCATTCGATGCAGGCTGCGGGCTCTTCCTCGTGCAGGGTCGACTGGCTGAGCGCGGCGTCTGAGAGGTCGAAACGGGCCTCGTAGGTGATCGCGTCTTCGGGGCAGACAGTGGCGCAGAGGCCGCATTGCAGGCAGGCGTCTTCCTGGAACCTCAGCTCTGGCCGGTCGGGGTTGTCGGCCAGCGCGCCGGAGGGACAGAGCGACACGCAGGAGAGGCAGAGCGTACAGGCGTCGGTGTTGACCAAAACGGCACCGTAAGGGGCGGTGTCAGGCAGCGGGATCGGGGCGTCTGCGTCGGGGCGCAGGGCCTTCGCGGCGGTGCGCGCGACCTGGCGACGGGTGCCCATGGGCAAGATCGGCTCGGCCAATGGCGCAGGAGCGTCGCCCAGCGCGCCCCACAGCGCTTCGGGGTCGGTGATGTCGATCAGGCGGGCATTGTCCTTGCCGGTGATCGCCAGCGTTAAGGTTAATTCCCGCTCCAGCGCGTCGCGTTCTGTGGTCGGGGCGAGCAGAACTTGGACGTCTGCGAAACCGACCGCGAGGGCGGCGAGCATTTCGGAGTGGCCGAAGCCCGCGATTGTGTCGAGCGACATGGGGATCACATTGGCAGGCAAACCCTTGGCGTAGCGGGCGGAGAGCTGGATCAGCTCGGCCCCGAATTTGGCGTCATGGACGAGAAGGCGCGGGGCTTTGCCGCCTGCGCTCAGATAGGCAGAGGCCAGCGTTTCCATGCGGCGGAAGGTGAAATTGGTCGGCGGGTCCTCGTACGTGATAGCGCCCGACGGGCAAAGCGCAGAACACGCGCCGCAACCCGCGCAGACCATCGGGTCGATGGAGACGTGATCGCCTGCCGAGGTGATGGCCCCTGTCGGGCAAATGTCGAGGCAGTTGGAACAGGCGGTTTGCCCCGCGCGGGAATGGGCGCAGAGCGACGCCTCCAGCCGGACATAGAGGGGCTTTTCAAACGTGCCGATGAGTTGGGATGCGGCAAGGAGGGCGGCTTGCACCGCCTCGGGGCGACCGGGATCGGCGCGCAGGTAGCCTTCGCGCTTTTCAGGGGCCGGAAAAAGCGGGTGATCGCCTGTCAGGTCGAGGATGATATCGCATTGCGACGCAGCACCGTTGCGTGGATCAGACCACGCCAGATCGCGACCACCGGGGTTGAGCTGTTGCAGCGCGTCAATTGTCAGGCTGAAGCCCCCCAAAGCCCCCGCAGCCCGGCGAATGTGGCCTTTGATCGGATCATAACGGCGATCTAGGGGCGGCTCTGCATCTGCGTCTGTGAGCAGAACCGTCACGGAAAGCGTCTCGGAAAGTGTGGCCGCGGCAGGCAGGGCGATATCGGATTTTCCAACGATCAGGCACATCCCTTCGGAGGTGACGTCGACCGCAGGCGTGACCGGCGCCTCCATCATCGCTTCGGCCAGAAAGGCGGCCATCTTTGGGGTCTTTGATGCAGTGTCAGCAGACCATCCGGCGCGGTCGCGCAGGTCGACAAAAGCGGGCGTTTCGACCTCAAGATCAGCGGCGATTTCTTCGAAGGTCGAACGCTCTTGCTGACAGGCGATTAGGGCGTCGCCTGCGGCGATGGCAGTGCTGGCGGCCTCGAGCTGGGACACGCAAAGCCCGGTATGGACCCGCGAACAAGACAGACCTGTTGCTGTCTCAATCGCGTCCTTATCGAGCGATTGCGTTCCCAAACAATCGCATAAAATCAGGTGCTTGGGCATGGCGATCCCTATTGGCTAAGATGCCGCTTCGAGGCGGTTTTTTCTGGCTATATTGCAAAGAGGTAGGACCGAACGCGCCGGACCTCAAGCTGAAACACGACTGCTGCGACGCAGCAAACCCGCATGCGCCTGCAGCAATAAATCCGAGTGATTCCATGGGTTTTTGCGCCAGCCGCGACAACCTGTCCTGTTTGTGGGGCTGGGGCCGCAAAAAGCGCGACAAAACCGCCATTGTGCGCCGGTGTATACCGAAATTGCTTGGCGCTGATCGGGCGCTTTGCGAAAGTTTGCTTATAGCCAGCCGGCTCGCCAACCGCGCTCGCCAACAGGGAGGAGAGCTTGAACACGCTCGCCGAAAAGATCGTCACCATGCCGCTTGGCATCGTGATCCGCAAAAGCCCCGGGGTGACCCGTTGGGCGGCTTGGTCGTTCAAGGCCGTTGCGGTATTGCCCGGTGCAGGACCCGCCCATTGGGCCCAGCTGCGCCGCGACGGTGAGGTGGTCGAATACCATGCCGCGACCTGCCCGCTTGAATTGCACCACACCCAGACCGAGGCGTATCTAACGGGCCTCGCCGATGGCGTCCCTGCGATTTACGTGGTGATGCGCGATGAAGGCGACGGGCTTGAGGTGCTGCTGGTGACGGCCTCTCCCTATGAGGCGCAGGATTATCAGGATAGCGGCGAGGAACTGGTCGAGAAGGTTCCGATGCCCGCCGGTCTGATCGCTTGGATCCGCGATTTCTGCAACGCGCATCACGAAGAGGAAGAATTCGTGAAGCGGCGCCGCGACAAGAAGCGGATTGATCTGGCCGAGGATGGCAAGGGCGATGCGCGTATTCGTCAGGTCGCGGATGTCTATCGCTCGCCTGCCAGCCGTCGGGAGCAGATGCATTGACCCGTGAGCGTAACTTCTGGTCGGCACGCCGCCAAGCGGTGCAAGCTGAAGCGCAGGCCGAAGAGGCTGCGAAGGTTGCAGCTGTTGAGGCCGAGGAAGCCCGCGCACTCGAAGAGAAGTCCGATGACGAGATTTTGGCGGAGCTGGAACTGCCCGCACCAGAGAGCCTGAAAGCGGGCGATGATTTCACCAAGTTCATGGCCAAGGCCGTGCCGGACCGGATCCGGCGGCGGGCGTTGCGGGTGCTGTGGCGCTCGAACCCCGTGTTGGCGAATGTGGATATGCTGGTCGATTACGGTGAGGATTTCACCGACGGCGCGAATGTTATCGAGAATATGCAGACCGCTTATCAGGTCGGCAAAGGCATGATGAAGCATGTTGAGGAAATGGCGCGGCAAGCGGCTGCGAAAGACGCCCCTGCGGTTGAAGTTGATGATGTGTCGACTGAGCTAGAGCCCGATGTGGAGATCTCGGTGGTGGCTGAGGTGGAGTCGGATGCGGACGAGGATGTGTCTGCTCCGGCGTATGAGTTTGAAGACACGGATGAGGATGCGACTGCCCCGGCCAAGCGCCGGATGCGGTTCGCGTTTGAAGAGATTTAAGTCGTTCCCCCACAAGGGGACATAAGCCAAGGCCCGCGCAAGCGGGATGGAAGGGACCATGACGAACACTATGGCAGAGACCAAGATCGCCGAAGAAGACCAGCTGCGCGCTGATCTTTATGACTTTCTGGCCGCCTTGCTGGCACGCCCGGCGGATGAGGGCTTGTTAAAGCAATGTGCGGCCCTGTCTGGCGATGACAGTGATCTGGGTCAGGCGATTGGTGCGCTGTCGCGGGTGGCGCGTGCCGTTAAGCCGCGCGCAGTGGAGAGCGAGTTCAACGCGCTTTTCATCGGCTTGGGACGCGGCGAGTTGCTGCCCTATGCAAGTTTCTATCTAACCGGCTTTTTGAACGAGAAGCCTTTGGCGACCCTGCGCAGCGATATGTCGGCCCAGCGCATCACGCGGGCCGAGAATGTCTATGAGCCGGAAGACAACATCGCCTCGCTGATGGAGATGATGGCCGGGCTGATTACGGGGCGCTTTGGCGAACCTGCCAGCCTTGAGGCGCAAAAGACGTTTTACAACAAGCATATCGGCCCCTGGGCCGCACATTTTTATTCGGATTTGGAAGGCGCGAAGAACTCGGTTCTTTATGCGGCTGTCGGCGCTGTCGGCAAGGCGTTCATGGAGATCGAGCGCGAGGCTTTCCGGATGATTGCGGAGTAATCCGCAGATGAGCGGTTCGCCTCGGCGGGCCAGAACGCAACAAGGGAGGAGACATCCCATGAGCAAGAAGACCGAAGATGGCGCAAGCCGCCGTGACTTCCTGAAGCTCGCAGGCACCGCAGCCCCTGCGGTCGCTGTTGTGGCCGCCACTGGCGCCACGCAAGCCGAAGCAAGCACACCTGATCTGTCGAGCGACAAGATCCAGGACACCGCGCATACCCGCGCCTATCTCGACAGCGCCCGCTTCTAAGGACGCCGTCACAAGGAAGACCCCGGCGACTGGTTGCGTGACGCCCGACTGCCGGTAACGAAACCCCGCGAGCCTGCGTAAAGCGAGCCAGCAAGGGAGAATTGAAATGCTTAGGAAAAAGACCAACGGGGTTGCGCGACGCTCCCAGCGGACAAGTATCCTGTCACAAGCCGCTGAGACATCAGTGGACCGCCGCACATTCCTGCGCGGATCGGGTCTGGCCATTGGTGGCCTTGCCGCGATCAGTGCAACGGGCGGCACAGTGACACAAGCCTCGGCAGCAGGTGCTGTCAACGGGGCGGTGGATTTGGTGAAATCGGTATGCACACACTGCTCGGTCGGTTGTACGGTCGTGGCAGAGGTGTCTAACGGTGTCTGGACAGGGCAAGAGCCCGGCTGGGACAGCCCCTTTAACCTTGGTGCGCACTGCGCCAAAGGGGCCTCGGTTCGTGAGCACGCCCATGGCGAGCGCCGTCTGAAATACCCGATGAAGAAAGAGAACGGCGAGTGGAAGCGCATCTCGTGGGAGCAGGCCATTGATGAGGTCGGCGATCAGATGATGTCGATCCGCGAAGAAAGCGGTCCAGACTCTGTGTATTGGCTGGGTTCAGCTAAGCACAACAACGAGCAGGCGTATCTGTTCCGCAAGTTTGCCGCCTATTGGGGCACAAACAACGTGGATCACCAGGCACGTATCTGCCACTCGACCACCGTTGCGGGTGTTGCGAACACATGGGGCTACGGCGCCATGACCAACAGCTACAACGATATCCATAACTCCAAGGCGATCTTTATCATCGGCGGCAACCCAGCTGAGGCACACCCCGTGTCGCTGCTGCACCTGCTGCGCGCCAAGGAGCAGAACAACGCCCCCGTCATCGTGTGCGACCCGCGCTTTACGCGCACGGCCGCTCATGCGGACGAATATGTGCGCCTGCGCCCCGGTTCGGACGTCGCGTTGGTCTGGGGTATTCTCTGGCATCTTTTCGACAATGGCTGGGAAGACAAAGAGTTCATCCGCACCCGCGTCTGGGGCATGGACCAGATCAAGGAAGAGGTCGCCAAGTGGACCCCTGAGGAAGTTGAGCGCGTCACGGATGTGCCCGGCTCACAGCTCAAGCGCGTTGCACGGACGCTGGCCAACAACCGCCCCGGCACCGTGATCTGGTGCATGGGTGGCACGCAGCACACCACAGGCAACAACAACACCCGTGCCTACTGCATCCTGCAACTGGCCCTTGGCAACATGGGCACCGAAGGCGGCGGCACCAACATCTTCCGCGGCCACGACAACGTGCAAGGGGCCACCGACCTTGGTGTTCTGTCCCACACCCTGCCCGGCTATTACGGCCTGTCCGCAGGTGCTTGGGGTCACTGGTCCCGCGTTTGGGGCGAGGATCTGGATTGGCTGAAAGGTCAGTTCCAGACGGTCAAAGCCGCTGACGGCAAAGACAAGAACCTGATGAACCTGACGGGCATTCCGGTGTCGCGTTGGATCGACGGCATTCTTGAGGATGCCGACAACATGGACCAGCCGAACAATGTTCGCGCGATGGTTCTATGGGGTCACGCTCCGAATTCGCAAACGCGGATGAAAGAGATGAAGACCGCGATGGAAAAGCTGGACATGCTGGTCGTCATCGACCCGTTCCCGACTGTGTCGGCTGTTCTGCATGACCGCGAAGACGGTGTGTATCTGCTTCCCGCGGCCACACAGTTCGAAACGCGTGGCTCTGTCACCGCATCGAACCGGTCGATCCAGTGGCGCGATCAGATCATGGACCCGCTCTTTGAGAGCCTTCCCGATCACGTCATCATCGCCAAGCTGGCCAACAAGTTCGGCTTTGGGGATCGTCTGTTCCGCAATATCGAGATGGATGATGCCGAGACACCCAACATCGAAAGCGTGACGCGTGAATTCAACGCAGGCATGTGGACGGTGGGTTACACCGGTCAAAGCCCAGAGCGGATCAAGCTGCACATGGCCAACCAGCACACGTTCGACAGAACGACGCTGCAAGCCATTGGTGGCCCTGCTGACGGGGATTACTACGGGATGCCGTGGCCCTGCTGGGGCACGCCTGAGATGAACCACCCGGGCACGCCGAACCTCTATGATATGTCGAAGCCTGTGTCTGAGGGTGGTCTCACCTTCCGCGCGCGTTTCGGTGTGGAGCGGGACGGCGACAACCTGTTGGCCGAAGGCGTTTACAGCAAGAACTCGGAAATCCAGGACGGTTATCCCGAATTCACGATGCAGATGCTGATGGATCTGGGTTGGGACAGCGACCTGACGGCTGAGGAGCGCGCCGCGATTGATGCGGTGGCCGGTCCGAAGACCAACTGGAAGACCGACCTCTCGGGCGGTATCCAGCGGGTGGCGATCAAGCACGAATGTGCACCTTTCGGGAACGCGAAAGCCCGCGCAGTTGTGTGGACCTTCCCCGATCCGGTGCCTGTGCACCGCGAGCCGCTTTATTCGAACCGCCGCGATCTGGTGGCAGATTATCCGACCTACGAGGATCGGCAATTCTATCGTCTGCCCACCATGTATGCGTCGATCCAGAAGAACGACTTCTCCAAGGACTATCCCATGGTCCTGACGTCGGGTCGTCTGGTCGAATATGAAGGCGGCGGGGATGAAACCCGTTCCAACCCATGGCTCGCTGAGCTTCAGCAGGACATGTTCGTCGAGATCAACCCGCGTGACGCCAATAACCTCGGTGTGCGGGACGGCGCACAGGTTTGGGTGGAAGGCCCCGAAGGCGGCAAGGTCAAAGTGATGGCCATGGTCACCGAACGGGTGGGCGCAGGTGTTGCGTTCATGCCCTTCCACTTTGGCGGCCACTTCGAGGGCGAGGACCAGCGGAGCAAGTATCCCGATGGTGCAGACCCGTATGTGTTGGGCGAGAGCACGAACACCGCTCAGACCTATGGCTACGACTCAGTGACCCAGATGCAGGAGACGAAAGCCACTCTCTGCAAAATCTGGTCAGCATAAGGAGACCTGAAACATGGCAAGAGCTAAGTTTCTCTGCGACGCCGAACGCTGCATTGAGTGTAATGCCTGCGTGACGGCCTGTAAGAACGAGCACGAGGTGCCTTGGGGCATCAATCGTCGGCGGGTGGTGACCATCAATGATGGTAAGCCCGGCGAGCGCTCGATCTCGGTGGCGTGCATGCACTGTTCAGACGCGCCCTGCATGGCCGTCTGCCCGGTGGATTGCTTCTACCAGAACGAAGAAGGCGTGGTTCTGCACAGCAAAGACCTGTGCATCGGCTGCGGCTACTGCTTCTACGCGTGCCCCTTCGGTGCGCCGCAGTATCCGCAGGCTGGCAACTTCGGCTCGCGCGGCAAGATGGACAAATGTACCTTCTGCGCCGGTGGCCCTGAAGAGAACCACTCGGAAGCTGAATTCAGCAAATACGGCCGCAACCGTATCGCTGAAGGCAAGCTGCCGCTGTGTGCCGAGATGTGCTCCACCAAGGCGCTGCTGGCGGGTGACGGGGACGTTGTCTCTGGCATCTACCGCGAACGCGTCGTGGCCCGTGGCTTCGGCTCGGGCGCGTGGGGCTGGGGCACAGCCTACGACCAGAAAGACGGCTAACGTCTTCTGAAATAACAAGAAATGAGGGGCGGCCTATGATGGGCCGCCCTTCCGACCTTCCCCCAACAGGATCAGGTGACCCAAAATGCTTCGCAATTTTATCGCCCTACTGCTGACGATAACTCTTGCTTCCGCTGCATTCGCTCAAGATGCCGCGACACCCCCCGAAGACACCCGCGCGGCCACTGGCGGCGCCCCCACACTGGCCGATATCATGGCCCGCCAGAACGGCGAACAGGTCCCCAATGCGACCCGCGAGTTGCTGACCGGTGATCCGCTGAACGCGGCCAATGTGGCCAACCAGTTGGGCACGCTGGGCGGCGCATCCGACAGCGAGGTCTATCGCGCTTTGCGTTTCGGCACGGCGGATGTGACCGTGTCCACGCAGCAACCCGCTGCGGGCGTCCTGATTCAGGATCGCGGCATGGCGTGGTTGCAGTTTCGCCAAGGCCCGCTGCTGACATGGGGCGGCTATGGCATGCTGGGCATGTTGGGCCTGCTGGTGCTGTTCTATGCGCTACGCGGACGCATCCGCATTGACGGCGAGAAGACGGGCAACAAGATCCTGCGCTTCACAAATGTCGAACGCTTTGGCCATTGGCTGTTTGCCGGCTCGTTCCTGCTGCTGGGTGCCACCGGCCTGATTTCGCTGTTCGGGCGGGTCGCGCTGATCCCGCTTTTCGGCAAGGAAAGCTTTGCTTGGCTCGCGATGGTCAGCAAATGGGTCCATAACAATGTGGCCTGGGCCTTCATGGTCGGCCTTATCATGATTACCGTGATGTGGCTGGTGCATAACATCCCGAACCGGCACGATCTGAAATGGCTGGCGGTTGGTGGGGGTCTTTTCTCGAAAGACGTGCACCCGCCTGCGCGCAAGTTCAACGCGGGTCAAAAAATGATCTTTTGGTCCTGCGTGATCTTGGGCGTGTCGATCTCGGCCTCGGGCCTGTCGCTGCTCTTTCCGTTCGAGCTGCCGATGTTCGCCAAGACCTTTGCCATCATGAACGACACAGGCATCCCTGCCCTTCTGGGCCTCGGCACCCTGCCCGAGGTGATGGCGCCGCATGAAGAAATGCAGTTCGCCCAGGCGTGGCACGCGATCGTGGCGTTTGTGTTCATGATTATCATCATCGCCCATATCTATCTGGGCTCGGTCGGTATGGAAGACGCCTATGACGCCATGGGCACCGGCGAGGTCGAAGAGCAATGGGCGCGTGAGCACCACGGTCTTTGGGTCGAAGAGATGGAGGCGAAGGAACGCGCCTCCGGTGCGGCGACGCCTGCTGAATAGTGCGGCTTCTTGCCTTTGCGATTGCCTGTCTGCCGTCCTTCGGGATGGCGGACGGGTTCTTCACCCTCAAGGGCCATGGCGGCCCGGTGATGGGGGTCGCGGTCTCGCCCACGGGCCAGATCGCAACGGCCAGTTTTGATAATACGGTTGGATTATGGACCGGCGCGCAGCCTGTGTGGCTGGAGGGCCATGAGGCGGCTGTGAAAGCCGTGCGCTTCGTGGACGACACGCGGCTGGTGTCGGCGGGCGACGATTTCCGCTTGTTGCTGTGGGAAGACGGCGCGGCGCGCGAATTGGGCACGCATCAGGGCAAGGTGATGGCGCTGGCCGTTTCTGGCGACCGCGTTGCCTCGGCCAGTTGGGACGGAACGATCGGGCTTTGGTCGCTGGATGGCGGCGATCCGGTTTTCCTTGAAGGGCATACGGCGGGCGTCAACGATGTGGCGTTCAGCGCGGATGGGGGGGTGCTCTATTCGGCGTCTACCGACGGGACCTTGCGCGTTTGGGACGTGGAGACAGGCGAGGCGAAACGGCTGCTGCTGCGTCACGGCTTTGGCATCAACCAACTGGTTCTGAACGAGGCTGCAGGCTGGATGGCGTACGGCGCCGTTGATGGCGTGACCCGTGTGCTGGATCTGGCCACGGACGCGCAGATTGCAGACTTCACTTTAGAGCGTCGCCCCGTGCTCGCCATGGCTGCCAACCCCGATATGAGCCGCATCGCCGTGGGCGATGGCGAAGGATTTATCATGGTGATTGATAGTCTCGATTGGCGCATCGCCCGCGATTATCGTGCCACCGCCCAAGGCCCTGTCTGGGCTTTGGCGTTCTCACCCGATGGTGCGAACATCCACGCAGGCGGGTTGGATGATACGATGTATAGCTGGCCGCTGGAGGCGCTGACCGAGCATGGTCAGATGACGACCGCCGCGCGCGAGTTTCTGAAAGACCCCGCCGAGATGAGCAATGGCGAGCGGCAGTTCGCGCGCAAATGCTCGATCTGTCATACACTGACACCGGGGAGTGCGCGCCGCGCAGGGCCGACGCTTTATCAGGTGTTCGGGCGGCCTGCGGGAACGGTGGCCGATTACAGCTACTCCGATATCCTGACCGGCTCCGACATCATTTGGGATGCGGACAGCATTGACGCTCTTTTCGATCTGGGGCCGGATCATTATATACCGGGCAGCAAGATGCCGATGCAGCGCATCACCGGCGAACAGGATCGCAAAGACCTGATAACATATCTCCGCGGAGCGACCGTGGGAGGGGAGGACCGACCATGAAAACCATGTTACTTGCTTTTGTTGCGATGGCTGTGATCTCGGCCGGGGCGTATTTCACGTTGGGCGAGTTGGGCTTTACGGCCGAACAGGCAAATACCGGCACAAACAGCAATGTCCGCCTCGACTAAGGCGGACGTCTTGGGGCGCTGCCCCAAACCCCGGAATATTTGAGCAAAGGTGAAAGGGGCCGGATTTTTGGCCCCTTTGCTATACGCAGCTCAGAGCGCCATTTGTGCTTTGCCGAGATCGGTCAGATCGTCGAGCGTGGCACGGCCTTTGAAATCAACCTCGTAATCTTCTGCGGCGAAATCGGGGGCCGAGCGGCCTTGCAGGAACTTGGCGGCTTGCTTGCGGGCATAGGCCTCATTCTTGGGGCATTTCGGGGACGCGCCGATATAGATGACGTTCGCATAGTCGGACCCGTTATGTTCATTGGCCACGGCGTGGATGACATCGGGGTGCCACCAGACCGTGTCGCCCGCGTGAACGGTGGGGATGCTGACCAGACCTTCCAGGATATCGCTGTGCCATTGTTTCGTGGCCCCCAAGGCGCGGCCGGGTTTGGCGCCACAAAGGTCATCATCGGCAACGTCGTCTTGCAGCGCGCGCAGCAGGAAATAAGCGACAGAATTGGCGATGGGCAGCAGCGAAAGCGTGCCGTCCTCGGGCCCTTGGCTGGTCAGGCCCGTCCAGCCCTGGAACGTGCGAAACATCGAACAGACAGCGGGCGATTGGTATTCACGGGTCTGGGTGCGGAAGGTGGCTTTCCAAGGGTCGTAATCCTGCCAGCGGCCTTCAAAAATCGGTGCATAGATTTTCTGGTATGCGGGATCGACCCAGCGCTCGTAGCTGCCTGAATCCATATGTGGCGAGAGGCCTAGCGTCGTATCGCCCGGTTCGCGGCGGCGGGTACGGTCGGCATAGGCGTAGTCGTGATCCGGGTCGAACTCATCGCCCATGGGGCCACTGACATCATAGAGCCGATTGAGGAAGCGCTTGGTGAGGGCCATGCTTTCAGCCTGGCGCGCCTCGACCTGCGGTTTGGACCAGTAGAGCCCGTAAATCTGCGGCGCGCCGTCCTTCAGATCGGCGAAGTAGGTGTCCATCCCGGCCTTTTCCTTGGCGCGGGTGAGATAGTCATTCGCCTCGATATACTCACCGATTTGGCGGTTCCATGCCTCGGCCTGATCGCGGGCGAAGACGCCGCGCACGATGGCGCAGCCGCGGTGTTTCAGGGCCGCGATCTGGTCTTCGTTGACCGCGCCGCTCTCGATATCCGCATACTGGATCTCTGGGATCACGCTGCCGCCCTTGTCTTGGGTTTCGCGGATGATGGCGACCTCTTTGGCCATGGCTTTGGCGACGTCCTCAAAGGCCGCTTTGACGTCGGTCAGGCCTTTCAGATACGCCTTGGTCGCGCGGATGTAGTCCTTGAGTTCTTGGTCCATTTTGGTTCCTCCCTTCCCTCACCTTGGAAAGCGTTGCGTTTGGCGTCAAGTGCGCGATGATACCGCTAACGAAAATCGACCGGGAGGACAGGATATGGCCGTCAAAGCAGGGATCATCGGGTACGGATTGGCGGGGCGTGTGTTTCATGCGCCGTTGTTGCCCGCAGCGGGGATCACCTTCCATGGGGTGGCGTCGTCCAAGCCGGAGGCGGTGAAGGCGGATCACCCTGAGGCGCTGGTTTACGCAACGCCGGAGGAGATGTTTGCGGATGATGCGATTGATCTGGTGATCGTGGCGTCGCCCACGCCGACGCATACGCCGCTGGCCATTGCCGCGCTGGAGGCGGGCAAGCATGTGATCGTGGACAAGCCGTTCGCAGCGACGGTGGCGGATGCGGATGCGATGATTGCGGCGGCGGAGAACGCGGGGCGGATTTTGACTTGCTTTCAGAACCGGCGCTGGGACGGGGATTTTCTGACCTTGCGCAAGTTGCGGGATGAAGGGGCGCTGGGACATATCCAGTCTTTTCAATCGCATTTCGAGTTTTTCAAAGGCGATGGCAGCGGGGATCGCTGGCAAGAGAAGGCGGCCCCCGGGGTGGGTGTGCAGTTCGATCTGGGGGCGCATCAGGTGGATCAGGCTTTGGTGCTGTTCGGGCGTCCGAAATGGGTTGAGGGCGAGGCGATTGTCCAACGCGCGGGCGGCGAAGTGGCGGATCGGTTTTGTTTGACGATGGGGTATGACGGGGCACTGCGGGTGCAGATCTATTGCAGCTATGTGAGCCCGGATTTCCGCACGAAATACGTCGTGCAAGGGGATCAGGGGGCGTATCGCAAGTACCACATGGACATTCAGGAGCCGCAACTGCGCGAGGGGATGACGCCGCTGGATCCAGGCTTCGGCGTGGAGCCGAAAGAGCGGTTCGGGACATTGAGCCGCGTCAGGAATGGTAAGGTTATCAATGAGGTATACCCTACGGAGCCGGGGACTCAGCATGAGATTTATCTGCGCCTGAGGAAGGCGATTGAGGATGGGGGTGACCCACCGGTTCTGCCGTCCGAGGCCCGCATGACGATTGAAGTGATCGAGGCGGGGGTGAAGGCTGGGGAAACCGGGCAGCGGATGATGTTATAGCGGCACTTTGTGCTCAAGACGCCTGATCGAAGGACGCCTCAGACAGGGTCGGCCAAAAGCGTTAGGGATGGATCGCAATAGCTCCCCTCCCCCGCGCAGCCAACTATATGTCGGAAATCTGTGGATAACACCAACTAGATATTGATCGCCCAGAGGAACTTTGCGATATTTTCGCGGTAACGAAGGACTCGGCACATGAATCTGTCTCGATTGGTATATTACAGTCAACGAAACCCGTCTGAACGGCTTGATACGAACGATCTTATTGCGACCTGTAAACGCAATAACGCGCGTGCGGGCATCACAGGCATGCTGCACTATAATGGCGATCATTTCCTGCAGGTTCTGGAAGGAGGCCGCGCCGAGGTTAGCGCGATTTACCACCGGATCGCGCGGGATACGCGGCATTCCAACATCATCCTGATCTCGTGCAATGATGTGCGCGAACGGATGTTTCCAACATGGGCCATGGGGCTGCATGAAGGCATGGACGGTCGCACCGAAGGCATTTTCCTGCGCTACTTCGCAACCGCCGAAGTGAACCCTGAAACAATCAGCAGCGACAGCCTGTTGGACGTGCTGCAGGATATCTCGGCCGAGATGGGCTAGCACCGCTGGTGGTGGGGTGGCGGTTTGACCGCTGATCGCCCTGCCCAATCTCTACGTTTGCAACTGGTTCAGCGGCGGCTGGCGCGTCTATACCGCTCGACCTCGGTGCGCATACGCTGGGTCGTTTGCTCTGCAGACGCCGCACGACGTCTGAGGCGCGCCATCTCAGAAGTGATGATGCCCGATTGCCGTTTCAGCATCTCGCGGTATTGCTGGCGGGCCAAAAGATAGCCGATCAAACCCGCGATCATCACCGTCACAAAGACGATGGCCAAAGAGCGTCCGGGAAAGTCTATGCCGAGGGCTTCAAACATGCCGGTCTCTCCTTATTCGGCGGCCACGACGCGGAATTCCACGCGGCGGCTGGGATCGTTTTCCGGCGATGTTGCGTCATCCGAAAGACTGAACCGCGCCCCGAACCCCATCGGCTCATAGGCAGCGACATCAAAGCCGCGAGCCTGCAACGCCCGGATCACCGCATCGGCCCGGCGCCAGCTAAGCATCAGGTTGACGGCCTCGGGCCCACTGCTGTCGGAATGGCCTTCGACGATGATCCGCGCGGCGGGGCAGTCTTTGGCGAGGGTGGCAAAATTGATGACCGTCTGCATCGCGTCTTCGTCGGGGGTGGCTTGCGCAAGGTCAAAGTTGATGGTGCTGAACCGGCCCAGCGCAGTAAGTTCCGAGACACATGACAGCGCTGCCGCGTCGGCCGGCGCAGGGGCCGCAACAACATCAAAAGGTGACCCGGTTGCGCCGGGCCCCGCGCGGGTGACAAGCTCAGGCGTTGCAGTGCCATCGCGGATCGCGGCGAGACGTTCTGCCGTTGGTGCGAACGCGCCAGCACTTGGCGCTTGCGGTGCGACGGTGGTGGGGGACGTCGGACGGATCTCAGCCGCTGTGATCGTGTTGTCGCTCTGGCCCGCCGTATCCTGAGCCGTGCTGTTGGGAATTGCCTTCGATGTCTCAGTCGGGGTGGCGGGCGGGTCTGATGCCTTTGCCTGAAGCGCGGGCACTGCAGGTCCGTCATTGTCGACCGTTGCCAGCCCCACGATGGCAATAACCGCGAGCAAGCTGAGCACCCCACCCATCAACGTCGCGCGCGCCCACAAAGGCAGGCCCCAACCGCTGTTTCCGTATCGGTGCGCGCGCGCCAGTGGAAGGCCGGCATCGCGCAGCGCGGCGACTTGTTCGTTTTTCTGTGACCCCATCGAAACCCCTTACTTATAGAACATGGCCACGACGCTATCGCCGTTTTGCAAGATCTCGCATTTCACCCCAACGAGCCTTGCAGTTTCCTGGATCATCGCCTCGTTCTCACGGATCGAGATATCGGCCCCGTGATCGTCAAGCGTGATGCGCACACCCAACTCGACCACGGTCTGTTTCAAAACCGTCTTCAAGCGATGTGAATAAAAGATCCCAGCCATCATTACCCCGAAATGCTGTGGCCCCCGAAGGCCACGCCCCTACATTTAGTCTTTTACGGGAGTCGTTTCGTCAATCAACCCTTGAGTAAGCGTTGCGGTGAATTATCGACATTTCTTTTGCGGCTGGGGGGTGGAGGCGTCAGGTTTATGGAGGTTCAGGAAGGCGATTGAGGATGGTGGGAGCCTTCGGTAATGCCGTCCGAGGCCCGCATGACGATTGAGGGATCGAGGCGGGGGCGCAGTCTGGGGAGCGGGTGGTTTCGTAGGGAAATGGCATGCAGGCCGGATGCAGGGCGCATATGCATCGGATATGTATTTGATATGCATGTCGTGCGGATGGGGTGGGAGGTGTGCAGTTGGAGCGGGTGGTGGTTTTTTGGGAGTGAGGTTGGACGGGTGTGTGGTTTTGGGGGTGGCTTCGGTTTGGGCGATGGTTGGGGCTATGAGGATCATTGGGATCTGCCCGGCTGCCTGAAGAGGCCCGCATGACGATTGAAGTGATCGAGGCGGGGGTGAAGGCCGGGGAGATTGGGCAGCGGGTGATTTTGTAGGGATTTGGGCCGGACAGGGCGTATGGTTTGGGTATGGCTGGCGTATGGCACCTGTATGTACAACGGTCAGGAGGAGGATGATCCGCCTGTCCTGCCTCAGAGACCCAAATGATGGTTGAAGGGGTCGAGGCGGGCGTGCGCTCGGGCAAGACGGGTCAGCGGGTGATTTTGTAGGGGCGGCGTGTACATACCGCGCACACCTCCTGTACATATCTCGTACATACACTGTGTGTAAAGGTTTAGGGGATGGGTGTTTGGATTCTGTGCCGGCTAGAAAGGCCAGATTCCGGTCATTCTCTGTACAGGTGCGAGCACTGAAGACCGTCACCGAAAACATACCTCTTCTCGGGGTCTTACGAAAGGATACTGGGTCTGTATAGCATGGTGACCGGAGAGCAGTCGCAGCTGCGAACTTGGCATTGAGCGCAGCCGAGCCCCATGGTTAGTTGAGTTTTGGAATAAGCTCCAAATCCCAGCTGGATTTTCTGCTGATAGAACTGAATGGAAGAATGAAAAAAGCGCTTATAACAGATTTGGACAACACCCTCTTCGACTGGGTTGATGTTTGGTACAACTCGTTCTCCGTCATGTTGAGCAAGGTTGTAGAAATTAGCGGAGTTGACGAGGAGACACTAAAAGACGAAATCCGGCAGGTGCACCAAAAGCACGGCACTAGCGAATATGCTTTCTTACTGGAAGAACTGCCGTCTCTTCAGACTTTTTGCAGAGGTGACGATATCAGGAAGGTATTTGAGCCAGCCATAGATGATTTTAGGATGGCGAGGAGAGAAAGTCTTATCCTCTACCCATCAGTTTCAACTACCTTGAACACCTTGGTATCCAGAAATATTAAGATCGTAGCTTTTACTGAATCTATGGCATTCTATACCAATTATCGCATGCGAAAACTGGGTCTGGATGACCAGATTGACGTCTTATTTTCACCTGAAGATCATGACTTGCCGAAGGGCTTAACTGCCGAGAATATTCGGAAATATCCGGCCGCAAACTATGAACTAAAGCGAACTGTTCATAAACATACACCCAAGGGACAATTCAAACCAAACACTGAAATTTTAGAGGCAATTTTGGCTGACTTGAAGCTCAACGCTGAAGACTGCGTATATATAGGTGATAGCCTACACAAAGATATTGCGATGGCTGAGGATATCGGGATCGATCATGCTTGGGCCAAGTACGGTGTCGCACAGAAGCGACCAGAGTACGAACTACTACGCGAAGTTACTCACTGGAGCCCCGAGGATGTTGAACGAGAACGGGAAGCAGCCAATCGAAATATTGAGCCAGCAGTCGTTTTGGAGACAAATTTTGGAGAACTATTAGACAAGTTCGATTTTGGAGTCTCAAAAAATGGATAAGGATCAGAGCATCGCATTATCCGTGGAAGCTTGGAAAAAGACAATCGATGTACAGCAACACTTCAATGAAATTTGCATGAAAATTCGCAACGTTTACGCTACGCTATTAGCGGGGTTGTTTGCTCTGATCGGTATCCTCGAAACTAGGACAGAGGACGTAATGATGTCAGCCTTTGGTTTGGAGATACACGGCATCCTACTTATTTTGCTTGGAATTTTTGGAATGTCGATGCTGTTCTACTTTATTGATCGCCATTGGTATCATCGCCTCCTAGTTGGATCGGTTATGAATGGACTTGAGGTTGAGAAGTACCTGAATGAAACAGTAGTTGGATTCAAACTGACAAGTTTCATAGGCGAAAACAGCGCGCTGGATATATCAGAAAGAACTCCCGGCAATTGGATGCTGTACTTTCTGGCCAAAACACTTCGTGCGGAAATCACATTACTTGATGGGAAGTATCTCTTACGCTCAGATGCCAAGATCACAATCTTTTATAAGTCGATGGCATATGTATCTCTAATTGCTCTTACCTTTATAGCAGCTTCAGGTGGAATTGTTGCCATTGAAAATGGCTGATGGAATGAGCTGACCGAAGTAAGCCCGAACCGAGGGGTGGGCGAGAAGCGCCCGCCCCGTGGGGGGCGGTTCGGGCGCTGCCATTTGCGGAGCAAATGGCATAGGGTGAGTTAGGCAGGCAGGTCAGAGATAAGCATCATAATCCGACACCAGCAAATGCACCGGAGCCTCGTCTTCCTCAACCGTCGCAAACCGTCCGATATTCATCTCGAAGATGTTGTCGGTCTTGTCGTCGTTGACGGTGGAGACCTCTCCGATCAGCACGTCGGCGCCCTCGCCCCAGAAGGCGTGCCAGATACCCGGCATGAGGGTGACGCTTTCTCCGGGGTCGAGTTTGAGGAGGCCTCCGGCGTTTAGGGTGCGGAGGTCTCCGTCGACGGGCACGGTCACGTCGGACGTGCGGTCGATGGAGCCGTCTTCAGCGGGGGCGAAGAGCTCCATCACCAGTTTGCCGCCGCCTCGGTTGATGATGTCCTCGGCCTTGATGGTGTGGCGGTGCATGGGGGAGAGCTGGTCGCGGCGGGAGATCATGATCTTTTCGGCGTAGAGCATGCCTCGGTCGGCGCCCAGATCGGCGGCGTCTCCGTTGCGGGTGGTGAAGAGGAAAAGGCCCATTTCATCAAAGCGTTCCTGACCGTAATCAGTGATGTCCCAGCCCATGCCGCGGTCTTTGATGAGGCCTGCGCCGCGTTTGGCCATTTCATCGGGGGACCAGTAGGCGAAGGGGGGGAGCCGATAGCCGTGGGAGCGGATGAAGGCGTCGCCCTCGCGGAGGATTTCGTTGATGCGGGAGCGTTTCATCGGATGCGGGCCGTGGTTTGGGGATCGAAGAAGACCGCTTTGGTCATGTTGAAGGCAAGGGGTGCGGTCTGGCCCGGTTCGATGGCGGCGTCGGCGCGCAGGCGGGCGATGGCCTCGACCCCGCCAAGGTGCGTGACGGCGAAGGTGTCGGAGCCTGCGGGTTCGACGACCTCGATCAGGCAGTCCTGCTGGATGATATCGCTGCCGGTGCGGTCTGCGCCTTCGGGGTCGGTGAGGGCTTCGGGACGGATGCCGAACATGACTTTGTTGCCGAGGTGGTTGCGCAGGCCGTCGAGGGTGACGGGGAGCGTGACCCCTGCCCCGTCGCCTGCGATGTGGATGGCGAGTTTGCCGTTTTGTTCAACCACGGTGGCTTCGATCAGGTTCATGGAGGGGGAGCCCATGAAATCGGCGACGAACATGTTTTCGGGGTCGTTATAGACCTGCGCGGGGGTGCCGAATTGCTGGAGGTGGCCGTCTTTGAGGACGGCGATTTTGGTGGCGAGGGTGAGGGCTTCGATCTGGTCGTGGGTGACGTAGACGATGGTGGTGCCCATGCGCTGATGCAGGCGCTTGATCTCGGTGCGCATGTCGACGCGGAGCTTGGCGTCGAGGTTGGAGAGCGGCTCATCAAAGAGGAAGACCTGCGGGTCGCGGACAAGGGCGCGGCCCATGGCGACGCGCTGGCGTTGGCCGCCTGAGAGTTGGGAGGGCTTGCGGTTCAGAAGCTCGCCGATCTGGAGCATGTCGGCGACCTTTTGGATCGCGGCTTCGCGTTCGGATTTGTCGATGCCGCGGATTTCCATCCCGAAGGAGATATTCTGGGCGACGGTCATGTTCGGGTAGAGCGCGTAGCTTTGGAAGACCATCGCGATGTCGCGCTTGGAGGGGTGCAGGCCTGCGACGGATTTTGGGCCTATCTTGATGTCGCCGGAGGTGATTTCCTCGAGCCCCGCGATGGTGTTCAGAAGGGTGGACTTGCCGCAGCCGGAGGGGCCGACGAGGACGAGGAAACCGCCATCGTCGATTTCGATGTCGATGCCTTTGAGGACCTCGACCGCGCCGTAGTTCTTGCGGAGGTTTTCGATGGTGAGCGAGGCCATAAGTTATCCTTTGACGGCACCGGCCATGAGGCCGCGCACGAAGTAGCGCCCGGAGACGATGTAGACGATGAGGGTGGGCAAGGCGGCGAGGATCGCGCCTG
>ERZ1740060.427-NODE-427-length-24640-cov-9.138458_pt1 | contig 24640 bp, 23 predicted proteins | sample MGYA00581743_ERZ1740060 | MGnify/ENA primary metagenome ERZ1740060 (study PRJEB43018, sample SAMN04849235) | marine metagenome | isolation source: floating plastic debris | place: Pacific Ocean | collected 2008-08-27 | study: EMG produced TPA metagenomics assembly...
ACAACCCAGGGTGGGACGGTCTGCCACACCTTTTAAGATACAAGGGTGGGCATTGCCCACAGAAACCGCATAGGCAATTATAGAAACCATCAAAATAAACGTCTCAAGCAGCAATAAGAGAGGGAGAGATGCATAAGACCCAAGAAAAAATCTTAGAACGTCTCAATCTTCTGCCTGAAAGCAGGCTGAGAGAAGTCCTGCTGTTTATTGAATTCCTCATCAGTCAACTCAAGCGCCCTACATCAACCCCTCAGCCACCGTCAGCTTTTGCCCATGCCCTAGCCCAGTTCCGCACAATCGTGGTAGCTCAAGGAAGTGACATCCAAGAAGTCGATTTCTTTGAAAATGTACGTGGGCTTACAAATCGAAAATTGGTTTGAGTGAAACGTTCCAAATATCCTTTAATTAAACCTTCTTAGAATAGATGTAGTTTTTAGGTAAGCTCAGTCATGGTCGTTAGCACCCAACGACTAACTCTTCAAAATTACTTGGCCCATGAGGATGAGACTGAAACACGCCATGAGTTAGTCGATGGATTACTGGTCGAAATGCCCCCCGAGTCGCGCCTCAATGCTCGGATTGCCATGTTCCTGATTGCCAAGTTTTTGCGACATGTCCCGTTTCAGCTCCTGTGTTGCAAAGATACCGAGCTAGAAGTGAGTGGACGCTTTGCTAAAGTTCGCCTACCTGACGTAATGCTCCTCACTGAGGAGTTAGACCAGATTTTAGGAACGGCTCGCGGCACCATCACCCGAGAAATGCCGCCCCCCCAATTAATTGTGGAAGTGGTTTCCCCCGGCAAGGCCAACGAAGACCGTGATTATCGCTATAAGCGTTCGGAATACGCGGCCCGAGGAGTAGCTGAGTATTGGATCGTGGATCCAACCCCCAAAACCATTACAATTTTGACCTGGGTAGAGGGCCTCTATGAAGAGCAAACCTTCCAGGAGGATACTCAATTGCAATCCCTGACGCTACCCGAATTAAACTTGACCGCTGCCCAAGTCTTTGCCGCAGGGCAATAGCGTCTCCACTGGGGCACAGGCTTAATCTCGTAACCCGACCGGATAACCGGGATATACTGGAGAGCGCTGTTAACACTAGGATGGCGTTTTTACGGGGTTATTGCCTAGACGCCTATATTGCTGCTCCATGAATATTGCCCCCGATATCACTGCGCTGATTGGGCAAACGCCCTTAGTTCGCCTCAACCGCATTCCCCAGTCAGAGGGTTGTCAAGCGACCATCCTAGTCAAGCTAGAGGGGATGAATCCTTCCGCTTCGGTTAAGGATCGGATTGGTATTAATATGATTGCCGCTGCTGAGGCGGCTGGCCAAATTACCCCTGGCCAAACTACTTTGGTTGAGCCGACCTCGGGTAACACCGGCATTGCTTTAGCGATGGCGGCGGCAGCAAAAGGATATCGCCTGATTTTGACCATGCCTGAAACCATGAGTGCAGAGCGGCGGGCAATGTTGCGGGCTTATGGGGCCGAGCTAGAGTTGACCCCTGGTTTAGAAGGCATGACCGGTTGCATTCGCCGAGCGCAGCAATTGCTGCAAACCCTGCCTGAAGCCTATATGCTGCAGCAGTTTAGCAATCCTGCTAATCCTGATATTCACCGCCAAACGACCGCCGAAGAAATCTGGGCTGATACGGATGGGCAAGTGGATATCTTGGTAGCGGGTGTGGGCACTGGGGGCACCATTACTGGGGTTGCAGAAGTTCTCAGGTCTCGCAAGAAGAGTTTTAGAGCCATTGCGGTAGAACCGATTGGGAGTCCGATCCTCTCAGGTGGCAACCCCGGACCCCACAAAATCCAAGGCATTGGTGCCGGGTTTATCCCCAAAGTTCTCAATGTTGATGTGATTGATGAAGTGGTCACTGTCAGTGATGCAGATGCAATCACCTACGGTCGCCGTCTCGCCCGCGAAGAAGGTCTACTCTCAGGGATTTCGAGCGGAGCTGCGGTTAAAGCCGCAATTGAAGTCGGTAAGCGCCCTGAAAATGCGGACAAACTCATCGTTATGATTCAACCCAGTTTCGGAGAACGCTATCTCAGCACGCCCCTCTTTCAGGAAGCAGAGCTTCTCACCACTACCTCCTAGTCTCTACCAGGCGAGTCTGATACCTATGTTGATTTCCCTGTGCATGATTGTCAAAAATGAAGCAGCTCAATTGCCTCAGTCCCTTCATAGCGTGGCCAATCATGTAGATGAAATTATTGTGGTGGATACGGGTTCTACCGATGACACGGTTAAATTAGCCGAAGCTGCTGGAGCCAAAGTTTTTACTTACGACTGGAGTAATGATTTTTCTGCAGCCCGCAATATTTCAGTGAGTCATGCCACTGGAGACTGGATATTTGTTTTAGATGCGGATGAGCGTCTGACAACGGTAGGGCAATCCTTATTGCAACAGATTCGTTCAGGCAAATCCTTGGGGGAAAACCCCTTAGACTCGACCTTGGTGGTGAATGTACTGCGTCATGAGCTAGGTGCGGAGCAGTCTCCCTACTCAGCAGTGTCTCGCTTATTTCGCAATCGACCCGATATTCGATTTAATCGCCCCTATCACGAGACGGTGGACGACAGCGTAGATCGGCTGCTTCAGCAGGAATCACATTGGCTGGTCTTAACGCTGTCTGAAAAAGTTATTGAGCACACCGGTTATCAAGCGGATGTAATTGCCCAGCAGGATAAATTTAATCGGGCTCAAACGCTCATGGAGTGTTACTTAGCTGAGCACCCCAATGATGCTTATATTTGCAACAAGCTCGGTGCACTTTATGGACAGGTGAGTAATTGGGAGAAGAGTCGTGACTTATTAGAACGAGGGCTTAATAGCTCTGAGGTTGATCCTGGTACTATTTATGAGCTTCACTATCATCTCGGATTAGCAGACCGTGCTAGCGGCAATTTAGACAAAGCCACATACCACTATCAAACCGCTTTAGAGCAGCCGATTCTAGAGCACCTGAAGTTGGGGGCCCATATTAATTTAGGGAGCCTGCTTAAAGCTCAACAGGACTTACTGGGGGCGATCGCCTGCTTTGAACAAGCAGTGGCAATTGCCCCTGACTTTGCAATGGCCCACTACAACTTGGGTTTAGCACAGCGAACCCGAGGATACCTCGAGTCGGCCATTACTGCCTATGAAACGGCAATTCGCCTCAATCCAGACTATGCCGAGGCTCATCAGAACCTAGGAGTTGCTTTGTTCAAGTTAGGAAAGCTACCCGAGAGTCGCCGTGCCTTTGAGCAGGCGATCGCCCTTTATAGTCAAACAAACCCAGAGATGGCATTGACTTTACAGCAGGGCATGTACAAACTCGGCATTTCTTCTTAAGCGCTGCCACTCAGCCGGTGCATCAAGTTGCCATAAAGCAAAGTCAGATCCAGTCCTGTAGAGAATAAAGACTCCGTAAAGACACGGGGGATACCTTTGCATCATAGAAAACATCAGCTAGATTACGTAATAGGAAGTAGCATTATTAACTGAGGAAGCATCCGTATAACTTGCGGATAGCGACCTCCCTCTTGCGTAACTTCATCCACTTTGTTGTAGGCAACTCAAATCCCTTGCTTCCCAGCACAAAAACGAAGTGGCTTTCAGTCTTGTTCTAGCTGGACTGGCGCTTAATACCTATCAAGATTGTTCCTTCAGTACGTTTACAGCAATGGTTCACGCAATTTCTGTTCCCGCCCAAACCCACACCGACCAAGCCTATACAAACGTGATGGAAAGCTTGGTGGCTGATGAAGTTTCTCGTCAACTCAAAGCTTTGCCACCGCGAGTCTTGCGTTTTATCAAACGCGCAGAAGTTGCAACCTATGCGCTTAACCGTCTGCCAGCACTCTACGCTTCTAGCACCCAGGGACTAACGTATCAGCAGAAGCGGGCCCAGCGAGAATTTAAAGTCAAAATTTCTGAGGCGGTTCGACAGGCACTGGCAGCTGTTCAGGTTGATCCCCTCAGACTATCTAACCCGCTTGATGCTGCTAATGACGGTGCTCCAGCTGTATTAGATGCCCTACGCACCTTGTTCAACCGCTCTGACTTAGACTGGTCTACGGCACTAACAGAACTCAATCGCCTACAGGTAACTTCTCAGGAAAATACGATCGCCAATCACCCCAAACCAGAGGCAACCTCTTGGCGACCCGGCACCTATGGCAAAGAGGTTTCCTGGAAAAATCGGACTCGCGCTAAGGATGAAAAATCTATGTTTGATTGGAACGATCGCCGCTATCGTCTGTAATCGCCTTTCATTTTTGGAAAACATATCAACAACTTTAAGGGTACGCTTCGGGCGTGCCCTTCTTAATGTCCGTTTTTATGAATGAGAAAGTGAACGTTCAGCAGATTCTGAGCATGGGGATATCGTATCAAGGCCCAGCAGGCGATGCCTAAGACACAGGACCTTAACCATGCTGGGACAGGGAAGGAATGACTACGGACAGGCAAGGCAGTGTGGCATAGCTCAACACGCTACAGCCCTACAGCACTTCTTCTCGACTCACATCAAAGCGCTCACTAATCTTTTCAGGCAGGGGCTTAGCATCTATCTTCAATACTAAAACAGATAATGATTGATTTTAGTCTATTGTTTTTGTCTGTAATACTACAGTTTTCCCTGTATGGCCTCAAAACACACATTCAGTATTTTGGCCCTGGGGAGTAGGGGCGACTGAGCCGCAAAAATACGAATCTGCCTAGGATTGAAGCCGATGGCGCTGCTCTAAAATGCTTTCCAGATCAGGCAAATGTTTAGGAAAGTGACGCGAATTGTTACCGAACCTCTACTTTTTGATACGGATGTCACTTTATAGAAGAAATTGCTTACATGTTTTTAACGGCTTAACACTTTCTCAAGAGTTTATAAGTCGCCATTCGTCACTACTAACTGGAGAAGTCACCAATGATAACCTCTGATATCTTGTTGACACACCTGAATCCGATCACTAAATCCTATACGCTCTGCGCCCATCCTTTTATGGTTCGCTTTGCAAAAGGAGGATTCACTGCTGATCAAATTCAGTGGTGGGCCAAGAAAATGCTGCCAGGTTCAAATCGGTTTAACACCTCATTTATCTTGGCAGTTTCAATGGCTGATGATGTTCAAGACCGAGTGGTTTTGCTAGACAACGTATATAGCGAACATGGTTATTTGAAGCCTGGAAAGACCCATGTTGAGCTGTATATGCGCTTCATGGCTGCTATTGGTTGTGAAAATATCTCTGTCCATGAAGATGATGGCAGTAGCAGGGTTTCAGCCCTTGCATTTAAGCGGTTCTTGGTTAACCGTGATGAGCCATTTGCGGGAGTTCTAGCTCGATTTTTGGCGATTGAGACGGTATTGCCTGACTTGTTCCCGCAATATATTAAAGGTCTTAAGAAGACCTTTTCGGGGATTTCTGATGAGGCAATTGAATACTTCCATATCCACAGTGAGTTAGATCCAGATCATCAATCGGACTTGTTGGAGGTTATTGGCAGAAATACAGAATCTGAAGCTGACATTGACATTGTCAAGTACAACTTCGAGCTGATTTTCAAGCAACTGGTAGCTATGTTTGACTACATGCTGCTAGAGCTAGATCAGCAACCTTGGCAAGCTGAAGAGGAGCCTGAACTGGTCTCTGCAGCGAGTGCTTGACCTGATTGCTAACCCAGTGTTTTGACCACTGAATAGCTGCTGTTCCCAGAGAGTTGAGGAGATAAATCGCTTGATTTTGATCCTTGACTCTTTGGTGCAGCCATGGGTTGCACTTACCTACTGTCAGAAACTTAGATTTGTAAGGAGACTGCTGATATGGTTCAGGCTGCTGTCAAGAACGTTACAGCCAATCGCCGTCGTTCGACTCACCATAAGCCGACGATCAAGCGATCGACGACGGATGATAGTCGGCTGTGGGACATCATGCTAGGCAATTTCAGCTATCAAATGCTTTTGGTAGCTCATAATCGCAAACTTTTCCCGCTATTGGCCAAGCAACCCAAAACTCTAGCGGAAATTGCTGAAATTCTGGACTTAGCCCTTCGACCTGTGCGGGCGATGCTCACTGCTACCGCCTCCATGGGGCTGATTAAAGTTGATCAGGGCTATTACAGCATTACTACATTTGCTGAAGAATATCTACTAGAGGAGAGTCCCACCTACTTTGGGGGGTTCTTAGACATGGAGGCCGCTAACTATAAAGTCAACACCTACGGGAGCTTGCAGAAGGCCATTTCAGAAAATGCGCCCCAAGTTTATACCGATGGTGACTTGTTTGCATCCCACGAAGCTCAAGCAGAGCTGGCTAAGACGTTTACGTTAGGGATGCACGGCCACAGCATGGGGGCGGCACTAGAGTGGGTTGAACTGTTAGACCTCTCCCAGTACAAAGTGTTGTTAGATGTGGGTGGTGGTTCAGGGGCCCATGCGATCGCAGCTACCCTCAAGTGGAAGCAACTCCGAGCTGTGGTGGCTGACCTACAGCCTGTCTGTGAGGTGGCCGATGACGTGATTGCGCGCCATAAGCTTCAACAGCAGATTACGACTCAACCCATCAATATGTGGGAAACCCCATTCCCGGATGCAGATGTTCATTTTTATGCCGATATTTACCATGATTGGCCCCCTGAGAAAGGAGCCTTTCTAACGGCTAAAAGCTTTGAGCAGTTGCCCTCGGGGGGGCGGATTATCATCCATGAAATGCTGCTCAACGCGACCAAAACGGGACCCAGAGCCGCCGCAAGTTACAACACAGCTATGTTGCTCTGGACTGAGGGTCAACAGTATAGCGATTTAGAGTTGGTGCAACTTTTAGAACAAACGGGTTTTACCCAGATTGAGATTGTCCCTAGCAGCGGCTACTGGAGCCTAGTTACTGGCGTTAAGCCTTAGGTGTATCCACCTGCCTGGTCGGAATGGTGATTACGAATTCAGTCCCTGCCGTTGGTTGAGATTGACACGTCAGAGTACCACCATGTTGCTCAACAATGATTTGATAGCTGATGGAAAGGCCCATGCCAGTGCCTTTACCGACCGGCTTGGTGGTAAAGAAGGGATCAAAGAGTCGTTCTCGCAGCGCTTCTGGAATACCGGGGCCATTATCCGTAATGCGGATGCAGACGGACTGATCTTCCTGTTCTTCTGTGTGCTCAGTTCGAATCGTTATCAAGCTAGGTGCTTGCTCAATTTGTGCCGGGGCGCGTCTCATATCTTGTTCTTCGAGGGCATCAATGGCGTTGGCCAAGATGTTCATAAAGACTTGGTTGAGCTGTCCCGGGAAACACTCTACGGGGGGAATGACACCATATTCTTTGCAAATTTGAATGGCCGGACGTTTGGGCGTGGCCTTCAATCGATGAGCCAAGATCATCAGGGTGCTTTCAATGCCTTCCTCAAGGCTGACGGTCTTCAGGTCAGCTTCATCCATGCGAGAGAAGTTTCTGAGAGAAAGCACGATCTGGCTGACTCGATCAACCCCGACCTTCATTGAGCCGAGCAATTTGTCGAGATCCTCTACCAGGAAATCTAATTCAATATCTTCGATCTCCTGCTCGATTTCGAGTCCTGGTTCAGGGTAATGGCTTTGGTAGAGCTCTAAGAGTCTGAGTAGGTCTTGAATATAGGCTTTAGAGTGGCTTAGATTGCCATTGATAAAGTTGATCGGATTATTAATCTCGTGGGCAACACCAGCAACCAGTTGACCCAAGGACGACATTTTTTCACCCTGTAGCAATTTAGCCTGGGTTTGCCGCAGTTTTTGTAGGGTGACTTGCAAGTCATTTGCTTTTTGGCGAAGAGCAGTCTCAGAGTTGCGGAGTGCTTCTTCGGCGCGCTTGCGATCGCTAACGTCTCGGGCAATACCCTGAAGCCCGATTGGATTACCCTCTGTATCAAAGAGGGGTGAGCTGTTGCAAACAATCCAGCACCAAGATCCATCTTTGCGTTGGGTCCGAAACTCTAACCCTGAGGTGCGCTGCCCGGTTTCAATTAGATATTGGGTAGAAGCCATAACCCGCTGCAGATCTTCCGGATGCACAATCTCAGCAAAGGACTTATCTGCAAACTCTTCAATCTCATAGCCCCACATCTGCTTAAACTGAGGCGATAGATAGGTAAAGGCACCATCTAGGCCAATGGTATAAAACAGGTCATTAGCGGCCTCCACCAGTTCTTGGAACTTCGCCTCACTTTTGGCTAATGCGACTTCCAAACTGCGTGGATTTGTCGTTCCATCTTGACGCGCTTCAGCTCTTTTCTGGGCTGTAATGTCTTCTCGAATGACCATGAGCCCCGCGACTGCGCCATTTGGGTCACGCCAGGGGACAATTTGCCATTTCAGCCAACCGGTGGCTTTGGGATTGACCTCGGTAAACTCTTCTCGACAGATTTCTAGCTCCTCTTTGAGGCATCGCTGGTAGATAAGCTGCCACTCTCCAGCCTGATGGGAAACGGCTACCAAGTGATTTTCACCGGCCAAACTATCATTGCAATTGCAATCATCTAGCCAGCGTTGGCTCGTGCATAAATAATTCAGGTCACTGTCTAGCATCGCGATCGCCACAGGCGCATAGCACAGTAACCGTTGTATTAATTCTGGACTGGTCAGTTGATTACCCCAAGGATAGGCTGGCAACATTAGCGATTTGACAGACAGTAATAGCGGGGAGCAACAGATGCGTTTGGCTTAGCCTGCCCACTTAGTCGCTGTTTAGCAACAGCTCTCACTCAGTAAGTCCTGCGTAAACCCAAAGCAGTCACCTCTGTTCGCTATAATCGCTCCGTCTTGGCGAGGCAAAAAGTGTGATTGCCATTTATCCCGGAAGCTTTGACCCCGTTACCTTTGGCCACTTAGATATCATTACGCGCGGCAGTCGTCTGTTTCGTAAAGTTATTGTCGTGGTTTCCCTGAACCCGAGTAAAACGCCGCTCTTTAGCGCGGAGAAACGGATCCAGCAGATTCGAGAGGCGGTCAGTGCCTTAGACAACGTAGAAGTCGATTGCTTTAACGGACTCACCGTAACCTATGCCAGAATGCGAAAAGCACAGGTATTGCTGCGAGGGTTACGGGTCTTATCCGACTTTGAGAAAGAACTTCAAATGGCCCATACCAACAAAACTCTGGCTGATGACTTAGAAACTGTTTTCCTGGCTACTTCTACCGAGTACAGCTTCTTGAGCAGTAGTTTAGTGAAAGAAATTGCCCAGTTTGAAGGGGCAATCGATCATCTGGTTCCGCCCCATGTTGCCCGGGATATTGACCGATGCTACGCCAAGACTTAAATAACCGTGATACAAATGCGCCCAAACCGACTGAGGCTGAATCTTCAGGCCCTCCTTCATCCCATGAGGAGGCGGTGCGGCGGCTTGATATTCAGCAGTCCTTAAATGTATTGGAGGAACTCGTACTCAGCAGTCCGAGGGTACCCCTCTCCCGTCGCACCCTAGTGGATGAAGATCAGCTTTTAGAACAGTTGGATCGAATTCGCCTCAACTTACCCAGTGTTTTTCGGGAGGCCGTTCAAATTGTGCAGCAACGCAATGCCATTTTGGCCGATGCAAATCAATATGCCCAAGAGCTGACGTTCAATGCAGAACAGCAAGCAGCCCAGCGATTAGACGAGTTGGGCCTTATTCGTCAGGGAGAGACTGAGGCCAATCAACTGAGGCAGAAAGCTCAGCAGGACTGTGAACAGATGCGGGCTCAGGCGTTAGCCGAGCTAGAGCAGTGGCAGCATGCTGCAGAGGAAAAATGGGCACAAATGCGCCAGCAGACTGAGGCCGATTGCACAGTTTTGCAGCAAGAAGCAGACACCTATGCAGCGCAAGTTTTACAAGGAATTGAGCAGCAACTGACAGAAATGTTGCGGGTGGTGCATAACGGTCGCCAGAGCATCCAGACAGAATCATCCCCATCGGATGAAGATACGACTCAAAAACGACGCAAAGGCTCATCCTCACCTTCAGCTCATAAGCGCAGCGATTCTTTAAACAAAAAGCCTACTCCTCGCACCGGTTCAAATTGATGCTGAGCTATCTCAAAGGCACTCTCAGCGATGTTCAAAAACAGGGCGGCAATCGCGTTTGGGTCACAGTAGAGGTGACTCAACTGGGGTATGACCTGCAGGTAACGCCGCGTCTCTTATCCGAACTGCCGCCCCTAGGTGAGACCGTTCAGCTCTTTTGCCATTTGCAGGTTAGAGACGATCAGCCTGTACTTTTTGGTTTTGGCAGTCGCCCAGAGCGAGATCTATTTCGACAATTGGTGAGCGTGAGCGGCATTGGGCCTCAAATGGCGATGGCCCTCTTAGACACGTTAGGGATGCAGGCTCTTTTGCAGGCAGTTGTAACGGCAAATACCCGTCTGCTTTCTAGAACACCCGGCGTGGGCAATAAAACTGCCGAACGACTGATATTAGAACTCAAAGGCAAGCTATCTGAATGGCGGCAGCAAGCAGGCTTAACTGCCGCACCTACGGGAGGGCCAGGCTCCAGCATTCAGGAAGAGGTGGAAATGACGCTGCTGGCTTTGGGATACACCAATACTGAAATAATGAGAGCACTAGAAGCCGTGGGACGCAGCACAACCCTAGATAAAGTCGGGGACACGGAGGGATGGATTAGAGAGGCGATCGCGTGGTTAAGCCAGTAGCCAACGGTATTGAATAGAGTATGGAAGCGCTAGCAAATGCTCCAAATTATTGACCTGTTTAGCCGATCTACTGTGATACGATAAGAGACCTGTCTAAAATAATCCCACCCGACCACTATGGCGCTGCTGCAAGAACGCAAACAGGAAATTATTTCAGAGTATCAAGTCCATGAAACGGATACAGGATCAGCGGACTTGCAGGTAGCAATGCTCACAGATCGCATCAATAAGCTCAGCATTCATCTGCAATCCAACAAAAAAGACTATGCCTCCCGTCGGGGGCTGTTGAAAATGATTGGTCGCCGCAAGCGTCTATTGTCTTACATTCAAAAAGCTGATGCGACCCGTTATCGCACTCTCATTACCCGTCTCGGTATTCGTGGTTAGAGTTAACGTTTTCCCTCGATTGCATCATGGCTGCTGAACCGGAGCGTGGGCAACTGCCCTTTGAACCGAAGCGCAAGCGCAAAAAAGCAGGAAAAGTGGCTCCTAAGGTAGCCGCAACATCAGTCTCAAAAGCGGAATCCACTCCCTCATCTTTTCGGAATCGTCCCAACACTCAAATTCCTGAAGTTATAAGCCAGCGGATGCTGAAGCGAATGCTGGTGTTCTCCGGCATTCCAACCGGCTTAGGGGTGGCTACTTTCTTTGTGAGCTACGTTTTATTGGTTCGTCATATTGTTGAAATTCCCAATGTTTTCGTTTTGCTGACGACCCTCGGATGCTTTGGGTTAGGGGTACTGGGGCTCAGTTATGGCGCTTTGTCAGCTTCTTGGGATGAACAAAGTCCGGGAAATTTCTTCGGGTTTAGAGAGTTTCAAGCTAATTTCGGACGATTGACGCAGGCATGGCGTGAATCGCGGCGGAACCGCCAGACTCGTTCTAATCAAGATAATTAGTTTTTGGATAGGGAGACAGAAACGACTCCTTAGTTCGAAGATTCGTTGTGCTGTGCTGCTGCCTCGGCTTCGTAAAAAGAAATGATTTCGTAGACTTGGCTTTCCATCTGCTTCAGCATTTGAACGATGGCAGGTAGGGTTTCAGAGCGAGTCAGGTTGAAATCCAGACTCTGACGGGCGCGATCGCGAATCTCGTTGAGGCGACGCTGTAGGGTTTGGGCCGCATCTAGGGCATCCCGACCTAACTTGTCAATTTGCTGTTGCTGATAAAACTTCAGTGCAGTTCCCCGGAGCACTTGTAGCGTTGCTTCTTCTCCATGGGTACCTGGCATTACCCGAAATCGCAGCAGAATACGAGTTTCTTGGTAAAGACGCTCAATCTCCACTTGACGGGGCTTGCGCACTGAAATTAGCGAGAGATGGGTCAGGAGCTTAAGTTCATTGATCACCCCTTGAAAAACCATCGGGTTGACATCTCTCAAAACCGCTTGAAGTACCCCATCTCGGCTCCACAAGATGCGCCCAGACTCCGCTTTGCGTTCAAAGTACAGCCGTCCGATCCCTTCGCCCAAAACCTTACTCATAAGAGCTTGCATCAGTTCCTTGGGTTGGAGCTGAGCTAAGTCGGTTTCTGCAGCAGCCTTATGACGCTCATCAACCTGTAGGTGTAACGGAGCATGACCTGGGTGCTCTGCTGCAGGCTGAGGGGCTGAGGGTGTCACCGAGGCGTTGTCCGACCCAGAGGGTTGAGAAGGTGGGGGTGTCTTTTGAAGAACTGGGGCAACATCCTCAAGCTCATCCGGTTGATCAACGATGAAGGTGGGATAGGTGGCGTGAATATCAGGAGGGGGTTTTGGGGTTTGCTTAGGTGAGGATGGTGGTTTAGCTGGCTTAGACTTGTTAGTGGTAGCCTTTACGACAGAGGGTTTAGCAGTTGGCGGCGGTTGGCGGGTCTTGGCACTATGACTCAGGTACTTAGAGAGCAAGTCTCGATGCCATTCAGAAGATACCGTACGGGTCGTGATGGAATAGTTGATGAAGGCAAGTTGTCGCTTCATGTATTCCTCAGCAGCTTGGTCGTAGGGGTTGACCATTCCCATGACTAAGCGACTCCCCTCAATCATCAAAGGCAATATCTGGTAGTACAGACAGGCTTCGAAGGGGAGAATGCTATCAATTAGGGCATAAATTTGAGCAAGCTCGAGTTCGTCAGTCGGTGAACCTGTTCCCGCACCTTGACCTGCTCCGCCATTTATTGTTGAGGGCATGTCTTGATCACCGGCGGAAGAAGGCATAAGGCAAGGGCATAAACGGCAAGAGCGTTAAGGCATCGGCAACGGAGAATAGCAGCGTGGCCTGCTTCCAACTCAGGTGTAAGAGCCTCTACTCGGTTATAACAGTTGGGCTGAGCCCACTGCAGTGTCTTCCCAAGACTCCTTTACAAATACAAAAGCGCTTAATCTTTTAGCTAGGCGGTGACTTCTTCATTACGTAGGGTCTGGGCTGCTAAATAAATTTGAGCCCATTCCCCAGCCACTTGACGGGGCTTGAGGTTATGTATTTGAGCGATCGCCTCCAGGGTCTGCCCAGCTTTCATTTGGTTTAGAATCTGTTGCTGCAGAGGTGAGCAATCTTGGCAGAATTTTTGCCATTGACTGGGGGAAAGCCCTAAATTGTGATCTCTCAGAGAGGTTTTCAACCAACTAAAGACCAAATCCGGATCCTCTTTCAGGGTATACACCCGAATTGCATGGTAACGAATTTTCTCCCGCAGTCGGTAGGCTTCCTTAATAGACATGTCTAACCGCTGGGCAATGGCTTCTTGGGTATGTCCCTGGAGATGTAGCCCAAACCACTCTGCAGCTTGTGGGTCTAGCGTGTCTTTCAGGTAATCGCTGAATCGCTGCTTAACGTTTTCTCGCTGAAGCTGTTCTTCCTGAGCTTGCTGGGTCAGTTCATACTGGGAAAGGGCTTCAGTATCCAAGAGGCTAAGTGAAGAATCAGGTTCTCCCGTACTGATTTCTTCCGATACTAAGCGAATCAATTCTTTAGCTGGAACCTGAGTCATCCCCCCGCGCTGAGAGCGCCGTAGATAGTTCACAAATCGGTAAACCAGCAGAGGCTGATTGCGAATCGGACGCAGGCAATATTCCTCTAGGGTGGCTAGCATCAGTAGATTGCGAAGGCGATCGCGGCGGGTGCATTCCCCAATCCAAGCAACTTGCTGGCGGAGGTGGCGATCGCTCTGGAGCATCTCCTGTATCACCTCTTGCAGCACGTCTGTTACTGTGCGACGGCGATCTCGGCTCAGGGCAATCCAAGTCCGAATCTTGCTGCGCACTAAAAACAGGCTGCTGAGCCGTTTGATCAGGCGTTTATAGGCTTGGTCCGGCGATACTTGCCAATACCGCTGCTGCAAAATTTGATAGCGGTAATCTAGGGCCTGGGTAAAAATCTTAAGTTCCTTAGGAGAAGCATCTTCAAACCGTTGGGTGTCTTCACCCATTAACCATTTGACGATGCAAGTACGGACACCATTACTCTGATCCGGGAGTTCTGTCGCTAAACGCTTTTGCCAAGCTTGAGTGATTTGATCTGCCGTCCCCATGCCGGTGTCCTAAAAAAACCCTTACACAAACTGCTAAGGCTTTATCTTAAACCAGCCCTGCCAAACCGCTCGGGTCTACATCTAACAAAGATTTGGTTTTGCCACGATTCCTAGACTGAACGGACTTTTTCCGACCGATAATGACATCTATTTAGGTCGTCAACAACACATGAGAAAGACAGATATGGCGTTGGGGTGAGTCGCTTTTTTGAAGGCTGTCACACCCATATCGATGGATAGAGGGTTTTTCTGTAACAGTCCGTTACTATCAAGGCAGATTTGCTCGGAGGACTCATGCTTGCCTCTTCCCGAATATCCCGTCAGGGCGAGATTGTCGAGGTGGTGCTGCGGAACGGCTGGGACTACATGCGCCAACTGCTGAATGGTGGCAAAGCGGACGAGCCTGATATTCCTACGCCGGAAGTGCTCCGCAATATCCTCACTGAGTTGGGACCAGTCTATGTGAAGTTTGGGCAACTGCTCAGTACCCGCCCTGATTTGCTGCCGCCCAAGTACATTCAAGCGCTTAGCAGCCTCCAATCTACGGTGCCACCGGTCTCTGCGCAAGAAATCGAGCGGGTGATTCGGCAAAATCTGCCTAGCCCACCTGAACAATTATTCGATCAGATCAGCTATACCGCGATCGCGGCTGGGTCAATTGGTCAAACCCACAGAGCCATTCTTAAGGGGGGTCGACCTGTTGCCATTAAGGTGCAGCGCCCCAATATTGACAAGCTAGTCGAGCGCGATATGGCCTTGATTCAGGATGTCGCTCGGCTGATGTCAGCCACCCAGTTTGGGCAACGCTATAACGTTGTTGATTTGGCCTATGAGTTTAGTGAAGCCATTCGGGCTGAGTTGAACTTTACAACGGAGGCTGAGTACACCGACTTATTGCGACGGAACTTAGCTCAGAGTCCTTGGTATGACCCGGCAGAATTGGTTGTGCCAGAGATTATTTGGGATTTAACTAGCCCCAAGCTACTGGTGATGGAATGGCTCGACGGGGCACCTATTTTAACGACCGCTGCTGCGACCGAAGCGACTCAAGCCATGGAGGAGAAGCGGCAGGCTATTACCACGCTGCTGTTTCGGGTCTTTTTTAAGCAGTACTTTATTGATGGGTTTTTCCATGCGGACCCTCATCCTGGGAATTTGTTTTATCTACAGGATGGTCGAGTCGCGGTACTAGATTGCGGCATGATGGGTCGTTTGGATCCCCGTACTCGCGCCAATTTGACGGAGATGGTGTTGGCGATCGCCAGTTCTGACGCTCAGCGCTGTACCCAACTGGCCTTAAAGTTGGCTGAGCCCCTTAAACCCACCGATGTCTCTAAGCTAGAAAGTGACTTTACGCGGTTAATGGGCCGCTACTACGGACTCAGCCTAGAAAAAGTAAATACCGCTGAGGTCTTTGGGGAGCTGCTAGAAGCGGGAACCAGCAATCATCTCCGCTGGCCTGCCAACATTGGTCTGTTTACGAAGTCCTTAGCCAACTTAGAAGGCGCTGCACGGCAGTTTAACCCCCACGTCAATTTGATTGCTGAGGTTCGGCCTTTGATGCCCGATCTCTTTCGCCATCAGCTTTTAGGGGATGATTTGCTGCAGAGTCTACTCCGGACAGGGCTCGAGTTTCGAAATCTATCGCTAGAGTCGCCCCGCCAGTTTGGTTTTCTGCTAGATCGGCTGAGCTCTGAAACCCTCACCTGGAATCTCAATCTCCAAGACTTAGATGGACTGCGGCGCAGCCTGGATAAAGCGGCTAATCGCAGATCGGTCAGTACTGTGGTAGGCGCATTAATCATTGGAGCAGCGATCGTGTCTACCAGTCGTCAAACTCCCCAAGGCATTATCATCAGTGATATTCTCTTCAGTGCGGCTAGCCTGGTAGGGCTTTGGCTCGTCGTGAGTATTTTGCGATCAGGCCAGACTCGCTAGCGATGGTGTGTGATGGCGCTGCAGGGTGCCCGCTAAAGAGCTTGCCTACTGGATGCCTGTCGTGCTGCTTGACCAGTCTTGACCAACCCGAATGGTTAGGTCTGACTCAATGTTGCCGGTTGAATCCGCGACCACCTGACCTATACCCAGCACAGATGTCAAAATTCCAGCGCTATGAACATCACCCCGTTGGGCGATCACCTGAGTTTGGCGGACGGTCCCTGGCCAATCCGCTACGACGTAGATATTCTCAAAGCCTTGACGTCGCAGCGTACGCGCCACCTCACGGGCCACATTAGGGTCGTCAGAGGCATTTTGAACCGCAATTCGAAGCTGTGATACGGCGCGGCTGTTTTGATCAGAAAGTAGAGCCACCGTATCTAGGCCGAAAAAGTCATTCATAACCTGCTGGCTGGCTGCTTCATCCACAATCCAGTAGCTGGCGTTATATTCACCGGTCTCACTAAAGCGACCCGGTAGCATCACCATTTGCAAACTATCGGAATCAAGTTCTAGGGAAAACGTCACCAAGGCCAGGACTTCTTCTAGGCTGAGATTGGTATCGATATAGCGCAGCATGACCCGAATAATTTGGGGCAAACGCGGAATAATACCAGGGCTAGTCAATCGTTCCCGTAGGGCCTTGAGCAACATTTGTTGGCGTTGGACTCGGCCAATATCCCCCTGAGCATCGCCCCGAAAACGCGCAAATTGTTCAGCTTGATCGCCGTTTAAGGTTTGCCAACCGGCCTGTAAATCGATGTAAAGCCCTTGGCTATGGTCGGTATACACCATTCGCCTAGGGACATAAATTTGCACGCCACCGACTAAGTCAACGAGTTCCTCAAATGCCCCTGTACCCACCCGCACGTAGCGGTCAATCGGAACAGGACCCAGATTTGCCTGGATGGTTTCTGCAACCGCCTCAGGTCCACCGACTAAGTTAGCGTGATTAATTTTGGCCGTACCCTCCCCAGGAATCTCTACGCGGGTATCGCGAGGAATCGAGAGTAAGCTGAGCTTGCCCGCTTCAGGGTTAATACGGGCCAGCAGCAATGTGTCAGTGCGTCCCGCCAGCAGATCATCAGGTTCAGACTGACCGACCATGTGGACCTCATCGACCCCCATCAGCACAATATTGACTGGCCGAGTGACCCGATAGCGAAAACCCGATTGCCATAGCTCTCCGAGATCTAATGGCTGAGAAGCACCACCAATCAGCCAACCGGGTAAAGGGGTGGTGGTGGCCAACAGGGCACCTCCCAGAGCAGAGGCGATCGCAGTCCCCGTGAAGACCATGCTCCAAGCAAACCGCTTGGCCCAACGGTGTCGCACCGGAGGTTTGGCTGGCACAGGGGATGTTGTCTTGAGGCCAGAGGCAACCGTTTGGGCCAATTCTGATGAAGCGGCTTGACCTTCGGGTTGATCCAGCGACGGGGTCGTCATGGGCACTCACACATCCTTAAAAACGTTGATAACCAAGCAGAGGCACCGTCAAACCCAACCTTGAATGTGAGGCAGCAATGATGCCGTTGTCTGCGAATTCAAACGAAGCGAGTCATCCGACCCGTCAATGCCCACATTACTTACTCCAGCTTTTTGTAAAGATAACAATCTATTAATCAATAATCTATACATTTCTCCCATATGACAAGTGGGGGCATACAGATTTCACTTTCAGATGGCCGTTGCTCGCAGCCATGATGGATCTAAAAACGAATGGCTGTCACTCAGTACGGTAACTAGCAGACATTACTGCTTTGACGGACAGCCTTAACAAAAGCTTGACGACAGTTATGGGGTGCAAGAGAAGAAGAAATACAACGGGAGTTCAGCGAATACTGCCCGCGCTCAAAATGCTTTTACGACATTAAAAGATCGAAGGACCCACATCTGGTTACCTTGCATACAACTTGAGTCATATGTCAGGCTTTCAAGACATTTTCGTGATAGTGGAGTCTCTAATCCTATTTGCTGACGGATTGTGACTTCCTGAAAGGTTTTGTTCTCTTGCGGAGACGCTGTGCGAACGAACTCTGGGAGAGGGCTTAAAGCCTCCGGCAGACAAGAAAAGGTGAGGACCTACGGTTGGGTTATTTCCACCAAGCTCAACTAGTTCGAGTGGTCAAAAGCTGCGCCATTGCCTCTTGAAAGCCATGGACCTCAGCTTGGTCGGTCACAAAGTAGGGCTGGTGTTGTAAGAGATCGCAGTAGTGACGGACATTTGCGACCCCCACTGAATAGGGAAATTGGGATTTGTCAAACAGACCTTCATCATTGGGACTATCTCCGACGGTCAATACTCTTTGAGCATTAATGTGAGGGAAGAACTGCTGCAAAACTTGTTTTAGTCCTGGCCCCTTATCTTGGCCCCTGGGTCGGATATGGCATTGCACGGTGCTGTAGGTAAACCCCCAGCCAGACTGGTGACAGAGCTTCGCCAAGGCATCAACGGTATCTTGATTTAAACCGTTGATATCAAAAGTCCAGTCTGTAAGGCGAAATAGGTTATCTCCTGAGGGGCGCACAGAGGGGTATACCGCTTTTAAGGCGGCAAAGGTCTGAGCCAGATTTTGGCGATGTTGGACTGGATCAGCGATATTGATCAACCAGTGGGGCTCGGTGTTTTCTTTTGAGATGAATACACCGCCAGTTTCTGCGATCGCACCCACGATTGGTAAATAATGGACCAGCCCCTGCACCCACCCTGCTGATCGCCCAGTCACAATCATTACGAGGACATTCGCCTGAGCCAAAGCATCCAAGGTTTCTAGCAGTAATGGCGTAAATTCCCCCTGCGCGGTTAGAGTGCCATCCATATCGGTCGCGATCAACTGCACCTGGGGCAAAATGGCTGCTAAGGATTGAGAGTGCTGGTCATGTGCCATCCGTCTAAGCTTTATGAGGATTGGAATATCTTGGATCAGTTTAGAGGCGATTTGAAAATTGCTCTGGACTGGGTTGAAGTGCTGATTTACTCCAGATGGGCAATTTCAGTATGGGCTTTGAGGGTGTTCTGATAAGGTCCGTTTCAGTTTGGTCTGAGACTAGCTTTCCCTCTCTTCAAACGGTCTCCTAAAGGGATTGGGTTAAGGGAATGGTTAGATTTTTGATAAACGACCTAAACTTTGGGATATTGCTGGTTTTGTTCCCCCTTTCTTCCCGATGGCAAAGCTTTCTTCAAGTCAGCGTGATGCCTACTATTGCCTCGAAGCAATTCGCACAGGTATTCATAAACCGATTTTGGCTGCCCTGGCTTCAACCCATAAGGCACCACCGCTAGAGGATGGGGAAACGGGTTTAGGCATTGCTCCAGCCAATCGCATTCCCCCTGCTCAGGTCAATACGCTGCCTGAGCAGATTCGCTATGCCGCAAATACCCTGCGCAGTCTTACCGATCACCTGATTGCGGAGGGATGGCAAGGAAAAGATCTATGGAACGTTCGATCAGGGCGATACAGAGATCGCTTTCTGAAACGGGTGGCCGAAGGCTATAGTCCCCCTGCTAGCGACTCACTGGCAGCACGTCTTGAGCCCTCAGAAATTGCTACGCTGACCCAGCTTTATCGAGCAGAGGCAACGGCCTCTCCCATAGAGTCTGCAGACTTAGAATCTGCAGACTTTACTGGCTTAGACGCGGCCTTAGTTGCTTTTGCCAAGCAGGTTACCACCCATTACCAGCGCCTTCGTTACCAGCAACAGGCGCTCCTCGAAGCGGCCCGTCTCTGGCGCAAGCTGGATACTCACGGGGCTGTAATGACCGCCTTTAAGCTGAGCGATGGCACGGATGTCGTGGACGAAGCCGCCTTGGATAAAGCGCTGCTGACGTTTATCCAGCAGGTGGATCGTTACTTTTTGGGCTATCCCAACCAACGGGAGGCCCTCTTGCGGCTAGTGCAGCTCTGGCAACAGCAAGCCTCTCGGCAGGTAACCTTCCAAGGACTGCTCAATGACCCAGAGCCAACAGCAGCTACCCCTCTCGTTCACCTTGATCCGGTTCTAATCGCCTTTGTTCAAAGCCTTGCTCAAACCTATCAAGGCAAAGGTCACCAAAGATTTGCACTGACAGAAACCTATCGGCTTTGGCAGGGGCTAGACTCTCGTACAGCAGCCATCCAAGATTTGGGCATTGATCCCCAAGTTTTGCTAGATAATACCGATGATCCAGATTGTCTTGCCCAACAGGCTGTCCAAATTGATCGGGCGCTAATGGTATTTCTAGAAACAGTTTCCATCACCTATAACGGCAGCGAATCACACCGAGAAGCCTTGATCAGGCTCGTACAAACTTGGCAGCAATTGGACGGGCGTTCTCAGACGCTGAACTTCCTTTTCGATGGGCTTCGGCGGATGGAGCGGGCGCATCGGGGCGCTGTGGATGCCATGCCACCGCCCCAGGTTCAGGTCTTACCCAGACGCCCAACCCATTGGACCCCTGATAACCTGCAGCTTGATGCGACAGTTGTGGCTGGCAGTTTTACCTGGGCAGAGGCAACCCAGGGGGGGCTATTTATGCCGACCCATCAGGCAACCGTAGACGCTATCACGCGAACGGCCACCTTGGTCCAAGAAGCCCGCGATCGCATCGGTCGTCCGTTTTACATTACCCGCTGGTATGAGCCCAGCTCTCCCAGCCCCATTGCCCCCAACAGTTCCCATGATTTAGGAACGGCTATCGACTTTTATTGCCCTGGGCTAACGGGGCGTCAGCTTTATTGGGCGCTCGATCCCTGGTGGCCAAGGGGACTAGAACATAACACCCGCTATGCCCATCTTTGCCATCTAGAGGCCAGCGGCGATCGCGCTCGCGTTCTCCATTAATCCCTGTTCAAATTTTATTTGTCCCCGAAGGATCTAGGGCAAGCTTGTAGGTACAGGTAACGCCTCGACATTATCTCTATGACATTTTTATCCACCCCTCACTCCATTACCGTTGCCCAGGCTCCGCCAGCAACGGCTCCGGCAGAACGCCCAAATGTGTGGATGATGACCTCAGGCGGCCTGCTCGTACTCCTGATTGTTCTGGGTGTGGTGACTCAAGTTCAAGCCAATAAGCTCCGTAAACAGTTGCGTTTTGAGACCTACAAAAATCGTGAGCTGGCTAAAAAGATTAAATTGGCGTTGCGGACCATTACTAAAATGGAGCGCAACCCGGACCTGATCCATTCCCGCGAGTTCAACCTCGACTATTTGCGCATGCGAATGGAGGAGGAACTCTTTCACTTTGCAATCGTTAATCAACTCAAAGTTAAGATCAAACAAGAACTGAGCATTGCTCTTCGCCCTCGTCAGGCGGACGCAGGGGTGATTGGCATTGCCAGCCAACCGCGCAAAATCGATCAAATCTTTGACGTAGAGTACAAGCCCCACGATCGCCCCAATGCCAAAAAGCGGGTCCTCTTCCGGATTCAGATTCAGCTCGCGAAGCTACCGACTCAGGCAACCTCAACCACCATTAGCCAAATTATTGACTGCATTGAAAACTTCTTAAGCGCTGATGCTGAGAAAAATTCTTGGCAACCAACGATTCAAGGTCGCATTGCTCAGATGCATTGGGACCAAAAAGCCAAGCCTACACCTTTAGTCATTTTGGCCCAGTCTAATGAAGGGGTAAATGTTACCCTGCGCAGCAAAAATCGGAGTCCGTCGAAATAGCTAGGGCTGTCATCAATTAAAGTTAGAATCCTTGTCGTGAGACGGCTACAGTCCCTAGCAAAATCACAGGGGCGGGCGCGGTAATGTTTGTCCAGCAGTTCACCCGTAGTTGATGGCGCGCCCTAGGCTTCATGCCAACGCTTGAAGGCAACAATCGCATTTTGACCTCCGAAGCCGAAACCAAAGCACAACGCAGCTTCTAAGGGGCTTTCAGTTGCTTGGCGAGGCAAATTGAGCGGGAATGCCGGTTGGCTGAGCCCGACCGAGGGAGGAACGGTCTGGTGGTGTAGCGCCAGTAAACACATGGCTGCTCCGAACGCCCCGGAAGCGCCAAGGGTGTGTCCTGTGGCACCTTTGGTTGAACTCACATAGGGAGACTGAGGAAAACAGCGTTGAATTAACGTCGATTCGTAGGCATCGTTGAGTTGGGTGCCGGTGCCATGGGCGTGAATGAATCCTACTTGGTTGGCCTGAAGCTGGCTGCGGTCTAAACAATGCCGAATCGCAGCCAGCCCCCCAGCACATTCAGGATCCGGGGCACTCAAATGGTAAGCATCTGCGGTCAGTCCTGCCCCTAGAATTTCGCCATAGACGCGGGCTGAGCGCTGACAGGCCAGGGCAGGCGTTTCTAGCACTAAAATAGCGGCCCCTTCCCCCACGACTAAACCCTCACGATTCACGTCAAAGGGGTAGCAGCCGGTCTGAGCCATGGCGCGCATCTGCTCAAACCCCACTAGGGTCATGGGGGTAATCGCGGCTTCCGCTGCACCCACCACGACGCGCTGACAATATCCCTGTTGAATCAGGTCGTAGGCTTGGGCGATCGCCCACAGCCCAGTGGCACAGGCTGCCATCGGGGCCAAAACGCGATCGCAACTCCCGATCAGCCGAGCGGTCTCCATAGCCGCCATTGACGGCAGCGTGGCCAGCCACGGCGTAGCGCTCAAATGATTGGGAGCTTGGATCAACTGCTCCCACTGTCCCTGGTAGGCTCGGCTACTGCCTATCACGACCCCACAATCGGGTAAAGGTGACTTTAGACCCGCGTCTTCAAGGGCCTCGGCTACGGCTGTCAGCAGCAAGGGAGTCAGTTGCTGAGGGATTTTATCCACCATTGCCATCGGCCTGGGTGGCAGCTCTAGAAAAGGTTGTCGCAATGCAATAGCGCTATCCCCCGCCAGAACCCCCTGCCACGTGGAGGGTGCCGTTTTACCCAGCGATGAAACTATCCCCAACCCAGTAACCACAACGGCCATCGGCTAGCCTGCGGGTTGTAGATTCTCAGCCCCCTCTAAAATCTCAGCACTGTCAAGGATGTCACCCTGCTGAATGCCGTCCACCACATCCATTCCCTCAGTTACATAGCCAAAAACCGCATAGTTTCCATCCAAAAAAGGAAGGTCGGCCAGGGCGATGTAAAACTGAGCAGAGGCAGAGTCTAAGGGCTGAGAGCGCGCCATGGCAATGGCTCCCCGCGTGTGCCTCAGAACCGGTGGAGCAGCGCCTCGAGCTAAATCAAACGCCTGATTGTAGGCTGGATCATTTGCCCCTTCAGGCTGTATTTCTAAAGGAATAAATCGCGCTTCCCCAGTGTCAGGATTGACAAAACTACCCGTACCGAGGCGCTCGGGCGGGACGCTGGGGTCAACACTCTGGGGATCACCCCCTTGCACCACAAAGGGATCTGGCTCTCGAATCACCCGATGAAAGACAGAGCCATCATAAATACCGCGCTCAACTAAATCCACAAAGTTTCCCGCCGTAACTGGGGCATGGCTCCCATCCAGTTCAATCAACACTTGCCCCCCACTAACCTGCAATGCCACCGTGGCTTCACCCGCTAAAACAGCCAAACCCTCAGTTGGGCTGGGTTCAGGAGCAGTGTTTTGGGTTGGAGGTGCCGACGCGGTTGGAGGTGCCTCCGCAGTTGGGGTCGGAGCAGGGGCAGTATTACAGGCTCCTAGGCTGAGGCCCAAAACAATGGCCAACATAGCCAGCAATCGTCGCCAAATCATATCAAGTCCTTGGTTATTGAAATGTCAAACAGGGCGGGTGCTACAGCCCCTCTAGTGGAATCTCTAAGAACCTTGCCAGTTCTGCACCCTGATTTTCTAAAGTTGATAGGGGCAATGGCTGCCCGACCCGCGTCAAAGGGATCTCTGGCCGACCTTTAATTCGCAGATAAAGGGCTCGTTTAGGATTCAAGCCTTCGCGAATATCCACCCGCACCGCTAGGACATCTTTAAAATCATGCTCAATTTCAATACGGCGATTCTGGCCAGGAAAACCATATCTTACAATTCGAACTCGCTTTGCTTCGCTATCAAACTCGTTATACCCGCCCCCAACATCCCAAAGAATCACAAGCCATAAATAAGTGGCCAACAATAGGCCTGCCACACCGTAAAACCCCATCGCAACCCCCTGAGGGATAAAGACTAACTGGGTTGAGTCAGCAAAAGGCAATAGATCTTTGTGAAAGTAGCTGGATAAGCTGGCCAGCAAAAATCCGCTTGCGCCTGAGGTTACCACCACAGCCCACCAATAATTACTGAGGCGGCGGGCACCTAGAATAGAACGCTTCAAAATACTGACAGAAGGAGCCTCTGAAGATACGGTCATAACCTGATAAGAAGATGTCGGATTGTAAAAAATGAGATCTCTCTTTATCATAATGAGAAACCTGCATCCCTTAACGATGGCCTTAATCAGCGCCTAGGGGGAGCCGATAGACAAAAGTCAATACTTAGTCAACTTTGTTAACGCTTTTGTACTGTCGTTGTTCGCATGTTGGACATGCTGGATTCCTTCTCTAGATAAATAAGAGGATTTGACATGACCATAGCAATGGGAAGAGCGCAAGCCCAGCGAGGATGGTTCGACGTCCTCG
>ERZ1740060.428-NODE-428-length-24560-cov-23.769720_pt1 | contig 24560 bp, 23 predicted proteins | sample MGYA00581743_ERZ1740060 | MGnify/ENA primary metagenome ERZ1740060 (study PRJEB43018, sample SAMN04849235) | marine metagenome | isolation source: floating plastic debris | place: Pacific Ocean | collected 2008-08-27 | study: EMG produced TPA metagenomics...
GGAAACAAATAGCAAGAAACTCTACTTCTCCATCATTACATCTTGGGCACTACCCGGCTTGAATAGAACGCGATGGAAAAGTTCAGCCGCCTTAGCGCCCCATTGTCTTAATCCCTAATTCTGATTGTTACAGGATTGAGCTTTTCACTGCCCGCAAAACTAGCGATTGATTTTCTCCAAAAACAGTCAAGAAAACTGAGAGTTTTTCAGCTCCCAGAATCCGATTCCCCGCTCAGAGTCACAGTATTCTGAGAAATGTGTTACCAAAATTCATGCTAATCTTCGACCAGCTGCTTCCCAGCGATCGCTCAAAGTGTGACCACCCTTGCAAAAGAGGCAATTGCTGATAAGCTCTTGAAAAAAGCGCGGCAATTCAAAGACTGAGCTTTAGAAGCCGCACTCAATAAAAGAATCTTATCTTAAGAGATTATATGTCAGGAAAAACTGATGATATGATCGCCCCAATAATTGTCTCCTAGTTTGCAGGAATCCTAAAAGCCAATGACTCAAGCGCCTATCCCACCTATGGTGCTCATCATCTTAGATGGTTGGGGGTATCGAGCAGAGACTGATGGTAATGCCGTAACCGTTGCAGATACGCCTGTGATGGATAGTCTCTGGCATGCTTATCCACACACGCTGATGCACACCTCTGGCAAAGATGTCGGTTTGCCAGAGGGGCAAATGGGCAACTCTGAGGTGGGCCATCTCAACATTGGGGCGGGTCGCGTTGTGCCTCAAGAGCTAGTTCGCGTGTCTGATGCGATCGAGGATGGCAGCATTCAAGCAAATGCCGCCCTGTTGGAAGTCTGTCAAAAGGTGCGCTATCGCAACCGCAAGCTGCACTTTGTGGGGCTGTGTTCAGACGGCGGTGTTCATTCTCACATCAAGCATTTGTTGGGCCTGTTAGAAATGGCCAAAGCTCAGGATGTGTCTGAGGTCTGCATTCACGTCATTACCGATGGACGCGATACAAAGCCGACTGACGGCTATCGTTCGGTGCAAGCGCTGCAAGACTTTACCGAAGCGCAGGAGATTGGTCGCATTGTTACCCTCAGCGGTCGGTACTACGCGATGGATCGCGATCATCGGTGGGATCGGGTCGAAAAAGCCTATCGCGTGATGGCTAACGATGGTGCAGGGGATGGTCGTTCCGCTGTGGAAATTATGCAGGCGGCTTACACCAACGGCATCACCGACGAGTTTATCGAACCGATCCGCATTGCTCCCGGTGCTGTTGACCCGGGCGATGGCGTGATTTTCTTCAACTTTCGCCCCGATCGAGCCCGACAGTTGACCCAAGCGTTTGTGGATGCTGAGTTTACTGGGTTTGAGCGATCGCTCGTTGAGCCCCTCAACTTCGTCACCATGACTCAATACGATTCGCACTTGCCTGTGCAGGTGGCGTTTCTGCCACAAAACCTGAGCAAAATTTTAGGCGAAGTCATTGCTGCACAAGGGTTGAAGCAGTTTCGCACCGCTGAGACAGAAAAGTACGCCCATGTGACGTATTTCTTTAACGGTGGTTTAGAAGACCCGTTTGAGGGAGAGGATCGAGAGCTGATCCCCAGCCCTCAGGTGACGACCTATGACAAAGCTCCCCCCATGTCGGCAAACCGGGTCACTGATGCGGCGATCACGGCGATTCAAAAAGGCACGTATTCGTTGATTGTGATCAACTATGCGAACCCCGACATGGTCGGCCACACCGGCAACCTTGACGCGACAGTGCAAGCGATTCAGTCTGTGGATGCCGAAGTCGGACGACTCGTGGATGGCATTGGCAGAGCTGGTGGCACGGCGATTATCACTGCCGACCACGGCAACGCTGAATACATGTGGGATGAAAACCATAAGCCCTGGACGGCCCACACCACCAACCCGGTCCCCTTTATTTTGGTCGAGGGCGAAAAGCTCACAGTCCCCGGCCATGGAGCCGAGGTGTCGCTACGCGAAGATGGGCGACTGTCAGACATTGCGCCGACTATTCTCGATATTTTGAACCTCCCTAAGCCGGAGGAAATGACCGGACGTTCCATGGTGCTCAATGCCACCATTGATGTGCGGCCTAATCGCACCCCGGTGAGAGTCAGCCTCTAGCTGATAAGATGCCTGATTTGACCAAAGCTGGAGTCAGCCCACCTGTCACGCCATTGCCGTGTCCATAGCGCAGGGATTGGGGCTTATGACACAAATTTCAGGTTAGGATAAGACGACACGGATTGTTTGGCTCAGGCACTCAATCTGACTTTTATTGGCTAGATGTTAGAACCTATGGCTGTCGTTTCGATTGTAAAAATTGTCTGGTCAGTTGCCGCTATCGGCCTGACCGTTCTGGTGCTGCTTCACAGCCCTAAGGGTGACGGTCTGGGCGCTTTAGGCGGTCAAGCCCAATTGTTTACCAGCACCAAGAGCGCTGAAATCACCCTCAATCGCGTTACTTGGACGTTGACAGCGCTGTTTATGGGGTTGACGGTGGTGCTTAGTGCTGGCTGGTTGACAACACCGACACCGGCTCTATAAAAGACGCCGACATTTGCGCTGTAAGGAGATATCGTCAACCTGATAACGGCGACTCCCTTCATCAGTTTTGGAGCAAGCTCAGGCATCAAGTGATGTCTGAGCTTGCTTTTTTGGAGAGTTGAGCAAGCACTGACTAGAGCTGCCTCTCCTGCAACGGTATCTACTCAATTTGATGACTCTAGAGCTGCCAAATTCCCTGTCAACACAGTGAAAAAAGCCCCGACGTGAAGGCAGTCGCTAATTGCCGCAAATCATACCAGTTCTACAAATTACAGCTACCTAGACAAGTCGGCTTTCTCCCAGTAGGAGATACTGCGTGTTGGCCTGGCCTGACCGTCGGGCGGATGACGCTGCTCAGCCGACGTTCCTTGAGCAGAGTCGTTGGCGTAGCCTTCCCGTAGGGAATAAGGCAGATCTGTAGTCCAGTTTCAGAGAATTGGGATTATCCGTTGCTACGACCTATCCCTGTATTGGCTGCACACCCGATAGGGCAGTTTTCTGTTTGGCAGGCATTTTATGATTGACCGCAGTAAACAATGAGGTCGATCTCTACATCACCGAATCCGGCTAATGCCGTTACCCCTACTGTCGTTCGGCTCGGCAGTTTTCCTGCTGTACAGTAGCTGGTATACACCTGGTTGACGGCTTCGTAGTAGCGAAAGTCAGTGACAAAAATGCGCGCCATGACAACCCGGTCAAATCCACTACCCGCATGGGTTAGAACTCGCTGCAGGTTTTCCATGACCTGGGTGGTTTGGGCCTCTATCGCATCTTTTTTGACGTCTCCTGAGAGCGGATCTTCAGCAAGCTGCCCCGTGACGAATAAGAAATCTCCGGCGCGCACCGCATGGGAGTAGGGCGCCACTGGCGGCAAAATGTTATCGGGGAGTGTGATATATTCCAGCAAAATCGTGTCCTTTCCAGCAATTTCTATGCTTTAGGAACATATCGGTTAGAGCACGACCCAAACAACTGTTTGGGCAACAAATCTCAATTTGTCCCCTTAAAAGACAATATCCAAGTTGAGCTCACGAATATCGAGGCGATGCAGTTGCGGCTTCCCAGACTGTTCGCTTGTTAACCAGATATGATACGGGGCCTGAAAGGCGATCGCTCGAGGAATTGGCAGATTTGTGACTTGCCCAATAACTTGGCCTTGAAAATTCACGAGCCGCATTTGTCCCGTCGTACTAATCGCGACAAAGCCCGTCACTAATTCACCCAGCCACTCAAACATAATGTCGAGGCGACAGCGGATCACGCGATATGGTCGCAGGTGAACGATCAGCAAATCAGTTTTTTCCGTACCCGCTTGAGCGAGGAAGCAATTGGGGATTTGGCTAGTCGCAAGCTGATGAATCGGCGCTTGCAGATGGAGGTGACCGAGAGATTGGCCCCAACGAGTAATAAACTGCAAATCAGTTTCATGGCCATTGACGGCCGCGATGAGAAAGTAACGCTCGTTCAAAGCTAAGGCGTAGGTGGGCTCACTGGGGGCCAGTAGCGTAAACCAGTAAGGCTCAACTGGGACTTTAGACAACACATCAACCAGCCAATAATCTGCCCCTGAGACGGCACTCCGGACAATAAGCCAGCGATCGCTCCCGGGCAAAACCGCAATGGGCTCGTCAAACGCCATAAGCAACTGAACTGACGCGGTCTCTTGTAGCTGGTAAACGGCGTAAGCCGTGACGGCCACCGCCCCGGCTACGGTGTGCAGAATCTGAGCGACCTTGTGCTCTAAGTGCCAGTGTTGCTGGGGGGTGAGGCGCTCAAGCTCGGCGGTGGGCGACAACGGCCAGCGATAAACGTCTTGGTGAAAAGCCCCAGTCAGATATGCCGTGGGTGCGCCCTGGGGCGACAGACTTAAGGCCGTACAAGCTCTCGACAAAGAGATGGGCCGCCGTGGGACATACGCGCTGCTGGAGGTTGGTAGCGGTGATGTAGGAAAGCGATCGCGCAGCTCCGCCGCCGTGAATGATCGGCGCGCCGCGAGGATGCTTGCTTTCATCTCTGTGGCATTCTGAAAGCGACGAGGAATCAGTTTTTCGGTAGCTTTCTTGAGAATCTCTTGAATGGCCAAGGGGACAGCCGCCGGCAGCTTCACTTCATGGTTGAGATGAGACACCATGAGCTGGTTGTAGCTACCGGCAAAAGGCCGCGCCCCCACCAAAAGCTCGTATAAAACCACGCCAATCGCGTAGAGATCAGAAGCCGCCGAAACTTGATAATAAAATCGCTCTGGTGCCATATAGGCCGGCGAGCCGGTGGCACCCGTATGACCGGAGCGTAGTTCTTCACTCAAGCGAGCGATGCCAAAATCAGAAACTTTGGGTCGCCAGCCATCGGGTTCTAAGGTCAGTAAAATGTTTTCAGGCTTGATGTCGCAGTGAACAATGTGCTTGCGATGGGCATGTTCCAGCGCCTCCAGCACGGCGATGATGAGGGTCAGAATCTCCGCCAAGGTCAACTGAGTTTCTTGTTCTAAGAGGTCGCGGAGGGTGCCCCCTTCACAATATTCCAATACGAGTTGGCGGCCGTTACTCGCTTGATTAAGCGATAAACAGTTGGCAATGTGGGGGTGATCTAAACTCAACAAAAACCGCAGCTCACGCAAAAACTGGTGCGTAGCAAAGCGCTTGCGGTTTAAATGCTTAAGCGCCACCAATCGCCCGGTTTTGCGATGAATGGCGCAGTAAACCTGCCCAAATTGTCCTTGCCCTACTAACCCTAGTGACCGATATTTGGAGCTTCGAAACTTTCGTGGGAGTGTTGTCGATGACACAAAGGAATCAGTTATAAAGGGTTACTGAACCAGCATTTTCATAATGGCGTCGTGGGGCTGCCCTTCTTGGACTAAGGCTTCCGCCGACTGCAGACGATCAGCCAGCCCTAACACAAAGCGGTTGCGATCGGCCCCAAGGGATTCACAACTCGTTTGCAGGCAGCTGAGGTCGCGGCCCGTTAGTTGGCTAAAAAAGGCTTGTAAGACGCCACCTTCTAACGCCCCAGAAGGCTGCTCAGACTGAATCTGGTGGGCTGTAAAGGGAGAGTTTTTCACCTCAATGACCAAAAATCCCTGCAGCTGATATTCCGTATTCAAACTGATTCGGCCCCAGCCATGAGTTCGCCAGCATTCTTGCAGCGCTTGGACAAACTCAACCATTGGTAGGTCAGCAACGCCTTTTTTGTAATACTCACTAAGTTCTTCACAAAACCGAGCGTAGAAGTTCTTACCCCACCAAAGACCACAGTTTTTCAGCACATACTTGGTGGCCTGTCCGGTCTCTTTATTGAGGCCTGACACGATCGCTTTCATTAACGCATCGGGTAGAGCTAACAGGCGATCGCCGCGCCGGTTTTCTAGCAGGCCTAATTCGAGAGTGCCTTGGACGTAGACATCACTGGCAAAGTAATTACTTGGCAGGCGATCGTCGACAAGTAGATCAGCAACAGAAATCATCGGTCATCCTTCCGGTAATTACTAATTAAAATAAGCTCACCAGTGTTTCACTGGTAATTTCAGCGTCATCGTCGTCGTTGGCAGCGCTCGGTGGCGTGATAAATTGCTGAGCGGCATCCAGTCCAGGAGCCAGTAGGGTCATTTGAGCCGGGGTAAACCGGCTCACAAACTGCTCTCGAATCAGCTGGTACAGAGCTTGATCAATGGCACGGGTGTCATAGGCCTCGATCATTTCTGGCAACCAGGGTTCCAGCCGTTTGACGACGATCTCGACATCGTCAGTGAGCATAGCCATCGCGGCATATCGCACCATCAACATGCCATTCTGCAGGCTGCGCTTAAGTTTGTCTTCCGATTCTTGGGCAAATTTCTGCTGCAGCGCATCGGCCACCGCCTGCATGAGGGTGAGTTCTTCGTTGCGTAGGCGACGATAGAGGTTGATGCGATCAGGCAGTGAACTCACGAGTTGGCTCAAAGCATTGAGTTCGTGAGGCTGCAGATAGGCTTTTTCGGGCTCATCAAACAATGATGCAAGTTTAGGGTTCATAAAGCTACGCTCCAAATCAATGGGTCAATGGCGTCAAGCAACAATTCACTAATTCACTTAGGAGGGCACCACGCCATAGCATTCGGTTCACCTAAGAATTTCAAAATAAATCGGCAAACCCATCGAGCGTCAGGTCGTCTTCGGCAGGCAAGTCAGGCTGCACGGTGATGGGCGCAACCGGAGTGCCAATATCGGGCTGACCGGTCCAGGGGAAGCGGCTGAAGAAATCACTGACTTTGAGCTGCATGCTCAGCGTGGGCAGGTCCGCAGTGGCTGCGGTCTGAAGGGCTGGCAGAGGCGTTTCGCCAGTCCAGGGCAGTTGTTCAAAAAAGTCGCGGACGGAGACCGTTGACCAAGTTGAGGGTAGGGTGACATGACCATTTTGAGTAGTCGCGTAACTCATCCCACTGCCTCCCCAGACCGCAGTCGCTTCTCAATATCGCGGGCAGTAGCGCCCTCATTCATCCAAAAGGCGGCGGCATCGATCCGATCTTTGCCCCCCAGCAAAAACTTGCAGTAGGTTTCACCCATGGAATAACACTGGATTTCGATGCAGCTCAGCTGCTTACGCACCATTTCGGTAAAGAACCCAGCGAAGAGCCCGGCATAGATGTGGCAAACTGGCTTACCCACATCGCCCAGGGTGCGCGCCACCGCTGAGTCAAACACATTGATAAACATGAAGCCCTGCTTGCGATCGCTCATATCAACTTCCCAACGGCCCCAGCCCTGAGAAGTAAATGGCCACCACCAGGTTTCTAGCAAAAACATCAGATTGGCAGTCCGGGCATTCATGCCAAATTCTTTCTCAAACCAGCTTTCGAAGAACAGTGAATCATGCTTCCCCCATTCCAAACCGATGGAGTACATGATGGCGGCAGAGGCTTCGCCAACTTCCTCTTCTAAACCCTCTAGCAGACCAATAATAAAATCTTCACTCGAGAAAAAATTGCGCCCCCCGTTCCAATCAACGACGCTACCCACTTCAGGATTGAATTGAAAAAAGTCCTTAAAGCTGTAGTGATTGTGTTTCTTGGGATGGCGATCGTGCTGCTGATGTGTGTTTGTCAATAAAGTGGTAGCCATAATCCCTGCCTGCAAAGCTCATTTTTATTGATCTGACTAGGTGTAATGTGCCCAATCAGTTACCGATCTCAACTATCCGTTGTGGAAGTTGAAAATTCTTAAAAGTCACCTTCTTTAGTATGTCAATTCTGGCAGATTTTGGACATATAAATCCTCAAATTCCATTAACTCAAACCGAAAAAAGCACCATATCCTCCCACTCTCCAGACTTCAGGCACGACGGCTGGAAAAGACTGAGAAAATCCACTCGTGGCAATTACTGAAACAGATGTCTGCGATTTGATCCCACGGAGCCAACAAGTGGACGGACAAGTCCTCTGAGAAAATACCTATGAACCCCACCAAAATCAGTAGCAGAAAGCTCTAAACTCTGATCGAACTACTGAGCTGTTGTGCCCAAGCTAGCGCGGCTCATCTCTAATAGCGGACAAAAAAGTGCGGCTTCGTCAGGCGTTAGGGCGGCTTTGACCACAGATTGCATGATCTGATAAGTCGCTTCGCAACTCCGCTCAGCCTTAAATGATTTCATGATGGTTTGAAACCAGATCAGCATGCAATCCTTAAAGATCTGAGGATCGTCTGATAATAACGCCGTAGCGGCATAGCGCAAGAGCCGAATAGTATCTCGCTGCCATTTCGCGGTCAGTTCGGTGTCGCCTATTTTTAGCAGGGTGGGATCTTTATCTCGCAGCTGCTGCAAAACTTGCTGAACAATCTGAGGTTCTAGCTTTTGAAGCTTTTGATAAAGCGTAAATCGTAGTCTTGCGGTTTTGAGATAATCCTGAAAGAACATCAGTTCGGCATCAGTGGCGTATCTACCGTCAGTATCTTTGCAGAGTTGTTCGATTTGCTGAAGCATAAGGGGAAATGGTGACTCAGAGTGGGGGTAGAGCGTAAATTTAAGGTGCCCAGGCCTTAATTCTGGCAAACATTGCTCTAGGAAGGATGATATTGTACCGATCGCCATTAACAACAATTAGGTTAAGAGGAAGTCTATCTGGGTTGCCAGCTTTTCAACTTGTGTAGCGTTAAGTTTAGCGAGTTCATGGCTTCATGCCACCTCGGTAAATCTGCCAAGGGCGGCATTTACAACCAGTGACCTCTTGGCAGGTCGTCTGGCATGGACTCTCTTCGAATATTACTGATGCAATTGCACTGCTGACAAGAGCACGATTGGCGGCATGGATATCTAAGCTAGAGTTCGGCCAGGTGTCCGGCAATCAACGAGAGGTGACCTGAGAGGTCTATGAGGAGCCGATGGCAAAATATCAGTAGGCGACATCGCGATAGAGATGACAGCGGTTGAAGAGAGGCGATTGCGCTCAGCCAGGAGTGCTGATTATCTCTAGACCGAGCTATGCCTCGTTAGCTCATACAGTCATTCGACATAAGTTGGAGAATTAGGAAGACGGCATATCAAGGCTTGCAGAGGTCTTATGCTCTCATTCTTAACTGGAATCACTATAGATCCCCATCGCTGATTTAGACGCCTTGATGACTACGGGTGAGGCTCCCGAGGAGTTCGATACGTATGTTGGCGATCTTTTACCTTAAGCTTGCAATCAATGGCAAGAGGCACTGACTCGCACTATTCTACGCTTCGCCTAATTCACGGGTACCCGCCGCCAACTGCAAAATCATGGGATAGCCTCCCTCTTGGTGATACTTGTCAGCCCAGGCTTTGAGCAGACTATCGAGCTCGGTTAAGGCTTCATGACGCTGGTCTTGGGGAACGTCAAAGACTTCTAAGCCGCGCAAAATATCTGGTCGCTCTACCACCCACCCCTGCATCAATTTACTGAACCGAGCCAGGTCATCCATCATGGTAAAGACCCGCTCACGCTCGCCCTTGGGGGAGTAGTGGGTGCGGGTGAGGGCAAAAATGGGAATCGATAAAAAGGGAATATCGACTTGGGTCACGGTGCCCGAGTGGAGCAGGCGAAACTTGATGTGCTCAGTTAAGGCATCACTTAGAGGCATGCGCCGGTTGGGCGGATATTCGCTCTGCGATTTAGTGTGTAGCAGCTTAATCAAATCTAAGAATTCGAACAAATCCAAAAAGCGCGCCGAGGGGGTGCCGGTCGGCAGTTGAGCGTGCAGCTCGTCATTTTCTTTGGTCGTCAGATGATGACCGTTGAGGCGCGACTGGCCAGGCTCCCAGGGATGCTTTTCTTGCCAAAGATAGGGCAGCCCAATCAAATAGTAGGGCTCTTGATCGCTCAGGGTGGTCAGCGATCGCCCTTCGGTCAACAACGTTTCCACTTCTTTGATGATGGCTCTCACCCGTTTGGGTTCCACATGATGCAAGAAGCTGGTTTTACGAACGTTGTTGCCCTGCTCTAGGTAGGACGAATAGATAGCGAGCTTAGCCGCCGTATTAGCCGCATCCAAGAAAGCACCGTAGCGATGCCCTCCGAGCTTCATCACGCTAATTGCCAGGTAAATGAGGATGCGATCGGCCGAACTGACTTCGAGATCAGCAATTACCTGGTCACAATCTCCCGCTGAGGAGAAAGGATCCTGAGAAAACGTTGCGGGTTTCGTCACACTCCTGCACTCATTTCGAATGGGTTAGTCAAGCTAAACGACGGTGTTGAGGGCGATCCCCCTGCTGACTGCGACATTTCACCGGGGGCGGCAGTGGATCGGTTTAGCCAGAGTATGTTTGGCATTGTAGTCCGCAATGCTCGCATCTTTCTATCTTTCCCGTATTTTTACGCTTCTCATCAGGGCTCTGTCACGCTTTCCAAGTCGGTCTGAACCGGCGGCGAGGGCGCTGGCAAGTGTTGTTGTAGCCAGCGATTCATTTCCCAGAGCACATGTCCGATCGCCTCACGAGATTGGTAGCCGTGGCCCTCAAGCGGCAGCTCAACCCATCGCACAGTGCCCCCTAGCCCTTTCATCGCTCCATAGAGGCGCTCACTCTGCAGGGGATACGTCCCGGTGTTTTCGTCATTGCCGCCGTGAATCAACAATAGCGGCTCGTTGATGTTGGCGGCATGGGTAAAGGGGGACATCTGCAGATACGTGTCTGTTGTCTCCCAAAACGTCCGCTGCTCACCTTGAAAGCCAAAGGGCGTCAGGCTGCGGTTGTAGGCCCCACTGTTGGCGATACCGGCGGCAAACAGGTCGGTGTGGGCCAGCAGATTGGCAGCGGTAAACGCGCCATAGGAGTGCCCCCCGATCGCCAGGCCACCGGGCTGGCTAATACCTCGCTCGATCAAATAATTCACGATCGCCTCGGCGCTTTGGGTGAGCTGCGCAATGTAAGTGTCGTTAGGTTCTTGCTCCCCTTCCCCGATAATGGGCATGGTGGGGCCCATGACGACGGCATAGCCTTGGGTTAGTAAAAAGCGGGCGTCGTAGGCATAGGGGCGTCGAAAGGCATTTTCAGCGGTGGTGACTTGGGAGGCCGCATCCCGACTTTTAAACTCTTGAGGATAGGCCCATAGCACCGTTGGTAGGGGGCCATCTGTCTCAGGATTATATCCGGGCGGCAGATACAGGGTCGCAGAGAGGATGACACCATCGGCTCGCTCATAGCGGATGACCTCAGGCTGCAGGTCACGATACCAAGGCCGGGGATCAGTGAATTCTGTGAGCTGGGCAGTCTGCCCTGTCGTCAAATTTTGCTGCCAATAGTTGGGCGGTTCTTGAGGCGACTCGCGGCGGGTGATGATTTGGGTGCCCTCGTGGTTGAGTAGACTGGCGATCGCCTCGTAATGGGGATCAGCAGCCTGCCACAGACGCGTTTTTTCTTGCGTCGTCAGGTGCCAGCGATCTAAAAAAGGATAAACGCCTTGTGGCGAAACACCGCGTCCACTCAGATAGAGGCTTTCACCGTCAGGGGCAAACATCAAGACCTGACGATTGTAAGGGCCGGGCTGGGTGAGGGGCTGACCCGGATCGTTATAACGATCTTGATAGTCGCGGTCGGTTAACAGCAGGGGAGCCTGATTGGGATCGCTCGGATCAAGCTGCCACCCTCGAACGCGGCGCGTATCGTACCAAGCTTCAGTGCCTAAGGCAAAGCCGTCATGTCCCCAAAAAATACTGTTGTAGCGCAGCTGAGTTTTCCACAACAGCTGCGGCGCAGCGTCAAATGGCGCTGTCACCGTAAAGACGGCATCACGATGCGGCACGTCTTGACTAGCATCGCCTTCATCTAGCGCTTCGACCCAATACAGCGTCGCGGGGCGATCGCTGCGCCAGCCAGTAATGCGGCGTCCCTGACGCACAGAGTCAAAGGTGACTGGAATATCGTCAGCCAGCGCTAATTCATCAACCGGATAGACCTCTTGACCGGCGGCATCGAGCACGGCAATGCGTCTTGGAAACAGCCGGGCAGGCACCTGATAGGAGAACGGCCGCTGTATCGTTCTCAGCAAAATCCAGCTGCCATCGGGGGACGCGGTGGCCGACGCAATCAGCTGGGGCGGGGTCAAGTCGGTGCGATCGCCCGTCAAATCAACCCGCGCCAGCACCGACGTCAGATAGTACTCAAACAGGGCTTCATCGGCGGGGGTTTCGAGCAGATTGGTATAAGTGCGGACGGGGGCCGTGCGGCCCAGGTTTTGCTCAACTCGGGGACCGTTAGGCACCGACGGCGGCACTGGCGGCACTCCCTGATCGGTGGGCACGACCTTGCAGAGGAGTCCCGCCGTATCAGAAATCCAGCTGCAGGGCGTCCCAAAGGTGTCATTCAGTATTGGCGGTAGCAGCCGTTGTGCCGTCCCCTGAGCCATATCGGCCACCCACAACTCAATGCCATCCGCTTGGTCCAGGGTAAAAGCTAACCGGTTGCCCGTGGGAGACCAGCGCAGATTACGAATGCCCTCGTGGGCTGGCAGCAGCACCCGCCGCCGTTCACCACTGGCAATGTTTTGAATTTCTAAGCCGGTAAAGCCATAGGCTCGGGCGGGGCCACGCAACAAGGGATTGAGCTGCAAACCCGCTAATCGTAATCGCGGTCGTGCTAACTCTGACAGCGGGGTCAGCGGCGGACGTTCTAAGCTGACTAACCATTGCTGGTTCGGCGCAATGCTGACCCCCGGATACCACGGCTGGTCGAGCATCGATGAGATCGGTTCAGGCGGTTTTTGCCAGGTTGCTTGGGCCATAACAGGGGTCGAGGAAAAACTGACAATGCCGACAGCAATGCCAAAAAGAGGGTTAAACAGCGCTTTCAATGACATCAAGACTCTGGAGCCGTCACTAAAATGACCATCCTGCCACGTTTGTGAAGAAAATGTCGCGTCGGGAGAAAAGTGCCAGCGATGCTCAGGTTGGATTGACGGCCCTGGTTTCGGGCAAAGAAGACGCTGAGATAGGGGCTTTATGGTGGAGCAATGAAAATGCTAGCCAGCGGCGTCAGTGTCAGCGCGAGCAGCATTCTGCCTCTTGAGCACTGCTATCAAAATGGGGTCGCGCGAGTGCCATAGGGCACCAGCCATGACGGGCAGAGAACAGCGGGGCCGAAGACGGGAGCGCTTTGTAGGCAAAACTCATCCGTTAAAGCGTTGATCGCGGCCAGAGATACAGCGCGCCGGAGACCCAGGTGAGCAGCACCGACAGCCAGAACAGCGCCAGGCCCACAGGCTGCCATGCCGTCGGCAAGGGGGCGAGCAGAAAGGCCACGGCGGTGATTTGCAGCACGGTTTTGGCTTTGCCCCAGAGGTTGGCACCGGGCACTGACTGCGCCTGAAAGCTGGGATTGACCCGCCAGCCCGCGATCGCCAGTTCGCGTCCCAAAATGAGAAAGACTCCCCAGGCGGGCACCTGATTTAACTCCACCAGTGCCAGCAGCGGCGCCAGCACTAGCAGCTTATCGACTAGCGGATCTAAAAACTTACCGAGCTCGGTCACTTGATCGAGGCGGCGAGCTAGGTAGCCATCAACCCAGTCGGTACTGGCGGCGATGAGAAAAATGCCGACGGCCCACCAGGCGCGTCGCGGCGTTGGGTCGAGTAGCAAAAGCAGGACTAGGGGCGCCCCCAAGAGGCGTGAAACAGTAATCCAAGTAGGCAAATTCATGGTTAGTAGCTGATTTGGGGGGACTGATAAGCCAGCGGTTCCAAATGAATCGTGACGCGGGCAGGGCCGTATTTGGTATCGAGCATGGCTTCGATCTGCTCGGTGATGGCGTGGGCCTCTGCAAGCGTGCGCGGTTCGACGATGAGATGCATGTCGATAAAGACTTGTCGTCCCAACAGCCCCCGAGAAGCGATGTTGTGGCAGTTGACCACGCCGGGCACCTGGATGACGGTCGCGTGAATGGCCTCAGGCGCGATCGCCATTTCATCTAACAGCCAGGGCAAATTTTCGCACAGCACCTCCCAACCGCTTTTGAAGACAAGAAGCGCCACCGGAAAAGCCATCACGAGATCCAGCCACTGCCAGCCGAACCAAACACCGATGAGTCCCCCCAGCACTGAAATCGTGACCCACACATCACTCATGGTGTGGTGAGCATCAGCAAGGAGGATTTTGTTTTGCAGGCGAAGGCCGACTCGCCGTTCGTAAAACGCGACGCCAATGTTAATGCCTAAAACAATCAGCATGAGCCACAAGGCGATCGCCGACATCAAAACCGGCGGGCTGCCGTTAAGCAGCCGCTCCATGGCATGCTGCAAAATCTCAAAACAGGCGATACCCAAAAAGGCGGCAATACCTAAGGCTCCCACCGCTTCGTACTTTTGGCGACCATAGGGATGATCGCGATCAGGACGAGGGGAGGCCAACTGATTAGTGACCAACCCTAAGACGTTGTTGGCGCTATCGGTCACGCTGTGTAGCGCATCGGCTAACAGGCTCAAAGACCCAGTCCACACACCCACGATTGACTTCAGCACTACCACCAGCAGATTGAGCACCAGGGTAATGACCAAAACCCGGCGGACGGCGGGGCGATGATCAGCCAACGGCTGAGAGGGCTGGGGTGATCGGGGTAAAAAATCTGAAGCCACGCTCGGGTGCGTCATCAATGAACGGCTAAAAACCTTTGAGGCCAGGCCTAGCGGTCCCCGCCTCTGCGCCCATTGCTAAATCCTGTATCCCTTGTCTCAAAGGGGCAAACTCTAGCAATTTCAAAACCTCACGGAGCCTAAGTTCAGTATCCTGACTGAATGCCGAACATCAGTCCATTGGTGCTTTTAATCTATCGCGAAGCGCGATCTCACATAAATGATTTCAACTTGCCCGCCGCGATCAACCAACAAAACTGACTGATTTAGCCTGGGCTGAATGCCGACGTGCGCACCTCTATCGTCAGGCTCATCTGATTTACGCCAGGCGCTTAATGGCCAATAAGCAGAGAAGTTCACAACGCCATGGCTGAAGCGAACGCAGCTCTGTTCGTGTGAACTACCGTGACTGGAGCGGGCCGTGACGGTGCGATCGTCAGCCGAGCAAGTGAACTGATGCTAAAACTCCTCTTCATTCGTCATGGCGAATCGACCGGCAACCGAGCCCAACGCATGAGCGGCCAAGCGGCTGATCGACTCACAGCCCAGGGGCAACGTCAATGTCAGCAATTAGCCCGTCACTTGTACCAGCAGGAATGGCGACCGAGCCACATCTACAGTAGCCCGCTGCAGCGAGCCCTCGATTCAGTCGCTGAACTGGCGAAGGTTTGGCAATGGCAGCTCTCAGATTCCCCAATGCCGCAAGTTGTGCCTGTCGCCAGCGGCGATCCTGCCCAGCGGCGAACGGCGGAGAGAGCCGGCGATTTACCGCAATTGAGCATCAGGCCTCAGCTGCAGGAGTTTGATGCCGGCATTTTGACCGGTTTGACGTGGCGAGAGGCCCAGCAGCAATACCCAGACCTCTGTCAAGCGTTAGAAACAGGTCGGGATTGGGTGCCAATCCCCCAGGCGGAAACGCCGTTGGACGGGCGATCTCGCGCCGCTGATTTCATCAATTATTTACTGGCTACACATCGCAATGGCGATGCCGTTTGGCTGGTCTCGCACCAGTGGATTATGGAGCATCTCATGGCCTGCCTCATGGGCTGCGATCGCACCTGGCAGATGCCAATGGCAAACACAGCCACCTTTGAGTTTTGGCTTGATCGCGATCGCTGGTCGGCTGGGGGCATCAGCTTGGGGATCAGTGATTTGTGGCAAATCAAGCGGTTTAACGACTGTCAGCATTTGAGCGAGAAATCTGGCCCTTGAGGCCGTTAAACGCCGCTACCCAAACCCTCACAATGGCTAACGGTTTTTCATCTGCAGTAACGGCAGTTTATGTCGTATTTGACTGCAATTCTCGACTGATAAACAACGAGGCAAAAATATAATCTGGCGGCACGCTCGTCGAGCAAAAGCGATTAAGCATAAGCCCGCCAGGCACAAGCTGATGTACAGCATAGGACGAAGAATCTTGGCGGTCGGCTGTTTAAATGGCGGCAAGCGCCTCAATCAAAACATCCAGTCACTTCACCCCATTACGGGCAATGCCCTCACGATGTTCGTTACCGAGAGTCTGGCCTATGGCCGTCGAGAAAGTACTGCTTTTAACGCATTCAAGTAAGTAAGAACGGTCTTTCCGGTACATTAACAATAGGTGAAATAAAGATTCTTTTCGGGAAGATTACAACCTTTCTAGAGATTAAAGTTAAACTGGTTTTTACTTTATCGAGTGTGCCTGCCAGCTATGCAAACGGCTCAACCTACCCCCTCAGTCAACGATATTCTTGGGCAAGCACGCCAAGGCAGCGTGGCAGCCATTATCCAGATTTTGAACGAACGCCTGGCAGAATCTCAGATTCGCACTCGCGCGATTCTCGCTGATGGGGTTTTGCAGCTGCTGTGTGAAGCGCCCACCCCGGAGCAGCTTGAACAATCAACCGTTGTGCCCCGCGTGCAGGGCATTTTAGAAGAGCTGGCGCCTAAAAGCATTCGAAAGGTCAATATCAACAGTCGCATCGTACGTGAGCAGCAGCTGCTCTGGTTTGAGGAAATCACTCGTGATCCCGAAAATCAGCTGCTCTGGTCAGAGTTGATCAAGCTCAAGCAGCCCAATCCAGTTTCTCGGCTTTGGCAAGACCTGCAACAGCCCAAAGCCCGCAACGAAATTGTGGTGACAGATCAGAAAAAAAATCAGCTCAGTCAAAAATACTTTTTGCGCGGGGTTGTCGGGGGGGCGAGCCTGTGTTTACTTGTGCTCTTGGTGGGTTGGGTGTTTAAACATCGCCTCGGTGTTACTTGGGCACAGTTGTTTTCACCCGATGCCGTCACGGTGGCAGAGCCCACCACCGAGGCACCTGCCGCTCCTGACACTTTTGCCCAAGCTGTGCGACTGGCCCAGCAATCGGTCACGGCTGGTCAGCAAGCCACGACTCCAGCAGAATGGCTCGATTTGGCCGCCCGCTGGCAACGAGCCGCCGACCTAATGGCACAGGTGCCATTAGAGGATGAACGCTATGCGATCGCTCAAGATCGCATTCTGACCTATCAGCAAAACAGCGACCAAGCTCTCAACCAAGCCGATCAGCTACAGCAAGAAGTCGCTAATCCGACGACAGAAGCAAGCGAATAGGACTGTGAAGTGGGTTTAACCGCGTTCTCGCGCACTGAGAGCACGGGATTAGACACACTTAAAGCCAACCGGGTGACAATTTCTTCAAGAGGCGATCGCGGCCGGGGTGCCCTTGCCGCCATAACAACGGCAGCTTCAAGGTCAAATACTGCTTTTCGTTCAGATGAGCGCGGCGAGTTGCTGGGCAGATGGCAGGCAACATAACTTTTGTGGGGAGTCTCGGCAGAGCTTCCTTTTTTTGCCTTGCTATGCCCTCAAAGACCGGCCCTACTTGGCCTAGAGTTGCTTTGACACCCACTAAGCAAGCATCCATGCTGCAATGGGTGTCAAAAATATGAGACGTTGGCGATGGCAGCATAGCGATCCATAATCTAGTCAATCGATAGAAAAAGGCCATAATCTATGGCCTGTGAGCATTGCCTACGGGATGTCCACAGCTTTGTGCGTGTGTTGCGATAGGTTTAAGGAAACGACTCATGGCCTCACAGTGGGAGCGATTACTCAAGAATACGGGGACTTGGGTGGGGTCGTTCACTCAGCTTGATCCCACCGGTGAAATCGTCAAAAACACGCCCTCAATGGTGACGCTAAAACCGCTCGATGCGGGCAATCTGATGCGTCAAGAAATCACCCGACAGCCGGCCAACAAGCCCCCTCAGGAAACGGTTTTAGAATATCGTTCCCTCGCCAAAAGCGTTTTATTTTTCGAGCATGGGGCCTTTTCTCAAGGGTCGATTCAGTGGGGGCCGTTTTCGGAGTTTGGGGCAGAACTCGGGTTAATTGCCAGCGACCAGCGCCTGCGTTTAGTACAGCTGTTTGATAACACTCGCCAATTGAGTCAACTCACCCTCATTCGAGAGCATCGAGACGGGACACCGCCCTCCGTCCGACCAGCCCTTACCTTGGCAGCCTTGACCGGCACCTGGACAGGCAAAGCCGTGACTCTCTATCCCGATCTGCGGCCCAGCGACACCTATCCAACTCGCCTAGAAATCACCGGCCAGGGCGATACCGTCCAGCAGACCCTACAGTTTGGCGAGGGGGTAACTCCCATTGAGACCCAAGGCATCGTGACGGGCAATCGTATTTTGTTCGAAACCGGGTCGCAGTCCGTCCAGGTCTTATTGCTGCCCGACGGCGCTTCCTCGACTTGTCCGACCCACATCGAACCGCGTCAGCCTCTGTTCCTAGAAGTGGGGTGGATGATTGCTCCCAATCAACGGCAGCGGATGATTCGTCAATACACCGCTCAAGGCGGCTGGGCCAGTCTGACACTGGTCACGGAGTCGCGGGCTACTTAAAAGGGCTCCAATCCACAAAATTTCCTGCGCGAGAACCCCGGTTTCTGCCCCAGATAGGATGCGACTTTTCCAAGAAACCGGGGTTCTGTATACGCTAATTTTTGGCCAACTGTAAACGGACTCAGTGGGTTGCTATGGTGATCGCCTCCTCAAGCCCAATCCCCTAAGCCAACACAGCATCCGGGACAAACAACAACACCAAGGTATCCTGAGTCAGCGTTTCGACCTGGCAAGTGTGTTTTCTGGGCGGCGGCGGTAAGGGGGCATTGAATTTGGGGTCTGGGGTGGGGCCACCCGGTTTGAGTAAGAGCGATCGCCCCACCACAATCCACTCCCACGTCCCGACCCAGTGGTGAATTCGCGGATCATTACCGCAGCGAGCACTGTAGATATTCCCATAGGAACCATCGGCAGCAAACTCATACTGCTGCCCCCAACTCATGGGCAATTCGGATTGCCGCTGCAGAATCAGGCGATCACTCGGCTCGTGACCACCGTCATCCACCGGATACCAGCGACCGTATAACCACTCTGGGTTAACCACTGTAGTCATTTCATCAGGCGTTGTGGGGACAACTGCGACATCAGAGGGGAGTGTCCAGTCGTGACCGACTCGGCAAAATGCACCGCTGAAGCCGGAACTAAAGCAAAAGGACTGGTGAATCCCGAGAACACGTACGCTCCAACTACACCCGGCACCGCCCCGGCCAGCGGCAAGCCATCCTGGCTAAAGGCCACCCGACAAGCCCGCCATTGACCCGGCACCTCTGCCAAGGCGGGAATCAGAGGCGCAATGCCCGCGCGAATTTTTTGCTCGCTGGCTTGAGCGTCTAACGCGGGCTCTAAGGTCGTATCAATGCGACTGATTTGACCGATGCGCACCGTACCATCCAGAAACTGAATGAAGCCAGCATCCAAGAAGGGCGGCCTGATTTCATGACCGGCTTCATCCCAAATATCGTCTGAGTCATCGCCTGTCGCTGCCGACTCGATCGCGGAGCGGGTCAGGTCAGCGGGCATGATCAGCGCGCGAAATTGCGATTCGAGCGGCGGCGTTTCTACAATTTCGGCGTGGGTGAAATAGACCGGCACCTTGACGCCAGAGGTTTTGAGCAATTCTCGGGTGAGCCCTCCCGCCGCGATCGCTACATTACCTGCGGCATAGGCTTGAGTCGGCGTCGTCACGCCGGTAATGCGATCGCCAATCCGGACCAAGCCCGTCACGGTGGCAATCACGATCTGACCGCCCAGTTTTTGCAGTCCCTGATTGTAGGCTTTGACGAGCAGCATGGGATTCACATGGCCATGCCGCACCGTTAGCGCCCCGGCGATCGCATCAGGATTCAATTGCGGTTCCAGCGCCACCGCCTCTTGAGCCGAAATCGGGGTCGGCGGCATCGCCACCGCCGCATAGCGCTCCGCTAGTTTTTGCGGGTCTTGGTCGAGATCCACCGTGAGCAATAGATCGAGTTCTCGAAACTCCGGCGAGACGCCCGTCTCCTCAGGAATCGCCTGGTAGCGATCTCGACCTTCGCGACAGAGCTGACGCAGTAAATCGCTGCTACCGGACCAAAACGGCACGCCACCGTAGCTGAAGCGGGTGGCACTAGTAGGCGAAATCGACTTTTCGAGCAGTAGGACAGTGTGGCCTTGGCGGGCGAGTTCGTAGCTCAACGCCGCGCCGGTCAAGCCATTGCCAACGACAATCCAATCGAAGGTCTGCATGGGTTAGGGATGAATTTGAGCAAGAATAATGCGGAGGCGATCGTAGTCATCTTTCAGCAGCACGTTCAAAATGCGCCCGGCCTGCACCAGCCAATCGCGATCTAATTGACGCAGCTGATACACCTGGCGAATCACAGCGGCAATCAAGCCATCGACCGGGGCACTGCGCATATCCATCAGAGTACGCAAAAAGTCGAGCTGCTCGGTAAAGGCCACCACCTCAGCCGGATCACAGTGGTAAACCGCCTGGTGCACTTGGGGGGGGCGCGGCGGTAGGTGTTGATAAACGGCCTCATTTCCTGCCGGTTGGAAACCGACGATCGCCACGCGAAATTCCGTTTTGAGCATGGCAAAAATTTGCGGTTGCTGCTCCCGCAGTTCGGCCAGCGATAGGCCCAAGGCGGTGGCCCGATGCACCGAATCGAGCGGACTCGTGGTGGCATGATAAACCACCCCAAAAATCTGATTGCCGGAATCTTCGTCTGCCGCCTTCACCCAACTGCCAAAGGGCGGCATCTGGGCAAAGCTCAAGGAGTCGGGCTCCAAGCACTGCGCCAGAAATTCCGTTGTGGAAGTTTCAATCACCTCGGCAATGTGATTGGGCGGGTGAGACTGGGACGCTAGCTGAGGCAGGGGCAATCGCATATCGCAATCCTGACGAGGGCACTCAAGTTAGGAGGCTGTAGATGAGTTTTAGGCTATCGGTGAGAAGAAGGGTAGGGGGTAACGGGTGGGCATTGGGCAAAGAAGTGAGCTGTTGTTGATTGGCGAATCACTGAAGGATTTAAACCCCAAAAACAGACTGGGTACAGAAGCTATCTCTGTAGGGGTTGGGCAGTGCCAAACTCCTACGATCGAATGCGACTTGCCAGCAACTGCCCTATTTCTTACCGCGACGCTTGTCGAGGGGCTCTAGCTCAGTGGCGTTAAAGGTGACGAGCTTATCCCAATTGCCACCTTCAAACAGAACGGCGACCTTACCATCGGCAATCCGCTGCACCTGACCTTGAAATCCGTAGTAGGTGTCATCCAGGTTGACGACGCGAACAGCAGCACCGGGGAGAAGCATAACGAATGATTTCCTGAAAAGCAGCTACCTCATTCTTCTAACACAAAATCGGGGGTTCCTTGCGTTTCGAACCGGTGAAACGCTGGATGTACCAGGTTTCTATGCAGCAGCACCGTCCCGGCGAGGGCGATCGCCCTAATAGGCCCGCCGGCGATCGCCAAACTTTTGCTGATAGGCCACGTAAATGGCTTCCAAAAACTGTTCGGCGGGGAGTTCTTCTTCCGGCAGCTGGTCAAGTTCCACAATGTCTTTGAGCTGCTGCGCCATCTGGACACTCAGGTTTTGGCGGGCCGCCTTAGTGAGAATCTGGCGGCGCTGCAGATACTGGCGCAGCATGGCAAAGTCATCGGGCAGCAGATTGCCCACGTTGGCCTGCGCCATCAGCTCTGTCGCTAAGGTTTGGGAACGGGTTGAGATCCGCACGGTGGCTTCGCCGACACCTGTTTCTGACTGCACCACCAGCGTGCCCGCCAGCCAGTCACCAATGCGTTTTTCCTGCTGGCCAAACAGGATACAGAAAAAGCCGATAAACAAGATGTCATCCACGGGGCGCAGCAGCGATCGCAGCGTCGCTTGAAAAACGCCAGCCGGCTTGCCGTTGTCGTTGATTACGCGGATTTTGGTCAGGCGTTTGCCGGGGGTTTGCCCCTGCCACAGCGTCTCAAACCCGACGAAATAGCCCCAGTAGATCGCCATCGTCACGAGAAAGGCGATCGCCACCAGCCACAGATCCAGGGCATCTGTGCCGCCACCAATTTGCGCCCACAGGGCCACCAGCTGCTCACTCAAAAAGGAAGCAATGATCGAGACCAGCGAGATCAACAAAGCCACCAGCAGGTAGTCAATCAGGAGAGCCAGGGCACGATTGCCAATGCCCGCCAGCGTAAACTCTAGCTCGACACTTTCAGGCGTGCGAATGGTGATGGTCTTAAATAGATTCATGGCCGGTCTGAGTCACTGGGGCGATCGCGAAATTGCAGATCAAGACCCTCGCGGCGATTGCGCAGGTCATAATACAGCACCGCTTTGAGGGATTGAAAAAACGGGGCTGACAACACCACCGCAAAGAAAAACAGGAAGAAAAAGGCTAACGTCGCCAACAACAGCGCGATCCCCAAAGCTTCATTGGCCGTGGCATCGGTCGAAATGCCCGCAAAGAAGGGAATCGTGAATAAAAACGGCACAAAGGAGAGCAAATACAGCGGTGCCATCACGAGATAAGACACCAGCAGCACCAACAGCACCCGAGTCGCCGACCCTTTGGTCAGCTCCCAACTGCGCGATATCGCCGCCGTGGGTTCGCTTTCAGTTTCCATCGCGAGAATCATGTCATACACCCAAAATCGCGCTTGAATCCAGGTTTGCCCCGCAAAGATAATCAGCTGCATGGCCACAATGAGAACCCCAGACAAAATGCCCGCCGCCGCGCCCGCTGCCCCGATCGCCGCCAGGGGCACCAGCAAAATGCCCGCCACGAGCGAGATCGCATAGTTAAGCGCGAGTTGAATCAGGCTTACCAGCATTGCCACCCCTAAGAAGCTCCACATGCGGGGCCGCACATTGCGGAGAGATAACGCCACTGTTTCGGGTTGACGAATGACTTCGTGAAAGCCCAAGCGCCCAATCTGCGCGAAAATCATCAGCCCCTTGGCCCAGCCATACACCGGCACCAGATACCACAGGGCGGCCTTAAGACTAAGCCCTAAATAGGTTTTGAAATGTGCCCTGACTAAGCTGATACCGGCACTAACCACATCACCGACGTTGAGCGGGCGCAGCTGGCGAGAAGAGGGAGAAGCCATAGGTCTTTAAATTTTGCGTAAATATTGGGGGCAGATCTGTCAACAGCGTGCCCATATCCTAGGCTAGGCATCAGCCAATAATATTTACTTTCATGAACATTCAACGGTGGATAGCCAGGCGCGAAGCCAGTTGGCGACGGCTTGACAGCTTGCTCAAGCGCGCCGAAAAGCAAGGCTTAGACGCGCTCAAAACCGAAGACGTCAAAACGCTGGCCAGCCTGTATCGCTCGGTCTCGGCGGACTTGGCGCGCGCCCGGACCCACCACGTCGGCGACGCCCTCGTGCGCGATTTGCAGGGGCTGACGGCCCGCAGCTATAGCCAGATTTATCAGGGCTCCCGCCGCCAAGACTGGCATACCGTGGTGGATTTTTATCGGGTGGGCTTTCCGGCGGCGGTGCGGCGATCATGGGGCTACATTGCGATCGCCACCGCGCTGTTCGTCATCAGTGGGTTCGTCGCCTGGTGGTATGCCTGGCAAGACCCGTCGTTTATGTCGTTGGTGCTGGGGCCAGGGTTTGTCGCCCAGGTGCAAGACAGCGAAGAACTGTGGACGGTCTCAATTTTGGGCCAAGAGCCGATCGCCTCTAGCGCCATCATGATCAACAACATTGGCGTCTGTTTTAAGGCCATCTTTGGCGGGGTGTCGTTCTTTTTGCCCCAGGTGCCGATCATCACGCCGCCGGGCGCTTTCACCGTATTTATTTTGGTGTTTAACGGGCTGATGATTGGCTCGGTGGCAACGCTGGTGGCCCAAACGGATCTGGCCTATGACCTCTGGGCCTTTGTCTTCCCTCACGGCTCGCTGGAACTCCCGGCAATCTTCTTTGCGGGGGGGGCGGGGCTGCTGCTGGCGCGGGCGATTTTGCTGCCGGGTAAGTATCGCCGCCTCGACGCGCTGCAGGTCTATGGCAAGCAAGCAGCGGAACTGGTTTACGGCATTGTGCCGATGCTGATCATCGCCGGGGTGATCGAGGGATTTTATTCCCCCAGTCCGCTGGTGCCGCATCTGGTGAAGTATGCGACCGGTACGGTGCTGTTTTGCCTGCTGGTCACCTACTGCCTGCATCGTCCATCAGGAGAAGCAGAGTCTTGAGACGCGATTTCTAAAGAGAGGAGAGCAGGGAAGCTTTACAAATTGGGCGAACAAGTACGCTCATGGAGTGGAGTTTAGCCCTTGCTTTCCGACACCTTATTTTCAACCGCTATCAGTGCTTGAAACTGAGGATCGTCGCGAATGAGGTCAAAGTCGGTATCGGTCTGAGCAAGTTCGCGATATTTTTCAGGGCTTAGTTGAATAGCCTGTTGCAGATACTCTAGAGCAGGCTCGACTTTGCCTTGCAAACCATAGCAGCATGCCTTGTTGTAATAGGGGTTGGGAGCTTCAGCATTGATTTTAATGGCAGCATCGTAGGCCGCGATCGCCGCCCAAGATAGCCAGCGCAAGCCCTTTGTTGTTGAGCGCTTCGTGTAAGTCGGGTTTGAGCGCTAAGGCCGCATCGTAGGCCG
>ERZ1740060.429-NODE-429-length-24551-cov-4.763267_pt1 | contig 24551 bp, 23 predicted proteins | sample MGYA00581743_ERZ1740060 | MGnify/ENA primary metagenome ERZ1740060 (study PRJEB43018, sample SAMN04849235) | marine metagenome | isolation source: floating plastic debris | place: Pacific Ocean | collected 2008-08-27 | study: EMG produced TPA metagenomics assembly...
CCTCCACATCCAGACCCGCCAGAGCCAGACCCGCTGCTACCGAAGCCACCGCTACCAGACCCGCCAGAGCCCGCAGACCCGGAGCCTCCACTATCCGAACCGCCCGCGCCGGACCCACTACCGGACCCTCCGCCAGCAGATCCACCGGATCCAGAACCCCCTCCCGTGCCTCCCCCTCATCCTGACCCACCGCCGGATGATCCACCCGAACCAGAGCCCGCTCCGCCGTTTCCACCAGAACCAGAGCCTCCGCCCGTCGAGCCGCCACTTCCCGAGCCACCCGACCCGGAACCGCCGCTGCCGGAGCCACCAGAGCCGGACCCGCCATTCCCGGCGCCTCCTGAACCACTGCCCCCGGCACCACCTGAAGCCGAGCCACTGCCGCTGCCGGACCCGCTACCAGACCCACCGCCGGATGATCCACCCGAACCAGAGCCCGCTCCGCCGGTACCACCAGAACCAGAGCCTCCGCCCGTCGCGCCGCCACTTGCGGAGCCACCTGTCCCGGAACCGCCGCTGCCGGAGCCACCAGAGCCGGACCCGCCGCCAGAAGACCCACCGGATCCGGAACTGCCACCGGTCGATGCACTTGAGCCAGAGCCTCCGCCGCCAGTTGCTCCTCCGGTCGAACCGCCAGTACCGGAGCCGCCGCTCAATGCACTGAAGCTCGCACCGCCACCAAATCCACCGGAATCAGACCCGCCGCCGCCCAGTCCGCTCAACGCAGCGCCGCCGCCGAGTAATCCGCCCAGAATAGAACCACCGCCGCCGCCCAGAGCGTATTGACCGCGTCCAGGACCACCAAATGCGGTCTGCCCCCCCACCGTTCGCCTGAGACTGTTCCGAGCAGAGCCGCTCGACGTGTCCGTTTCGTCATCGTCCACAGCGTCCAGCAGCTCGGTGAAAGCGTCCGGACTGGATTTCGAGGAAAACAAGGCCGGGGATGTGAGAAGAACACCCTCATCCATAGCCATGCGCCCCAGTCTATCAGCGGCCTCCGTGCAGCCCTGCTCCTGATAGGCGGTGAAATCGCATTCGATATCGCCGAGGCTTGCCAATTCGAGCAATCCCGGGTCCGGTCCGACCTCACCCGTCTGTGTCGCATCAATCGCCGGCTCCAGGGCACTATCGTTTTCAACCGCGACCTGCGTTGAAGCAAGCACCAGATTGTGGCCTTGTGCACCGGTCGATCCATACGTCGCAATCGTTCCCGGGCTTGGCCAGTCGTGGATCAGGAAATGCCGAACCCGCCATTCGTGGGCACGCCTGACAGCATCTGCCAGCAGCATATGTCCCTGACGAACCTGCCTCACGATATGAGGCCCGTGTTGTTTTGCCGGGGTCGAGAGGGCATCAACCATCCCCCGCCAGATCGCCGCCGTTGGATGTGACCCGAAATCCCTCAGCGTTTGAGAGACACGTTGCGACCCAGCAAGGAGATGCGCCACAAGCGCTTTCGGATCGACCCGGTCCGGGCCTGATTGACTGTTCTGAAAGGCCTGTCGTGCCACGCCGCGATTCGCAACCCAGGCGACCTGTTGAGGCCGCTGAAGCAGATCCGATACATCTCGGTCAAGAGCGATTGAGTTGGAAAATATAGAAAAATCAGGCGCATCTATTGAAGACGCCTGAGCGCGTTCTGATCCGAACGCCAGGAAAACAAAGAGCAGTACAACCCACGCACAACGCATGATCGCCCCCAAAACACCAATAACGTACCTTACCAAAGCTACACGAAAAGGCAGCCTTTGCAAATAGCCGTTTGCACAGCACGGCTACCACAAGCGGCACGGCATTGCCACAGACAAAAAGGCGGCCTTTGAAGAGGCCGCCGATGACAACGCCGCATGCGACCTCACATGCGCGAGGCGACGTTTTCCCAGTTCACCAGATTGTCGAGGAAGTTCGACAGATACGCCGGGCGTTTGTTGCGGAAATCGATGTAGTAGGAATGTTCCCAGACATCGCAACCCAACAAGGCAGTCTGGTCAAAACACAACGGGTTCACACCGTTTTCCGTTTTCGTCACGGCCAGTGAACCATCCGCATTCTTCACAAGCCAGCACCAGCCCGACCCGAATTGCCCGGCACCTGCCGCGGCGAAGTCTTCTTTGAATTTGTCGACCGAGCCAAAGCTTTCCGTCAGGGCGCTTTCCAATTCGCCAGGCATACCGGCGCCGCTCGGCCCCATCATTTCCCAGAACTGGATATGATTCCAATGCTGCGACGCGTTATTGAAGATACCGTTCTTCGCCACAGAGCCCGACTGGTAGGTTCCCTTGACGATGTCTTCGAGAGATTTGCTTTCCCACTCGGTCCCGGCAATCAGCTTGTTTCCGTTGTCCACATAGGCTTTGTGGTGCAGGTCGTGGTGGTATTCCAGCGTCTCCTGCGACATGCCCTGTGCGGCAAGCGCATCGTAAGCATATGGAAGATCGGGCAGTTCAAAAGCCATCAGGGCCCCCTTGTCACTTCTGTGTCTCGTGTGTTGTCCAAAATGTCATGCGACACGCGGTACATGGTAGCGTGAGACAGGGGACGTCAAGACCGATTTGGACGACACCTTCTGCGTCGCGCTGAACAAGCTCGTCATGACCGGCGTCACGCGAACAAGACGCCGCCCGCATGGCCGAAAACACGCAATCAGATTTCTCGCATGAGCCGTGCCGTCTGGTCAGGAGAACAGTCCGACCTCACTTCCCGAGCTCGCGGCATCCTTCAACAGATCGAAGGCATATTGCGCAACGGATCGGAAACAGATCACGCGGATTTCGCCTTCTTTTGACATCCAGATTGCGGCCGGGATCTGCGCCATGCGCGTGCGGCGGATCTTGCCCGGGCCAAACTGACCCGGATCCATATCCACGGGACAGAGTTTGGCCACCACTTCTCGCACAGCAGGACCTGTGAGCGTAAACATCGCTCTTGCATCCGAGACGTCGATCGCCAGATGGTGTTGCCCCGCCAGCGCCTCTTCCAGCGCGGAAACGGTTTTCGAGACATCCTTGTACGCGACACACACCATCAGTTCGTCAGGTGACATCCAGGCCACGCCCTTGGCACCTTTGAACGAAAGGCCGCGCGTCTCCGGCACGTCCACGCCGATGACGGCTTTCACCGCTTTCTTAAAGCCAGCGTCCGACAGATCGCCACGCAAGGTGATCATGCCGTTGAGACCGGCTTCGGTGACCTGCACGTAGCCTTCAAAAGCGGCGCCCGACAAAGCGCTGATAGCGTTAGACATTCTGCTTCTCCCCGTCCGGATCGTAGAAGATCGGGCTGACAATTTTGGCTTTGATCACCGTGCCGTCAAGCTTGGGAAAATCGATCAATTCTCCCATCCGGTCCGGACCATTCAGGACCAGCCCCATGGCGATGCCGCGCTTCAGCGTGGGCGAGTGATAGCTGGAGGTCACACGACCCTGCACGTTGCGCTGGCCGTTTTCGTTGTGCCCCTCGGCGGTGGCGTAAGCGCCGTCCGGAATGACCTCGCCATGGGTTGTCTCAAGACCTACCAACTGCCAGCGGTTGGGGTCTGTCATATGCGCACGCTCTTGCGCCCGCTTGCCGAGGAAATCGTCCTTTTTCTTCGAGATCGCCCAGTGGAGGCCCAGATCCTGAGGAATGACCGTGCCGTCGGTTTCATCGCCGATCATGATGAAGCCCTTCTCGGCCCGCATCACGTGCAGTGCCTCGGTGCCATACGGCATGACACCAAATTCTGACCCCGCGTCCAGAAGCGCGTCCCAAAGTGCTCGCGCCGACCCGGCGGGCACGGCGATTTCATAGCTCAATTCTCCAGAGAACGAGATACGGTAGGCGCGCACCGGAATGCCTGCCAGCGTGAGATCCTTCCACCCCATGAAGGGCAGTCCCTCGGCGCTGACATCGTCCTTGGTCAGTTTCTTCAGGGTTTCGCGCGCTTTTGGGCCCACGACGGCGATCTGGCCATACTGCTCTGTGGCGTTGACCACATAAACCTTCCAGTCCCACCATTCGCATTGCAGCCAGTCTTCCATATGGGCGTGAACATGATCCGCCCCGCCGGAGGTCGTATGGCAGAGGAACGTTTCCTCATCGAGCCGCGCCACCACGCCGTCATCCATCAGAAAGCCGTTCTCCGAACACATCAGGCCATAGCGGCAGCGTCCGGGTTTCAGCGTGCTCATCATGTTGGTATAAAGCATATCGAGAAACTTGCCCGCGTCGGGACCTTTCACGATCAGCTTGCCAAGCGTGGACGCATCGAGAAGTCCAAGCGCGCTTCGCGTCTGGTTAATCTCGCGCGCGACCGCCGCCTCGACATCCTCGCCGGCGGTCTTGCGATAGCAGTAGGGTCTGCGCCAGGCGCCCACCGGTTCCCATTTGGCACCGTTTTCTTCATGCCAGTCATGCATCGGTGTGCGCCGCAGAGGTTGAAAGATATCGCCCCGCGCCTCTCCCGCGATCGCGCCCATGGAAATTGGTGTATAGGGCGGGCGAAACGTGGTCGTTCCGGTTTGCGGGATCGGCTGATTGAGCGCATCCGACAGGATCGCCAGACCATTGATGTTGCTCAGCTTGCCCTGATCCGTGGCCATGCCCAGCGTCGTGTAGCGCTTGGTATGTTCAACGCTTTCAAAACCCTCGCGTGCGGCAAGCTGAACATCGGTCACCTTCACGTCATTCTGGAAGTCAAGCCACGACTTGGCGCGCAACGGCTGGGCGGCGCCCTGAGGCATCATCCAGACCGGCTCCATCGGCGCGTATTCCAGCGCCTCTGCCTTGAAAGACACTGCGCGCTTGGGTTTGAACCCGGCGGCGTCGGCCGCTTTTCGGCCTGCGGCTTCCGCATCTGCAAGCACATCGCCCAGCGCCATCACTCCGTTGGCCGTGCCCGCGCAGGCCACAAAAGCCTCCCCCTGTGCACCGGTCGGAGCTTTATCCACATCCGGCCGGAAGAAGGCGTTTTCCTCATCCCAAGCGAGCTTTCCGCCGCAATGCGACCAGAGGTGAACCACCGGAGACCAGCCCCCTGACATGGCCACAGCATCACATTCGATTTCTTCCAGAACCGCGCCCTCGCCCGCCTGGGAACAGATGGCAACGCCGGTCACACGCTTTCCACCCTTGACTTTGGAAATGGCCCGACCAGTTTCTACGCGGATACCGGCAGCGCGCGCACGGTCTGCGAGCACACCGCCACCGCCCTTGCGCGCATCCAGCACGACAGGCACGTACAATCCATGTTCGTGCAGCCAAAGCGCTGTTAAATAAGCATCATCGTTGTTTGTGACGACCACGACGCGGTCTCCGACCGAGACACTCCAGTTCGCGATGAAATCCCTTACCGCTGACGCCAGCATCACACCAGGGATATCGTTGCCTGCGAAGCTCAGTGGGCGCTCGATCGCGCCGGTCGCCGTAATGATCTGGCTGGCCCGGATACGCCACAACCGATGCCGCGGTCCGCCGATCTGAGGATCGTGATCTCGCACGCGTTCGTAGCCCAGCAGATACCCGTGATCATAGACCCCTGCCCCCATCATCCGAAGGCGGAGTGTCACGTTGTTAAGATTGGTTAACGTGTCAACCAGATCATCCACGAGTTTATCCACAGGGGTGTCGTTAACCATTCCGCCATCGACCGGCGCGCGGCCGCCCCAATGGTCGCTTTGTTCCATCAAGAGGACGCGCGCCCCGGACTTCGCGGCGGCAAGTGCGGCCTGCAATCCGGCCACCCCGCCGCCAATGACAACAACGTCATAGAAGGCATAGAGATGCTCGTAGGTATCCTGGTCCCGGTCCTTGGGCGCCTGACCCAGACCTGCCGACTGGCGGATGAACGGCTCGTAGACATGTTTCCAGAGCGGACGGGGATGAATGAACATCTTGTAATAGAACCCGGCCGGCAGGAACCGAGAGAGCTTGCTGTTGATCGCGCCCACATCGAAGTCGAGGCTGGGCCAGGTATTCTGAGAGCGCGCCTTCAGCCCATCGAAAAGCTCTGTCGTGGTGGCGCGCTGGTTCGGTTCGAAGTCGGCCCCCTCGCCCATATTGACCAGCGCATTGGGTTCTTCCGGTCCCGAGGCCACGATGCCGCGCGGTCGGTGATACTTGATAGACCGTCCCACAAGCTTCTGGTTGTTCGCCAGAAGCGCCGAGGCCAGTGTATCACCCTGAAAGCCATTGAAGCGCTTGCCGTCAAATGTGAATTCGATCGCGCGGTTCTTGCTCAGAAGCCGCCCGCCTGTGGACAGACGTGTGCTCATGAGAATTCCCTCCAGCTCCAGCCCGGCACTTTGGCCGAGATCTTGTCCTTGATCCATTGAGGCGGCTCGGTCGTTTGCGCCGGGTAGCTGCCGTAGACCTCCAAAGTGACGGTGTTGCGCGCCACGATGAACCACTTGCCGCTGCCATAGCTGTGCCGCCAGCGTTCAAAGTGAACGCCCTTGGCATTTTCGCGCGCGAACAGATAGTCATGGAAATCGTCATCGCTCGACCCGGGGCCAAAGCGCTTCAGATGCGCCTCTCCACCGCAGGTGAATTCGGTCTCTTCGCCGGTCACACCGGAATAGGGACATGTCAACATCAACATGGCAGAACACCTGGAAAGAGACAGGTGCAGGGCCTGTCGGATGAATAGGAACGAGCGCATGTCTGCACCCGTTCCTTGCCGGAACTGAGAGAGAAAAAAAGACCGCGCGCCGCGTCAGTCCGTGTCGTTATCGGGAACGACGATCCGGGTTTGCTCGGGCGCAACAGGTTTACCGCCGCTGAAGGCATCGAGGCTGCCCGCCACAACCCATATGCCAAGCGCCGCGATGACGACCAGCGCCCAGAACAGCGCCGCGCTGGTCGTATCGCGAGGCGTCGCTGTATAGTGACGGGAGGGTCGGTTTGATCGGGGATCGAAGGGCATAAACGACTCGATTTGGCAGGTTTCGCCCAACATGCCTGCTCCGAGACCTTGCAGATAGGACCAGCAAGATCCCGCATAGGGTTCCGGCAAGCCCTCGCGCGTTGCCAAGGTAAGGCTCGGCCACAATTCGCCAATGTGAAACCCAGCCGCATCAGTGCGCCACGCCCGCGGCGACGGAGTCGGCGATGAAGCGGCCTTCGCGGAACCGCTCCAGCCCGAATTCGGCGCAAAGGGGCGAGTATCCCTTTGCCATCAGCTCGGCAAAGCCCCAGCCCGACCCGGGGATCGCCTTGAATCCCCCTGTGCCCCAACCGCAATTGATGAAGCAATTCTCCAACGGCGTTTTCGACAGGATCGGAGACCGGTCACCGGTCATATCCACGATACCCCCCCATTGGCGCAGCATTTTCAGGCGACTGACCATCGGGAAGGTTACGATCAGCGCGCGCACAGTCTCTTCGATATGCTGGAACGACCCGCGCTGGGTGTAGTTGTTGTACCCGTCCGCGCCGCCGCCAATGACCATTTCGCCCTTGTCGGACTGGCTCATATAGCCGTGCACCGTATTGGCCATGACAACCACGTCCATACAGGGCTTGATGGGTTCAGACACCAGCGCCTGCAGCGCCACGCTTTCTATCGGAAGGCGGAAGCCGGCCATGTCGGCCACGTGACCCGAATGCCCGGCCACCACGATACCCAGCTTGTCACATGCGATGTCCCCCTTGGTGGTGGAGACCCCGGTCACCTTGCCCCCCTCTGAGCGGACACCTGTGACCTCGCATTTCTGAATGACATGCATTCCCATGGCAGAGCATTTGCGCGCGTATCCCCAGGCCACTGCGTCGTGGCGCGCCGTGCCACCGCGCGACTGCCACAGCCCGCCCAAAACCGGATAGCGCGGCCCGTCGAGATTGATGATCGGGCAAAGCTCTTTGACTTTTTGCGGATTGATGAATTCCGTGGCCACGCCCTGAAGCGCGTTGGCATGCGCGGTCCGTTTGTAGCCGCGCACCTCGTGTTCCGTCTGCGCCAGCATGATCACGCCGCGCGGGCTGAACATGACGTTGTAGTTCAGATCCTGGCTCAGCGTCTCATACAGACTGCGGGACTTTTCATACATCGCCGCAGAAGCATCCTGCAGATAGTTGGATCGGATGATCGTCGTATTCCGCCCCGTATTGCCCCCGCCGAGCCAACCTTTCTCGAGGATGGCGACGTTTCGAACACCGTGGTTTTTTCCAAGATAGTAGGCGGTTGCCAGACCATGCCCGCCCGCGCCGATAATGATCGCATCATACTTCTCGCGAGGCTCGGGCGAGGCCCAGGCCCGCTCCCAGCCCATATGGTTCGAAAACGCTTCTTTCGCGATGGCAAAGGCTGAATAGTGTTTCATACGCGCAGGCCTTTTGTCATGTGGGATCCCTGTCGGCAGGATATGCTATGAAGCCGTGGTGGGAACCACACAAACTGCGGCACGAAAGGCGAGATTTGCGACATGTCGAGACCCAGGCACAGAGATTGCGACGTCTCGCTGCGTCGATGCAGGCAACCGTGGTCTTTTTCTCCGACGCGAGAGGCTTTACATCGTGGGCACGGGAAGGATGCCAATGACGTTTTGGATTGTCACGATCTCGATGGCGCTTGGTTGCGGAGCTATTCTGGCTCTTGCAATGATGCGCGGTCGTGTGGGCGATGCGCCGCCCGAGGCCTATGACCTACAGGTCTATCGCGACCAGTTAACCGAGGTGGATCGCGATCTGTCTCGCGGTGTGATTGCCCCGGACGAGGCGGAGAGGATCCGCACCGAGGTCGCGCGGCGCATTCTGGCCGCGGACGCCAAATTGCAGGGCCAGAGTGAAGCCGGCCATCAACCCAAATGGGGCGGGCGTATCATGGCCATCGCGCTGGCGGTCAGCATCGTGTCAGGCGGCGGTGTGTTGTACACATGGCTCGGCGCACCGGGCTTCAGCGACCTGCCTCGCGCGGCACGCCTCGCCGCGTCAGAAGAGGAACGGCTCAACCGTCTGGATCAGGCCGCGGCTGAAGCCCGGCTACCGCAACGCGCACCGCTGGGGGAGCTGGAGCCTGAATTTGCCGACCTGATGGAGCGTTTGCGCACAGCGGTCAGCAACAGGCCCAACGATGTTCGGGGTCTGGCGCTTCTGGCGCGCAATGAGGCGCTCATCGGAGATTTCTCAGCGGCCCATCGGGCCCAGGCGCAACTTATCGATGCGAAAGAGGGCAGCGCGACCGCAGAGGATTATGCAGAGCTGGCAGACATGATGGTGTCGGCCGCAGCGGGTTACGTTTCGGCGGACGCGGAACGCACCTTGCGTGCCGCGCTCGCGCGCGAGCCGGACAACAAACGGGCGCGGTATTACCTCGGACTGTACTTTGCTCAGATTGATCGGCTGGACGCGGCCTTCCGAACCTGGGATGAGCTTTTGAGAGACAGCACAGCGGATGATCTGTGGACTCCCATCCTGCGCGATCAACTGCCTGAACTGGCCTGGCGCGCGGGGAATGCCCGCTACGAGCTACCACCCGAGAACGGCGGCGCCCCCTTGAGCCAGGAGCAGATTGAAGCCGCCGGAGAGATGACGCGCGAAGAGCGCGCCGCGATGATCCGCGGCATGGTCGAGGGGCTGTCCGCGCGCATTGAGACCGAAGGCGGGTCGGTGGAGGACTGGGCGCGTCTGACGAATGCGCTTGCCGTGCTTGGCGAGTTCGATCAGGTGCGGGAAACACTGGACCGGGCGCGGGTGGAATTTGCCGATCGTCCGCTCGACCTCGATCTGATTGAAAATGCCGCCAAGCAGGCAGGCTTTTCGGAATGATCCTCGAAGAGATCGCGGACTTTGCGACCGCGCTGCCCTCAGCCCGCCCGATTGTGGGCCTCGATCTTGGCACGAAAACGATCGGGGTTGCCCTCTCCGACATGCTCTTGTCGCCCGCTACGCCAGCAGAAGTCATCCGGCGCAAGAAATTCAGTCTGGATGCCTCTCAATTGTTGGAGTTGTCGACCGCTCGCAATGCAGGGGGGCTTGTGCTGGGGTTGCCCTTCAACATGGACGGGACCGAAGGACCGCGCTGTCAGTCCACCCGGGCTTTTGCCCGCAACCTCACGACCCTGACGGATTTGCCGATCACCTTTTGGGACGAACGGTTGTCGACCGTGGCCGCTGAACGCGCGCTGATCGAGGCAGATTTGACACGAAAACGTCGCTCCGAGGTGATCGATTCCGTCGCAGCCGCGTATATCCTTCAAGGAGCGCTGGACAGGATCTCCCGTCTTCGCGCATAAACCGGGTCCCGACAACGGCCAATCCATCACGCTCAGCGTGCAGATATAGCGAGTAACGAGATTTGAACGACACGCCCATCTGGTCAAGAAACGAGATTGAATCGCCGTGCGTGAAACTCTGCGTCGTGCATCCCGAGGCCAAGATCTGCACCGGGTGTTACCGCACGCTCGAAGAGATCGGCGGTTGGTCACAGATGACATCGGAGCACCGCGCGCAGGTCATGGAAGAGCTGCCGTCCCGCGCGTCATTGTTGCAGAAACGCCGGGGAGGCCGACAGGCCAGGCTGGCGCGACGCTGATCCCTAATCAACCGTAGCGTTCTGGTCCGATCCACTGGGTCTCTGAATAGCGGTCACCATGGGCCCAGCCGACGGGCAACACGTCCTCAATCCGCGCGATATCCTCAGAAGACAGCGTCAGATCAACCGCCGCAGCCACCTCGCGCAGGTGTTCCAGGGACCGGGTGCCGGGGATCGGATGAACATGCGCCCCCTGCCGGAGCAGCCAGGCAACGGCGAGCGTGGCAGCGCTTGTTCCCATATCTTCCGCCAAGGCTCTGAAACCGTCCGTCACCTTCAGGTTCGCCTGAAGGTTGGGCTTCATAAAGCGGGGATTGCCCTTCAGGAAGGGGATTTTGCGAACCGCTTTCGCATCCGGGGGACGGTCCGTCAGCAAACCGCGACCCACCGGCGAAAACGCCACCAGCGCCACACCGAGTTCGGCGCAGGTTTGAACGAGGCCAAGTTCTGGCAGACGGGTGGAGAGCGAGTATTCCGACTGTACCGCTGCGATCGGGTGCACCTTGTGCGCGCGGCGCAGCGAAGACGGCGAGATTTCGGAAAAGCCAATCGCCTTGACCTTGCCCGCCCGAACAAAGCCTGCCAGCGCTTCCGTCACATCTTCGATAGAACGTTCCGCCTGTCGCCGGTGCACGTAGAAGAGGTCGACCGCCTCGACCCCGAGCCGCTTGAGACTGCCGTCCAACGACTTGGTCAAGTAGCGCTTGTCATTGCGAAAGCGGCGCTCCGGATCGCCCGTGATTCCGCCCTTGGTCGCGAGGAAAAACGGGCATGTCCCCCCGCGCGCGGCCAGCCATTTGCCGATCACGGCCTCCGAACGGCCCTTGCCGTAGACATCGGACGTATCGATATGGGTGATCCCCAGTTCGAGGCACGCGTCGAGGATTTTCATGGAGGCGGCATCTGTCGTCGGCCCGTAGAAATCGGAAAACGACATTGCACCGTAGCCGATCGCGCCAACCGGTGGACCATCGCGTCCAAGGGGGCGGGTTCTCATCTGGTGTCTCCTTCGGGGCTTGGGCGGGGTTTCATGGCGCTGTCAGCCATGCGTCAGACAGCATGGGCCATTCCGGGCGAAAATAAACGATCATGCGGCCCGCCTCAGGCGCGGCGGCCCCGTCTTGCCAGGGCGCGACGCCGTGCAGTGCCAATCGGTGAACCAGATAGGCCTCGCCGGGACGCGCAGGCACCGTCACCCGCGTGCATGTCTCAAACACATCGCGTCGTGCCGCCTGATAGATATCTGTCAGGTCCAGTCTGTCCCATTCCTCTTGGGACGTGCCACCGAGTGCCCGTTCGAAGGCCTTGCGCATCACGTGATGACTGCCCTCCCAGATCGTCACGGGACTGGCATCGTCGCCACAGTCCGTCAAAGGCAGACCCAGGATATAGGCGTGGCGTTCCATGAGGTGCCGACGACGCGCATCGCCCACGGGCAACAACCCGTCCACATGCGCCGCATCCCGGCGCAACCGGTAGCCGAACGCGGTTTCGCTTTCCTCGTCATAGGGTTTCGGATAGCCCGGATAGATCACCGAGACCAGACCCCGATGAAACGGGAGCGTCCCGTAGAGCGCCTCTGCCGCCTGCAGCGCAGCGCCGCCCAGCGGCTCGGACGCCCCCACGCGACCACGTGTGTCATTGGGCAGGCTGTCGACACCGACAAACCATGTCCCGCCACAGCGCAACCACTCGGCCTGATCAGGATCACGCACCGCGGCGTCGGCTTCCTGAAACGCGGCGCGCGCCCATGCCGCGACCTGGCCCTCGTAGGGAAAGCTCGCCCAGCCTTTGGTCAGGAGCGCCTCGCTCATGCGGCCAGATCCTGCACCTGGCTCAGCGCCAGCTCGACAAGGTCGGTCCCGGCGTTCGGCGCGGTCGCACCCTCCGAGAGGGTCCGCCGCCACGCGCGTGCCCCCGGCTGTCCGGCAAAGAGACCCAGCATATGCCGCGTGATCTGATGCAGTTTGCCACCGGAGGCCAGATGCGCCTCGATGTAAGGCAGCATCGCGCTGACCGCATCATACGCCGTCCGGTCCGGGCCTTCGACGCCGAAGATGCGTCGGTCCGCCGCCCCGAGCAACGCCACAGGGTTCTGATACGCGGCACGGCCCACCATCACGCCGTCGAAGCCGCGCTCCAAAAGGCCTTCCACTTCATCCAGAGACCCGACACCGCCATTGACCGACAAGTGGATGGTCGGGAAGAGCCGCTGCATATCCACGACCAGATCATAATCGAGCGGCGGGACCTCCCGGTTCTCTTTGGGGCTCAACCCCTGCAGCCAAGCTTTGCGAGCGTGCACGATGACGCGCTGCACGCCTGCCGCGCTTATCCGGGCCAGAAACTCTGGCAGCACTTGCACGGGATCCTGGTCGTCCACGCCGATCCGGCATTTCACGGTCACCTCGACCGAAACCGCATCAATCATCGCCGCGCAACAGGCCGCCACGCGCCCGGGATCTTTCATCAAAACGGCACCAAACGTGCCGGATTGAACCCGATCGCTGGGACAACCGACATTAAGATTGATCTCGGCATAGCCAGCCTCTTCGCCCAACCGTGCCGCGCGTGCCAGTTCCTCCGGGTCCGCCCCCCCCAATTGCAGAGCCACAGGGCGTTCCTGCGGCGCGTGATCGAGCAGATGCAACGCCCCGCCCCGCACCAATGCGGCCGCCGTCACCATTTCCGTGTAAAGCAATGTGTGATGCGACAGCTGCCGATGGAGAAACCGGCAATGACGGTCCGTCCAGTCCATCATCGGCGCACAACTGAGCCGGGCGCTTTTCCGTAGGGCTCTTCTGTCGGTCAAGGCGCTCTTTCCTGTGCCGGGTTCGCTTGGGGCAGCGCCCAGCGCCACCATCGCGGTGCCTTATAGCGAGGCCCGCGGATAAAGGAAAATCGCAATCTGTGCGGATCTCGGTCCTACGCGTGCGCTTGCTACATCAACCTTTTGGCGAACCGCTTCTTTTTTGCCGGGTTCTGGGAATTCTGGGCCTTGTTGGGCCTGAGAAAATTGAGGGGGACTCTAATACTGTTAGGGATACTATTCGGTCTTTTGCTAGGTTTGTTTCCCTATTTTCAGGGCGGGGAACTGGACAAGTCTTTCAGTTTCTCGCTCGGGTTTCAGATGTTCTATCAAACCTCGGTTTGGCTCCTCACGCTGAGTGGTGCCTACGGCTGCATCGTCGCTCCAGAACGTACCCATCTCACCAAAGAACAACTGGATAAAGGAATGTAACAATGCCCTCACCTGCGGAACGTTTTGCAAATGACGTACAGCAATCCATTTCCAACTTCTTTGAGGCAGTTCCAAACTTTCCAAATGAAGACAACACGAGCCAAGCAGATGCGGCAGCCACAATTGCTGCGACGAACATGATGTCGCCGATTCCATCGTAGATCCGGCATCGACACATTTTCCAGTTATATCCCTAGATCCTGTTCCCGTGTCAAAAATGCTGCCGCGCATTAATGCGGCCGTTGCGGGTGTTCTGGAAATTCCTGAGGTTGCGGCTGTTGCTGGGCAAAACATCACACAGCCGGTTGCAGGTGCCATGACGCGCAGCTTCTTTTTCGCGATGAAATCTTCCCGGTTTGCGCGGCAGACTACGTCGATCGCCTTGCGATCAACGAAGCGCAGGATCTTGTGGCCTCAGACCTCATCGACTTGGACTATCTTCACTGGAACTGGCTCAACCGGGACATCTGGTTCACCGAAATGGGGCTCGATCCCGCGCGGGCGCGCCCTGTGCTTCGCACGACTTCCTACGTGACACAGCTGGACGTAGCGCGGGCGGGGCTTGGCGTGGCACTGGGCTGGCGTCATCTGGTGGATAGCGACCTGGCAAAGGGGACCCTCGTCCGGCCCGTTCCGGCAACCCTGCACACCGGATATGGATGTTGCCTGCTGGTCAGGCAAAATGCAGAGGAAAGCGTCCAGAGATTGGCACACCATCTGATGTCCGCAGAACCGCGGAGGCTCACGATTTCGGAACCTCACGCGTGAGTTGGAAGAAAAACGGCAGATCGTCACCGCGACGCTGCATCCATCCCAGCAAATGATCCGGCCCCAGTCGGGCAAAGTAGTCCATGATCGGCACATCGTCATAGATCATTGCCGCATGCAGGCGCCCGCGAAAGGTGACGTCCCTGAGACAGGCCCGAGGGTGCCGCGTGCCAAAAAGAGGCGCCAGTACAGGAAAAACCACCGGCAGGACCCTGTCCCGCCATGGGACTGCGGTCACCAGATCGATGGGCAGGCGCGCCGGATTGAGACACATCTCTCCCCACAACGGTACTTCGTGAAGAAGAGGGAAAACCGTGTCCAGATCGCGAAACTCCTTTCCGCTCCAATAGGAGGCTTCGAGCATGCCATCCATGTGGTGACCTGTTTCAAGCCCAAGGCAGCGCCACCGTCCGATCAGGTGTTACGAAGTCGCGGGCGGGCACGCGTCGAAGAGTTCAATCGCCGCTTTTTTTGACACAGGGCCTGACAGGTCTTTCGGTAACGGATTGGCCATGAGACATGTATGACAAAGGGAGCCGACAACACAAATATCGGCGTTTACACCCCCTGATCCGCTGGTATGGGCCGCGCGAATACCAGGCGCCAGGCATTCACAATCCCGATCTAAAGAGACAGATCACTCCGGGAAAAATCGCAATTTTTGTACATTATCAATGTCTCTTCGAGGCCGACCACGTTGCGCGCTCGCGGGCGATTTTTGGCAGATCAGCGATGGGCCGCTGGTTCAGATTCCGGCTTCAGGTCGACCTGTATCATTGAAGTAAATCAGGAACCCGCCACCAACGAAATCACCGCCGCCATCATTGTAAACAAGCTGGCGGGGGATCCGGATCAGAGGCGTCTTTTGCGCGTCTGCGGCGCTCCACGGACGGTCGAGCAATAAGCAGCCCGCCTCTTGTCCAGCATAACTGGCCGACGGTTCGACTTTGTTCATAAACAGAAAGTTCTGCGCGATGCGTTCGTTGCCAAGGAAAACCGATCCCTTGCTGACCACGCGCCCGGCCTTGTTTCTGGTCAGAACCGATTGCGCCCGCGATTCCGCCCAAACGCCGCAGACGAGGGTCGAGCCATTCGATTCCCGAACGTCCGCCGCAACAGAGATCCCGCCACCTGACGTGTACTTCCCGCCCGATACGACCGGTGTATCGGACAATCGCGCAACGGCTTTCTGTCCCGTTGGCGCGCAGCCCGCCACGATTGCGGCGCAGACAAATGACAGACAGAGCTTTTTGACCATCTCGACATCACTTCCTTGAAACGCAGGTTATCCAAACGCTACCCGATCGTGACATTAAGGCAAAGGTCTCGCGGCTCGCAGCCGGTAAACCTCCGGTGATCAGAGACTCTAGCCTGCCTTTGCAAACTCTGCTGTTTCAGCGTCAAGCTCAGGATACCACTTCGCAAGCGTTTCGGGAAAACCTTCGCGAATGCGCGAAACCTGGGTCGGTGTCAGATCTTCGCGCCAGACACCCGCGCGACCTTTGGCAAAGAAACGCTCAACACCCTCCGGTTTTTCGGTAAACCCAAGTTCATCTTCCTGCTTCTGCAGCGCTTTGAATGAGGTTGATTTTACCGCATAGGCCAGCTTTTCAGAGTCAACCTGCACCTTCATGAATTTTGTCAGCAGCGTCCGCACGGTGCGCGCCGTGTGATCGATCATGTCTTCGTAACGCACAACATGAAGCGATAAGCCGGGGGCGTTCACCCATGAGGCAACGTGCCGATCCCAGCGTCCAATTGCATCGTAGATCCCATTTTCGGTGCCGGTGATCGACTCGGTATTGAGCATGATGTCGATCGCGGTATCGACATCTGTTTTCAAGTGACGTGCAAGGGACGGCACCAAATCAAACGGATTGCGCATGATATAGATCGCACCCGCCGTCAGTTGCGGCGGGATAAGATCGGCCCCCATGTATTTGGAAGCCTGACAGTGGGTTTTGACAAAATGATGATTGGGCTTTGACGCCGCAATCATATGAAGCACCTTCGTTCTGCCGGGAAGCCATTCAGCCGGCGACCCGGCGTAATACTTGCCTCCCACCGCCGCATCAAAAATGTCGGCCCGCGTGTCCCCTGTAGTAAACTGTCGTAAGTTATTGATATCGGGAACTTTAGTCTTGGGCATAAAGTAATGCGCCAACAACGCCCTGATCCAGGTATTCCCGGACTTCGGATAGGACGCCAGCCATATAATACGACGCAGATCCGACATCACCAGTATCCGTACTTCTTCATGATCGTTTTGTGATCTGTCCGTATGCGCTTGACCACCTCTTGAGACAATTCATCGCGCCAATGCCCGCTTTGTCCGCGACCGAAGAACTTGTCTGTCTTATCGGATCTTTCAATAAAACCCTTCTCAGCTTCCTGCTTCGATGCTTCGTCGAAGCTCGAAAACCTGATCGCCCGGTCCAGACGCGCCTCATCAACGGGAACTCCAATCAATTCCAACACCTAGCGGAATTCGCTATGGGGATCTTCCAACATGTTTTCGTACTGCAATACGCAAACAGGATAGTCCTGTTTCATCGTCCAACTGGTGACGTGCTGTGACCAGGTGCCGAAGAACTGTTCTGTTGTACCCTCATCTCCAGGACTGGCATTTCCTGATGTGCCAATCTGCTCGGCGGCTTGTTCGACAGACACCCCAAAGTGCTTGGCGTATGATATCACCATATCAAGAGGATTTCGAATAATGTAGACGGCTGATCTGGTCAGTTGTTCCGGGATCAGCCGGAACCCGAAAACATTGTCATTGAAGTTATGGGTTTTGACAAAGTTGATATCAGCTTTGTTCGCGACAACAGCGTTCAAAGCACGCACCCGACTGGACAGTGAATACCCCCAATCGCCCGGTGGAAGTTTCTTTCCAAGTACTTTCTGATAGGCGGTTCCGACTGCGTCGCCCATTCCCAGCCGATGAACTTCGTTGATGCTCAGAGGCGCATTGGTGTTAAACAGATAGTTTGCCAAAAAAAGCCGCGTCCACGTATTCCCTGACTTTGGGTACGATGCGAGCCAGACAATGCTTTTTTTCATGGTTTTTCCCAAATCGGAGGGAAATTAGCAAAAAAAATCCGGCGGGTAACCCCGCCGGATCTTAATTCATGCCTTCAGCAAATCAGAAGCTGAGTGCGAGAGTGGTACCGATGACGTTGCCGTCGATGCCTTCGCCGTTAAGCGGCGAGCCAACTTCAGACGAGAACTCTTCGTAGAAGTACCAGACGCTCCAGTCGACGCCCGGACCAAGGTTCCGGTTTGCACCCAGAAGATAGGCTTCACGATCGTGGTTACCGGTAAACGTTGTACCCGCTGCCGGACCGGTTGTGATTGTACCGGAACCGTCGACCTCACTCTGGAACGCTGTAAAGCTGACAGACCAGGGACCTGGGATGTCATATGCCAGACCAAGGCTCCAGCCAGAGGTGTCAAGCAGTCCGCCCTCACCGCCGTTGTCGTTCTCAGCGTAGTGACCACCGAACGTCCAGCCATTCACGGAGACCTGACCACCGAGACCCCATGTTGAGGGGTCACCTGTCACAGGTACCTCAGCGGCTGTTGCGATCGGGGTTGTACCCGGAAGCAAGGCAGGTGATGTGGACACCGCTGCGGTCAGGAACGTGCCGGAAGCCCAGCTACCTTCACCGTAACGTGCGCCAAGAGTAACATCGACAGTGCCGAATGTCTGCTCGTAGCTCAGACCGATATCCCAGATGTCAGAGATAACGCCAGCAGCGTTGTTGTCTGGGTTGGCGAACGCACCATCCGAACCCACGTTGTCAGGCGCGTAAGCCAGACCAAGCGTGAAGCCGTTGAAGCTCGGTGTGAAGTAGTTGATGCGTGCAACATCGCTGTTGCCGTATGCACCACCGACTTCGGTGAACGCTGAAAGCGATGCGTCGAGGAAGCCGAAGCCACCGCCCGAACCGGAGGCGAAGCCTGTTCCGGTCAGCGGCACGAAGCCCGAGGTCGATCCCGAGTTGATCGGCATGCCTGTCACGTTTGGCGCGCCCAGCATGGACTGAGCACCTGCAGAGTTCTCGTAACCCCACTGCAGAGTACCAAGCGTATCGCTGGAGATCTGGACGTAAACTTCGTCCATGTCAGCGCCATCAGCTGTTTCGTACTGAATGTTGGCACCGAATGTCAGGCCATTATCCAGCGTGATCGACGGCGTGATCGCAATCTCGGCGTCCTGGAAGATCTGAACACCTTCAAAGTCAGGCGTTTGACCGAATGCGTTCACACCATTGAGGACAAAGGTGTCGCCGCTAAAGTCGCCGAAACCGAAGTGGATCACGTAGTAACCACCCAGACCGACGTCCCACTCCTGGGCGGCGACCGGGCTTGCAACAGCGACGCCAAGTGCGATGGCGCTGGTGCAGAGAAGTTGCTTTTTCAAGGTTATCCCTCCTTCAAAGCAGGTTAGAGTCCGCCGCCCCCCGTTTTTTAGGATTACGGCTTATCCTGTCATTGCGCCTAACCCACTGCGAAAGTCAACGAAGCCCCAACCCCACCCGCGCTTGATATGTGCTTTGTGACAAGATTCACACACCGCTTCCAAAGCAACTTTGGGATCGCTCGGAAAACTTACCCTTCTCCCTGTTTTTTAAAGGGTATTTGGTGACTTTTCCTCGACTTCGGAAAAGCGTGAGGCGCAGTGCGCCGGTAGCAAATGGAATCGGCGGATTACATCCATTTCGGTTGCTGAACCTCGCATGATACATATTTGCCACATATACTTGCGGCCCGCTGAAACGAACCGGATCAATCGACGTCTGACCGGTCTTGGACAGAGCCGCCCTCTCTTAAAGCATCGGGCGGAGGCCCAAAAGATCGCGGGTCTCCTGAGGCGTTGCGACCGATCGCTGGTACATCTTGCAAAGCTCGACGGTCCGTTCCACGAGGGCCGCATTCGAGGGCGCCAAGCGGTCGCGATCAAGCCGTACATTGTCTTCCAATCCGGTTCTAGTATGCCCACCGGCCGCAATCGCCCATTCGTTCACCCTGATCTGATTGGCCCCGATACCCGCCGCACACCATTCCGCTTCGGGCGCCCGGGCCTTCATCAAAGACACGTAGAAATCAAAAACATCCTTGTCGGCAGGCATCGCATTTTTCACCCCCATCACGAATTGCACATAGAGCTTTCCAAAAAGCGCGCCGGCCCGATAAAGGCTGATCGCCTGTAAAATATGACTAAGATCAAAGGCTTCAATCTCTGGGACGATCTGGTATCGCTGCATTTCTCCGGCAAGCCACGCGATCAGATCCGGCGGATTCTCGTAGACTCGCGTGGGGAAATTATTCGAGCCGACAGAGAGCGACGCCATGTCCGGACCAAGCGGCAGCATGCCCCCCCGCGCCGCGCCCGAACCGGATCGTCCACCGGTCGAAAACTGGATGATCATCCCCGGGCAATGCGTTTCTATCCCCTCCTTGAGACGGGCAAAACGGTCAGGGTCAGAGCTTGGCGATCCATCATCTGCGCGCACATGACAATGTGCGATGGCCGCGCCCGCCTCAAAGGCGGCATGGGTCGACTCGACCTGTTCGGCAACCGTGATCGGAACGGCCGGGTTATCCGTTTTCTGCGGAACCGATCCGGTGATCGCGACACATACAATGCAGGGTTTCGTCATTTGGCGATCCAGACTGATCTGTCGAAATTCATGCCGCAAATGCCTCCTGCCCGCGCGGACCCCGTCCGCACTACCGCCTGGCGCGTCGGTTTTCCACCCAGTCCACACCATATCGGTACCAAAGGTCCGCCGCCCACAGAAAGTACGGGCGGTCCATGATATGCAGCGCATGCCGCGTCAAATGCGTATGCTGATATGCGGTTTCCGCCCGGGCGTCGCCAACCGCGAGCCAGCCCGCTTTCGCCCCGAGATAGGGCGCCATGACAGTGCCCGATCCACTGAATCCCATGGCGTAAGCCACGCCGTCACGCAAGCCGACATGAGGCATCTGCCGAAAACTGAAACCTGTATGGCCGCTCCAGGCATGACTGATCCCAGCCTCGGTCAGCTCCGGCCAGATCTCCACCATCGTTTGCCTCAGACGCTTCGCCGCCACCGAAACCGGCACATCCCGCATCGCGGCGCGACCGCCGAACAGGATACGCTTTCCGTCGGGGCTGAGCCTGAAATAGCTGTGGCGCGCCCGGGTTTCGACCATCATGCGGCGGCCCGGTGCGAGATGCCCCAGAAGATTGGCGGGCAGTTCTTCTGTCGCGATCATGTAAGAGGGCAAGGGAAAGACCCGGCGGAGATGCCAGGCGAAAGGTCGCGAGGTGTACCCGTTGGTCGCCAGCACAACCCTGTCCGCACGCAAGGCGCCGCGCGGGCTCTGCAGCATGTAACCGGCCCCGTCTTTTTCCATCCGGGTCACCGGTGCGTGACTGACCACTGGAACTCCGCGGCGGCGGACCGCATGCACCATCCCACGGTGATACTTCGCCGGATGCAACGCGCCATGATCCGGAAAGACGATTCCGCCGTGGTAAAGCGGCGTTTCAATCTCGCGTGTCAGATCCGCGCGTTCACGGCGCTCAACGCGCACTTTTCCGACGCGCGTCAACGCCTCGATCAGCTTTTCCTGCGCGCGCGCCTGCCCCGGTGTCCAGGCAAGCTGGATACGTCCGGTTTGTTCATAGTCACAGTCGATCTCTTCACGTTCGATAAACTGCCGCGCCCAGTCCAGCGCAACACGGGCCTCGGCCATCACCGCATCCGCGACATCAGCACCAAAAGAACGAACGAGCCGGTCGCGGCTCAATCGAGGATGCGCACCAAACATGCCACCGTTTCGGCTGGACGCGCCCTGCCCCGGGATTCCGGCCTCCAATACGACGACAGACGCGCAGCTATCATGCGCATCTTGACCTGTTCATACCCGACCTACCTCCAATCCAAAGGCGAGACCCGGAGAAAGACATGAAAGCACCCACCGCCAACTTGATCAACGCCATTACCCTGACCGTCTTGTCCACATGGAGCTTCATCGCGATCGGCATGGCATCGACAACGGCCCTCATTCCGGCGGTCGCGGGTTTGATGCTGCTGGGCTGTCAGAGCGGCGTCAAGGAAGAGAACAAGATCATCGCCCACATCGCCGTGGTGATCACATTGGGCATATTCCTGGCGCTGATCGTCCCGTTGGTCAGTGCGTTTGGTGCTGTTTACGAGGAACCACTCGCGCTTTTGAGAACGGCCCTGATGATGGCCACCTGTCTTCTTGCATTCGTGGCATTCATCCGAAGTTTTATCGCCGCGCGCAAAGCCCGTGACGGTGGCTGAGGCGTCAGGCGCGACATCACGACACGAAACCTCTCTCAGCGATTGCCCGGACCTGCACACGCAATAGGTCATGGCATCCGCCGGGACTTAAGAGGTGAGTTATGACCGCTGCCGCGCTGATATTGCCGCATCAGCTCTTTGAAGAGCATCCGGTCCTGGCGGACGGCCCAAGCCGTGTCGTGCTCTTCGAGGATCCGCTCTTTTTCGGTGATCCGAGGTATCCGGTACGCATGCACAGGCAAAAGCTCTGGCTGCACCGGGCCACGATGACCCGCTACGCCCAAAAACTGCGGGATGCGGGTCACACCGTGCTCTACGCGGAGTATGAAAAAAACTCGGACGCCACCGCAAATGTGATCGCAGCGCTGGCAGCGGACGGTGTCACCCAGCTGCTCGTCGCCGATCCGGTGGATGACACCGTGCTCAAACGTCTGCGCCGGGCAACACAAAAGGCGGGTGTCGCCCTCTCTGTCTATGACAGCCCGGGCTTTCTGAACACCGCCGGCGACAACGCGGAATGGGCGCAGGGCCGCAAACGGTGGTTCATGGCCGAATACTATAAATCCCAGCGTCGGCGCCTCGATATCCTGATGGACGGGGACGAGCCCGCTGGCGGTCAGTGGAGTTTTGACGAGGACAATCGCAAGAAAGTCCCAAAAAAGCTTCTGGAGCACATTCCGGATGTACCGCCGCTCAACCGCGATGAATTCGACACCAACGCGCGCGCTTGGGTAGAGGCCACGTTTCCCGACACGTACGGGCAGATCGACGCGCTGATTTACCCGACCAGCCATGAGGATGCGGCCCAATGGCTGGAGCGGTTCCTGTCAGATCGCTTCCACCTGTTCGGCGATTACGAGGATGCCATCGTCAAGGGAGAAAACTGGCTTTGGCACAGTGTCCTGACGCCCGTGCTGAATATTGGCTTGCTGACGCCGGGGCAGGTCATCGAGGCCGCCCTCGCGCATGCTGCGCGACATGACGTGCCGCTCAATTCCGTCGAAGGGTTCGTGAGACAGATCATCGGATGGCGAGAGTTCATGCGCGCCACATATGAGGATCTCGGCGTCACGATGCGCACCGGCAACAACTGGAACCATACGCGTCCCATGCCGAGCAGTTTTTACGATGCGACCACCGGGATCGACCCGATTGACGATGTCATCGCGCGCGTGCTCCGGACCGGTTACTGTCACCATATCGAGCGGTTGATGGTTCTCGGTGGTATCATGTTCCTGTGCGAGTTCGACCCCGATGACGTCTATCGCTGGTTCATGGAGATGTTCGTGGACAGCTATGATTGGGTGATGGTGCCCAACATCTATGCAATGAGCCAGCATGCCGATGGCGGATTGATCACGACGAAGCCTTACTTTTCCGGATCAAACTACATTCGAAAGATGAGCCATTGGGGCAAGGGCGACTGGGCGGACATCTGGGATGGGCTCTACTGGCGGTTTATCTGGACCCATCGCGAAGACCTGTCCGGCAATCCCCGCTGGGCCATGATGTGCCGCACCGCCGAACGGATGAAGAGCGAGACGATGCACAATCATCTGACCCGCGCGGAGGCGTTTCTGGCGCGGTTGTGATCCTCCGCATATCGTCCTGACACAGCCGCCATTCGTGTTACTTGCGTGAACGGCTCGCCTCCGCGATCAGCGGCCAAGGCATGCGTCGCTCGTTACGAAAACGATGAGACGTTACGATCTATCCGCCAGTTTTGGGATAGATAAACCCGTTTACGGGATACGGCTTGCCATACTGACCGGGCCGGCTTTCGACCCGGACCAGCGACCAGTCGTTGTTTTTGGAAACGTCTATGACACCCATTTTCAAGGAAACCCTATTGCGGTTCCAATTGGCGTGGTTCACGACGATTTCCCGATCGGTGACAACATCTGCCACGACAGCCACATGACCCAGTGACATCCCTCTGGTTGCCCGGAACGACATCACCGAACCGACAGCCGGATCGTCGCCACGCTCATAAGCATTAAGCGCCAGACCCCACCAGTCCTTGGCGTTGCCGCGGATGTTGATGCCGCTGAGGTTTCTTGCGTAAGGCACGCACCATACTCTTTGCCCTCGCGCATGCTTCCGCTCGACTTCAAGCAGCGCGAATTCCTGGCGTTCCCGGTCGATAACATCCTCAGGCGGGTTTTGGGCGCACGCGGAAATGAGGCTTGCAAAGGCTAGAGCAACCACCGTTCGGACGGCAGTGTTCAGACGTGCCCACGTCGATTTCGATTTGCGCGTGTCTTCTCGCAAGAAACGTTATTGCCTGTACGTTGCCCCGCAGCGTTCTAAGACGATCTGCCTGCTACTGAAAAGAGGCCCTTCGATCTCTCGGCGAGATATTGCCGTTCCCCCCCATTTGCACTTTGGCGAATAGCGGGTCCAGAAACGCGCTTGCGCCTCTTGTTGCCCAAATCGCGCTTCAATGCGAGGGCAGCTTTGGGCTCAAATGGTTCGGTTAACGTTTGGCCGGTCCGCTCTGTCTATCCTGTTCAAACAGAGATTTGACTTGGACAATCACTTTTTGCAGGTTGCCGCCTCATCGGTACCGATAAATCCGATGACGATTGGTCTACACGAACAAGGCTTAGCCGAAGACGTTGATCAGTCGTAAATTTCTCTGGGAAAGATGCGGAGGAATGGTGCCGCTGAAGGGACTCGAACCCCCGACCCCATCATTACGAATGACGTG
>ERZ1740060.430-NODE-430-length-24515-cov-3.513164_pt1 | contig 24515 bp, 17 predicted proteins | sample MGYA00581743_ERZ1740060 | MGnify/ENA primary metagenome ERZ1740060 (study PRJEB43018, sample SAMN04849235) | marine metagenome | isolation source: floating plastic debris | place: Pacific Ocean | collected 2008-08-27 | study: EMG produced TPA metagenomics assembly...
CGATAGACTGCGTATACATGCCTACAAGCTGCCCATCAAATTGAGCAGGGTCAGCTGCCATCCCTTGCGCGGGCAGCATTAGCGTGCCGAGTATCAAAAATAAACAGGCGAGAACGACCGTGAGCACATAGCCAAAATTAAAATCAAAGCTGGCAGCCGACAGCGAGGTGGTTTCGCCACTGTCTTGGCTATCAGCCTGTACCCAGAGTGATTGCCAAACGGAAAGCTCTAGCCCGCCAGGCATCCAGCCCATGAACGCAATGAGGAAAGGGACGGCTTCCCAGGACCAGAGATGATTTTCGCGAGTGTCTGCAACTTCCAGCACTGTGGAAGTAGAACTAAAAGAAGTAGAACTGAGGGAAGTTGGAAAAATCGTATCCGAAATCGCCATCGCAACGGCTGCAATCGTTGCTACAGACAGAAAAATAACGCACCACTTGGTAATTTCCTCAAATAGACGATAGCGCCCAACGGTAATTAGAACCCAGCAAAAGAGTAGGACCCCTACCGCAAGCAAGGCTGCTGGAATCTGCGGTAGATAGAGATACTGCAAGAGCATAGCCGCGACAAAAGCATCGACTGCAAAGCTGCCGACTGCGCTGATGACGCTAATAATCAAAAACGGAATAAAAAAATAGTTGCCTTGCGCCCGGTACGCCTGAATCAAATTTTGGCCAGAGACCGCCGCATATCGGTGTCCATACTCGTAAAACGGATATTTCATCAGGTTGGCAAGCATCACAAAAATCAGCGCGCCCCAGCCATACATCGCCCCGGCCCTAGTGCTCTGTACCAGATGTGAAACGCCAATGGCTGCGCCTGCCATCAGTAAGCCAGGGCCGAGCTGAGCGAGGGAACGTTTTAGCGTTTGGCCATTGGTGATTGTGCTCATAACTGGCAGCGCTATAAGGAAAAGGCTGTCTTTAAACCTGACTCATTAACCCTATCAGGTCCACTGCGTTGAATCAGAGACCGGATGAATCCGCGCCAATAGCCTGTAGTCACACTGTATTATTAAGGAATATAAAGCGCTAAAAGTACCTTTTCAAAGCATACGTTCATGAATCTGCTTCTATCTTTGCTATTGATATTACCAGCGGCTGGCATTGTGATCTACCTGCTAACGCCACGACGATACGATTCTTCTGAGTCAGTGGCGACCTCTTACGATGAGTGGACGCAGGACGGCATCTTAGAATTTTATTGGGGCGAGCACATTCACTTAGGTCACTATGGTTCACCTCCCAGACAAAAAGATTTTCGTCAGGCCAAATATGACTTTGTGCACGAGATGGTGCGCTGGGGTGGCCTCGATCAGTGTGCGCCTGGTTCAAAGCTACTAGATGTCGGCTGCGGAATTGGTGGCAGCAGTCGGGTGCTGGCTAAAGACTATGGGTTTGATGTGACAGCAGTCACGATTAGCCCTGGACAAGTAGCCAGGGCAACTCAACTGACGCCTGCTGATGTGGGTGCAAAATTTATGGTTGATGATGCGATGTCGTTGTCTTTTCCAGATGAAAGCTTTGATGTGGTTTGGACCCTAGAAGCTGGGCCGCATATGCCGGATAAAGCCGTGTTTGCCCGTGAGCTGCTGCGCGTTCTGAAGCCGGGTGGATTGCTAGTTGCTGGAGATTGGAATCAGCGAGATACGCGCCAGCGCCCGCTCAATGTGTGGGAGAAGCCTGTGATGAAGCAATTACTCGATCAGTGGTCTCATCCTGAGTTTTCGAGTATTGAAGGGTTTTCTGAACTGCTTGAAGCGACTGGCATGGTGCAAGGCACTGTCAGCACCGATGATTGGTCGAAAGAGACCCTTCCTTCCTGGATTGATTCGATTTGGCAAGGAATTGTTCGTCCTAAAGGGCTAATTAAGTTTGGGATTTCTGGTTTTATTAAGTCTATTAGAGAAGTGCCTACCCTGTTGTTGATGCGTTTAGCCTTTGGCAGCGGCCTCTGTCGATTTGGTATGTTTAAGGCGGTTAAAGCAAATGTACGATAGCAGGAAGAACGCGAGAAGCAACTGAAAGAAAAAGTGGATTCTCTCCTATTTGAGATTTTCAGCTGTCTGTTGGACGGTACTTTATTGCACTTGCGATAGATATTCTTCAAGACAAGAGAATTGAGCCACATTGAGTTTGTAATAGATTCTTCTACCATGTCTTCTCGTTTGCACCAAGCCGCACTGGTTGAGTGTCTTTAAATGAAAAGACAGTTTGGATTGTGGAATTCCTAGCTGATTGCAGATATCACTGACGCACAGCTCGCTACCACCTTGCAAGAGTTCAATAATCTGTAGTCGAATAGGTTCCGATAAGGCATGAAATCCTGGATGTACGGAGTGGTTACTCATGGTTATTTATGGTTTTCATAGCTTGATTTAGCCGACAAATCATATTGACTTTGATTTGTACTTGTTGAGTATGCGGATGCTCCGGCCCTAATGTTTTTTTAAAAAGAGAGAAGGATTTTTTAAATAGAGTCTCAGCTTCTTTAAATCGAAACTGGTTGTCGTAAAGCGCGGCCAGGTTGTATAAGCTGACTGCAACATCAGGATGGTCTTCACCTAGCAAAGATTGTCTTAGCGCTAGGGCTCCTTGTAAAAGAGGCTCCGCTTCTTCATAGCGTCCAGCTTGAATATGGATAGTGGCTTGAATGGCGAGTAGCCCAGCGCCTACAGATTGAAGAACAGTTTGAGCTAATTCTCTTTTTTGAAAGGCGACTTGCTCTTGCGCTTTGCGAATGGTGATGTCTGTTTGTGATCCCACGATTTGATGAGCGCCGCCGTTCTCATCTCGAATAGCAGTCCCTTTGGTGAGTACCCAAATATAACTACGGTCGGCGTGTCGAATGCGATGTTCACAGTAAAACTGAGGGCTTTTTTGAGTGAGGTACTGGTGTAGCGCCTGGTCAAAACGCGGTCTATCTTCTGGATGAATGCGGCAAAGCCAATCTTCTGGATCGTTGCCGATAGGCATGTGCTGAGTGCCCAGCACACTCTGCCATCGAGGAGAAAAGTAGACTTTGTTCTCCTGAAGATCCCATTCCCAGCTGCCTTGATCTGCTGATATTTGGGGCGTTGAAGCGTTCTGTTTGGCTGAAGTTACAGTGTATGAAGCGTCAAACTCGGCGCGCCTGATGGCTTCTCGCAGGCGTTTGACTAGCCAGTTGCCTAGATCGGTATGACCCATCTTTGAGAGTCGATCGGGGGAGAAGGTCTCAGATTTGGCTACGTAGTCTTGCGCTCCTTCTTTGAGCGCGGCGGCAGCGATCGTATCATCTTGTAATCCTGTAATCACAACAACAGGTGTTTGCGGGATCTGTTGTCGTAGCTGTTTGATTAGATCAATGCCTTCTCCATCAGGTAAGTGAAGATCGAGTAAAATAAGATCATAATTTTTCTCTTTAAGCATGACCAGTGCTTCTTGAAACCGCCCCACATGATGTAGTTTTGGCTGTTCCAAATTAGATGAACCCACAATGGCTTCGACCATCTGAGCATCGGAAAAATTATCTTCTACAAGAAGTACGTCGATATTCGTATGCATATGTTCTCAAAGCATCAGCTGATAGTCAGCCTTAGCTTGCTCTAAGCAGTCTGTGTGAATAGAGTATGCCCGATATCGATCAATTAAAATCAATTTTTCTTGGTTTGGTTGGCTGACTCTTGATTTATGGGTCTATAGACAAAGCCATGACAGCTGATGAGCGAACTCTTTAGATTTCTCCCCACCCAGGATTAAGCCGCTTCATCAGCGGATTGTAGAGCTTGAAATAGGCGATAGATCCGAGCTGACGCAACAGCGATTTTTGCGGTGTATCCGCACCCATGCAGCGTTTGCACACCGGGTGCGTCACCTGAAACTGGTTAAACCCTGCTCTAATCGTGCAGGCTGGCGTTTGGTGATCGAGAATGTTGCTTAGGGTGTTCTGGTTGAGGTTACCCAGCGGAATTTTTCCCTCGTAGTCTTTGCAGCAAGGAACAACGGTGCCGTCGTAGAGAATGCCTGCTTGATCGGTGGTGCCATTGCAGTAGCCAAAGCTCGCAGGGATGACGCGATCGCGCTCAATATTTCCCCAACTGTCGAGCGGAAACGTTTCCAGCGCTAGGGTAGGCGTGATTTCTATTACTTGCCAGCGACCGGGTTTGTGAGCTTTTAGCTTGTGAGCGATTTCTGCTGGCGAGGGCCGATCGGGATGATCTGGCGGTAAGACAGCAAGGAGGCGATCGCACCACTCTTTTAGCTGCGTTTGCATCTGTGCTTTTCCTTCCACCACATGCATGGTTTTATGGGGCACTAAAAAGGGATGTGGAGTGGTGTCTAAAAACTTGAGATGAATTCTTGTTTTTGTTTGGGCCTCTAACGGGGCAGTGAGATTGGCATGAACATAATTTGTGATGCCCTCAAAGTATTGTTCGGGAGAGAGGTTGGGGGGTGCGCCTCGAATAATGAAGGTGTCAGGGTCGGGCGTTTGCAAAGAGATGGTAACTTTGGGAATGCCGGAGCTGACAAGCTTTTGAATATGCTTTGGGCGGATGTGGAAGGTGCTGCCGTTGGTGGTTAGGTGCAAGTTGAGATTGCGATCGCCTGCCATTGCGATCGCTGCAAAAATATGCGGATAGATCAAAGGTTCGCCCATCAGATGAAAGGCCACAATCTTTGCCAATCGCTGCGCTGCGATTTCGTCTAAGGCGCGCTCAAGCAAGGCAAGATCCATATGCCCACGCTTGCGTTCCATAATGGCGTCTGGGCAAAACTCACACTTGAAGTTGCAAACGTTGGTAACTTCTAGATGAATGCGCTCTAATCGATAAGACGGGGATTGAGTCGATTCGATACTTTGATTGTCAGGCTGAACGTCTGCTGACGTGAAGGCAGGGTTGCGATAGGCCGTGGGCATAAGCCACCTGAGGAATGAACTCATCAGCCCACACCTTATCAACTTTGGATCAGTGCTATGTGAGAATGACCTGAAAGATTAAGGATCTATAGACGGGATGACCATCGAAGCAGTTGTTGAAGCCGCCGTTCAATATTTGATAGGAAACACTGACATCAAGCCGCCTGCGTCTGAACTTGTTGCTGCCTTGATAGCTGCTGAAAAGCAAGCGAAAAAAGAGAAGTGTCGCTATGACTATGCAGACTTGCTCGGCAACTGGCAGCTAAAATTTGTATCAGGGACAAAAACTCAGAAGACAAAAACAGATAAGAGCGATCGCCCGTCCTCTCGCGCTAAACCCATGAAAACGCCAGGTGCCGGACGATACATTCCGCAGTGGATTAACGTTTCGATTACGTACGATACTCAAGCGTCTATCCTTACACCTGACTTAATCGCCGATAGTGTCTCTGGCCGTATACCTAGCAGTTCAAGTCATCCAAATCAGCTGGGCGCAGTGATCAATCAAGTGAGGCTAAATTCGCTGTCTTTCCAGTTGAGCGGTCCCACGCTTTACTGGCCCAACACCAACAGTCTTGGCTTTGACTTCATTTATTTTCATCTATCTATCGGCAACTGGACGCTCTATCGTGCGCCTGTGCGTGGTGGTATGGAGCGCGCCCAAACCTTTGCCGATCAGCCTTTAAAAGATCAAGCCTTTTTTACCTTTTTCCGGGTTACGCAAGACTATATCGCCGCTAGAGGCAAAGGAGGTGGCTTAGCACTGTGGACCCGTGCTGACGCCTTAGCCTAAAAGCGCTCGTCAAAAAGTATTTAAATTTCTAACTGAGCTGTTGTGGCTGTTGAATTTCATATCCCTGCACGTAGTCGATGCCCAACTCTTTTGCTTTCTGCAAAATGGGCTGACTTTCGACATATTCAGCAATGGTTTTGAGTCCCATCACATGGCCCACCTGATTAATTGCTTCTAGCATGGCGCATACGATAGTGTCGGTGGGGGCTTCTTTTACAAAGTTGCCGTCTATTTTGAGAAAATCAACGGGAAGATGCTTGAGATAGTTGAATGAAGACATGCCGCTACCAAAATCATCTAGCGCAAAGTGGCAGCCTAGTTTTTTGAGTTCCAAGATAAAAGTGGCCACCTTTTGCAGGTTTGAAATCGCGACAGTTTCTGTAATTTCAAAACAGAGCGAGGTGGTATCGACTTGGCGGGTTGTCAGCTGATGTTTGAGAAAATCAATAAACCCTTCGTCGTTTAGGCTAGATCCGGATAAATTAATGCTGTACAGCTTCTCAAGCGGTTGAGGCTGCGCGGATAGATAGTCTAAACAGTGAGTGATCACCCACCGATCGATTCTGGGCATCAGGTGATACCTCTCAGCCACAGGTAAAAAGGCCATGGGTGGAATCAGGGGGCCATCTTCACTCTCTTTTAACCGCAGCAGAATCTCACAAAGTTCAACAGATGTCGAATTTTCTTGAGTATTAGAGATTGCTTGTTCGTAAAGCACAAATAGATCATTGTCGAGCGCGTGCGTAATTCGAGAGAACCACTGACTGTCTGTAGAGTGTTGCAGGGCTTCTTGATCGCCCTGATAATAGACTTGAACCCGGTTACGGCCTTTGTTTTTTGCGCTGTAGCAGGCACTATCTGCCAGCTGCAAAACTTCTTCTGTACTGATACTCAAGTGGGTGATGGGAACAATGCCAATGCTGACGCCAATGCTAAACAGCTTGTCTTCATACCGAAAGCGAAAGGATTGAATGCTTTGACAAAACTCGTTGGTGATTTCAATCGCCCGCTCTAAATGACAGTCGTAGAGCAAAAGGCCAAATTCGTCACCGCCGAGCCTAGCAAGATTATCAGACGCTCGAATTTTGCTGCGCCAGAGATCGGATACTAGTCGCAATAAGTCGTCGCCTGCCGCATGACCACAGGTATCGTTCACCGCTTTAAAGTGATCTAAATCCATGTAGCAAAGGACATGACGAGTATTTTGCGACTGCGCATCTTGAATGGCTTCGTCTAGACAGTGAATAAACTTCTGACGGTTAAAAAGACTGGTCAGCGGGTCGTGGGCTGCTTGCCAGGCTAGCTGTTTGGCTCGCCCGCGCTCTTCTGTCACATCGTGAAAGACCAAAACAGTACCTACAATATCGCCATTGCTTGATCGAATCGGGGCTGCTGAGTCGCCGATCGCAAATTCTTCGCCTGTTCTAGAAATTAAGGTGGGGTGGCTGCTTAAGGAAATGGCTCTGCCTTCTGTAATTACCTGAATTGCCGGGTTCTCTAACCGTTCTTTTGTGCTGCCATCTACCAATGTGCACACCCGTGAGATCGGTTGATCTTTGGCCTCCCCGGCCTTCCATCCGGTCAACCGTTCAGCGACCGGATTGAAGTTTTTGATATATCCTTGCTGATCGGTGGTAATCACCGCATCGCCGATGGAGTGTAGCGTAATTTGAGCTAGCTCTTTTTCTCGATACAGCGCGTTTTCTAGCGCCTTGCGATCGGTCATATCTGTTTGAGATCCGGCAAAGCGATAGGCCTGTCCGTCGTCGTTCCAGAGGGCCATGCCCCGCGTGAGTACCCAGCGGTAGTTGCCGTCGGCATGGAGCATTCGATATTCGTGATGAAAGTGTTTCGCTTGGGGCCGAGCTAAGTGAGCCTCAAGCAGTGCTTTGAAGTCTGCTTTGTCTTGAGGATGAATGCGGCTGAGCCACTTTTGGGGGCTGTTGTGATCGTCTTTTTCTGGAAACCCCAAGATGCTCTGCCACCGGGCGGAATAGTAGACTCGATTTGTCGCCAGATTCCAGTCCCAAATGCCGTCGCTGGCCCCTTCAACGGCGAGTGCATACCGCTCTTTGCTGACCTCAAGCTGCTGAGTAAGTTCTGCGCGCTCAATGGCATATCTGAGCGTTTTGACCAACAGATTGCCAATATCGACATAGCCGAGCTTTTTGAGCTTTTGAGGTGAAAAGGTATCCGATTTTACGAGATAGTCTTGAGCCCCTTCTTGTAGCGCTTCAACGGCGGTACTCTCATCGCTAATCCCGGTCAAAACAACAATCGGGATTTGAGGAATGCGTTCTTTGAGCTGCTTAACCAGCTCAATGCCTCGGCCATCTGGTAGACATAAGTCCAGCAAAATAACGTCGACAGTATTGGCTTGAATCGCATCTAAGGCTTCATGAAAGCGCTGGGTATGGTGAAGCTTGAGCTGTGTGAATTCCGCTGAGCTAATCAGCGCTTCAAATAACTGAGCATCTACTAAAATGACATCAATTAGGAGTGCGACACTGCCAGTTTTCATAAGCGCAATTCATTCGCTGGGTTTAATCTGTTCAATGCGTTTTGTAATGGATAGAAAGACTAACTTTTTGGATGCTTTTTGTTTAGGGCAGGTCAGCATCAGATGTGATCGCTGATGCTAAGTCAGTATATTTACGTGACAAGGGCTGTCTGTCCTAAATCAAGAATCCTTGATTTAAGAGTAGTCTCAACAGAACCAGCCTGTGTACGGAGAAAATACGGAAGTCACAAGCAGCTGAAAGTGAAGAAACTGCATAGTATGTGGGCGTTGTAGCGATCCAACATACTTTGTCTTTACTGTCTATGATGGGCGATCGTGCTTGTCTTGTTTTGTTTCAATAGTGCTGTGTGTTGACTGTTTGCCCCTAACTATTTGCTTTTGACGATTTGCCTTCGCCCCTTAATGAATCATCAGCAAGACTGTGTGATTTTGAACCAAAAGTTATAGAGGCCTTGGGCGATCGCCTCATAATGATCGAGCTGTCTTGGCTTTGAAATGTAGGCGTTGGCGTGCCTTTTGTAGCTGCTTTCAACATCTGTTGGTGAAGAAGAACTAGAGAGTACCACCGTTGGTGTGTTCATCCAGCTCGGATTGGTTTTTATCTCTTCTAATACCTCTAAGCCGCTTTTGATCGGTAAGTTTAGGTCGAGCAAAATTAAGTGAGGCCAGTCAGGATGGTTCGAGGTTTGAAGCGTATTGAGATGTGCGATCGCCTCCAAACCATTACTAACAACCTGAATATCTCCGGCGTAGCCCGTGCTCTCAAAAGCTGCAATCAAAATAGCTGCGTCGGTGGGTGAGTCTTCAACGAGCAAAATATTTCGGTCCACGGATATTTACCTAAACTAGAAAAATCGCATTCAACTCTGATATGCGGTGAGTGAATCAGGCGACACGTGGCCGGCAGGATAAGTCCGCAGCCTGCTGGCCTCACGAACAGAAAGCCTGAACAGGAACGTTTCTTTTGAAACAAACCTTAATTGTCTGAGAAAATATTAAAACTTTGTTTATATTTATATATGCGTCTAATGGCAGATGTTTGTGTAAGTTCAGCGATTTTGAATTCGGTGTGATCGCCAGATTCCTTTGCGCCAGATTGCTATCGCTAGATCACAGCTTCAGTTGCCCAGAAAAATCTCCAACTCAAAGTTTGCTACCCACAGCCTTTGCTATGTAGATCCATGAGTAGCAAGAGTAGGTGTGCCGTTTAGTCGTGACTTGGAGTCGGCTAGATGCGCAAAGCTGTATCAGCAGGCGCTGCTGGTAAAAGCCTGTATTGATAGCAGCTAAGCCTATGCATCAAGAAACTTTGTGTCCAGATTTTTTACGTTCCTAACGTAAAGAAAAATGTGGCCCCTTCTCCAAGCGCGGACTCGATCCAAATGCTGCCGTTGTGTCTTTCAATAATCTTTTTACAAATGGCTAAGCCAATACCGTAGCCAGCAAATTCCTGCCTAGTGTGCAGCCGCTGAAAGAGCGCAAAAATTCTTTCCTGCTGATCTTCAGAAATGCCCATGCCGTTGTCTTTGACGCTAAATAGCCAGTGTTCGGATGAGTCGCTGTCGTTGCCTTCCTCGGTGCTTTGAGCTTCTGCGGTGATGTGAATTATGGGCGGCTGATCGCTTTTAAACTTAACTGCATTGCTAATTAAGTTTTGAAATAGCTGACTGATTTGATTGCTATCTGCGTTAACGGTTGGCAGTTGGCCAACCGTGACCGAGACATTTTGCTGCTGTAGCGTCGTGCTCAGTCCTGCAATCACCGTTGCGACCAGCGCCTCAAGATCAATGGGCTCAAACTGCTCTCCTCGATGTGTAATGCGAGAAAATTCGAGAATACCGTCAATCAATGCCTGCATCCGAATGCCACCTTCAACGATATTTTTCAGATAGCTGGTTGCTACGTTGTCTAATTTTTCTGCGTAGCGCTGCTGAAGAAGCTGTGAAAAGACAGTCATCGCTCGAATCGGTTCTTGCAGGTCGTGAGAGACGACATAAGCAAACTGCTCCAAATCTGCGTTGGAGCGCTCAAGCGATGCGGCCCTAAGATCAAGCTCTGCTTGGGCCTGAATACGCTCATTCACCTCGGCTTTGAGCTTTTCATTAGTGTCTTGAAGCTGCTGGGCACGGCTGGCCACAAGCTCTTCTAAGTGTTCTCTGTATTGAGAGATTTCTTTTTCTGCTCGGTTGCGCTCAGTCACATCAATCAGTACTGTCAGCAGCCTTTGAACGCTGCCGTCCGCATTTTTGTCAGCCACGGCTGAAAGCTGTACGTCAATCACCTCTCTATTTTTGCAAACAAACTGACAGTCAAACTGCTCGCATCCATTCTCGTTAAGCCAAATGGGAATGTCTGTACTCTCTGGCACGGGCTTAAATTCGTCGCTAAGCAGTGTAGCGATGGGTTTACTTAACACCTCTTCTTCTCTGTAGCCTAAGCGAATGAGCCACTGGTCACTAACGCTTAGGATATTGCCAGCTAGATCAATCGAGTGCATCATCACAGGGGCGTGCTGATAGAGATGGCGGTAGCGAGTTTCGCTCTCTTGCAGCTTGAGAGAGGCGGCTTTGCGATCGCTAACATCTGTCGCGGTACCCACAATCTGCCAGGCGTTGCCTTCAGCATCTCGCTTAAAGACCGTATCTTGGCTATAAAAATCACGCCAGCAGCCTTCACTGTCCTGCACTCGATATTCAACTGCAAAAATATGGCCATCTGGCTTGGATGAGTCCACAATACTTCGGTGGTAGCGCTCAATTTTCTCAACATCTTCTGGATGAAATAGGTGTTCATTAAGCCGCTCGCCCAGCGCTTGAATATCCTGTGCTGAGTAGCCGAGCAGCCTCTCTAGGAAAGAATTCGCATAAATATTGCTTTGCGTTTTAAGATCGTAAACATAGATGCCATTTGGCATGGATTCTGTAATGGAGTGCAAAAGCTGCTGAGACTCTCTAAGCGCGGTGGTGCGTTCTTTGACTTGTTTTTCTAAGCTTACGTTGATGGTATCCAGCGCTTCTTTGGCTGCCGATAGCTGTTGTTGAGTCAGCTTCATCTCATTGACATTCACTAGCGTTAAAATCAGTCCGTCATCGTCATCGTTCTCATTTTTATAAGGGAAAATCTGCATCAGCAGGTAGGGGCCCTTGTCCTTTAGTTTGACCCCTAGCTCTGTTCTCTCGCCTTGCTGGCTGGCCCGATGAGAGGCTCTCTCAAGGACGGTATCAATCTCAACGTCTTCTAAGTTATGCGACAAATGCTGTAGCGGTCTGCCAATGTCGGCGCTAACGAGGTTGAAAGTCATCGTCGCTGCCGGGGTAAACCGTCTGACTCGCATGTCACTGTCGAGATAAACCACGCCGATATCAATGCTACCGAGCAGATTATCCAGGTCGTTGTTGAGTTCGCTTAGCGCTTGAATTTTGGACTGATGTTCAGCATTGACCGTATACAGCTCTTCATTAACAGAATGAAGCTCTTCGTTGGTGCTCTGCAATTCCTCATTCGAGGCAGTTAGCTCTTCGTTGGTCGTCTGCTGTTCTTCATTGGTGACTTCAAGTTCCTCAACCGTTGCCTGTAAATTCTCTCTATTATTTTGTAGCTCATGCTGGAGCTGCAAAACATACTGTGCGGCGGCTGGATCCGGAATAGATGCCTCCAGCGGCTGAATTGTTTCAGGTGCTTCAACTGCTTCTATCAAAATCATCAGAAAGTAGCCAATGTTTTGACTCTTCTGCTTACTGACCTCAATCGAAACGAGATCGATCCCATAGTCTTTTTCTGTAATTGCACAGTTACTGTAGCGGACTTTTTGATCTTGTAACCGAGCCCTGTGCAGCGCTGTACTGAGGGGTAAATTCAGGCTAGTGGGCATCATCTTCAATAAATCTTGTGAGGCTCTGCCTGGAACAATTCTTAAGAGCTTGAGTGCATCTCCGCAGACGTGCAGGAGCTGATTGTCGCGGTTAACCAGAATACAGGTGGCAATGCGATTTTCTAGCAGCGCTGCGAACGCAGCTTCTATGAGCGGATCAAATCTTGGCTGTGAAGAGGGTAAGGCAGAGGCTCTTTTGACAAGCGCGTTCGCACCTCTGTAGGCAGAAAGATAGCTTAGGGTGGGCAGTCTTGAATTTCCACACTTTTGATAAACGTTCCATTTTCTTTGAATAATTTCAAATTCGTTTTCGAGTGGGCCGATATTTTCAGATTTTCCTAGAAAAAGGAAGCCTGCTTGCTTCAATGAGAAGTGAATGTTGTGTAGTACTTGCTGTTGCAGCGCTGGCTGCATATAAATCAGCATATTGCGGCAGCTGACAAGGTCTATTTTTGTGAAGGCCGCATCTTTAATAATGTTGTGATTCGCGAAGATAACCATCTCTCGAATGGTCCTAACGACCTCAAAAGTGGCTTCTTTAGGGATAAAAAATTGCTTGACTTGCTGGGCGCTCAAATTTTTCATCGCATCGGCAAGAAACACGCCCTGTGACGCTCGCTTGAGCGCAATCGGATCAACATCTGTTGCAAATATCTAGACTTCTATCTGACTGCGCTGCGTAGGTGTCATCAGCTCACGCAGTAGAATAGCCATAGAATACGCTTCTTCTCCAGTAGCACAGGCAGCGACCCAAATTCGGATTTTTTGAGTCTCTTCGGCTTTCTTGATGATGCCTGGTAATATATCTGACTTTAAATGGTGCCAGGCTTCTAAATCGCGCATAAACTGCGTGACGGTAACAAGCAGCGCATCTCGTAATGTTTCCCTTTCTTCGGCCGATGTCTCTAGCTGGCGCATGTACTGATCGATGCTATGACTGCCAGATAGTGTACAGCGACGATTGATCTGGCGCTCAAGTGTGCCTACTTTATATTGGGCAAAATCTATATTTTCATGTTTTCTTAAGAGATCAATTATGTGATCCAATTGGCTTTTGTTGGGCGTATGGTTGTGAAGACGGCTGCTGTCAACAGAGGTGACGAGCTGATGAACGGTCAGCGCAAGTTCTCTAGCGCTCAAGACAAAATCTGGTGTGCCTGTGGCGATCGCACTCAAAGGCATGCCATCAAACTCCGCCGTCTCAGGCGACTGCACCATCACAATGCCGCCCTGCTGAGCAATGCTATGCACGCCTTTACTACCATCACTCCCTGTCCCTGATAAAACAATGCCAATCGCCCGATCTTTCTGGGCAACACTCAGCGAGTGAAAGAAAATATTAATTGGGTAATGAACAGAATGCCCGGCGTGCCGATCTTGTGCCGTCAAGCGCAGCGCATTGTCTTGTAACGATAAACTCTGCCCAGGTGGAATCAAAAAGATGCAGTTTGGCCTCAACTCAACCCCATCTACCACCTGTTCTACCTGCATGTCTGTATGCTTTTTAAGCAACTCTCTCATCAAGCTCTTAAAGTCAGGCGAGAGATGCTGAATCACCACAAAGGCGGCATAGGTATTCTGCGGAATATTATCAAAAAAATCTTCAAGTGCTCTAAGCCCACCTGCGGACGCCCCAATTCCCACGACAGTGAGCTGAGCTACCTCAGCTACTACCTTCACTTCCTTGTTCATGACAAATTGCTCAAGACATAGCGGCAGCAGTTCATCAAGCGAAACTGCCGTTACTTCAACTTAATTAGGTCGTGCGTAGCCAGATCGTGTGTAGCCTTAGCTCAAGCTGTTGCTGTTACTCAGTTCATCCATCGGTTGCAACCATTTACTGAAGTAGCTGGTTAGGACCGTTGGTTGAAAAAGACATCAAAATAGTCTGTATTAAAAATCAGTAAAAATTTAGATTCTAAGAAAAGACATAGGTATACCTACGTTGTTGTTTCTATATAAAACCGTTTTCGCTTTTAAATTAATCTGAGTGGCCCATAAAGGTGTTGAGCTAGAAGTTGATCTATCTTAGGTATTGAGGATCCTTTCTGGATTTAACGGATTTTACTTTTGCCGCAATTAAGAACAATCATCACAAAGACATATTTTTAGCCCTAAAAACTCTCTCCTAAGACAGACCTCATTTTGAATGCTCAAAATTCTTCAATGGCTTGATGAGGACGCATCTAGCCATTGAAAAAAGATATCGGGTTGTTTCAATTGATTGAGCCACTAGTAAAATTTATGACAAAAAGAGAGGTGTGTTTACAGGCAACACACCTCTCTTTAGTGACTTTAATTGGCAGTTACTTCAATTGGCTTTTTTGCAGTCAATAAACCAATAATAAATGCAAATTGCGATTGCATCAGGCTTAATTCCACTGTTTTTATTCTATTCTTTGCTCTAGCTAGCTCTTATCTCACCGTATTACGCGTGTTTTCCACATTAATCGGCTTCATGAGATAGAGGTTAAGCAGCTTACTGCCAACTGCGAAGATATGAGGAATTTTGCGCAATGTTTGAATTAGCTTAGGCTGACTAGACTTACTAATTTCACTGACTGCGGCAGTGTGCTTTGTACACTTATCTAATTCTGAAAAGAACTTTGGATCTTCCACATCTAGAACGATGGGGAACAATCGACCTGCTGACTCGTTTGTCTTCTTAATCACTTCGATGTCATACTCGCGCGCATCCAGTCCTAGCGCAGCGTAGAAGCTTTTGCGCTGAATGTCGTTAAGATACATTGTTGCAAATACTGATAGCAGGAAGAATCGGCACCACAGTCTTGCTTTCAAATCATTCAAGAACTGAGGCTGAGACTTCATCATCGCTGCGAAGAAATCGCCATGGCGATTTTCATCCTGACACCAGTTATCAAAGAAGTTAAAGATGGGGTAAATCGTATCTTCAGGGTGCTTTTCTAAATGGCGGAAAATAGTGATGTAGCGCCAGTAACCAATTTTCTCAGAGAGATAAGTCGCGTAGAAAATGAACTTAGGCTTAAAGAAGGTGTACTTCTTGCTCTTAGTCAAAAAGCCCAAATCTAGCTGAAGGTCAAAATCAGACATGGCCTTGTTCAAAAAGCCTGCATGACGAGCCTCATCACGACTCATCAGCTCAAAGCCTTCTGCCAAAATTGGGTTGCGTCCTTTGAGCTTGCGTGCCAACTCTTTATAGAGCAAGAACCCAGAGAATTCAGCGGTGCAAGAACGTTCCAAAAATTCGACAAAGACCTGACGGCGCTCACCTTGAATGTGATCCCAAGCGCCTTCAAACTGCTCATTGCGAACAAAGTGATGGCGATTGTAGTCCACCTTGAATTCAGCAATAATGGCTTTTAGCTCTTCTTCATTGCCAGAGACGTCCATATTGGCCATCTCTTCAAAATCTGTGGTGTAAAAGCGGGGTGTGAGGATCGTATCCTTAGCAGGCGCTTTTACACCAGGACGAATCTCATCAAATTCACCTTTGGGGCTTCTTTCTTGGGTTGCTACCATGGGTCTTCGCTATATCCTTGCTTGTGGGCCGCTTCTATTCCAAAAGTATTGGTTTTTAGTGTACCAAGGCTAAATGACGGCATCTATTCTTTTTAAGAAATGCAACAATATGCAACGATAGTCAATTCATATCAATGACAGGTATTGAGTTTTCTGTATGCGTATCTGTTGAGTGTCTCTGACTACCAGTTAAACCGCTCTACCGCGTCATACAGGTCGCCCTGCTCTTCAATTTGCTCCTCCCGCTGCTCTGTCACCTCATCTACTGCCTCATCTACAACTGCTTCGGGATCCCCATGCTCTTCAGCCTGCTGCGCTTCGTAGGCGGTCAGTGCTCTAGATATAATTGCTTGAATTTCTTCGTGTCGGGCCATGCCTTCGTAAGCATAGCGATTGTATCCACCACGTTCTACAAGTGTTTTGAGATAGTCTACGCGATCTGAAGGATTGGGGTGGGTCGATATCCAGGTGGGTACGTTGCGGCCTGCGGCTGCGGCTTGTTCATTCAGCGTAACCATCACGTTGTATACGCCATCAGCCGCATAGCCGCTAGAGGCCAAAATCTGTGTGCCCACAATATCTGCCTGCCTTTCCATTTGCCGAGAATAGCCGCTGAGAAAGACGTGACTAAGCAGTCCTCCGTAGGGTATGTACTGGGCGATGCTGCTGGGGAGGTGGCCTCGGGCGGCGATTTGAAAGCCGTGAGAAAGGACGCTGTGTGAAAGCTCATGGGCCAGCAGTCCCGCTATCTCAGCTTCAGAGCGAGTATCGAGAATGGCCCCGGCATTGACAAAGATTTTGCCGCCGGGCAGCGCAAAGGCGTTGAGATTGGGATCGAGAATGACAAAAAATTCATAGTCTAGGTCGCGGCGGCCTGTGGCCTGAATGAGTTTACTTCCGATGCGGCGGATGTATCCATTGGCTTCAGGGTGCTGCAACATGGGTAGCTGCTGCTGAATTTGTCCGGCGTACTGGTTGCCGATGGCATTTTCACCCTGCAAGAGCATGATTGCTGAGCTGGCGGCCGTGAGTGGGCCGTATATTCCGCCCGTGAGCGCATAGCCGAGAACGCCTGTAAAAACGTTGGCGATCGCACCATTGCGAATTTCTTCTCGGGTCTCTCCCTGAAACCGCTTAAGATTTTCCTCTGCTAGCGCCTGCTGTTCAGGTGCGGCCTCATGATCGCTGTTGAGCGCTACAAACTGACGCGAGGCAATGGTCGCTTCAATCCATTCCGCTTGCGCCATCATCAAATCAACTTGTGCTAGCAGCAAATCAGTGTTGCCAGGGTAAAGCGGCAGCGCCGCTTCTAATACCTCACTAGCCTCGTCTTCTTCTCCGCTTTCCTGCAATAACAGTGCGTACTGCGCGACGCCTGGCGTAAATTCTGGATAGTTAGACGTGAGCAACTCCAAAGCGGTAAAAGCCTGTGAAGGTCGATCGTTCTCAATTCCAGCTTTGGCTTCTCGCCAATACACCGCTGCTCCTGGGCTGAGTGATGCTTCGTCGTTAAAAGAGTCTGGCGGTAGGCTTGAGAACTGGTGAGGTAACAGCCAGGTTTGGTCTTTTGCTTCTTGATAAAGCCGCTGCGCCTCGGCAATATTTCCAGCCTCATAGGCGGCATCTGCCTGCAAAATAATTTTTCGTCGAATGCGGTCTTCAGCGCTGATTGCTGGTTCTTTATCTGCTTCTTCTGCGTTTGGTTCTGCGTTTGCCTCTTCAACAACCTCTTCAGTCGCTTCTTCGTCAGAACTGATTTCCACAGACTCAGTTGCAGATGTCCCAGCTGTTTGCTTAGCGGTTTCTCCGATGGCGGGGATACGGTAGCTAAGGGTGATTGTAGTCGCCAGTCCAAGCAAGGTAGCTGTTGAAAGTGACGTTAGGCGCGTCATGATGTTTGCAGAGTAAACCCCGGCTATGTTTGCTAGCTATATTTTGACGATGACTGATGGGTTTAGACGCGATGTGATTCGCTATACTTAAAAATGTAAAAAAACTTAATGTTGCGTTATGAATCCAGAAACGGTCGAAGCCATCAAGCCCTGGCTGAACTTTATTCATCCCCTGCTGATGTGGGGTATTTTGGCGCTTACTCTTTACGCTGGATATCTTGGTTATCAGCATAGACAAACGCGTCTGGCCACTGGGAATGAGAAAAAGGCTATAGTCAATGGTAAGTATCTGGCTCGTCTTCACCAGGCTGGCGCTGTTTTGCTAGCGGTGATGGTGCTAGGCAGTCTGGGTGGCATGGCTTCCACTTATATCAACAACGGCAAGCTCTTTTTTGGACCTCATCTGTTGGCGGGTCTCGGCATGATGGGGTTGATTGCCACGTCAGCTGCGATGGTGCCATTTATGAAAAATGGTAACGACACGGCTCGCTACACACATATCTCGCTCAACGCTGTGCTGGTTGGTCTCTTTGGTTGGCAAGCCGTAACGGGTGTACAGATTGTTCTCAAAATTGTGAACAGTATGTTTGGCTAATCTCCGTAAGAACAACTATGTCCGTGTGTTCATACGTACATGGTTTGATGAGTTGTTAAGTTGTTTGACTAAATGCGAATAGATTGTCATGCAAGATCTGGCCAGAAGCCCTATGTGGCAAACATGACAAGTCCGTAATTTAATCTATGAGTGGCTGGTCTAATGAGCAGGGTGACGAGCAGATAAGAATTAACTTTTCTAAGTACTGTTTGTTGGGCTGGCCGTTATCTTTGGTTCACTTACTTTTGTAAGATTTGCCGTATTGCTAGCTGCTAAAAGTTAGATGAGAGAAAAAGGCAGTCCTTCAAAATTAATGAGGGACTGCCTTTGAGCTATCTCACTGCTGATTCACGCAAAGCTTTAAATCCTCTCGCTTCTTCAGTTAAGAGGCCGCTTCGATGCAGTGTATTTGGCTTCGTTGTCGATAATATGCCCGACGTATAAACAAAACTTGCTACGTTTGTCATAAGTTCAGTATATTTGATTTCTTTTGTATAAAAAAATACAGAAGAGGATGTTCTTCTCTAATCAGTGCTAGCGATACTCAAGCTATTGAAATGACTGCTGTTTTGTTGGCGACTGTTGGTCTGTAGAGGAGCTCTGTGTAGGCTTGCAAAGCAATCCAAGTAATCAGTACCCTAAGAGTGTGGGTACAAATACAGAATTCTGACGCTAGATTCTATGTAGAGTTTAGTTGCGGAAATTTTTCCGACAAGATTCAGGGCGCTAGATTTTGTCAGGTTTTACAAAGTGAACAATGCTGAAATCGTCATGCTGAAAGCACATACAAAAAGAAAGGTTATCCAGAGTATGGCCCGCCTATCTCTCCGGGTAGGGCTCCTAGGTGGGTCTGTGATTGGCGCTTTTTTAGGCGCTTTTTTGTTGCAGAGCGCCGCTCAAGCCCAACCCACCCGCCTGCCCGCAGGAGACCCGCAGCAAGTGCCCACCGCTCGATATGGCCGAGGCGAGGCGGTTGATTTGTCTTTGATTGTGGAAGAGTGGCGCGATCGCTATCCTGCTATTCCTATCTATGCCTGCAACTGCAACGCCGATACCTGTGGCGATGTTGCCGTTTGGCCCTTTCGATCATTCACTCGCTATCAATCTTTCGTGGCCCTAGGCGCGTTCAACGCCATCAACAGTGAAGAGACTGGGTTCAATTGCTTTGAGATGGAAACGGGTGCAAGACCTGACGCATCCACATAAACCCTCAAGATTGACTCGATAGATACCAATAGCTTCCCGCCTTCCTGATAAAAATTGTCGCGGCCACTACCAACAGGCCGTTTGAGATCTCACTATGCTGAACGCTCTTTTCCCGTCTAGAACACTTAGCCTTGTTAGTATTCTCTCTTCTGCCATATTGCTGCCTCTAATTTCCGGTTTAAGCGGCTGTTGGGCTTCTGCTTCTGCCTCTACGCTGATACTTCCCTCTATGCTGAAACTTACCCAGACATCTCTTTCCCAAGCGCCCACAGAGACCTCTGAAAATTCGCTTGCGCCTACCGCTCGATATGCCAACGGTGAAGATGTCGATTTAGCCGAAATCATTGCTGAGTGGCGAGGCTACTACACAGACGTGCCCGTTTATCTATGTGTTTGTCAGGACGGCTCATGCAACCAGACGCAGCAATGGCCCTACCGTGAGTATGACCGCTATCAATTCAGCGTTGCCTTAGGCCCAAATAACGGCCAGTCTACTGAGGAGAACGGCTTCAACTGCTTCGATATTTCAGACGGTTCACAGCCTAGCGATCCGAGAGATTTTTCAACTGCACTCGCCACGTCTGGGACAGATTCAGACGGCGCTAATTCAGATGATTCTACCGCCACGAGTGACTCAACTACTCGCCCAGCTCAACCGGATATAGACGATAGCCCCGTCACCGCACCAGTAGCGCCTCCCGCTGCTGCCGCTTCCGACGCTGACACCTCCAGCGCTGCTGCTGCCAATAGCGACATTCCAACTAGCGACATTCCAACAGCCACGACCATTAACAACGGCGCAGATATTCAGCTTGACTGGCCCAGCGGTCGCTCAGACGTTCTCAACGTGACGAGCGCTGGACGCGCCTGGAACATCAATATTCTCAACGCCCTAGACTGTGAAAGCTTAAGCGCTGTCAGTGAAAAAACGATGTCAGCTCAGCGTATTGTCGGCTCTCCAGCAGTCGATCAAATCACCGGGTATGTTGCGGTTCCGGTGCTGCTAGACACCTGCGTAGACACTGACCAGATGGCTGTCTTTGTTGTAGACCCTACAGAAGGTGGCGCATACGAGCTTTATAGAACACAGCTTCCCAGCGTGCGTGGCTTGGCTGCCTCCCAAGATGTTGTCTTTCCGAACGAGTCTTCGAGCTATGCCTACAGCACGATTGTTGAGATGCGTTACTGGGACAGCACGTTATTAGTCCGCCAGGCAGATGCCTCGGGTGCAACCGTCATCAGTATCTTTAGACCTGGGTCGACACCTGCGGGAACCTATGCTGGTTGCGGTGTGGTAAGTGAAGGCGAAGGGGCAACCGCACTATGTAATCAGTGAGTGCATGCTCGGCCACTCACTGATTAATTTGCTGCTGTAGTCAGCCCCTGCAATCAATAACAGTCACAGTCACGGTTGCCAAATGCGACGAATACTATAAGCTGCTGATGATTACAGTCAGGCCATGATTGATTAGGTGCTGCCGATTCGGTGTTGCTAATGCACTGAGATTAGGTGCTATTGATTTATTGATAACCGTCTGGCTGACGAGTGCGTTGGGAGGCATAACGCAAATGAGTGCATCTGCAACTCCGCCGCTGGTAGAGGTGACGCTCGCTATTTTGCATCGAGACAATCAGTTTTTAATGCAGCTACGAGACGATTTCCCTCATATCATCTACCCTGGCATCTGGGGATTTTTTGGCGGACACATTGAGCCTGGCGAAACCGCAGAAGTGGGAGTGCGCCGTGAGCTGATGGAAGAACTTGCTTACGTACCACCCAGTCTGGAGCTGTTTTTAGAGGAAGCGGATAATCGCGTTCGCCGCTACTACTACCACGGTGAGCTCACGGTGCCGCTGAGTGAACTTGAGCTGAACGAGGGCCAAGATATGGCTTTATGTTCTGTGCGTGATATTCAATCTGGGGAAAAGTATTCTCAAAAGCTATCTGAAGTGCGAGCAATAGGAAAGCCACATCAGCAGACACTGCTAGCGTTTATCAAGTTTATCAATGCGCACTCTTTTTCTCAGGAGGACTAGGTTAGTGACACTCACCCTGGCATCTATTACCGTCACATTTGATCATCTCTGGCAGTTCGCTCAAAAAGAAGCCGCTCAGCTCAGTGCACTGCCCGAATCAGTTTTTCATTCAATCGGTCTTCGCTTAGAGTTACCTACTAAGGCTTGGAAATACTACTGCACACCTAGAAATGCAAAAACATTTGCCAGCACCGGATGCGACGGGGTGCATTATTCATTTCTAGACCCTGAGCTGCTGTCATATTCTCAACAGAATAGGCCAGTTGTGATGCCAGTAGTGATGACAGTGCCGATGAGTTTTGACAATCCTAATATTGTGGTGGCTGAAACACTGTATGAATTTTTGTGCTTGGGCTGTCGCAGCGGGTATTTCGCTCTAGAAACCTTGAGTTCGTGTGAAGGTGATTTTAGTGCGCTGAAATCAAATGATTATGCTGCTGACTTATCTCGTCTTCAAAGGGGCTATTTACAGAAGCTCAGTAGAGCGTTTTCGTTAGTGCCCTACGACGGAGCCTTGGGAGCCTTGCCAAGGCCAATAGAGGGGACCTTGGAGGGGCGATTAGCTCAGCTACAGTCAAAGTATTTGGACTGTTTGCGAATGGGTGAGGTGAAACGGGTTGCCGCAAAACGGGTTGCCGCAAAACCAACAGCGCCTGCCGCGGTTACGTTTGGTCAGTTTGCATAAAGCGTTTTTCGATGAGATGGGACTGTGAATGTTAGAGAGTATTGTTTGGATTTTGTTGGCTGGCTTTTTGGCAGGGCAAGTAGCTAGACAGATCAAAATGCCTGCCTTGCTCGGTATGGTGCTAGTTGGAATAGTGCTTGGGCCTCAGCTGCTGGGTGTAATTGACGCTCAGATGTTGTCATCTGCTGATGGGTTTAGAACAATCGCTGTGATGGTGATTCTGATGAAAGCGGGGTTGGGGCTAGACCGCGAAAAGCTTTTGCAGCAGGGTCCGGTGGCCGTAAAGCTTGGATTTTTGCCGGGGGTCTGTGAGGCGATCGCGATCGCACTTGCCGCCATGTGGCTCTTCCAGTTCGATATCTTGACAGGACTGTTGCTCGGTTGCATCATCGGCGCAGAATCACCAGCGGTAATTGTGCCTGGAATGCTGCGTTTGAAGCGGCTGGGATGGGGGAGTAAAAAAGGCATTCCCGATGCGATTTTAATGGGTAGTGCGCTCTCTGATGTATTGCTGTTGCTGGTGTTTAGTTTATTGCTAGCGTTTTTGATGCCAGCATCTGCTGGCGCTGATAACCATGGTTTAGCCCTGGGTGGATTAAGCCCATTGCTGCGACTGCCCTTTCAGGCTGCTGTTCAAATTGCTTTCGGCATTATCTGTGGGCGACTATCTGCTTCGGTGCTGGCGACGGTCTTAAGAAGACAAACCTGGACGCAAAATACCACTCAAGATACTTTGGTAGCGGCAGCTTGGGCGTTAGGCTTGGTGGTGTTAGCAACCGCGTTGCCGCTATTTTCTGGCTATCTCGCTGTGATGTCGCTTGGTTTCTTTTTAATTGAGCGAGATGCGTCGATTGCGCGCCGTCTTAGAACAGGATTCAACAGTCTCTGGACGGTGGCTGAAATCTTCTTGTTTGTGCTGTTAGGGGCCAGCATTCAAGTAGACGTGCTAAGAGTAGCCTGGCTGCCAGGACTGTTGTTACTGGTGATTGGCACTTTGGTTGGCCGCTCAATCGGCTGGTATCTCGCGACAGTTGGCAGCGACTGGACTCCGGCAGAAAAGCTGTTCTTATTGCCTGGCAATTCTGCCAAAGCGACTGTGCAGGCAGCGCTGGGTGCAATTCCGCTGGCGATGGGGATTGATGGTGGGGAAATTATGCTGGCGATCGCAGCCCTCTCAATCTTAGTCTCTGCACCCTTGGGCGCATGGGCCATCCCGACATTTGCGCCTAAACTACTGACAAAAGGCAGTGTTGATCCTACCAAAGTCTTGATTGAACATCATCCTGTTCTTTTAGCTGCTGTAGATGCTTCTGACTACTCAACTGTTGTTTTAACGAAATCTGCTGAGTTAGCGCGCAGCCGTGATGGTGAGATAATTGTTTTTTATGTGCGAGAGAGCGACGACCCATCACGCACACTGCAGCTGAGATTAAAAGCTCAAACTCTCTTAGTAGATATTCCTCATCAGTTTGTTGTAGATATTGGCTCACCTCCACAGCGGGTTGCACAGGCCGCAGATGCCTATCAAGTCGATGAGATTGTAATGGGTAAACGAGGTCATCAGGCACAATCGCCGATCGTTGGCTCAACGACGCGGGCGGTCGTTTCTATGACTCAGTACCCGGTGATGATTGTTGATGCGGGATAAAAGATTGATTTTCGCACCGTTATCTAGTCGAAAAGAAAGGGTTGCGTTTTTGGCGGTTTGATATATCGGCTTTCAAAAAATATAACAATCTACTTTATGATCTTTCAAATAAGGATGATAGATATATTGAAAGCGACTCGTGGCGATATTAGCGCTGAATTAGGCTTGTTCGATCCTGCTTAATCACGTTTGCCATACGAGCAACAGCCTGTTCTCTGGCGGTTTTAGTAGGCTCAGCTTATTGACGATTGCACGCCTGTGAGGCTGGTGCTCTGTTCAAGGCTGGAATCTCTATATGATGAAGACCTAACCCATTCGCTGCATCTACACAAAATAGAGCTGTTGTTGTGTTAATCGTATTTTGGTGCTTAAGAGAATCAAGGAGTTTACTGCCAGTAGATCGATAGGTAGCGTGCTGATTATTGGCTTGGGCTGCGCCTATCTGTAGCATGTCAACCTTTTGAATGTTGGCATCTATAGAGGAGATAGTCATGCTGGAATCCTTTAAGTCAGAGTGAGTGAATCAGGCTTTGGATTAACCCAGCCAAATAGTGAAATATCAACTTTTTCAGCTATTTGGCCACTGTACTTTTCGATTTTCCAGTTAAAGCAATGGTCCCTGCAATAAAATTACTCAGTATTTACCGAACCTTTAAATGTTCTGTCACAATTCCAACTTTTAAGTAATTTCCCACAGGTCAGTCCGGTTTGCTGTGATCTTGGGCACGATAAATAGTTATGTTATCAATACAAGCAACCCTACTCGTTGTAAGTTACGAGTAAGGTTGCTTGTCTTTTGTGAAATATCACGCTGGTAGTCCTAAACGAGTAAGGATGCATTGTAGTGATGAATAAAGTACCAGATAG
>ERZ1740060.431-NODE-431-length-24448-cov-22.515394_pt1 | contig 24448 bp, 19 predicted proteins | sample MGYA00581743_ERZ1740060 | MGnify/ENA primary metagenome ERZ1740060 (study PRJEB43018, sample SAMN04849235) | marine metagenome | isolation source: floating plastic debris | place: Pacific Ocean | collected 2008-08-27 | study: EMG produced TPA metagenomics...
CTGATGCTCAAGCGCCTAGCCGCCACTGCTTAGAGATCTCAAATAGGTTCTATAAAGAGGTCTTATGCTGCATCACATCTTGATTGTCCGCTGCCTTCGACTTCGCTTAGGGAGCTATACGTTGGCTGAGCGAAGTCGAAGCCAAACACTCTATTCAGAACTCTCTTTATCAAACTGATAATGCGTAGCATTTTGACCAGCTGCTAAATCAGCTAGTGCGGCAAAATGACCCGTAATGAGTGCTTGTTTCTTCTTCCGGCTCCACTTCTGAATTGGTTTCTCACGCTGGAAGGCACGGTCAATCTGATCGAATTCTTCAAGATAGACCAACCTTACAGGTAATCTCTTCGCAGTGTCGTTGGCCCCCAGAGCATTCTGATGCTGCCAAAGTCGGCGTTTTACATTGTGGGTGCTACCGGTGTAATCGCTACCATCACAGCATTCAAGAATGTAGGCGTATGGCATTGGGATGAAACAGGTCGATTTTCTATTCCATGGTGCTCGTTCTGTATTTTTGGCTCTCTGGAGTCGGGGTCGGTTTCACGACGCTCATCCCTTCGACGCCGCTCAGGGAGCAGTAAGCAGGTTGGCTTCGACGCCGCTCAGCCGACGTTTCTTGAGCGGCGTCGAAAGGCAGATCTGTAGTCCAGTTTCAGAGAATTGGGATTAGGACTGTTTCGAAGAATTGGGTTCTGCCTAAAAAACCGCCCTAACTCTCTATGAAAGTCAGGGCGATGCTAGCAAGTCTGAGATTTTTTTAGAGTCGTCGCGACCGAGTTAGGCGAGGGTCTCTGGGCAATAGCCTAAGCCCATGACGAACTGATTACGAAAGGCCTCAATTTCTTCTCGTTCGGGCCGACCGTGAGAAACGACAGCGACCTGATAGCGGCGCATTACATCGACGGGAGACTGACCGGTTTCTAAGGCCCAAAGTGCCATTCTCAAGCGAATATTGGGCTCGTGGGGAATGCCCAGTTCGTTGAGATAAGCGCGAAAATCTTCGGCTGTCTCTGCTTCGATGTGATCGTGCATTCTGACCTTGATGACCCAGCCATCAATTTGGTGAATGACGGTGAGCCACGACAAGGGCAAAGTGGGCGCGTTCAACAAATGCTCCACAATCCGTAGGGTCAGACTAGCGTTACCGAGGTGATAAATGAAGTCCATGGGGACCCTCCGAGGAATGCGATATCTACATTGTCGGGATTTCGTCCGTTTCTAAACACTGTGAAACTCCCCGCATTACTATGGGGGTTCTACCCAATTACCTCTAGATCTATGGGTGCGTCTTCAGAACCAGATTTACAGTTAGCGGCTTATCACTACCATCTACCCCCCGAGCGCATTGCGCATGATCCCGAGGTTCGGCGGGATCATGCGCGCCTGCTGACAGTCACCGCACCGACGGAGTTTGCCCACCATCACGTCTATGACCTGCCAGAGCTGCTGCAGCCCGGTGATTTGCTCGTGCTCAATAATACGAAGGTGCTGCCAGCGCGGCTGTTGGGCCAAAAGCCGGGTGGGGCGGCAGTGGAGATTTTGCTGTTAGAGGAGCGATCGCCCCTGCAGTGGCTGGCCTTGGTAAAGCCCGGCAAGCGCCTCAAGCCCGGTGCAACGATCAACTTTGGTGCTGATCCGACCCAACCGGATTTGGTGGCAGAGGTGTTGGATTATGATCCTGAAACGAACGGACGCATTCTGCAATTTACGATCGCCGGCTCAGACTCGTTTTACCAGGTATGTGATCGCCTAGGTGAGATGCCACTGCCGCCCTACATTACCGATTCGACTGCCCCCAGCGATCGCTATCAAACCATCTACGCTGAGCGCCTGGGGGCTGTAGCCGCGCCGACGGCGGGTTTGCACTTCACTCCCGAATTGTTTAAGCGTCTAGAGGCTAAGGGCATTGGCTGTGCCTTCATCACGCTGCACGTGGGCATTGGCACCTTTCGCCCGGTGGAAGCCGCCACCATCACCGATCACACGATGCATGCCGAATGGCTCGATGTGCCCGCCGCCACGGTAGACAAGATTGCTCAGACCAAAGCCCAGGGCGGGCGGGTGATTGCGGTCGGTACGACCGTCACGCGTGCGCTCGAAGGCGCAGCTCAGGAAGGGGGACTGCAGCCTTGGCAGGGCAAAACCAATCTCTTTATCTATCCGGGCTATCAATGGCAAGTCGTGGATGGCCTGCTCACCAACTTTCACCTACCAGAGTCAAGTTTGATGATGTTGGTCAGTGCGCTGATTGGCCGCCAACGGCTGCTGGACTTGTATGCCACGGCGGTAGACGCCGCTTATCGGTTCTATTCGTTTGGCGATGCCATGATAATTTTGCCCGAGGGGTGGCAAGGGAAATGAGGCGGTGATTTAGGGGGCGGGGCGACGCCTGTGCGGTGTCACTTTTGGGGAGCGGGCCATCACTCTGAACGCGAATTCGCCGCTCTGACGGGTCGCAGTGGTGACGTTAGGCTTTGTCTTGTGGGGAGGGCGGTGGTGGGTCGCCAATTTCTGCACTTTGGCCGCGCACCGGAGGCAGCTTATCCACCAGACCCATCTCAAAGGCCGTATCGGGTAGTTCGCCAGCGAGATATTTACCCGGCTCAAACATGCGGCTTGGGGTAAAACACATTTGCCGAAGTTCAACCACTTCGGTTTCTAAAAACATGGTGCGAGAAAGGCGGCGTTCTAACGGCATCGGTTCAGCTTATTCTTCAAATTGGAACAGTTCGCGGGTGTAGTTTTCGTCCAAAATGCGCTTCGGACGCAAGACGACGAGCAGTTTGCCCAAGAGCTTGACATCAGTGGGCGGCTGCATCAACCAGACGACGGCCACCGTATCGTCCTGATCGATCAGAAAATAGCTGTCCACATCCCAGGTGCGCTCGGCGCGATCGACCACCAGCAGGACCGGCTCAGGATTGTCTGGGTTTTGCACATTGGGCAGCTGATTGGGCTTGGCTAAAATGGCGAGGGGGTCTTCTGCCGTCAATAGCACCTGCCAACCCGGCAGCGGTGCCCAGGCTGACGGGCCGGCACATTTCACTGTGCCGAAAGGCGCTTCGGGCACGACCACCGGCACCGCTTGAAAATCATCAGTACTCAGGGGCAATTCCCCCACGAGAGGAATCAGCAGGGGGAGTTCGGAATCCGTTTCGAGCCGATAGGCAGGCAGCGTTGGCGCGGGCCGCGACTTCACCACGCTGAAGTCAGTAAGCAGTTGCTCCACTTGCTGGCGAGCACTGTCACTCGTGGCAAACCGCAGCGCTTGCGCAATCAGCCGCGATCGCGCCTGCAAATCTGACTGTTGGCGAGCGAGCTTCCAGGCGTGATAGGCGACAGCATCGCCCCCGGTGCCGGTAAACCCAGCGGGTGGCTCTTTGAGGTAAGAGTATTCTTTGAGCGCTTTGACGACGTCTTTGATCGTGTCGGCATCTAACCCGTGCTGCAGCCCGAGTTCGGCGGCGCGGACGCGATCGCTTTGGGCCAACACTCGCAGCTCATATAAGATATCGCTGCCCCGCTGCTGAAAGTGGGTCTGCACGGCCTCAGGGGCGGCGGCTTTCACTAAAGAGGCAAACACCTGAGCGGCGACAATTACCTGGTTTTGCTGGGTGGCTTCAAAGCCAGTTTCTTCAAAGATTTTTTGCGGGTTCATCCCCGACTTTTGTAAGGCTTGACAGGCGTTGCCCCAGGCCACCCAGCCACCCTGTTTACGCCGGAGCTGCAGGAGCAAAGCATCCACATCAACCGGTTGATTTGTCGGGGATTCAGGAGAGGCCATACGTGCGGTGTGGAGGACTGCGATCGAACTGCACTGACTCTAGCGTGTTTCAGCGGGGGGGTATCGTTAATTTCTCTATAGAGCTTGACGCTAGCTGCCTTAGCAGGGCAAGATGAATATCGCATTGGGCGGGGCTATAGCTCAGTTGGTAGAGCACTTGAATGGCATTCAAGGGGTCAGCGGTTCGAATCCGCTTAGCTCCATTTTGATCAGAATCTGTTAATCTAATTGGTTTTTTCTCAAGGACTCGACATCCGACGGCAACAGCAGCAAGAAACAGACCAGCGCTTTAATAATCTGTTAGAAGATGCCCGTGCCGATCGGCAACAGGCAGAACGTGATCGCGCCCTCACTGAGAGTGAGCACCGGGCATTCCGAGAAACCTTTCAAACCCTGCTAGCAGAAGTGGCTCGCATCTGGCAGCGGCTAGCAAGCTAGCGCTAAAGCGCCGCGATCGTTCGCGCCCCCTGTCTAAACGTTCCACTACTGAGTTGGACAGGACTACTCTTCTGTGGCTTGGGTGAGCTTGAGGGCCTGATCTAAAATCTCGACAGCTTTGTCTTGGTCTACATCAGCGCTACCAAACCAACGCTGCCAAGCAGTCGCCAGCCGCCCCCATAGAGAGGGCGAGGCAGTATCAGCAGTGGGGCCGGTATATTGGTCGGCGATCGCCATCAGAGCATTCGCTTGAATCTGCGGTTCGGTAATGGTTTGAGCCAGCGCTAACGCCTGGTCAAACTCACCTTGCTGCGCAAATTCTGCGGCGGTACACCGCCGCAGCCAGTTCTCTGATGAGGAACTGAGCTCCAGTAGAGGGAGCACTTGCTCCGGCAGACCCGCGTCACAATAGGCCGCTCCCACTTCTGGCAAAGCTTTTTTGAGCAGGTCAGGCTGTTGGGCGAGGTCGGTGGCGGCGGCATATTGCTCAGTGGCTAAATAGGCGCGCACCAAGCTGAGCCGAGCCGACTCAGGATTGCCGATCGACTGGACGAGAGCGTTGGCCGCATCGACCGATCCCGATCGCGCATAGGCGACGGCGATCGCTTCATAGGCTCGCTGTCGCTCCGAGACATTGTCGATCGCTTGCGCCAGCGCTTTAGCCTGATCAAAGTCACCGATAGCAGCATAGCCCTGCACGATTCTCGCCTGGGCAAACGCCACGGTAGGAGCCTCTAACGTCGCTGATAAGTCCTGGGCCTGGGCCAAACTGGTGGTAGCTTGGCGGTTATCGAGCCGGTGGTAGAGCTGAGCTGCTTCCACCCAGGTCTGAATCGTTTCGAGCGGGTAGGCCAAGGAGGGTTGAATTTTCGGTAGGGTTGCTTCGAGTAACGACTGGGCCTGTTGGGGCTGTTCTAAATCAATCAAAAGGCGGGCAACCGCCAAAGAGTGGTCGATATCCTCCGCTGTCGCATCAGCAGTGGGAGCCAGCGCAGCCCGCTGGGTCGAGATCAGTTCACTCTGCTCAACAACAAATTTGGCGAGTTCTGGATGCTCTTCCTGCATCAGCCGAATGGCCATGCTGGCCGGTATGCGATCTAAGGCCCAAGCCATAGAGTCAGCGGTCTCGCTGTCAGCGGCTTGAGCGATTAAAGCCTGATGATCCGCGATCGCCTGCGTGAGAATCTGCTTCGCCGCTCGCGATTGACCGGCGGCGGCATAGTATCCGGCAATCTCAGCCAGCGTCAACGGCTTCAGCAAGTGCTCGTTGAGGTCAGCAACTTGCCGGGCTAAGTCTAAATGACCGGCGGCGGCGTACTCTTTAGCACGATTCAGCACCGATTCGGTCGGTGAGGTGCCGCTGCTGTAGCAGTCTGTGGCGGTTTTCTCAATTGCTGACTCAGCTGCCTGGGTCAAGAACTTTTCCCCAGCGGCTAGGTCGCCTACAGCCTGATAAGCGACGCCAATTCTGAGCCACACGTTCGCCTCAAAACAGTCGCCACCGGCATAGGTTTCAGCCTCTTGGAGCAGGGCGATCGCCCGGTCAGTCTGGTGGGCTTGAGCATAGCCAAAGGCGAGAGTGGCGAGCTGGTTGGCTTGCCCCCGGTCGACTGACTGTGCTTGGGCGGGATCACTGAGGCATACCAGGGCTACGACAGCTAAACCACACCTGAGCGGAGATTTCCAAGCAGCTACTACCATGACAAATCACTCGTAAAAGCTAAGAGCAGGAACTTGTCTCTTTTTATAGGCGAGATTGACTGCCTCAGATGGCTTCAACAATTTGTTGCTTGGCCCAGTGCGGTGGCGCTAATAATTGCCCAAGTTCCTGGAGTGATTGACGGCTGTCAGACTTGAAATGTGCCTAAAGGTTAGCGAGGCGATCGCAGGTGGCTTCGATGCTGGCCAGCCCACCGGGGTTGACCAGGCCAAAGTAGTCAAAGGTATGAACGGCATCGGTTTGGGTGGCGGCGAGCTGGCCCCAAAAAGCATCTTCCTTGAGCTGACTCAGCAGGTCATCCTCTGTTTGCACGACGATGAGCGCTTCGGGGTTTGAGGTCAGCACTTTTTCTTCTGACAGGGTGACGTAGCCATCAAAGGGACTCTCACCTTGCAGCTCTGCCGTTAGGTTGGGAATGTTGAATTGAGCCAAAAAGTCGCCCGCCCAGCTCGCTTGATTCGGCGAGAGCAGCGGCTGGCGGCTGACCAAGACTAAGGTGCTGGGAGCGGTCTCTGGCGCTTTGGCCAAGCAGGCATCATAGCGAGCTAGCAGGGGCTCGGGGTCGGTGCCCAGGCGTTGAGCGAGATCCTCGGTCGTGGTTCTGAGGGCCGTCCAACTGTCCACGTTGACGGTGAGGGTGGCGATACCCAGTTCAGTCATACGGTCCAGGGTTTTGTCGTGAAAGCCCGCCGCCCCAATAACCAAATCGGGCTCTAGCGCCACAATTTTTTCCAGGTCGGGTTCCAGGCGACCTTCGCTGACCACTTCGATCCCGGCAAAGCGATCGCCCTCGCGCAACAGTGAACTGCCAGGCATGCCCACCAACGCGTCGGCCTCTAGCGTTTGGATAATATCCGCCGTGAGGGAAGTCAGGGCCACGACTTGCGGCACGTCGCCTGCCGGGATGGCAGCGGTCTCTTCCTGATCGCTCAGCTCGCTCGCTGCCGGTGCGGGAGTGGCCTCTTCGAATTCCGGCGGGCTAGAGCAGGCCGCGATCGCCCCCACCAGTAACCCGCCGATGCTGCGTATCCACCATTGCGTTGTCATTTGTGTCACCTCTGTAATGTTGTGTCTGAAAACTGTTCTCGATGAAAATGGCTGAAAAATGGTGGGGGCGATCGGGCCTTGAACACCGTGCCGTCAAAGCAGCCGAGTTTTCCACTCACCCTCAATCCTGCGGTACCTCATCCCTTTCACCCCGCTCTCCTAAAACCGATAACTCACCCCCACGCGAAAATTCGTCCCCGGCTGACTAAACCGCTGAATATCCGGCGCATCTTCAGGTTGATTGCGCACATCCGAGTAGACGTAATATTCCGTGTTGAACAGGTTGTAGATGCCGAGGCTGAGACCCAGATTGGGCGTTGGGTTGTAGCTGCCAATCAGGTCAAACAGCGCATAGGCATCGGGCACAAAGGTATCCGCGCCATCCTCGACGCGGGCCTGCCCGACAAGGGTACTGAGCAACTCTGCCCGCCAGCGATCCTCGGGGGCGCGATAGCGGAGTCCTAATACTGCTGTGAGCGGGTCCACTGTGCTCAACGGCTCGTCATCGGTGGTGTTATCGCCCTCAGCAAAGGCTAAACTGCCCAACACGCTGAACCCATCCAAACCGGGACTAAAGCGATACTCAGCGCTGACTTCTACCCCATAGATGCGGGCCTCGGCCACATTTTGAGTTTGGAACTGAGTCACCGTTTGCGTGCCGCCGCGATTACGCGGCAAAACGGGACAGGGGTCAGCATCGACCAGGCAGCGCTCGCCAGTTTCTACAAAGGTTTCAATAAAGTTGTCGTAGGTGTTGTAGAAACCCGTGACGCCGAAGTTGAACTGCGGAAAGTCACCTCGCACACCGATTTCAAAACTATTGCTGGTTTCGGGTTCTAAATCAGGATTCGACAGGGTTTCGTACTTAAAGGAAGCCCCGGTCAAGTTGGTAAACCCGCTGTTGATTTCGCTGTAGAGCGGAGCGCGAAAGCCTCGCGCATATTGCCCGTAGAGGGAAATTTCCGGGGTTGCCTGATAGAGCACCGCTACGCGAGGCGACAGGGCCGAGGCTTCTAAATCTGCCGATTCGGCCCCATTGCGAGCAAAGTCTTGGTCGGGATTGGTGGTGAGGTCATAGTAGTCAAACCGCAGCCCGGCGATGATATCGACAGGGCCAATGTTGATTTCGTCTTGCAGGTAGGCCCCGATACGCAGCGTGTCACCATCGGGAAAATCCTTTACGGGGAAGACATCGGGGGGAATGACATTGGTCGAGACGCCCGTGGCGAGGTTAGTCTCGGTGCGATCGCGGGGCCGTGAGTTAAACGTATTAGAGATGTCTAGCCCGTAGGTCAAGCGGTGCGACAGACTGCCGGTGGTAAAGTCACTACGAAACTGCACGTCGCCGCCGTAACTATCGGCAATGAACTCGTTTTCCGTTTCGCGCGAGACCGCCTGGCCACGAAAGGCCGTTCCCGACGCGCGGGTTTCGCTCAGGATTTCTCGCGTGGTCGCATCTTGATAAAACACCTGCGCCCGCGCATAGTTCAAAAACGACTCGCTCTCGACGTCGTCATACTCGTAGCTGAAGCTAAAGCGCGTGCGATCGATCAGAATGTCTTCGTCTTCTGTCAGGTTAAGGGTTAAGTTGCCATCGGCCTCATTGCGGCGGGTAAAGCGGCTAAAATCTTCAGCCAGCAGGCTCACCTGACTGACCGGGCTCAAGCGCTGCACATAATTGCCGTAAAACGTCGTGCCCTCAGCATCGAGCGAATCGACAAACTCAGAGTCGGCGAAGGAGTCTTGCTCGCGGCCATCACGACGGCTAATCACAAAGACCACTTCCGAATCTTCGCGCCGAAACGCCAGCCGACCGATATTGTCGAAGCCGCCCGTTTCACTCAAAAAGAGGGTCGAGAGATCGGCGGCAAAGTCATCGTCATCGCCCAGCAGGTCGGCAGGTTCCAGCGATCGATAGGAGACCACACCGCCTAAGGCGTCACTGCCGTACAGCGTCGAAGCGGGGCCGCGCAAGACCTCGATCGCCTGCAGGGTCGCGAAATCGACAAAATCACCCCGCCCCAGATTAAAAGGGCCAAACTCAAATCGCTCGGGCAGGCGAATGCCGTCCACTTGAAACAGAATGCGGTTGCCTTCGAGGCCGCGAATGTTGACGTCTTGAATGCCAAACTGCGCATTGTCGCGGACTGAAACACCGGGCTCGTAGCGCAGCAGATCCCGCAAATTTTGAAACTGGTAGAATTCAAAATCTTCGAGTTCAAAGACGGTGACAGTGGCGGGCAAGTCGTTGATGCGAATGGGGGTGCGCGTGCCGGTGACCGTTAGACGAATCGTATCTTCGCCCGTGAATTCTAAATTGGCGGGTGGCGGTGAAAAGTCCGCTTCGTCCTCATCCTCGTCGTCTTCATCTTCGCTATCGTTCGCCTGCGCTAGAGCGGGCGCAGCGGCAATGGTCGCTGGTGGCACATTGGGCTGGGTGGTCAGGGCGATCGCCGTGGTGGCCACTGCTGCCCCAGTCATCTCGGGCTGCTCCCCCACCAAAATCACGGGCTCGGTGACGGCAGAGTTTATTTGCGATTGATTCCTATTTTCAAGAGCTGAAAACAGCGACGATTGCTGACTCGACAATGCCGGTGATTTAGGGCGATCGCGCTTGCCAGATTCTTCTAAATTGCTTTCCTCTATCGACAGAGACAGATTGCTGGCGATGCTGTCTGGCCAGATTTCAGCCTGGGCGAAACGCGCCAGTTCCCAACTGGCATATCCTGAAAATACGGCACTGACAAGAAATATTCTCAATAAAATGGACTGGTTCATGGGGGCTTATCGTCAACCTAAACAGAACAGGGTGTGTGAGGAAAGAATTTTTAGGAGTGTGATGACAAGGGCGTGGCCCGATCCGTCGGGGCGGGACTGGACGCTGCCAGCGGACAAATTTGTAAGCCCACAGGCGTTTCCATCAGCGTGATCTCAATGTCAAACACTTCGCGCAGCATCGGCGGGGTGAGCATTGCGCGCGGGGTGCCGACAGCCCACAGCTGACCCTGCCGCATCAGCGCCAGGCGATCGCTGTACCGAGCCGCCAAATTGATATCGTGTAGCACCGTCACAATTGACAGCCCCTGCTGCTGGTTCAGTCGCTTCAGCAGTTCTAAAAGCTGCAGCTGATAGTGCAGGTCTAAAAAGGTGGTGGGTTCGTCAAGCAGCAGCACTTTGGGATCTTGGGCTAGGGCTAGGGCCAGCAGGGCGCGCTGTCGTTCACCACCCGATAGCTCTGTCACGGGGCGATCGCGATAATGCTCAATCTCGGTCCACTGCAACGCTGTTTCGACCTGCTCGTGCCCGGCAGCGTCTAACTCCCACTGCCACCAGGGCTGGTGGGGCGATCGCCCCAAGCTAACCAGCTGATAAACCGTCAGACCGGCGGGCAGGGTTTGCTGCTGCGGCAGCAGAGCGAGGCGTTGGGCCACGGCAGTGGGGGCCAGGTGGTGAATGTCGCGCCCATCTAGCAGGGCCACCCCGGTTTGCGGTTTGAGCACTCGGCTCAGCAGCCGCAGCAGGGTCGATTTGCCGGAACCGTTTGCGCCCAACAGGCTGAGCCATTCCCCCGCTTCAATGGCGAGGTTGACGTCGGTGACGATGGGGCGATCACCATAGCCCCCCGAGAGCTGACGGGCAGCTAATGGCATGACTACACTGCCCCCCGCGTGCGTCGTCGATTGAGCAGCCAGATAAATACCGGTGCCCCTAACATCGCCGTCACTACGCCGACGGGTAACTCTACCGGCCCAATGCGGGCGAGCAGATCAGCGCCCGACAGTACCAAGGCTCCACCTAGGGCAGAGAACGGCAGCACCAGCCGATAGTCGGTGCCCACCAGCAACCGCACCCCGTGGGGCACAATGAGGCCGACAAAACCGACCAGACCGGCAATGCTAACGGCCCCGGCGGCTAAAAAGGTGGCGACTACGCCGATCAGGCAGCGCGATCGCAGCAGTGACGTGCCTAACCCAGTTGCCAGGTCATCGCCCAGACTTAAAAGATTCACCTGCCGCGCCAGCAAACAGCCCGCGATCGCCGCCACTAAAATGCCCGGCCCCACCAGCGTCACCTCCGTCCAGCCGCGACCGTTGAGGCTGCCAATCAGCCAGTTCAACGCTGCCTGAATTTGACCATCCGCTGACAGCAACAGCAACAACGATTGAATTGCGCCAAAAAAGGAGCTGAACGCCACGCCGCCTAAAATTAGCCGCTCGACCGACAGTGTGGTGCCGGTGCGGGCTAACAAATACACCAGCAGCGTAGTCACCACTGCCCCCAGCCACGCCCCCAGCGGCGTCCAAATTTGCACCAGCCCCACACCGACGACGAGCACCACCATCAGGCCCGCCCCAGCGGAAATGCCGAGCAAAAAGGGACTGGCCAAACCGTTGCGCAGCATGCCCTGTAGCAGGGCTCCCGACAGTCCCAAGGCAGCCCCCACTATCAGCGCTGCCAGCACCCGAGGCAACCGCAAGTCCCACACAATGGTTTGATTTACCGCGCTCCCTTGTCGCAGGGTCGCGGCCAGCAGTTCCGACCAAGTCAGCACGACGGAGCCGTTGGTCAGTGAGAGCACCACGATGAGGCCGAGGCCGCATAAGAGCAAGCCTGCCGCGAGCATGACGCGCTGGCGGTGTGGCGGAATTTTGACGGGGGCGCGGGGCGATCTCACTAGGGTGGTCGGGGGCATGGGCGGGGGAGTCAACGGTAGGGAACGGGGCAAGCAGGCGGGTGGCAGGGCAGACGGCTGTGAATCTCAATGGCCCTGACGCTGCCCTCGTTGGCAAGACGGGCACAAAAGACCGACACAGGTTCTCAGGGGGTAATGGCAAAGCGCGGAGGTCTTAGCCTGCCAACAAGGAGAAGCAGTGTGTCTGCTTAAGGATTGACCGTAGAATTATTGCAATTGAATGTCAAGTAGAAAACATGAAATTGTTAGGAATTAGTTGTGGTTGATGACCAGTAAAATCCTCTTAAGTCGATCATTTGGTTGATTTTCTAGAGGACTGGTTTTATTCTCAAATGAGAATTGAGTGCATTATTAACGACACAGGTATTCATTTGAATTGTGGCGATACCCTTGCCGTGAACTGCTGTCGGCCCCGCGATCGCGGCTAACGCTTGCTCTGTGGTTTCGTTTCCCGCTTTCTTAGCCTGCCGTCCGCTGCCGCTCTCTGCCGATTCTGGCCATGTCCATGGTCGCGCTCGAGGGCTAGCAGAATTGCTTCTGAACTGATGTTGAAGCTCGCCTCAAAGGTCAGTCAAGGTGCAAGCTAAACCAAGCTGATACCGAGTTTGCGAGTGGGCGGCAGTACCGCCCACTCCCCAATTCAGACCTTAAAACTGCAAAGCCCAAGTCCGTCTCATGCTTCCTAATTGCCCCTTTGACCCTGGCCGCTCCGGCTATGAACTCTTCTTGCCGGGCATGACTGCCCACTTGGCTGGGAGGCTATGGCCGGGCTGGCAACGACCAAAAGACTGCCTGCGATTTTAGGTTTTGCCGAGATTTCTAGCGGTTTTAACCCTCATCGATCATCCCTTTTTGGAGAAAGCCCATGCCCCAAACCCTTACTGCTCAAGACCTTTTCCGCGCGGCTTATGAGAACCGCTACACCTGGGATGCTGACTTTCCGGGCTATGGTGCGAGCGTCACTCTGCGAAGCGGCGACATGACGCATCGCGGGCAGGTTCAGGTCAACGCTGACTCCACCTTTAAGGTGTTGAATATTGCTGATAAGGTGTTGAATATTGCTGACGAAGCCGCCCAGCGCCAGATCAAAAGTCAGCTTTGGGAAATCACCATCCACCGAGTCCGCCACAGCTTTGCCGAAACCCACGGCAACAATACGTTTGCCCTGGGCGAGACCGATGAAACCGGAGCGGTCGAAATTCTCGTGAGTGGCGCGGCCATGGGGAATCGCTACAAAGTTCGTGACAACACGGTGTGTTTTGTCCATCGGCAAATTCGCGATGTTGTCGTCAACATTCATACGTTTGATACGCTGACGACCGACCGGGGCTACCTATCGACCGGCTATCGCTCGCTGTATCTTGACCCCAACACCGGCACCGCGAAGGGCCCAGAGACGGTGTTTGAAGACACGTTTGAGGCGGTTGGCGGCTACTATCTCCTGACTCGTCGTCTCATTCGCACGACGGCCAACGACAGTCCCCAAGTGACTGAAATTGAGTTTTCGAACGTAAGGCTGCTGTCTTAATCTCAATCCTGAGTGATCGGACTGTCAAGGCAATTTTGGCAACGCCAGGGAGCTCAGGGGCAGGGGGGCTAGATGTCACCTGGTTTTAGAGAATCGGGATGAACGGCCCTGTTAAAGCATGACTGATGCGGACAAATCAGCCGGTTGTCAACCATAAAAACCTTGCGTAATGGGGTGTCAGCGGCGCTCTCGCGGCTCGATCGGAGTGGTGAGCGTCCTTACAGAACCACCAAACTGAGCCCTTCAAGCGGTCTTGATCGTGGCCAAAACCGCCGCTGATATGCCTCCTCCACTACCCAAGCAACCCGGACAGCGAATATTTCGGGCAAATATCCACATCTAGCGTGATATGAAGTTATGCTTGCATTTGTGGAAAATCTGCATATCCTTGTGTGGAAGGGGAAACCATGGGGAAATTGTCATGAAACTCCGGAACCAGCGAAATCCTAAATATAGTTGTTTTGGATCGTGGCTCGTGCCCTCCGCGATCGCCGGTATCGCCACTACTGCCGCGATCGTGGTGCCTGCCCGAGCCGCCATCCTCAACGCATGGAACTTTGAAGTCGCGAGTCAGCAATTCTCCGTCACCCTGCCGGATGACGTTACCCCAGATTATTTTTTGTTGGCTGAACCCGCTCGAATCGTGCTTGACCTGCCGGGGACGGCGCTGGGTACGGTGTCCGCTACGGAGCAGTATGACGACGCGGTGCGCACGATTCGGCTGCTAGAGATTCAAGGCGGTACGAGAGTTGTGCTGGAGCTAGTGCCCAATACTCGCCTCGACCCGCGCCATGCCGAACTCACCGCCATAGATGTGGGCAATGGTCAAACCCAGTGGACGCTGCGCCCCTTGTTGCAAGACAGCGCTCCTTCGGCCGTGGCCACCGCCCCGGCGGCCCCTCCTGAACCCACACCAGCCAGCATTGAGGCTGAACCCGATCTGCCCCAGGGTGCCGTCCCGCCAGATGATTCCCCCTCTCCCGAGGCAGGCAGCATCGATAGGGTCCCGGCTGATGATGATCTTGATCAGGCGACGGACGAGTCCGAGGCGATCACCGCCGAGGCGGCTGAAGACGGTGAGTTGCTCGCCCCCCTGCCTGATGTGCCGACTGATGAGGCGTTATCAGAGGCGATCGCGGTGCCCCCTGACCCCGATTTTATTGAGCCTGCTGTTGAGCTGCCGGTGGAGCCGTCTTTGCCTGACATTGCTAACACTGCCACCATCGGTGCGGCTCAGGCGCTGCCCTTGCCGACCGGCCCGGATTGGGCCGCCGGTGTCAGCACTGACGCTTCCGATTTAGTCGGTGTTGAAAGCGGCAACCTCGTCGATTTGCCCCCCAACCAAATCCCCATCGATCCGTTTGCGGGCAATGCGCCTGCGGTGTCGGTGCCCTCTCTGGCTGAGGCCGATAGCACCCCAGCTCCCGTGGTGAGTGTGCCTGCGGTGGCGACCGTGCCGTCTGAAGTGACGCCGCCACCGCAGGCGGCCCCTCCTAGTGCGGTGCCTGCTGCCCCCGACTCGGTGCCGCCGCCGGGAACAGATGCGATCGCCGTTGCTCCGCCCGCTGCCCCGCCTGCTCCGTCGGCAGTTCCCCCGACGCCGCCCGCCCCAACGGTGGCTCCCAATGCTGGGCCGGTGGCTTCTAACCAGGTGCGGCCACCCGATGCAGGCGCGATCGCACCCCCGACGCCTCCCTCTACACCGGAGTTGGTGCCGTCTGCTCCAACTAACGACGTGGTTGCGGCTAACTCTCTAGAAATTCCCACGATGCCGCTCCCGCCAGAAAGCTGGCGTAATGCAACGGCTAATTTACCGGCTAACCAGGTTAGACCCCCAACTGTGGCGATCGCGCCACCGGCGAATGACGCTAGCCAAGTCCGACCCCCGACGGCCACGAGCACTGCCGCGACGGCCACCGTTGCGCCACCAGCGAATGGGGCCAATCAGATCAGACCGCCCAGCGTAGCGGTCGCGCCGTCGGCAAATAGCGCTAACCAAGTGCGGCCGCCCACTACCGCTGTTGTTCCGCCAGCGAATAGTGCTAACCAGGTGCGGCCCTCAACGGCGACAATTGCCCAGTCTCCGACTGGGCCTGATCCGGTTTCGCCGTCAACTGCGGCCAATCAGGTGCGGCCGCCCACCGCGACGATCGCGCGGGCGGAGCCGGAGCCGAGCGCATCGCCCAACCTAGCGGCTGTCCCCGAAATTGGGTCGCTGCCACCGGCGCTGCCGACGGTGACGCCGCCTGCCCCACCCACGACCTTGGCCGACCCGCTGCCGCCCTTTTTGGCCAGTGATGGTGTGACGCTGCCCGATGATGAGCCCCTCAGCATTCCGCCGCCACCAACCACGGCCCCGACTCCTGCGACCGTGCCGTTTGGCATGCCTCTGCCCCAAACTCACTCTGATGGCGGTGGCGATCGCGGGGTTGAGCCGGTCGCCGAGATGCCGGTCGGAACTCGCCTGCCACTGCAATATGTCGGAGCCACTCCCTTAGAGCTGGAAACGTCAGCGCCTGTTCAAGAGGTATTGGTAGTCGCTGACGATGTTTATCACCCAGATACCGGTCGAGTCATCGTGCCTTCAGGTACTCAGGTGGTCGGTCGGTTTGAAGATTTCGATGACAGCGGTCGCCGGTTTGTGGCCGAGACGGTGATTGACGGCAATCGTCAGGTGCCTCTCTTGGCAGAATCTGACTCAATCGTTGGCTCACTGCCGCTGGACGGCAGCGATGTCGCTTGGGTTTCTCGTATTGGATCAGCAGCGGCGACCATTGTGACGGGCTTTTCTGGCATTGGTCTCATTGGCGGAGCCGCGATCGGGGCGGCTGACATGAATACGGCCCCGACGTTAGTGAGCCTTGCTCCGGGCGAAGTGATTGAAGTCGAAGTCGTGCCAGAAACTCTGCCTTTTTAACACCGGACCCCAGATGAATTCGGGCGATCGATAAGGTGGCTCCAGTCATCGGGCATCGTTGATGCCTGCATAGAGGAGTTCTCCTGTGTGCCCTGCTGCTGCTATGGCAGGCCGCAGTTTGATGATGAGGTCATCACAGATGGCTGAAATCATCATCTGGTAGGCTTGTTAATTCCGTCGGGCTTGCCCTGCCCGCAGGGTATTCCGAATTCTGCTATGGGACTGCCTATACCAATTTTCTGAAACTGGGCTACAGATCTTCCTTTCGACGCTGCTCAGGGAATGTCGGCTGAGCGGAGTCGTCAGCCCGACAGGCAGGCTAGGTCAACACACAGTGTCTCCTACTGGGAGAATACTGACTTGTCTGTGAACGCCAGTTCGGGTTAAGCCAAGCCCCGTTGCTTTCCCCTCTCGGGAGGGGCTAATGGGGTGGGTCGAACCATTCTCAGCGAGAGGCTCGACACCCACCCCGCCTTTTGCACCCCGCCCCAGAGGGGATTGTCGCCTCAAAAAGCTGGTCAGCGTGCCTCATGCTCTTATCCCCAACTCAGGTTGTGTAGCCGTAATTTGTAGAACTGGTATGAGCCTTGAACCCCAATCCTAATCGTCACCAATTGTCAGGAAATATGGGCACTGCACTCGACTAGTTCCATACAGCCTGCCAGAGCCAGAAGGCAGCCATGCCGATGACGATGGTGAGCAGCAGATTTTTGCGCCACAACCCGATCGCCAAAGCGGCGATCGCCCCCATCAACCGAGGATTTTGCCAGCCGAGCCAGAGGCTATCATCTTGCACCACAATGGCGGGCACCACGATCGCAGTTAACACGGCTGGGGGCACATAGTTCAGCGCCTGCAGCCAACGCGGCGGCAACCGTAAGCGGCCGCTCATCGCCAAGACCGGATAGCGAATTGCGAACGTTACTAGCGTCATGCCTAGGATGAGCCCAACTTCGCTGAGAGTCATGATTCCACCTGTTTAGAGGCCAAACGATTTTCTAACAGTACGCCTACGATAATGCCCGCTAAGGCCCCGACCATAAGGCCCAGCTGATGGGGCAGCGATCGCGCCACGACTGCGGTTGTGCCTGCCACTACGACTGTCGCCACCATGGGCCGAGTCGTGAGGTAGGGAATCGTCATCCCGATAAAAGTGACCACCATCGCAAAGTCGAGGCCCCAGTTAACGGCATTGGGCAAACTCTGCCCCAGGGTTAGCCCGAGCCAGGTACACAGCTGCCAGTTGCCATACATTGATAGCGCTGAGCCAAGGTGAAACCAGTGCTTGTAGGGCGACTGATCGGCTTGCCGATAGCGTTGAATCGCCACCATAAAAGTTTCATCGGTGAGCCAAAAGCCCAGGGCGATTTTCCACCCTGAGCTCAGCGTTTTGACATAGGGCACTAACCCGACGGCATAGAGCAAATGCCGCAAATTAACGACAAATGTGGTGAGCACCACGATGCCTACGGGTGACCCGGCCCCCAGCAGGCCCAGTGCAATAAACTGCGATGACCCCGCAAACACACAGGCTGACATGGCGATCGCGGTCGCAAAGGATAGGCCATTTGTCTGCGCTAAGGTGCCAAAAATAATCCCAAAGGGAATCGCCCCAACAATGAGCGGAACGGTTTGCCGGACGCCGGCCCAAAATTCGCCCAAAGGCGAGAGCTGGGGTGAAAAATCTGACGCGATCGCCATGTTGCCTTTATCCAATTGACAGAGCCAGAGCCTATGCCGTAGGCATTAAACCAGCTCAAAACGATGTGCACTATTAAATTGTCGTCAATTTGTCTTGAGCCGAACAGAGTCAGTTGTCCCAAATTGTCTTGGCAACAGTTAGGTCTACTAGAACTGTTCTGGTCATCACTGGGCTGCCCCATCGGGTGTGATGGCCAGCGACAGTTGAATAGTGATTTGAATTAACTGAAACCAGGCCAATTTGCAGAGGCGCGATCGCGATCAGTACATCGGTGACGGCTCAATCTGGGGAAATAATCAATGTCTGCACAGGCCGGGACTGGTTCTCAAAGCAACGCTGGTGGCGCAGTAAACAAGCGACGCTTATGCCGCTTCCATCCAGTCGTAAATCTGGTCGAGCTGTTCTAAAGAAATCAAACCATATTGCCAGAGAACGATTGGCAGAGGTCCAGGGTCTTGCTCATACTGGCGTAGGGCCATGTTGATAGAGTCTGGCGAAACTGCTAGTTCAGTTTCTAAGAACTTAATCAGGTTGGCGTTTCGCCGTGCTGCCGTGTTTTGCATCATCGATTGCTCCCTTAGGTCAGCCCTACTGTCCGTAAACAGTTGGCAAGATTCTATCCAAACCTTTTTGGGATGCACGGATCGGATAACCGATAAAGATCATACCGTTATCACTACGGAAGTTACGGATCAGCTTCTTTGATGTCGGTCTCCAGCAGTGAGGCTCATCCCCTCAAAATATGAGGTTCTGACGCCTGCGCAAAAATCTGTAAACTCGGCATTGTCCATCAAGGCTGCATCAGAGTATCAAATATTCTTTGGTTTTGAACAGTTTCCGGCCAATTTCCTCCAATTAAATTTAATCTAATCGGCATAATTCGTAGATTGTTTATCTCAAGCTCATGAAGCCGCTATCCCGTGTGCTGGTCAGCCGCCGAGCGCGACGCTCGATAAGGTGCATTCCCCGCGATCGGATACCTGAGATGATCGAGCCAAGTCGGGGGAGTCAGAGTGCCGCAGGTCTATGATCGGCGACTCACCGAGAACCAGGGTCAAGCTTGTGCAACCATGGCTGTGATTGCTTGAGGCCGGAGCCAGCTCATCGTCAGTGGCTGGCTGCTGGTTGCAGCCAGTACATCGTCCCGGTGAATTGGGTCGGTAGGGGGGTTAACCCTCCACTTCTAGCCAGGTAATCGCAATGGGTTGCTCAACTTGTAGATCTAACTCTGCGGCCCGTCCACCCCGGAGTTCTAAGACATAGTCGATTGCCTGCCCGTCGGGGCCGTAGGTGGGGCAAGGGGCGGCTTCGCAGGGGGGCACATCGCTGGCGATGGCTACGATTTTGTCGTCGTAAATAAACACCATATCCAGCGGGATGAGGACATTCTTCATCCAAAAGCTGACGGGCCGGGCTGGCTCAAACGGAAATAGCATGCCGCGATCGTCGGCTAAGGCTTCGCGGGCCATCAGCCCAATAGCCTGCTGCTGAGGGGTTTGAGCCACTTCTAAGCCAATGGTTTGCTCGCTCAGTTCGACGGTGGCTGTGACGGGCAAGATTTGTCCTTGGGCCAACAGTTGCTCCATGGCTGGCGGCAGTGCTTCGGCTGGGATGTCCGCACTGTCAGTGGGGCGGTCAGCCTCAAGCGGGGGCGGAGTTTCGACGACGGTCTCAACTTCTGAGGAAGCCGGGACACAGCTCGCCAAGCCCAACAACGACAATAATGTGCAACTGACGGCACCGAGCCGCCATTGGGTAAACAAATTCACAACCTCAACTCCTCAAGCTCATCTAGGTTTAACGAGGGAACCACGGTGACGAATACGCTAGCGATGGCGGGAACGGCCAAGTCAATAGACTCACCAAGTGTCGACTGGTTGCCGATACCACTGGGCCTTTACGGCTGAGGATACTTGCTCCTCCAGCCTCAAAGAGCTCCAAGTGACTGATGCCTCGCATCAGAGTCAGCAACACTGTAGTCAGGTGGGTGCCGTTAACTTTCTCGGAGCACATAGCCCACCCCCCGCACCGTTTGAATGAGTCGTTTTTCTTGGTCGCTATCAATTTTAAGCCGCAGATACCGCACGTAAACTTCAATGACGTTTGATTCGCCGACAAAGTCATAGCCCCAGACATTTTCTAAAATCTGTTCGCGGGCTAATACCTCCCGAGGATGCTCCATCAGATAGCGTAAAAGCTCAAACTCTTTCATCGTGAGGGCGATGGTGCGGCTGTTACGCGTGGCGGTGCGCGTGCCTAAATCCAGGGCTAAATCACCAAACCGCAACTGTTCGGTCGAGCTCTCGCCGGGCTGCAGATAGATCTGCATGATGTTGAGAAAGGCGTCAGCGTGATACGGCTTGAGACTGTAATCATCGGCCCCGGCTTCTAAACAGGCGATGCGGTCTTCCAGGGTATCGCGGGCCATCAGCAGCAAAATTGGCATGCATAGCTGAGCACTGCGGAGTTTTTGGCAAACGGCTAATCCCGACTCATTGCCTAACAGCCGGTCCACAATGATTAAGGCCGGGAGCGATCGCTGAGCCAGCTCGATGCCTACGGCCCCAGTGGCGGTGGAATTGACGCCATAGCCAGCTTCCTCAAGGTCATGACTCATCCGGCTCACTAAGTCAGCGTTCGCACAAATTAACAAGATTTGTGGCGTTTTCGGGGCAGCGTTACTTTCCATACTTCAAGAGACCAAGTCAGGGTGGGTAACGAACAAGCACCAACCAACAATTGCAGCCGACTCGCCAGCGGTCAATCAACGTTCAATAGTCTCAACATCACGGCCCGACCAATCAAGCGATTGCACTCGTTGATCTGCAGTAATGGGCGCGTGTGATCGCAGCACTTACTCAGACTGCAGCGATTATAGCGGCTAAGGTAATTCCACAGAGGTGGGTTTAGCAATGTGAGGTAACCCCCAGCCCAATTTTTCTCGCAATACCCGAAAAAATTCTGGCGACCCTAACCGAATAAACTTGGCGGGATACGGCGACGGCTCGATCACGACCCAATCTTCTGGCATGACGTAACACCCCGCATTGCCATCCACCACCAACACGAGTGGGTCGGTATTCGCTGCTGTGATTTTGACCGGCTCTGAATCGGGGAAGACGATGCCTCGAGAGGCCAAAGAATGAGGACAAATGGGAATGAGCTGCGTGACCGAAACCCCCGGTGTAATCACGGGGCCGCCGGCCGAAAGCGAATAGGCGGTTGACCCCGTGGGGGTGGAGATGATGATGCCGTCAGCTGCAATATCGACGGGGGCATGGTTGCCCACGGCCACTTCGAAGTGACACATGCTGGTCAGCGGCTCGCGATTGAGCACCATTTCATTTAGGCACAGCGCCTCCCACAGCAATTGGTCGGCATGGTAGGCCTTAATCACGATCATCGATCGCTCTTCGACGCGATAGCTGCCCTCAAGCAACTGTTCCATCACGGTGGGCAACTGATTTAGGTAAGTCTCGGTCAAGAACCCCATATGACCGGTATTCACCGTCAGTAGGGGAATGCCCGCCGGAGCCACCTGGCGAAAAGCCGATAATACGGTGCCATCTCCTCCCAAGACCACCGCAAAGGCCATATCTTTATCGAAATAGGGCGGTACGAGACTATCGATCGGGGTGCGGCAAACCGGACGGCCTGGGCTCGAATACCCCAGCAGACCGCCTAAGCCGTTGGCAACGTGGACGTCGCAGCCTCGATCAGTGAGCTTTTCCTGCCAAATGTCAGCAGCTTCACAAGCTGCTGGTTTCATGTCGTTGAAGATAATCCCAACCTTGGGCACGCGTCACGTCCAGAGGGTCTAAACAAAGCTCTTTAAAGACAAACTTGCCAGCCAAACTACGAGCAGAGTGGTGTCAGATTCGCGTTGATATACGTGAAATTTTAAGCTGTCTGTCCTCCTAGGCTACCGCCTTTTTTGTTTGCTTGCGGAAATGTCTCAAAATTTTCCACAGAAATTGACTGAGCGGAATTCTGTGATGATCTGATAAGTTGGCCGTCCATTAGGCTGTGCTGCCGGTCATGCCAGGCCAGTCACTACAGCTGACAGTTGCGCAAGGTCTCAGCTGTTAGCTGTGGGCTATGAGGGGCGTTGGATGATCTGCTCTAACACCCGCTGCCGTTTGTCGGGGTCAATGCCGATGAGCCGTACATAGTCGTTGGGCAAGTTGCCCAAACAGGTCTCCAGCGTGGCGATCGCCGCCTGCAGGTCACGGGTCTGAATCGTTGAGCAGCTATGCCAAGCGTTCGTCCGAAATCGGCGCTGATCAGCGTGCTCGATACCGACGCGATAGCCCTGCTGTAGTAGCGCTCTCACTTGGTTAATCGTCTCTGCTGATAACCGCGTCGCAGCGGTGGTGTGAGGCGTGGGCTCGGTCGTTGGCGCACGAGGGGCTGGGGGACGACGGGAATTGTCTGCATGGGGATGGTTGACCCCTCGGCTATCGGCACCGTTATCGTCCGGAGTCGGCGTATACGTCCGGTAAAACGGTGCCGCAGACGACTCTGTCGGAGGCTGTCTCTGGGGCGATCGCTCCCGCAGGGCGCGGTTATATTGATCACCTAAGCGCATGTTTTGCAGTCGCTGCTGTTCATCCACTAACTGTTGGCCAACAGCGAGCAGATGTTCAAGCATGAAGGTGGGTTTGACCCAGTGGAGCGGCTGGTCAGAGTTCACCACACGACTCGAAACGGCGCGAATCCCCACCGATTGGATGAAATCGCGAACCTGCTCATCGTAAATGCGGGCGCGCAGTGCGCCATAAAAATCGATCGCTTGGTGAGGAAAGGTATCCACTAGTTGGGCGATCGCTGTTGAATCCAGATGGTCGGGCGCAAAGATGCCGCTGACGATGCCGAGGCGATCATCGCGATCGGGCTGCCAATAAAACTTTTCCATGCGGCCATCGCGTACCAGGGGCTCATAGAGCGTGGCAAAGTCATTACCGGTCACCACAATCGGCACCCGTTGAATCGGCTGCTCATCATAGCTGCCAGGGAGCTGCACGTTGGTCGGATGATCGGCAATGTTCATCAAGGTATTGTTCACCAACTGGGTATTAACGGTGTATTGGGTCAGGGCATCAAAGCGCCCCGCCCCGGCATCCAGATCGTTGATCATCAGCACCGCCATCACCCCGCGCACGCGCACCAGTTCAGCGGCTTCGCGATAGCGCAGGCGAATCAACCGGGCCGGATCCCCGGCATCGGGACTCTCTAATTCACCCCCCGATATCTGCACCACCTCAATGCCCATGCGCTCATACACCAGCTCGCACTGAAAGGTTTTGCCCTCCCCTTTGCGACCATGCACCCCCAGAATCACGGGCACTCGCACCCCGTCCAGCTGCAGGTAGTTTTTGGTGATGTGAATCGCGAGCTTGTCGAGGAAACGAGGTGAAATGTAGTAAGCCATAGAAATCAGGAGCCTGTGCGATCGCGATCACCCAGAGCGTAAATGGGCGAACAAGGACAGCCAAGGGGTAAGCGCAATTGGCCTCGTTAGCCCCTCGACAAAATCAGTCACTGTTGATTATCCCGGAAAGCGAGACACCGCCAACTAACCGTTCAACTGAACACTATTCGCGAAGTCCTAGACATTTGCCTCAAGCTCAGTAGATTCGTTCTCAGCTCTTTATCTGAACTAACGAAGACTGATCGCTTCAGCATCGAGTATTTGGTTTGCCAACAGTGGCCGACTGTTTTCTTTGTACCCAGTTTCCTGAGCTGTTTGCGTCTCGACAAGCACAAAGAAACTCGGGTAAAAATCAACGTAGCGACAGCCAGTCACTGGAAAAATGTGCTGATCATCAGATACAACACTAGAACTCAGAATTAGTGGAGGCACATGGAAGTCTACAGCTCAGAATGGGCAGAAAATTACGAGCGGCTGGCTAATGCTGGCATCCCAGGACGCGAGGGGCTTTATCGTATCTGCCAAGCCTCCTTCCAGTCGCTGCCTGCTGACGCAAGTATCCTCATTGTTGGCTGCGGCACTGGCGTTGAAACTCTACAGCTTGCCGAGGCTCTGCCAAATGTATCGTTTGTCGCTGTTGACCCAGCTCAGCCCATGCTTGACTTTTGTGCTCGGCAGGTTGAGGCACAAGGATTCGACCAGCGGGTTAGTCTTCACGCTGGCACGCTGGACTCACTCCCTTCAGATGCACTTTTCGATGCTGCAACTGCGATTTTAGTCTCCCAACATATTTCAGAAGATGCAGATACAGAAGCCTTTTTTCAGAACATTGTACGGAGACTGAAACCAGGCGGATATCTGTACAGCGCTGATCTACACATCGCAGCAGGCCAGAACAGAGAAAAAATGATTGCTCTCTGGCAAGATCAAGCTTTGATGGCAGGAATTGAAACGGATGTTATCGAAGCTCTACTGATGCGGTTTGAGTCTGACCTGAGGGTTCGAGATGAGGAAACAATCATCAACTTTTTACAAAAGGCTGGGTTCGTGTCGACACTCAAGCCATTCTCATCGCTGCTCTATGGGGCGTGGCTTTCGCAAAGGCGCGAGCGATGATCCCCCTTTCCAGCAATTAAGTACCTTGGAAATAAAGTTTTCTGCCATTTAGAGAGCTTTGCCGACCTGAAT
>ERZ1740060.432-NODE-432-length-24382-cov-25.546882_pt1 | contig 24382 bp, 18 predicted proteins | sample MGYA00581743_ERZ1740060 | MGnify/ENA primary metagenome ERZ1740060 (study PRJEB43018, sample SAMN04849235) | marine metagenome | isolation source: floating plastic debris | place: Pacific Ocean | collected 2008-08-27 | study: EMG produced TPA metagenomics...
AGAAGCAGAAGCCTTTCGTCTCAATACTCGCGTTGCAGGTATTCTTCACAGCTTGTGAGTCAATCATGATGAGGGTGGTCCACTGCGGCTTTTTTCCGACCTGACCCCGCACCCGCTCATGCAGAGTGGTCATCAGTTGCTCCAGCGTGCCCGCCTCGCGCCACTGCTTGTAGGGCCAATAAACGGTTGAGTAGGGCGGCAAGTCTTTGGGCAAGTCAGCCCAATTACAGCCATTCTTGAGGCGATAAAGAATGCCATCGATAATCGCTCGATAGCTCCACTCTAGAGGGCGCGTTTTCTGTTTCGCTGGCAGCACTTCGGGCAACAGGGGTTCGAGTATTTGCCATTCGGCATCGGTCAGACTACTGGAATAGGCCATGATGATTGCAATTGGCGACACTCCTCACAGATTCACTCAAAATTCAAAAGATCTCAAATGGGTTCTATACAGCGTTTCCTGAAAGTGAAGTTCAGACCTAGTGCTGAAACGCCAATATTTCAACATCCGAATTTTGGAAAGGCTGTATGGGCGAAGTAGGGACATTTTCAAGGGCTCTTTTACGAACAAAGGCAGGGTTAGACAAAGACGTAAGACTTGGTCTAACCCTGCCTTACCCAGTTAGCCTGCAGGTTTAGCAGATAGTAGAGAGCTGTCCGATGACAGCGTCATCACTCTAATCGATAGGTGAATCTGCCCTTTATAGAGCGTCGCTGCGCTGACACTCTCTGCTGCCACCATCACCCGACTCTATCCCAGCACTGATTGATCAATCTCTATCGTAGAAAGATTGTTGAAGGTCCGATCTTCAAACTGCCCAAATTGGGCAAAGTGGTCAAAGCCACTGTCAAAAACACCCATTGAGACGGCGTCCGCAACATCAGTGTTGTTTTGCAGATATACCGACTCGTCAAAAGCCGATAAATCTGATCCTCGCCCTTCGTCTATGCCAAACTCAACGTAGTGTTCAAATCCGCTGCCGAAGGCACCACTGTCAACGGCGGCAGCTACGTCGCTATTGTTGAGTAAATAGTCAGATTCATCAAAATTTTCACTCGGGTCACGACCTTCGGTATGGCCAGTACTTAAGAAGTGATCCAAGCCGCTCGAAAGCTCCCCTTCCTCAACCGCCTGCTCGACATCCGAGTTATTTTCTAGATAGAACGATTCGTCGTACAAGACGGAAGGGTCACGCCCTTCTGATAGACCAAACTCAGTAAAGTGGTCGTATCCCGAAGTAAGCTCACCACTGTCGACAGCCGCTGCCACGTCAGCATTTTCACTCAGATAGAAGTCCTCGTCATAAATCTGAGCCAGTGGTATTCCGCCGACTTCATCGGTAGGGGCCTCCGCATCGGGATCTTGGAGCTGAATGTACTGCTCATAATCAAGGAAGTCAACAATCTGACCGTCGGTTGTGCTCCGAGATATGGATGAAGTCACTTCTGGCTCTTCCGAATCGCCATCTTGACTACCATTTTCATCGCCAGAGTCATCAGGCGATTCGGAATCATCAATAATGATGCTTCCTTCATCGGCCTCGACGAAATCTTCAGCGGTGAGCTGACTAGCTTGCACATCATTCAGCACCGCTAGCGTGTCGTCGCCTACAGAAATGACTGCATCATCGCCCTGTTGGGTAATGGTCAAGTCTGTGAATTGCAGCGTTGACACATCTGCAGAACCATCCGAACTATCGAACTCGGTTGTTTGACCCAGCAGCAGCGTGTCTTGGCCATCTTCAAAGTCTTCGATGGTGACAAAGGTGTCGGGGTCTTCTGAGGTGCGGTCTGGCGACCCGCCGATGGCAAACTGGTCAGCACCGTCGCCCCCAGTCAGACTAACGTTAGCACCAACGCCAGCTAGTTCGTCATCGCCACTACCGCCATTCAGCTGCACATTGTCGCCCGTGATCACGAGATCATCATCGCCGTTGCCACCATTAATAGTGCTGTCGTCGCCTGTGACGACAAGGTCGTCATTGCCGTCGTCACCGTTGAGGGTGGTGCGATCGCCCGTCACCACGATGTCATCATTGCCCCCACCGGCATTAATGGTGTTGCCGTCGCCGGTGATGACGCTGTCGTCTGGGCCATCCGACCCGGTTAGCACTGCGTCTTCTCGATCCTCTACAGGCTGTAGCGTGCTGGAATCCTCATCCGCATCATCTGTGTCAGATACCGGCTCCGAAGGAGTCTCGTCCATAGGTACATCCTCATCAGCATCATCTGGTTCTGGTTCATTATCTGAATCAGACACCGGCTCCGAAGGGGTCTCGTCCACAGGCGCATCCGGTGCCTCATCATCGGGTTCCGGATTTGGCTCTGCAGGCGACTCATCAACCGGCGTATCTGTACTCTCGTCAGCATCAACTCCGATAGTCACGCTGTCGTCATCGGCTTCGACGAAATCTTCAGCCGTGAGCTGACTGGCTTGCACATCGTTCAGCACCGCTAGCGTATCGTCGCCTACGGAAACGACCGCATCATCGCCCTGCTGGGTAATGGTCAGGTCTGTGAACCGAAGAGTGGACACAACGACGGAATTATCCGAACCATCGAACTCGGTTGTTTGACCCAGCAGCAGCGTATCTTGGCCATCTTCAAAGTCTTCAATGATGACGAAGGTGTCAGGGTCTTCTGAGGTGCGATTGGGTGACCCGCCGATAGCAAACTGGTCAGCGCCCTCTCCCCCAGTCACACGAACGTCAGCACCAACGCCAGCTAGTTCGTCATCGCCGCTACCGCCATTTAGCTGCACATTGTCACCGGTGATGGCGAGAACATCATTGCCCTCGCCACCATTGATCGCGCTGTCGTCACCCGTCACGACGAGATCATCATTGCCGTCGTCACCATTGAGGGTGGTGCGATCGCCCGTCACCACGATGTCATCATTGCCCCCACCGGCATTAATGGTGTTGCCGTCACCAAGGATGACGCTGCTGTCTGGGTCTGACGACCCAGACAGCACTGCATTTTCGCGATCGCCCAAAGCGGGAAGCGTGCTCGAACCTTCTAAATCAGTCGGAGCGTCGTTGTCACTGCCGCTGCTCAAACCCGTGTCAGGGGTCAAGCTGTTGTGGTCACTCACGACAGAGCTATCGTCACCCAAGATTTCATCAACGTCGTTTGTAAAGTCGTCATCAAAGTTGTCTGTATTCTCAGACATCTGCAGGCTGTCATCCTGAATTTCATTCATAGTCATTCAGCTCATTTGATACGTCTATTCGGAGAGTGCTTTGCACATCAATCTGATTTCAAGCGCGTGTGAAGCACTGCTCAATCCTGAAGACTAAATCTCTCAACCCTGAAGACCACACCTTCACTACATAGCAGGCTCTGAATTGGCTGATCGGTGCAACTCTCAGACTGCTTTGCATTAGGAGGAACGGGTCAAAGACTTAACTCTGCAGCCCGCTCACTGACCAAGTTACGCCAGCCCTCTAGCTTTTTTCTAGAGGTATAAATCATTGCTTCGGATGAGTTTAGTCATGGAAATATGGATGACAAATGTCATTCACATTCCGCTGTAAATCCTCTAGGATCGCTTTGCCTGAAAATGCGTGCTCTGCAACGGTGTGACTGAAGTGTCTTCTGTGGATTTATGGCGAGCCCTGTAGTACCCAAGCTGTTGCGCTACGTCGAGTGGATGTTTTTGGGTTGGCTAGCGTTAATGACATTTCCTCAGCTGTTTGCTGAGGGCGAGCTGACTGTTATCGAATGTATCGAGATCGGCACGATCGCGCTGCTGATGGGATTCAGCGTCATTACTCCAGAGCAGCAATCGCTCTGGCAAAGACGCCTCTACGTGTTGGCAGGCTTGATAGTGCTCATGCCGGTGCAGCTAGTTCCCGTCATGATTGGGCAAAACTCATATGTCGCTTTGATCGGTTTTTTTGTCTACCTGTTTTTAGCCAAAAGCTGCTTTCTGCTACCGCGCCGCGATGTGATCACTGCCGTAATTCTGACGGGCTTGGTATGGCATGGCGGTCTAGTCTGGTCTTATTTCGCGCTGATGGAACCGCTACAGGAGGCAATTCGTCAGTATCAAGAGACGCTACAGCAAGCGGCTGATAGCACTTATCAGCCTTCTCTCTGGGCCATCGGACTTAGAATCGCGCTGTCTGTCTCAGTCTTCTGGATTCCCTTTACCGGATTGGTGGTGTGGCTTTGCCTTAAGGCCACCTCAGAGCATAAAAACCGTCAGGCTGTGCTAGCCCTGAGCGCGCAGGCGGAGATTCTTGCCACCGATTTAGAACGCACCCGAGTGGCCCGAGACGTACATGACTCATTGGGGCATACCCTAACCACGCTAGATATTCAGCTCAAGTTGGCCCAGGCCCTCTATCCTCAACAACCCGAACGGGCATTGACAGCCTTGACACAGGCTAAAGGGCTAGCAGAGCAGTCATTGGTAGACATGCAACAAACCGTCTCGGTGACCCAGCCCGCTGACTTTGACCTAAGAGCGACTTTAGCGCTCCTGATTGCCCAGATGAATCACTGTCAGAGCTGCTTGTTTGAAGCGCGTATTGATGATCTCCCCAAACTACCGTTAGAGATGAATGAACAGCTCTATCTACTGATCAAAGAGGGATTAACTAATATTCAAAAACACAGTCAAGCGGCGATCGCTCAACTGCACATACAAACCGGCTTAAATACCATTTCGATCAATCTGATTGATGATGGTATGGGCTTTAACCCCAATGCGCCGACAGCCGGATTTGGCCTGCAGGGCATGGCCGAGCGAGTTCAAATCTTAAAGGGACAAATCACGATTCGCAGCCGGCTGGGCAAGGGCACATTTATTGATATCACCGTGCCACGCCCAGCGAGCCCTTCGGGATGAGCCCCGTTGATTTCGGAGATGACAGCCATAGGCCCCAATGAGCAGGTCGAACGCCACAGTCTTGATTCATACCGTTCTCCGTTTTCCCCAAACACCGTCTTCTAAAAACCTGTAGACGTTCTCAACTATATGGCTCCCAAAGCAATCGCAGCATTTCTCGATGCTGATCACTCCAATATCGATCCCTTTGTGCCGAGGCTGCTGCGCTATGCCGAATGGGCGCTTTTTGGGATCTTAGAAGTCAGCATGATCCATCAAGTGCTACGGGGTGACTCGTTGAGAAGCAGCAGTAGTCATTTTGGCATGGGTATGCTCATACTCATCGCCATCTTGAGCTGCTTTTTTCCCATCCGTCGTCCGCTGTGGCAACGACGAGCCTATGTTTTGGCAGAGATGGCCTGCATCACGCTCATCTTGATAGTTACAGCCTGGGAACTGGGTGTCTTTTACTTCATTTTTTTGGTGAGAAGCTGTTTCCTGCTGCCGCGTCGCGACGTCATGGTGACGATGGCCGCTGTCATCATGGTCATTATTGGCACCTCACTCTGGTCTCATGTGGCTCATGCTGAGTCGTACCTGCGATACGCTGAGTACATGAATCGAGCGATTGTAGAGACCCCCCATTTAGTCGTCACTCGGGGCGTCATCAACAGCCTCACCAACTACATTCCCTTCAGTGCGATAGTAGTGCTGGCCTGCTTGACGCTGGTTTCTGAACGTGAGAGCCGACAACAGGCGACTGCCCTAGCAGAAAAAGTTTCGACGCTAGCGTCAGACCTAGAACGCAGTCGCATTGCGCGGGAAATTCACGACGCCCTGGGCCATACTTTGACCGCCTTGGATAAACAAATCACCCTCGCTCAGCAGTTGCACACGGTGGCTCCAGAAGATACTCTGCAAGCCATTAATCAGGCGGAAGGATTGTCAGTCCAGTCTTTGCAAGAGGCCCGCGCGACCCTCTCGACCTTGCGACAGGGCAAGTTTGACCTCGTCATGGCGCTGGATACTTTGGTCGAACAGGTTAGTCAGTCGACCCAGCTAACCGTTCATGTCAGAGTCAATGTGCCTGCGCTACCCTTCGCAGTGAGTCACCAGGTTTACTTAATTGTCAAAGAGATACTGGGTAGCTTTGAGAGCCCTGATCAGATGTCGGCAATTGTGCTCTGGATCAAGGTAAGCTCCGAAAGCATTATGATCGTGGTTGAGGAACAAGAGACCAATCAGTTTGAATCTTTCGTCACCCAAGTGCGATCGCGGCTGCAGTCTGTAGAGGAGCGCATTCGTTTTCTACAAGGACAGTTAGAAGTGAATCGGGTTATCGGCAAAGGGATGTCAATTCAGGTATCGATTCCAAAATGATTCGAATTCTGCTGGCGGATGATCAACCCCTCTTCCGTGAGGGGCTTATGGCTTTGTTGGCGCTGGAAGATGATTTTGAAATTGTGGGTGAAGCCGAGCACGGAGAAAAGGCCATTACCTTGGCAGAGCACCTGCAGCCTGATGTTGTTTTGATGGATGTACGCATGCCCCTCTGCAATGGCGTCGAGGCTACCCGGCAAATTTGTGAGCGCTGCCCTTGGATTCATATCCTCGTACTAACCACCTTTGACGAAGACGAGTACGTTTTTCAATGTCTGGAGGTGGGTGCACTGGGCTACTTGCTCAAAAGCACGCCTGCCAAGCAGGTGGCGATCGCCATTCGTAATGTGCAGCAGGGCTACAGCCACCTCGGCCCCACGATCGGCCCTAAAGTCTTCTCGGCCCTCAAATCGCCTCAGCAAATTTCTCACTCAATCAACCAGACGTCTCTAAGTCAGCGCGAGGCCGACATTTTGAGACTATTAGGTCAGGGACACAGCAATCGTGAAATTGCCAACCTGCTGCACCTGACCGAAGGCACTGTGAGAAACAACATGACGAATGTTTTCTCGAAGCTGGACGTCAATGACAGAACCCAAGCTGCTCTGTGGGCCTATGAAAATCTATTGGGCTTTTCGCAAATTTAGAAGAGTCGTTATGACTGAACCAGCAACCCACTTGTTGTAGTCTGGATCGGTCTTTTTGATGCATGCTGAAAATGGCTGTAGTGCATTGGTTTCACTGAATCCATCCTACGATGATCTAAGGGCTATCAAGAACGGATTGGATATAGCATGCCGCAGTTTGATTCGGTCACTCCAGATGCCTGAAACTGTTATCTGACAGGCTTTTCAACTCCGACTTCTGCATTCCGACTTCTGCATTCCGACTTCTGCTATATCAACAATCGCGAGTAGGGACTGCAGATTTTTGTGGTAAAAAGGCTAATTCTGGTGGAGGGTTAGGACGATTCGCTAGGGGCGACAGTTCACGATCTCGGCGGGGTCGAATTGCGTTCCCAAAAGCAGCCTTCGGCATAGCCTTGAATGTGGCGATCGTGCTCCGCGATCGCCAACCGTTTTTCGGCCAGACAGCAGTAGTCTTCATTGACTTCGATGCCGATGTAGTGGCGATTGAGCTTTTTGGCCACGACGGAGGTGGTGCCCGAACCCAAGAATGGATCGAGCACTACGGCCTCAGGCTCGGTGCTGGCGAGAATCAGTTTGGCGATCAGCTTCTCGGGTTTTTGGGTGGGGTGCTCAGTATTTTCGGGCATTGACCAAAAAGGAATCGAGATATCCGTCCACAAATTGGAGGGATGGGTCAGCCGAAAGCGGCCCCGTTGGGTGTCTTGCCAGTCTTTGGGGTTGCCCTGGAGATCGCGATAGGGGGCAATCACGCGGCGCTTGAGCTTCACCGCGTCAACGTTAAAGGTGTAACGGTCAGACACGGTGCAAAACCAGATGTCCTCTGAGGCATTCTTCCAGTTGGTTTGCGCGCCTCGGCCCTTTTCGCGCTCCCAGGTGATGCGGTTGCGCACGGTGAAATGTTCGGTCAGCAAGGGATAAATCACGGCGGAGGATTGCCAGTCGGCGCAGACATACAGCGAGGCGGTGGGCTGCAGCACCCGCTTGAGCGGCACCAGCCACGACTGAAACCAGGCTTGATACTCGGCTGGCGATCGCGATTGAAAGGTGTGACCGTTGTAGTCTTTGCGCAGGTTGTAGGGCGGATCGAGCATCAGCAAATCAACGCTTTGGGCGGGGAGCTGGGCCATCGCCGTCAGGCAGTCTTGATGCAGGGTGCGATCGAGCACTGCGGCCAGCGGGGCCGGGTCAGTCAATTGCTGTAGCCGGAGTTGATAGGTGTGGCGATCGGCTGCCGTCAGCGTCAGGGTGCGATTACGAGGGGCTTTCGGTTTAGACAGCGACACAGCAAAATCCTAAAATTCCAAAGAAACTTTGTGCGGGGCAGGCGGTGCTGCCGTAGGATAGCCCTGCAATGTTAGCTAAAGTCAGTCGATTCGCCCGGCACTTTATCCGCCTCCATCGCTATGCAGCCTTTTTCTCACTCTCAATGGACCGCCATCAATGCCCTTGGCCAGCAGGTCGATCGGGTACTGAACCAAGCACGAGTGGGGCTGACCATGGGCGGAGAGCCGACCTATGTGTCAGCCCACGATCACACCTCGCTGCAGTGGCGCTACGACGCGCTGGGCGAAGCTAAGCGGCAGCTAGGTGGGCAACTGTTAGAACGACTGCAGGCCAACTTGGGGCCAACCGGCAGCATACGTCATCAGGGGCTAGGCAAGCTGTATCCGGGTGAGGCCGCGCCGCGCTGGGCCTTAGGATGCTTTTGGCGATTAGATGGGGTGCCGCTATGGCAGAATGCAGCACTGCTGGCGAGGGATGGCACCGCCACGCCCGGCGATCGCTCGATGGCTACGACCTTTATGACCGAGCTCATAACCTGTTTGGCGATTCCCCACCAGGCGATGATCGCCGCCCATGAGCCAGAGGACTCAGACTCAGCGACCCCAGCCGCTTGGGTCTTACCGCTGCTGACGACCCTGGTGGCAGGCCAGCCCGTTTGGCAAAGCTGCCGCTGGACTGGGTTTGACCAAGGGATGACCTTGCTCCCAGGCGACTTAGCTGCTGCCCTGCGACTGCCACTCGACACGCTGGTAGAGACCGAAACCTGGCTGACCGAAGCCTGCCCCCTGCTAAAGAGTGCACCCATTCGCCCTGAGCCGGTGCCGCCGCTCGCTGAGGCTGACAGCATTCGCCTGGCGCTGGTGGTCGAGGTGCGGATGGGGACAGTGCACGTCTTTTTGCCGCCGATCGCCGCTGCCCGTAGCTATGCCGATGTGTTGACCGCGATCGAGGCTACGGCTGAAGTGCTCGGCCAGCCGGTGATTTTAGAAGGGTACGGTCCACCCGATCATCAAGGGATTCAGGGCTTCAAGATTACGCCCGATCCTGGCGTGTTGGAGGTCAACATTCACCCTGCCGCCAGTTGGGACGAGCTGGTGCACCTGCACCACAGTTTGGACGAAGCGGCGATCGCCTGCGGCCTCTCTTGTGAAAAGTATGGCCTCGACGGTCGGCTGCTGGGCACCGGCGGCGGTGCGCACATTACCATCGGTGGCGCCACTCCCCAACAGAGCCCGCTGCTGCGACGACCGGATTTGCTGCGCAGTTTTTTGACCTATTGGCAGCATCACCCCAGCCTGTCTTACATTTTTGCGGGGCAATACATTGGCCCCACCAGTCAGTCACCCCGCGTTGACGAAGCGCGCCACGACAGCCTGTACGAGTTAGAGATGGCCTTTCTGGCTCTCGCGCCGGGTAAGGCCGTCCCCCCTGAGGTCATAGATCGGCTGCTCAGTCCGCTGCTGCAAGATGTGGCGGGCAGCACTCACCGCACGGCTCTGTGCATCGATAAGCTGTACCCGATTCATAACGATCGCCTGCAGCTGGGGCTGCTAGAGTTTCGAGGCTTTGAGATGCCGCCTCACACGGGTCTGCGCCTGCTGCAAATGCTGTTGATTCGCGCGCTGGTGGCCCAGTTTTGGCAGCACCCCTACACCCAGCCGCTGCAGCGCTGGGGGGCCGAACTGCGCGATCGCTGGCTGCTGCCCCATTACCTGCTGCAGGATTTGCAGGCCGTTTTGCAAGAGCTTAGGGTCGGGGGCTATGAGTTCAAACTGGCCTGGTTTACGCCCTTCTTAGTGCGCCGCTTTCCGCAACATGGCAAGCTGCCCCTCAGTCAACCACCGGGAGGAGTGTTAGAGCTGCGCACGGCGCTGGAACCGTGGCCGGTAATTGGCGACGCCGGTGGCAGCGGGACGGCGCGGCCAGTCGATAATTCGCTAGAGCGGCTGCAGGTCTTTGTCACTGGGGTCACGCCTGAATCCCTGCCTGAGGGCGCGCTGACGGAACGTTACGCGGTGCTCTGCAACGGTTATCGGCTGCCGCTGCGGGCGACCGGGCAGCCGGGGAGTTATGTAAGCGCGGTGCGATTTCGGGCGCGATCGCCCGTGGGGCTTGCAGCGGTGGCAACGGTCTCCCACTTGGCGATCGCGCCCCAGACGCCGCTGCACTTTCAGGTGATTGATGTCGCCTAAAATCAGAGTCTTGGTGACCTGATTTATCACGCCCAGATGCCCCAGGTCGCCGCCGAGGTCACGCTGCCGCAATCACCTGAGGAAGCGCGATCGCGCCTGCAGGAACGGTTTGTGCCGTTGCCGATCGGCCCTGTCCCGCGCTCGATGCCACCAGTGGTGGTGCATCCTGAGACTCCGATGACGTTAGATCTGAGACTGGTTGTGCAAAATCAGTCTGAATAGTTCTGCCAGAATTGCCACCGTGTTCAGATTGAAAAGTTTACTCTTCGTTTCAGGCAGTTAGTGGACTGAGCCTGCTACCAGGCAAGTTAGTCCAAGCGAGTTGCACTAACTTGCCTGACGAGCGTCATAGTTGACGTAGCTAAGCATAAAAATATCGACACCGACTACATAGTTTGTCGGAGTTTATTGATTTTTTCTATTAGTAGACGCATTTGCTCTGGTTTGTTACGAAACCACTCTGTCGACCAAATTCGATGAATACGCCAACCAAGTCTCTCAAGTACTTGTTGTCTAAGTCGATCACGGTCTCTCGCTGTAGACGAACTGTGATATGACGCACCATCGCACTCAATCCCTAATAGAAATTCTCCCGGATGAGTATTATGGGCGATTGCCAAATCAATTCTGTAGCCTGAACAGCCAACTTGAGTGCGGATTTTATAGTCCTTCAATGAGGAATGATGCTTCATTGTGTAATACACATCTTCTTCAAATGGCGAATCAAAGTGAAGATTATCAGTGTAAGAATTTCCTTGTAGGCGTTGACCACCACTTGCTGCGTATTCTAGATAATCGCGTAGTAGTCTTACGCCATCACTTTGTGTACGGGTCAAATCAATTTCGCCAGCAAGTATAGAAGAAACTAGAGTGATTTTGTTTTTTGCTCGTGTCACGGCCACGTTGAGTCGTCGTTCTCCACCTTGCTTATTCAGTGGGCCAAAATTAAGAGATAGTTTGCCTTGCGGGTCACGAGCATACCCAACGCTGAGTAGAATCACATCGCGCTCATCACCTTGTACATTCTCCAAAGCTTTGAGAAAAAATCGAGATGAGTCATCCCGGCAAAAAGCTTCTAAATTAGAATGACCTCTTCCTAAAATTTCTATCTGCTCCTGGATAGCATCAGCTTGAGCCTCGCTAAATGCAATAATTCCAAGAGACTGGTCGGAAGCCTCCTGAGTGTGCTTTAGAACTAACTGAGCAATGACCTCTGCCTCACGTTTATTGTTCCTGCCTTTGCCACGATCATAAATACCATCAGGAATATGCTTGAACCACACTCCAAACTCTGGATTTTGAATGGGGTTAGGAAATGTGACTAATTTGGAATCATAAAAATGAAGGTTTGAGAAAGTGATTAGGCGCTCATCTTGGCTACGATAATGCCATCTCAATGTATGCGGAAACATGAAATTTGAACATTCATCTAGAATACTTTCGTAACTTGCATCATCTTCATCGTCCATGTCTTCATCATCATCGCCCGTTGAGAAAAATGAGGTAGGCGGAAGTTGCTTTCTATCACCCATCACAATAATCTGATCAGCACGAATAATCGATGAAATAACATCCTCAGTTCGAAGTTGAGAAGCTTCGTCAAAAATGAGAACGTCAAAATGAATTACATTTGGATCGATATATTGACTGACCGATAGAGGGCTCATCATCCAGCAAGGCTTTAGACCTTTAGCTAGATTCTGAATTCCTTTATGCTTATCATTGAGAAGTCTACGAATCGACAAATGCTGCTTTTTCTTAGTCGCTTCTTTTTTTAACCTTAACAATTCAATTTGAGCAACTGAAGTTTCCGCGAAATCCTGCCACTGCCCTATGTGGCTGCATTTCAACCGTTCTCTGGCAACCTCTAATTGTTTGTAGTCAAGACTGGAAAACTCGTCTATTTGCTGCTCATGTACTTTTGGGTTGAAACTTTTTAGTTCAGGTTTTCGAGCAAGAATAGCGTCAAGACAAGTTTGATAAATTATTTTCTCTAAAACTGGGAACCAATATTCGGAGTCCAGTTTGCTATCGCGCAAAGCATTTAAAAACTTTGTGGCTCCAAAGTTTTCGAGTTCTTTACATGTTTCTTGGTAAGTTAGCCAGTCTTGAAAGCAGGATAGATCAGAGTGAGCTAAATATAGAAAGCTTTCTAAATCTGCAAAGGAAATTTTATGAAGGGATACGCCAAGTTCGGTGATATCGTTTTCGTTAAAGTACAAGAGCAAAAAATCTAAGCCTTGTTTAATCTTGTCACGGCTTGATTTGAATTTGCGGATAAATTGAGCTAGCTTGCGTCGCTGGGAGGACGAATCAATGATCTTTTGAATACAAGCAACAGGGAGATCATAGTGCTGTAGGCCAGTCAGCCAGCTCAATGCTTGTTCAATAGTCTGTAACTCTGATTGATGAGAAACTTTGGAATTGAATAGAGAGCCGAAAACTTGACAAGCTGGATAAACACTTTGGTTAAGGTGATTTCGGATAGATTGAACTTGTACGGCCTGTCCCAGATCGCGTTTAATTTCATTGTGAGAAATTTTATTTCCAGTAACGCATAAATTATTCAAATGCTTTTGATCGCGCCAATAGTTCAGATTAAAGATCCGAATAATCCAGAAGCGGCTATATTGTTTATATCTCTCAAATAATATAGGTAGATCTGGAGAGAAAAGCTCAGAAGAGTACTTTTGTTTTAAGTGAGGTTCAAAGTTTTCAACAACCTGAACATCAGCTTTTAATTTTGAAAAAGCATTTTCGGCAGTTGAAACCTCAGCTCTAGTCCAACTTTCTGGTAAATCTGCTGGAGCGTTTGACACATAAACCAAGGCATCATAATAGGTCTCCATAGATTCTAGATTTAATCTAGGGTCAACTTGAAGCAGTGATTGAAGCTGTTGGTTGATATTTTTGTTCGAAGCTAGTACTTCCTGAAACTCTGCTATCTTTTCTCTTAATTCCAACTCAAGATCAAATGAATAAGAGTCAAGAGAGCTTTTGGCCCAAATCGTTGTCTTTTCTTTATGAAAAAAAGATGGAAATTTAGCCAGCTGATTTAGAAGGTTCTTTGCTTGCTGTAATCGTTCAAGAGACCATTGATTAAAATTAGGAAATATAACATTCAACTCTGGAACACCTTCTCTTTGCTTAAGCAATAGTTCGCCAAATAGTTCAAAGGGCGACTTGCCTAAAGGTTTTTCCTTATTGTGTAAGCTTTCAAGATATGTGCTGACAGATTGGCGAGTCAATATTAACTGAGCAAAAAAGTTGTCGTAATCTGCTTTATCAAGATCGCGAGAAATGTGCTCAATATACTCAATAGTTTTTGATAGATTTACTATCAGTTTTCTTTTATCGGTTGTTCCACCATGATGAAGGTTGAGGCATGTATGATCTAAACCACATTCAGCCATGCGTTGATAAACCACTCGAAGTGCAGTATCTTTCTCTGCGACTAACAAGACTGATTTCCCAGCGCCAATTAGTTCAGCGATCATGTTGACGATCGTTTGACTTTTGCCTGTTCCTGGTGGACCTTGAACAACAAAGCTGGAGCCATCCTTTGCCGCCTCAATTACAACTTGTTGACTGGAATCAGCATCAAGAATTTGAAACATTCTTTCAGGCTTAACTTTTGAGTCTAAGACTGATGCAAGTGGTGGATCTTTGTAACTTGCTTGATAAGCGCTGAGATTACCGCTAATTGCTTGCAAAATTGGATGAGCAAGAATCCGAGCTTCGTTTTCAACAATGTCCTTAACCATTGCAGCTTTGGCATAAGAGAACAGTGATAGAAAAATGCTTTCTTTGACTTGCCAGTTCTGTTGTTCTGCTAAGAGATGACGAATCCGATTAATTAATTCACTGTAAGCTATTGCTTGAATTGCTTCTCCTTCTGGAAGCTCAATCCCGAAAATTTGCTTTAGTTTTAACGATAGGGTTGGATTAAGAAAAATATTTTCCTCCAAAATAGAGATTTTATATATCTCTCGTTTTGGTTGTTTTTTTAAATCTATGGGAACCAAGATTAGTGGTGATGTCAAAGTTTCCTCTGGCTTGTCTTTATCGTGCCAAGTCAGACATCCAAATGTCACGAATAGGCTGTTAACTCCTTTTTCTGCTAATGATAGTCGTGCTTCTCGACGTATCTTTTTGAGTCGTTTTAATTGCTCATTACCTTGTTGACGAGTTCTCAGCACCACAAGACGTTTTGCTGTCCTTGTATTGGACAGTCTGGCCTGAGAAACTTCTTGTGTATCATTGTCTGATCGCAAAAAAAGTTCTTTTTTCTCTATGATTAGCTGTTTAAATAGAAGCTCTGGCTGTTCTGATAAAATTTCTAGGGATCGAGGACTATCTTGTCGAAAATTGATGAGAGGATTCCGCTTTCCCACATCTGCCAAGCCAGCTTTCCATGCCGCAATTTTTTGAGCAAGGTTCTGCTGAGAATCTGAATTCGGTTGTCTCATATTGATTTTTCCTGTAAACAGACGTTCTGCCCAGTATTTTAGCTATTTCTTTCTGTGAGCATCTTCTCCATCTCTCTTCTTTACGAGGATTGGAAATTTCACAAGTCTCGCTGTATTACCAGGAGCCACATTAATGCTTTGAAGAAAGACTGCAAGCCTGACCCGTTGATCCCTGGGTTCCCCGGCGTTGTTGCCAGACTTATCTTGGGAGTCCGATCCCGTCTCTGAGAATCGCTATTACTTCGTGAGTAACTAGCACAACCTGCCTGAATGCCTAGCAAATCAACAAAGCTATTGTGAGAATAGCCGTTGGGATGATGAGAAATGGTCAGTTCTGCCACAATGCGATTAAATTGAGCCAGAATACAGGATGTCGAATGAAAGCAGTTGTAATCGTTGGCAGGCAGCAATGGCGTTGCAGTTTCAACAAGAGTGGCAGCGAATTCAGCATCTATCTAGCTGGCGGCCTAAGTTAGGGCGGCGGCAGCTCATGCTGGCCAGCGGCGGGGTATTTTCGGGGGCACTGGTGCTGTCGATGGTGCCGCTAGCCTTTGGTGAGGGCACATCACAGCCCTGGCAAGAAAGCCTCTGGCGCAGCACCGGCCTGGTGCGGCAAACGGTGGTCGATCTCTATCGCCTGGAGCGATCGCAGCAAACGGCAACGGCCTCCCCAGAAGCTGACGCGCCGCCGGATGCGGCCACGACGGACGCGGTGGCCTCGGCGACGCCGACGGATGCCGCGACTTCCAGTACGGCCCAGTCACCGCCCCAAGTACCGGCACCCGCTGTGGCGATCGGTGAAGACGTCATCGACAATGTGCTAGAAATGCGGGTCGCGGTGGCGCGCAATGTATCAGTGCTGACGGTGGGATCGAGTTCTCTCGGTTGGGTAATTGATACTGACGGCACGGCCCACTGTGACATTCCGGCCCAAACCAGTCTGACAGCCTCGCCCACGGCCTCGGGCATTAACTTTGACGGGTGCCAACTGTCAGGTGCGGTTTGGTTAGAGGCGGAGCCGGGCGGCTATGTCTTTGTCAAAAATGGCTGGTTCAAGGGGCGGGTGCTGCTCTATAACGATGGCGGACAGCTAATCGCGGTCAATTTCGTTCGTTTGGGTGACTATCTCTCTAGCGTGGTGGGCAGCGAAATGTATCACCACTGGCCGTTAGAAGCGCTCAAGGCACAAGCGGTGGCGGCCCGGTCTTATGCATTAACTCACCACGTACGACCCGCCAGCGATTACTTTGACCTCGATAATACGCAACGCTTTCAAGCCTATAAAGGCATCAACTTAGAGACCACCAACACTCAACTTGCTGTGGTTGAGACGGCGGGCGAGTTCATCAGCTACAACGGCGGCATTGTGGAATCGCTGTATGCGGCCTCTGACCAGATTGTGCAAGAGGCCCACGGCGGCCAGGGCATGAGTCAGCACGGCGCCAAAGATCATGCGGTGCAGGGCTATGGTTATGAGCAAATTTTGGGCGTTTACTATCCGGGGACGAGTCTCTCGCGGTTGGTGGTCGAGCAATAGGTGAGAGAGATGCCCCCGCTTGCCGATTAAAACGATTTTCCCGGCTTCGAGTCTTTCCAGCAACAAGGTGTCCAAGAACCCGCTTTCTAGGGGCAAACTGCCGGAGACGGTTGACCTAAACCCCAGAAGCCGGTTTCCTCAGGCGGGATATGTTGTGTTGGACTATTCTCAGACCCGTTCCAGCTTTTGGTAGGGCATTGCAGGCAGCACCACTGCGATCGCATCATGGGGCTTCACTTTGCCGCCGGTGACGACGATCGCCATCACGCCCGCTTTTCTGATCAGGTTGCCGTCAGAGTCTTTATCAATGAGGGCCAACATCAGCCCGGTTTGGTAATCGTCTAACTGAGTGCAGGGGTTTCTCAAACCCGTTACTTGGAGTGTGGCTGAGGGACCCATTTTGAGAAGGGTATGTCGGGGTAACGACAGCAGGTCGATGCCTTGAGTGGTGATGTTTTCTCCCATCGCGCCGGGACTCACCTCGAATCCCTTGGGCCGCAACTCGTCAAAGAGTTCCCGGTGAATTAAATGGACTTGTCTCAGGTTGGGCTGGGTGGGATCGGCTTTGACGCGAGAGCGGTGTTTGACGGTGACTCCTCGGTGGGCATCGCCCTCAACCCCTTCCCCAACAATTAAGCTGATTTCTGCAATAGGTTCTTTAGCAAAAGCATGCGTTGATCTTTTGCTGACGGCAACAACGGAGGACATACAGTTCAGGGCGATCGCGACAGAGCAATCGTAAAGCAGCGCTAACCCGGTCACCGAATAAGACGATGCAGAGCTGCGTCACTCCGTAGAACTGGACGTTGCCACCAATCCTGTCTGGCCGTCGCTAGGCGGTTCGTCAGCGGTGGCGGCCAGCGGTGGCGGTTGATTGAGCCGCTTAGTGCACCACCAGTTTTGCTCAGCTACCGTCAGCCGCGCCGTATAGAGCGTGGTGACAAACGGCGCTCCGCGATAGCCTTGCCCCAGAATCTCGACGTTGTAAGACGGGTAGCGGCGCGTCGCCATATCAGCGACAAAACGACGACCAATGCGTCGCCAGCTCGGCTCTTTGCTGCGCCACTGCAGGCGACAACAGGGCCAGGGCAATTGTTCGCGATCGTAGAGGCGACAGCAAGGCCCGACGACGCGATAGGTCAAATGCGCGCCCGGACTCTGAAAGACGTGACCCGATGGCCAGGGATGCACAGCGTTGTCGGGCAAAGGCGGTATCATCGAGACAGCAAATATGTCCATTCGTGAACGTCTGTTTAAGAGATTTATCATGTCAGAGCCCATTACTGCTGCGGTGAGCGATCGCATTTGCAAGCATATGAACGGTGATCATGCCGATGCCGTGTTGATGTATGCCAAAGTATACGGTCAGGCGGAGTCGGCGACAGCAGCCACGATGGATTCTATTGATCCGGAGGGGATGAACCTGACGGCTGCCGTAGACGGTGCCGAAGTGCCTGTGCGCGTGACCTTTGATCATCCCCTCAGTGGTGCTAAAGAAGCTCATCATGTGCTGGTCGAGATGCTGAAACAGCCCCAGGGCGAGTAACCGAATTTAGGCCGGCGGCAAGATCATTTTGACGCGCTAGCCTGTTGTTTCCCGATTTAATTTGCCCGATCTGTTGAGTGAGGCCGCATAGAGGCATGGCAGTCAAGATTCGATTTGTGCCCAATGATGTCACCGTTGACGCCGAAGTGGGTGAGCCCCTGCTGGCAGTCGCCGAACGCGCTGGGGTCGTCATTCCTACGGGCTGTTTGATGGGGTCTTGCCACGCCTGCGAAGTCGAAATTGAAGGTAGAGAAGATCCCATTTGCTCATGTATCAGCGCTGTGCCACCGGGGCAAAGCGAACTCACCATTAATCTCTACGTTGATCCCACTTGGTAAGGGCGTTGTAGCGGTGCTCTTGACTGCAGTGACCACGACAGGCCATTAGCAATGGTTGACGGTTGAGAGAGGGCACCGGTTGCTGGGTGTTCGACCCATTGTCCTGAAAATATAGCAGAAGTCGGAATGCAGAAGTCGGAAGTCGGAGTTAAAAGGCCTGTCAGATGGTGATTCCAGCTATCTAAGTGACCGGACAAATTGCGGCTTGCTATAAAACCTCACCTAGCCTCTCCTTATCAAGGAGAGGTGCCGCAGGCGGTGAGGTTGTCCTGCAAACAACCTGGACTCAGGGCATCGCATCGCGGCTGACACCCGACGGTCGGCAGCTCTGGGAGTGGCGCGATCGCGCATGGAGCAGGGGTCTACCAAGCGCTGAAAGTTGGCAAGTTTTAGTGATCTGTCGCCTCATGCCCTCAAGCGGGAAGGCTAGCCATAAGGCATCGATGGTTGAGCAGTGGCGTTACCTGCCCTAATTAGGTTCGGTTCTACTTACTCACTGTCAGCATTGGGCTTGTTAAATTGAAACCAACTGTTAAGCACAGGCTTTCGCATACTTTTTGTATTCGCAGTTAGTTTTTCGCTAGCCGATTGAGGTAATAAACGTGAACAACCCATCAGGCCACACTTCAGATTTTTGGGAAAGCCAAAAAGGGAGTGGTAACGATCTTCTGGAATATGTGCAGTCGATGAGCCCTGAAACGGTCTCTCAACTTTCGCGTCCGGTCTCGTCAGATGTGATGCAGGCGATGGAGCACAACGTCATGGGTCTGCTCGGCGGTTTACCCGCGCAGCATTTTGACATTTCGGTCACGACTAGCCGTGAGCATTTAGGTCGTCTGTTGGCCTCGGCCATGATGAGCGGTTACTTTCTCAAGGGTGCCGAGCAGCGCTTAGCCTTTGAGGAAGCGATTATGACAACTGACCCCGCCCTCGATTCAGAGTAGGCTGTCTGCTGTGGCCCCCCGCAGAGACGCGCCGTAGTGACGAAGTCAGATAGTCATCAAACCAAAAATCCTCCCCGCGATCGCTCGGTAGCGTCTTTAGAGGCGCTGCCGAGCGATTTTGTTGAGTCCTTATCGGGTCGTGTGGCATCACTGCAGCCAGCGCTGCTGGCCTGGTATGCCCAGCAGGGGCGAGATTTGCCCTGGCGACGAACTCGTGATCCCTACGCGATTTGGATCTCAGAGATCATGCTGCAGCAAACTCAGGTCAAGACCGTTTTGCCCTACTATGATCGCTGGCTGCGGCAGTTTCCGACCGTCACCGCGTTAGCTCAAGCTGATCAGCAAAGGGTGCTCAAGGCTTGGGAAGGGTTGGGCTACTATGCTCGCGCCCGCAACCTGCACCGAGCCGCTCAGGCGATCATGGCCGATCATGCTGGCGAGTTTCCCTCAACTTTTGATGCGGCGATCGCCCTGCCCGGCATTGGCCGCACGACTGCCGGCGGCATTCTCAGCGCCGCGTTTAACCAGCCCGTCGCTATTTTAGACGGCAATGTAAAGCGCGTGCTGGCCCGTTTGATCGCCTTGCGCACGCCACCCAGCAAGGCCCTAGATCAGCTTTGGCTCTTGTCGGAAAGGCTCTTGCCCACCGATCATCCCCGTGATTTTAATCAGGCCCTGATGGATTTGGGTGCCACCCTGTGCACCCGTCACCGACCGGCTTGCTTACTGTGTCCCTGGCAGTCGGCTTGTGCCGCTTACAATCAAAACGTGCAGTTGGAGATTCCTATGACCGAAGCCCGTGCCCCCCTGCCCCACAAGCAAATTGGTGTAGGTGTTGTCTGGAACGAACAAGGCCAAATTTTGATCGATCGCCGTTTACAAGAGGGGCTGCTCGGTGGCCTGTGGGAGTTTCCGGGGGGCAAGATCGAGCCCGGTGAAACGGTTGAGGACTGCATTCGCCGAGAACTGCAGGAAGAGTTAGCGATTGAGGTCGAAGTGGGCGATCGCCTCATGACGATTAATCATACCTACACCCATTTCAAAGTGACGCTCAACGTGTTTCACTGCCGCCACACCGCTGGCGAGCCACAGCCGATTGAATGTGACGAAGTCCGCTGGGTCGAAGTCTCGGAGCTAGAAGAATTCCCCTTTCCTAAGGCCAATAGTCAAATCATTGATGCGATCAAAGCGCTTTGAAGTGACGCTGGCTAGGGGTGAGAGCACCCGGCTAGATTCGCCGGTAGCCGTGGCTGCCCGGCTATCACTGACGTCCGGGCAGCCATCAGTGCCGATGATTGATGGCGCTCCTGACTATTCTTTCAACACTCATTAACGTCATCATAAAGTTTGGTTTCAAAGGCTTTGTCTTTATCAGATCGGAGTTCTATATTATTAGCAAGGAGTCAAAAGCTCCGGCTTCAAATCGAAAGATCAGTCCACGTTAAATAGGAGGTTACACATCGATTTAACGCCTGACTCGATTTTATCAAACGCAACAGCATCCAACCAGGTTTTTGATATTTCCTCTCATTTTCTTTGGGGAGTACTGGGTTAATATCAAGACTGTTTGACAAGCAACAGTTTTGATATTAAAGCATCTCTAAAAAGATTCTACAAATGAGGAGATCACTCAGAATCATCGCTTGGATGTTGTTGTTGTGTTTAGTCATACTGGTCGGTTTTGAAACAAGGCATTACATCCGCTTCTAGCCTCTTAAATAAGTGGCGACTGCTATTGACCATTCTTCCCTTCACAATGCTGTTTGGTCTAGCAAAAATTGCCACTCATCAGTTCAACTGGGAGTTTTGGGTCTTCGACTCGCTCACAGGCACGCTCTTTGCAGCCGCTTCGTTCATCGTGGCCTTTATGCTGAGTGGCACCCTGCGAGACTACACCACGAGCGCGTATATCCCAATCGAGATTGTTAACGCGATCGCCGCGATCGAAGATGCTAATCAGCTGGCCGCTCAGACCCATGCTGAATATGATGCGCAGCCGCTTACGATTGAACTCACGATCCTGATTCAAGCGATTTTGGCTTGGCTACAGGCGGGCCAGTCAGCCGCACCGATTGAAGCTGCGTTGGAAAAATTAAATAGCCACTTTTCGCGTCTGTTGGCTTCAGGAGATGTGCCTGTAGTCAGCCGCGCCCAGGGTGAGCAAGCAAAGATCCGTCTGCTTATCGATCGAATTCGACAAATTCGCGATACCGATTTTTTAAAGCCGGCCTATGCACTCCTCGAAATTTTCTTGGTGGGGGCAGCGCTGACTTTGATTTTGATCAAGACGACGTCTTTTATACAAAATTTAGTCGTCTCGGCGTTGCTGTTCACCGCTTTTGCCTATTTGCTGCAGCTGATTCGTGATTTAGACAATCCCTTTCAATATGAGGGGTGCTCTAATCTTGATGTTGACTTGACGGTGTTGGGTGAACTGCGCGATCGCCTCACGGCGCAAGCTCAACAACATGCGGTTGATAACGGCCATCCTCAACCACAAAATCCATCAGACGTGTGATTCTGCGAAATCAGCATCTCGGGTTGTCTCATTCATTTGGCTGGTTCTGCTACATAGCACGATGGCGGTTTAGTCGGTTGAAAATGTTATCGCTCTTGTCGAGATCAGGGGGGCCGACTGCTGCTCTAATAGCTGGCAAGAGGCTGAGCTGTTGGCGATCGCGTGCCAGGCTGCTGCTGTCCCAGGGGCGCAACAGACAACCAGGCAAAACTCTGGCATGAAACGGCATGATGGCTGTCTGATTGCTGCCAGTACAAACGCAATTCGGCAGGCCATCATGAAGTCGCTGTGGCTGAAGTTTCTGACCTGATCTATGAATCCTAAGCAGCCTGACCGACCTGACTCACCGGGGCGCTCTGACGATGAATCCCATGTATCTGAGTCCACTGTGTCTGCCCGCCTTTCAGAGTCATTATCAGACCCTGCGGCTTCCCGCCAGCTTTTTGGGTCTTGGTTAAGGGCAAATACGTTAGGCTTTGCGATCGCGAGCACAGCGCTTTTCTTCATTAGCCTGCTTTTGCCTTTCCGAGATCTGCTGGCTGCAGGATTCTTTGTGGGGGGTATTGTAGGGCCACTGCAAGCGCTTGTGCTACGACGCCAAATCTTAAAGCTAAAGGTTTGGCAATGGAGTCTCGCCTGCATTTTGGGTGGTTATTTGGGCACGTTTTTTGGCTTGATCGCGATGCTCTATGTCGTTGGCATAGATTGGCCCCTTCCTTTTATTGATTGGGCTTCTATCGGGGTCTTTGGCGCTTTCATTGGGATCTGTGTGGGCTGGGGCCAGGTGCTCGTTATCGACCGTTATGTGCGCGGCCTCCGCCGGTGGTGGGCCGCTAATGTTATCGGGCGATCGCTGGGTTGGTTGAGCGCTCAGCTCTTATGGCTATTGCTGACTCAAAGAGCAGTCATGTTCCCGGTCGAGAGTCTTGATAGCTTGCCCGTTGTGGTGATCTGTAGTGCTGCCGGCGGTTTGGTTTATGGTGCTGTGACGGCCCGAGCGTTGCCCTACCTGGTGCCAGCTCCGGCTGCCATTGCTGATCATTCAGCCACTACCAATCATCCAGCTTAGAAAAAATACCCTACACTCTCGACGTTCTAGCAGTTCACCAGAGCACGCGTCCCAACTTTGGCGTGAAACGGCCTGCTGACTGCCTGATATCGGTAAGCACTAAGACAGTTCCGGCAGTCACCCTAGCGTCATCGCGGCTGATATTCTGATGAGTCCCATGAGTCTTGAGCAACCCGAACAATCTGATCGGCCTGATTTACCCGCTTCTTCTAACCCCAGCTCGCGTCCTTCAGGGCCGATATTATTCAACTCCATCATTGGGTCTTGGCTGGTCGTAAATACCGTCGGATTTGCCATCGCGACCGCGCTGATGGCCTCAGTTTTTTGGTTTCCCAGCGTGTTTGAGCGACCCCAGGCCAGCGTGTCTCATGTTTCGGGCTTTGTGGTCGGTGTCATCTTAGGGCCGCTGCAAGCGATCGTGTTGCGCCGAAAAGTGCCGAAGCTAAAGGGATGGCAGTGGATGCTTGCAGGTATTTTAGGCAGCTATTTAGGGGTGGGATTGGGATGGACAGTCATACTCTGGATGATTTACGTGGTTCTAGCAGTGCTCAACCTGTCTTTCCATGAACTGGCCGGGGGATTTGTCTTTCTGGCGATTTTTGGCGCGGCGGTGGGGGCCTGTGTGGGGTTGGTACAGGTTCTCGTCTTAGGCAAACGGGTACGAGGTCGGCGCCGGTGGTGGGTGGCCAGCGTTATCGGGCGATCGCTCGGTTGGCTCAGCGCTCAGCTGGTGTGGCAACTGTGGGGCAGTCAACCGCCCAGCGATGTGCAGTTGGTTGAGTTCTTGATTTATGGGGCGATCGGCGGGCTGGTCTATGGGGTGGTGACGGCTCAAGCACTGCCCCATCTCAACCCGCATCCGCGTTCTGTTGCCGACCATTCAAATTGAACAACACCCTGGCATGTTGGCTTTTTCAGCATTTCAATAGCAGTTAATATCCCAAAACTTTGGCTTGAAGCGGCATCGTTGAGGCCCAATTTCTGCCCACACAAATTGGGCTGCCATCGGCCCCCATCGCATTGCGATCGCAACGCTATGGGGGCCTCTAGTTCCGATGAATCTGCTGCGCTACGACACCGTGATAAACTTAGCTCCCCTGTCCCTCAGCTTCCTGCTTTCTCGAAGCATATAGTTGTTCCACGATTAAGAGATGGTAAGTAGGTAGCCATAAATAAACATTGCTGTGGGGTTCGTTGTGGTGACAGCCCAACGCACCGCCAGGACTGGCTTTGGTGCGTCACGCTAGGCGATGACACACCCTACGATAGTTAAGGCTTTCTACTTATGAGCCCTGAGCAACCCGAAGAATCCGATCAGCTTGATTTGCCCGAAGCCCCAACCGAAGATGCGCCTGACCCCTCATTCAGGTCTCAACTTTCCGCCCGATTTCTGCGGACTTGGTTGGGGGTGAATGCATTAGGATTCGCCATCGCCCCCACGCTACTATTCTCAATTGCAGGCGATCGCGCTGCAACCCAGATCGCCTAGGCTAACAATTTGGCAATGGGTTCTTGCCAGTATTTTGGGGGGCTATCTCGGGCGTGTCATCAATTAGAGAGATGAAAAATTCGGGCTCTACGGAAATGAGTATGCTGTTGTAGCAACTACTATACCGAGCCGTTA